>Ga0307378_10001874_pt1 | contig 33262 bp, 27 predicted proteins | sample UN1MG_FD_202238 | JGI IMG/M metagenome (GOLD analysis project Ga0307378, IMG submission 202238) | Soil microbial communities from Risofladan, Vaasa, Finland - UN-1 | ecosystem: Environmental > Terrestrial > Soil > Coastal area > Acid sulfate soil | place: Finland: Risofladan, Vaasa | collected... | reverse complement strand
GGTTGGGGCCAACGCTCCGGAGCTGTTATTTGCCGGGCCGCAAAGAAACATCATGATTTACTTGGCGATCCTTGGCGCTCTTGGCGTCTTGGCGGTTTTCTTACGGCCTATTTTGGACAAGAGTGATCCACTACACTAGTTTTGGCCGCATTCCCGTGATAACATATCCCGCATTATGGGAGATACCTTGCAGTTGATCAATTCGTTCTTCCCCCTGCTGGAGCGGGGGGGAGTGGTGATGTGGCCGATCGCGCTGTGCTCGGTGGTGGCGCTGGCCATCATCCTGGAGCGGTCGTGGTTTCTGCTGGTTCGGGGGTCCCGGATCGCTCCGCGCGCATTTTTGCGCGAGGTCGAGGCCTACCTGGACCAGGGCAAGATCGAGGACGCGGTGGTGGCGTGCCGCAAGAGCGACTCTCTGATGGCCAAGGTGCTGCTGTCGGCGCTTTTGCTTTACGGTTCGCCCCGGGAGCGGATCCGGGAGGCATTGGAGGACGAGGGCCGCCGGGCGGCGCGCGAGCTGGAGCGGTTTTTGGGCATCCTGGCGGCGGTCCCGGGCCTTTCCACGCTGCTAGGGTTCCTGGGCACGGTGATCGGGATGATCCAGATCTTCGACCAGATCTCGCAGCGGCACATCGGGCAGATGGAGTTTTTAGCGAGCGGCATTTACGTGGCGTTGTACACCACGGCCTTCGGGCTGATCGTGGCGGTCCCGGCGTACCTGGCTTACAAGGGCTTTTCCGGGCTCGCGGAGCGCAGCGTCCGGGAGATGGAAGAATTCGCGGTGGACCTGTTGAACCACATGGACAAGGCCGCGGCCAAAGGCCAGGCCGCGGCCATGGGCCAGGCCGCGGCCATGGGCCAGGCCGCGGCCATGGGCCAGGCCGGGAACGGTAAATGAAATTCAAGGACAAGGAACGCGAGGACCCGCGGCCCGAGCTGACATCGCTCGTGGACATCATCTTCATCCTGGTCCTGTTCCTCACCGTCACCACCACCTTCGCGACCTCCGGCGGCATCAACGTCAGCCTGCCCCAGGCCTCCAGCCAGCGGCCCCTCGAAAAAGCCGACAAGCTCTTCGTGGTGATCAACAAGGAAGGCGACGCCTTCATCGAGGGCGAGAAGCTCACCAACCAGCAGCTCTCCGGGCGGTTCAAGACGCTTTCCCGGGCGGCGCCCGACGGAGTGGTGGTGCTGCAGGCGGACCAGGCCACGCTGCACGGCCGGGTGGTCGAGGTCATGGACCTGGCCGAGATGGCGGGACTGAAAAGACTGGCCATCGCGGCGGAGCAGAAACCGGTGGAGACGCCAGGAGAAGGCCCCGCGCCGGCAGAGACCAGCGGGTCCACCGTGGGCGGCCCGGAAAAATAGAGGCGAGCCATTATTCCGAGTTCAAGATCAGCCGCCGGTAAAATTCGATGATTTCCTCGATGTTGTCCACCGCGATCCTTTCATCAGTTCCGTGGGCGCGCTCCTGATCCTTCTCGCTCACCCGCATCGGGATGAAGCGATAGACGCTGTCGCTTATGTTCTCGTAGTGGCGCGAATCAGTGCCGCCCAGGACCAGGAAGGGCGCCATCAGCGTCCCGGGAAAAACTTCGGCGATCGTCGTCTTCAGGATCTTGAAGCCGTCGGACTCCACGCTCGATACTTTGGAAGCCTCGCGGGCCCCGTCCATGATCTCCACCGCGACCCGGGGATCGGCAATGACCTTCTTCACCCGGCCCACGGCGTATGCAATGTCGTCGCCGGGGAGCAGTCTGAGGTTGACCACCGCCCTGGCCTCCTGGGGGAGCACGTTTTCCTTGGAGCCGGCTTCGATGATGGTGGCCGCGGTGGTGGTCCGGATCATGGCGTTGGTGGCGTTGACTTTTGACAGCATGTTTTTGATCACTCCGCCCAGGAGCCGGCGGCCGCTGATGGCGGCCCTCATGGAGGCGGGCATCTCGGGGGCCAGGCTTTCGAAGGTCAGAACGGTAACTCCCTCCAGGCGGGAGGGGAAGGGCCGCTTCTCGAGGCGGTGGATCGCGGCGCCGAGGATGCCGATGGCCGATTCCGGCGGCGGCATGGACGAGTGCCCGCCCCCGGTTTTTACCTTTAGTTCCAGCGAAAGATATCCTTTCTCGGCGATGCCGACCATGGCAAGGGGCTTGTCAATGCCCAGCGGCGCGCCATCAACGATGAATCCTCCCTCGTCAATAACGTACTCCGCCTTCGCTCCCCGCGATTCGAGCAGCGACGAGATCGCGGCGGCCCCGTGGTCGCCGCCCACTTCCTCGTCATGCCCAAAGGCCAGGTAGATCGTGCGCCGCGGAGCGTGCCCTTCGGCGATCAAGCCCTCCACCGCTTCCATGATCGAAATCAGGAAGCCCTTGCAGTCCATGGTCCCTCTTCCCCACACGTAGCCGTCGGCGATGTCGCCGGAAAATGGAGAATGGGTCCAGTCACCAATGGTGCCGGGCGCGATGGGGACCACGTCCTGGTGGGCCATAAGGATCACGGGTCTGGCCGAGGGGTCGCTTCCCTGCCAGGTGTAGAGCAGGCTGAGGCCGCCGGCCTTCTCCCGAACCAGGTTTTTATGGATGAGAGGATAGCTTGTTGCGAGATAATCATGGAGCGCGAAAAATTCCGTTGCATCCACCTGGGACGGGTCCTGGTGCGAAATGCTCTTGATCTTCACCGCGCCCGACAGGCTGTTCGCGGCGCTGCTCGCCCCCGAGGCCGATGTCGCATAAGGGGCCGACAGCAGGGAGATGGCCAGGATGCAGACAACGGCGGCCAACCTTTTGGGAACGCATATTTTCATTTTTCCAACCTCCATGAACCTGAATGATGCGGCAGGCCCGACGCGCCGCATGCCACACGCGGGCTATTCCCCGCCTTCCGCGGGAAAACGCCCTCCTTGATCGTCTCGAACTCCATTAGAACATGCTTGTCGACAATCTCCCAAGTCCAGCCGGAATCAAGGCTCCTTGGCGCCGGCTACGAATTTTCAACGGAATCTGTTATAATCTACAGTACGGCATCCCGGTGCGTACGCTCATGCTGGACATGCGGAGGTGGAAAAGATGAAGCTCAAGGTGGCGGTGGGCGTCCTGGTTCTTATTATCCTCGCGTTCACGGTGTTCGGAGACCGTGGCCTCTTAAACCTCGTCCGGTACCAGCAAGAAAGGCAGGAGCTGCTCTCACGGGCGCAAAAGCTCCGGGAAGAGAACCGGGAGCTGCGCGCGGAGATCGAGCGTCTCCAGAACGACCCGGCGCACATCGAGCGCCTGGCCCGGGAGGAGCTGGGCATGGTGAAGCCCGGCGAGCTGGTGATCCAGTTTTCCGAAGACCCCGGCAAGGAAGCTCCAGGCAAACCATGAAACGGGCGCGATCATCGCGCGATCTTTTGGCCCAGGCGCGGCCGCTCATCCGGCCCGCGCTTTACTTTCTCTCCCTTCTGCTCATCGCCTCCGGCCGCTTCGACCATTTTGCCGGGTACGGCGCGCCGCACTACGTCGCGCTGGCCGGGCTCCTGGTGGTCGTGCTCTTCGAGATCATGACGCTCATTGACCAGCAAGGCGACACGCGGCGGCGGGTGATGTGGCTGGGGGCCTGGACCATGGCGGGCATGACGGTGGCGACGCTGGCGGCGGGGAGACACGGGCCGGCGCTCGGGCCCCTGTCCTTTATTATTTTCGCGGTGGCCGCGAGCTCGGCCGGGCTCAGGCGCGGGGCCATGCTGTGGCTCATGACCATGGCGCTCGTGGCGGGGCACTCGGCCTGGGCGGGCCGGGCCGATCCCGACTGGCCGGGCGCCGGCATTCACGGCGCGTACCTCGCGGCGTTCGGCCTGGCCATGGGATTGTTCGTGAGCCTGGAGCGGAGGTCGCGGCAGCGGGCGGAGCGGGCGCTCGATGACCTCAAGCGCGACGTTTCCGAGTTCCAGCGCGACGACACGGTGCACCGGCTCTCGGGTCTCACGGACCAGGGGCGGAAGAGCGAGGCGGTGCGGTCGGTGTTCGCGCTGGACGAGGCGTTCCACGCGGCCCTGGAGGCCGGCCGCGAGGCCGTGGAGGCGGACGCGCTGGCGCTGTACTGGCGGGCGGCGGACGGTCCGTTCCATCTGCGGGAGGTCTCGGCGTCGGATGAGATCAACGCGGAGGCCCGGGTGGCGGCGGGGTCGGGGCTGTTGGGCTGGGTGGCGGCGGAGGAGACGGCGCTCCGGGTGTCGGGGCCGGAGCGGCTGAAGGGAGCGTTGCCGTACCGTGGAGGGGCGGCGGTGGAGCATCTGGTGGCGGTTCCGGTGCTGAGCCAGGGCCGGCTGGCCGGGGTGCTGGCGGCGGACCGGAAGGACGGCAACGGGTTTTCGGCGGCGGACGAGAAGCTGATGAATCTGCTCGCGGACAAGGTGGCGGACGTGCATTCGCACGCTCTGCTCATGAAGCTGGTCGAGTCGGAGGCCGCGCAGTTCAAGTCGCTGGCCGAGCTGTCGCACCGGCTCTCGCAGTCTCTGGACCTCGCGGAAATTTTCGCGGCGGTGCTGCGCATGAGCCAGGCCATTACCGGCCACGACGCGGCGGCCATCGTGCTGCCCGGCGACGACGGCGCGCCGGTGGTGGCGGCGGCCGGCGGGGACATCGTCAAATCGGCGGAGGGACAGGCGGTGGTGGAGGGGACACTGGCGGGATGGGTGATCGCACAGAAGCAGTACCTTTCCATCCCGGACCTGGCCGAGCGAACGCGCAAGACTTGGGCCCTGGGCCAGCGCCTCGACCCGTCCGGCATGAAGTCGGCGCTGATCCACCCGCTGCCGCTCAAGCACTCGGCGCAGGGGGCGCTGGCGCTGTTCTCGCGCGAGCCGGACGCCTTCGGCCGATACATGGTGCGGGTCTCCGGCATTTTGGCGGACATCGCGGCGGTGGCGATCCATAACGCGCTCCTGTACCGGGAGATGGAGCAGCGGGCGGTGACCGACGGGCTCACCGGCCTTTACAACCACCGCTGGTTCCAGGGGCGGCTGACGGACGAGATCGAGCGCGCGGGCCGGCTGGGCACGCGGCTCGCGGTGGTGCTATCGGACATTGACCACTTCAAGAAGATCAACGACGCCTACGGCCACCCGGTGGGCGACGAGGTGCTGAAGGGGGTCGCGGCGCTGCTTTGCTCGTCGGTGCGCAAGGTGGACAGCGCGGCGCGCTACGGGGGCGAGGAGTTCGCGCTCATCCTGGTGGGCGCCGGGGAAAAGGGCGCGCGCGAGCTCGCGGAGCGGGTGCGCAAGAACGTGGCCAAGCTCCGCTTCCACGCTGACGGCAAGGAATTCAAGGTGTCGCTCTCGCTGGGGGTGGCGGTGTACCCGGACGACGCCACGGAAAAGGAGTCGCTGATCGAGCTTAGCGACCAGGCGCTCTACCGGGCCAAGGAGAGCGGGAGGAACCGGACGGTGATGGCGGCGGCGCTAAACAGTGAGATCAAAGAAAACCGCCAAGGCGCCAAGAGCGTTAAGAAAGAAATATTTTGAATTGGTTTTCTTGGCGGTCTTGGCGCCTTGGCGGTTTTCTTTTGCTTGACCTCTCACACCTTCGGCTAATATGATGGAGCCATGGCGCGGGGCGAGGGCATAATCAGCGGGAGGGCGGCGGGGGCGTTCAGCGCGCCGGCCGCCGCGCTGATCGTCCTGTTCCTGGCCTTTCCGGCGCTGTGGGTGATCGTGATCGGTTTCACCGACCTCACCCTCACCTCGGTCTCCGCGCCGTCCTTCGTAGGCCTCGGGAATTTTTCGCGGATTTTCCACGACCACTTTTTCTGGAACGCGCTCAAGGTGAGCACGGGCTTCGTGATCGGGTCCGGGGTAATCGGCCAGGCGGGGCTGGGGCTTTTGCTGGCGATGATGCTGCACGGGGAGAAGGGGGCGGTCAAGGGCGCGATCCAGGCGGCGGCGGTGGCGGCGTGGATTTTGCCGGAGGTGGTGGTGGCGTATTGCTGGGCGGCGTTTCTCGACGCGGACGCGGGCCTGTTGAACCGCGCCATCACGGCGCTGGGCCTGCCCGCGGTGCCGTGGCTCCAGAGCCACGCGCTTTTGTCCATCATCGTGTTCAACACCTGGCGGGGCACGGCTTTTTCGCTCCTCTTGTTCAGCGCGGCCATCGCGTCGCTGCCGCCGTCGTATCTGGAGACGGCGGAGGTGCTGGGCGCGCCGGCGTATAACAAGTTCAAGGACATCATCCTGCCCCTGATCCGGGGCACCCTGCTCACCGACCTCATCCTGATCACGCTGTGGACCTTCAACGTGTTCACGCCGTTTTTGTTGACGCGCGGGGGCCCGTCGTTCGCGACCGAGATCCTGCCGGTGTACATCTATCGCAACGCGTTTCTGGGGACGTTCAAGCTGGGGTTCGGGTCGGCGGCGGCCACCGTGATGCTGCTCATCAACCTCGGGCTGGGCGCGTTTTACATCGCGGCGGGGAGGAAGCGATGAAGGCGGCGGCGATCGTGAAGTACGCGCTGATGGCGCTGTTCCTGCTTTTCTTCATCATGCCTCTGTGCTGGCTCGCGGTGACTCCGTTCTCGACGCGGCCTTCCATGGCGGTCGCGCTGCCCGGGCTCACCCTCAATAATTTTTCGTGGGCGTGGTCGGCGGGGGCGCGGGGGAACCTGCTGCCGTTCGTGAGCTCGGCCATCCTGTCGGCCGGGTGCATGATGCTGGTGGTGGCGGCGGGGTCGCTGGGCGCTTACGGGCTGGCGCGCTCCGGGTTCCGGGGCAAGGAGGCGGCGCTGTACGGGCTGGTGCTGCTCTCGTCCATCGTGACGGGGGTGGCGGCGATGGTCCCGATCTACGGGCTGATGCTCAAGCTCCGGCTGGTGGACACCTATCTCGGGGTGGTGCTGGTAATGGCGGCGGGGTATCTGCCGACGGCGGTTTTTATTTTGAAGGACTTCATGGACGGGGTGCCGCGTTCGTACGAGGAGGCGGCGCTGGTGGACGGGTCGTCGGCGTGGCAGGTATTCCGGAACGTGGCGTTCCCGCTGGCGCGTCCGGGGATCGCGGTGATCGCGCTGTTGGCTTTCATCAACGCGTGGTCGAATTTTCTGATCCCGTTCATCCTGTTCACGTCGCACGCGGCGGACCATTACCCGCTGTCGGTGGCCATCTTCCGGTTCCAGGACGAGATGGGCATCTTGAAGATCGGGACGATCGCGTCGTACTCGCTGGCCTACGCGCTGCCGGTGATCGGGGTGTACTTCTGGATCTCGCGGAGGTACGGGTTCGGGTTTTTCGGGGGGATCAAGGGGTGAGCGCGCGCCAGGGGAGGGTCATCATTGGGAGGGGATTGATTTCGCACAGAGGCACAGAGAACACAGAGAATTTTTATTTTTTATTTTTCTCCGTGTTCTCTGTACTACTAACATGCAAGATGCATAAATTTCTTTGCACCTTTCGAGAAATAATGCGCATCCGGCTGAAAGAATGAATGAACAAGGATGTAAAGGATATTCAGGATAAAAAAATCTTATCCTTGACATCCTGAATATCCTTGTTAATGAATTCTTTGGTTGCGGCCTTGTGCCGCGCTAGGTTTCTGTGCGAAACAAAAATACGATGGGCGGGTCAGCGCTGATATGACGGCAACTTAATTTTGATCGGAGTATTTAGATGGCGGAAGTGGTTCTGGAAAACGCGGTCAAGGATTTCGGCGGGACGCGGGCCGTGGACGACGTGTCGCTCACGGTGGGCGACGGCGAGTTTTTCACGCTGCTGGGGCCGTCGGGCTGCGGCAAGACGACGACGCTTCGGCTGGTGGCGGGCCTGGAGTACGCGGACTCGGGCCGGGTGCTGATCGGCGGGCGGGACGTGACCAGGGTGCCGCCGGCGGGGCGGCGCATCGCCATGGTTTTCCAGAACTACGCTCTGTACCCGCACATGACGATCCGGGAGAACATCGGGTATCCGCTCAAGCTGAAGAAGAAGCCGGAGCGGGAGCTGAATGAAAAGGTTGACGAGGTCGCGCGGCGGCTGGGGATCGAGCAGGTGCTCGCGCGGAGCCCGGCGGCGATCTCGGGCGGGCAGCAGCAGCGGGCGGCGGTGGCGCGGGCCATGGTGGGCGAGCCGCTGGTGTATTTGTTCGACGAGCCGCTCTCGAACCTGGACGCGCGTCTTCGGCTGGAGTCGCGGCGCTTTTTGAAGCACGTGCTCCGGGAGACGGGCGGGACGGCGGTGTACGTTACGCACGACCAGACGGAGGCCATGGCGCTGTCGGACCGGGTGGCGGTGATGAAGGAGGGGCGGCTGATCCAGGTGGCGGCGCCGGAGGAGCTGTACGCGCGTCCGGCGAGCACGTTCGTGGCCGGGTTCGTGGGGCATTTGCCCATGAACCTGATCGAGGGCGAGGTCCGGATGGCGGACGGCCCGGCGTTTTGCGCGGGTGATTTGCGGGTCAAGCTGCCGGCGGGGACCGCGGGCCGGGACGGGGCCCGGGCCACGCTGGGGGCGCGGCCGGAGGACCTGGCGCTGACCATGGGCGGCGGTATCCGGGGCCGGGTGGAGGACGTGGAGGAGCTGGGTTCGGAGAAGATCGTCACGGTTTCGTGCCGGGGCGTGGCGCTGATCGTGCGGGTGGTGGTGGGCCAGGCGCCGCGGCCGGGCGACGAGGCGGACGTTATTTTCGACCCGGCCCGGGTGCACCTGTTCGACGAAAAAGGGGAGAGGATTGATTGAGTGGGGAGGGTCAATCACGGATTCTTTTCACGCAAAGGCGCAAAGAACGCAAAGCCAAGAAAATAATATTTCTGATTTTTGCGATCTTTGCGCCTTTGCGTGAAATAAATTTCCCCTCCATTGAGAGGGTCCGTTTCAGGCCTCCGGACTTGACACGGCCGGAAGCCATGATATATATAATTTAACAGCCGGAAGTCCGGCGCTGGTGCGGGCAGGAGTAGCTCAGTTGGTAGAGCTCCACGTTGCCAACGTGGCTGTCGCGGGTTCAAGTCCCGTCTCCTGCTCCATTTTTATCGGCGGCATAGCCAAGTGGTAAGGCGACGGTCTGCAAAACCGTTATACACCGGTTCAACTCCGGTTGCCGCCTCCATCAATTTCCCCATCAATTCCACGGTATCCTCGAGAACGAGTGGGTTATTAATTTTGCCGCAGATGAACGCGGATGAACGCAGATAAGAAAATATTCAAAAATTAATCCGCGTTCATCCGCGTTCATCTGCGGCTATTAAATAAGTTCGAATTACCCACTCCGGCTCATCCCTCCCTCACGATCAAACTCACCGTCTCGATGTGGGCGGTCTGGGGGAACATGTCGAGGGGGGTGATGGAGCGGAGGGCGTAGCCTTCGCGGGCGAGGTCTTTGAGGTCGCGGGCCAGGGTGGCGGGGTCGCAGGAGACATAGATGACGCGGGGCGGGGCGAGGCGGATGATCCCGCTGACGGCCGGCCGGGCGCCGGAGCGCGGCGGGTCGAGCACGACCAGGTCAGGCCGATCGGCATCGCTCGCGCCCGCCAGAAAATCCTCTGCCTTCATATTCACGAACCTGACGCGCGCGGCGTGATCTTTCCCGATGCTCCGCCGGCCGAGCTCCATTGCCGCCGGATCGCTGTCCACCGCGGTCACCTGCTCACAGCGGCCGAGCAGCGCGCCCGCGAGGTTGCCCGTGCCCGCGTATAAATCAATCGCCTTCGCGCACGGCCCCTGCCCGGCCAGCCCCGCCACCAGCTCCCTGAGCGCCTCGTTGCGCTCCGGGTTCACCTGCGAGAAGGCGGCGCGCTGCCCCGCGTCCGGAGTCCAGCCGCCGTTGACCCACCGATAGGTCTTCCGGCCGCGGCCGGCCGCGATGGCCCATAAGCCGCCGTCCGGCAAAAGCATCAGCTCGACCGTCTCGGTCCCCCTGGCCCTGACGAGCCCGCCCAGCGTCGGCAGCAGGGCGTTGAGCTCGTCGCGCGCGATGTAACAGTGCGGGACCGGCAAAAGCTCGTTGGCGCCCTCCGCGAAAAACCCGGCGATGCCGCGCCTCACCTGGAGCTTGATCCGCGCGCGGTAATGCCAGGGAGAAGCCGCGGGCAACACCGGCGCGACCTCCGCCTCCACACCGGCCAGCCGCGCCAGAACCTCTTGCACGATCTCCCGCTTGAACCGAAGCTGGGCCTCATACGAAACGTGCTGCAATTGACACCCGCCGCACCGCCCGAACAGCGGGCACGGCGGCACGGCCCGCTCCGGCGACGGTTCCACGACCTCCACTCTCTCCGCGGTCCGCCTCCGCCGCTCCTTCCTGATCGCGCCGATGCGCACGGTCTCGCCGGGTATCACGAACGCCACGAACACGACGCCCTCGGTGTCGCGGACCAGGCCGAGGCCGCCATGGACGAGCTTCTCGACCTTGTAGACTTTGTTGTCCATGTTCATCAATAAGGGTTGATATTTTTTATTGAGCGCAAAGACGCAAAGAACGCAGAGAATCTATTTTTTCCCAGTGCTGTCCAAAATAAACGGACCGGAGAACCGCCAAGACGCCAAGAGCGCCAAGGATTATTTTTAAACACGATTTTAAGAGGGCTGGGGTGCGAATGTTTCTTGCTTGGCGCTCCCGTCGGCCGGTCCGCCAAGCCGGTTGGGGCCAACGCTCCGGAGCTGTTCTTTGCCGGGCCGCGAAGAAACATCATGATTTACTTGGCGGTCCTTGGCGCTCTTGGCGTCTTGGCGGTTTTCTTACGGTCTATTTTGGACAAGAGTGTTCTTCACTCTACTTTCCGAGAAGCTTTTCAACTTCCTCCCGGATGATTTTTTTGACCTCGCCCAGCTCTCCCTCCAGCTTGCAGCCGGCGGCGTTTTTGTGGCCGCCGCCGCCGTGGCGGTTGGCGAGCCCGGCCACGTCGAGGGCTCCTTTCGAGCGCAGGCTCACCTTCCAGACGTTCGGATCGGTCTCGCGGAAAAGGATGGCGACCTTTACTGATTCCACGTCGGTGATCATGTTGATGACGCCTTCGGCGGCCTCGGGCCCGGTGCCGGTCTGCTTGAACATGGCGGCGGTGACGGCGACGTCGCCGCGGGTGGAACCGGGGTTGAACTCGAGGGTGGCCATGGTGAGCGCGAGGAGGGCGAGGTGGGGGGCGGGCCGGGCGTGGTAATAATTGTCCGCGGCCGATTCGGGGCTGGCGCCCAGGGCGACCATGTCGGCGGCGGCGCGGAGCGCCCGGGGGGTGGTGTTGGAGAACTGGAACGATCCGGTGTCGGTGAGGATTGCGGTGTAGAGGCAGAGGGCGGCGTCCGGGGAGATGGGCGCGGCCATGGCCTGGGCCATGATGGCGATCATCTCGCCGGTGGAGCTGGCTTGCGGGTCCACCCAGTTGACCTGGCCGAAGCGGGAGTTGGTTTGATGGTGGTCAATGTTGAGCACGGGCCGTCCGTGCATGAATTTCTTGAACTCGGGGCCGGGGCGGTCGGCGTCGCCGGCGTCGAGCGCGATCACGGCCTCGGCCGCGGGCAGGGCGGAGGCGTCGCGGATGAGGCCGGTTGCGCCGGGGAGGAAGCGGAGCACGGCGGGCACGCCGTCGCCGTTGAAGGCATACGCCTGCTTGCCGATGGCGCGGAGGATGAGGGCGAGTCCGAGGGTTGCGCCGATGGCGTCGCCTTCCGGGTTGAGGTGGGCCGCCAGGGCAAAGGAGCGGTGGCGGCGGATGAATTCAATCGCCTGTTGCATCATCGTCGGTCGTGTCCTTCCGGTCTTTCGCGGCTTCCTGTTCATGGATTTCTCGGAGCAGGCGCTCGATGCGGTCGGCGTGGGCGATGTTTTTGTCGAGATGGAACTCGAGCTCGGGCATGTAGCGGAGGTCGAGGTTTTCGCCGATGGCACGCTTGAACACACCGCTGGCCCGAGCCAGGGCTTCGCCGGCGGCTTTGACCAGATCTTCGCCGCCGATCAGGCTGTAGTGGACGTGGGCGATGCGGAGGTCCTTGCTCACCTTGACATGAGTGCAAGTCACGCCGCGGAGCCGGCGATCGTCCAAGCGGACCAGGGTCCGGGAAATTTCTTCCAGGATGAGCGCGCTGACCCGTTCTGTGCGATTGGAAACCAATGTAAAAAAGTAGGTAGTAGATAGTAGGTAGTAGATAGGGATGAATGGCGTGCCAGTGGCGCATCCCCTATCTGCTATCTGCTATCTACTATCTACCTTGCCTCCTTTCGCGGCGCGGCCTACACGTTAATCAGCTCGATCTTGTGGTCCACCAGGTCGGCGGATCCGAGTCCCTCGACGAAGTTGATGACGTGGTCGAGGCGCTGGTTGATGCCGGCGCGGTCGGAGCCGACGGCGGCGATGCCGACCTCGGCGCGCTGCCACTTGTCCTGGCTGCCGACCTCGGCCACGGCGACCTCGAAGGTGCTCTTGACGCGGCTCAGGAGCTGGCGGATGCAGCTCCGCTTTTCCTTCAATGAACGGCAGTCATGGAACCGGAGGTCGAGATGGAGGACGCCGACAACCACGGAAATTCTCCTTAATAAAAACACGGTAGCTAGTAGCCAGTAGCAAGTAGCAAGGGTCAGAAGCGCCTGAAGCCATTCCCTGGCTACTGGCTACTTTCTTAAATGGGCGACTGCTCTGACACTTCGTAGGCCTCGATGACGTCGCCTTCCTCGACTTTGCTGAAGTTCTCGATGGAGATGCCGCATTCCAGTCCCTGGTTGACCTCGCGCACGTCCTCGGTGACGCGCTTCAAGGACTTGATGCGTCCGGTGAAGACGGTCTCTCCGGCGCGGATCACGCGGATGCTGGCGCCGCGGCGGACCAGGCCGTCGGTCACGTAGGATCCGGCGACGGCGCCGACCTTGGATACGCGGAAGACCTTGCGGACCTCGGCCTTGCCCAGGATCTTCTCCTCGAACACGGGCTTGAGCATTCCGATGAGTGACGCCTGGACGTCGTCGAGGAGGTTATAGATGATGTCGTAGGTTCGGATCTGTACGCCCTCTTGCTCGGCGATCTTGCGGGCGGTCCCCTCGACCTTGACCTGGAAGCCCATGATCACGGCGTTGCTGGCGGAGGCCAGGAGCACGTCGTTCTCGGTGATGTTGCCGACGCCGCCGTGGAGCACCTGCACCTTGATCTCGTCGCGGGACAGCTTCTCGGCGGCGGCGCGGATGGCCTCGGATGATCCCTGGGTGTCGGTCTTGAGGATGAGGTTGAGCTGCTGGATCTCTCCTTCGCGGAGGCGGGCCATGAGGTCTTCGAGGGAGACCTTGGCGGGGGCCTGGGTCTGGGCCTTCTCGCCCTTCAATTTAGCGAGGCGGTGCTCGGCGACGAGCTTGGCCTTGCGGTCGTCGTCCATGACGATGATCTGCACGCCGGGCTCGGGCACTTCGGAGAGTCCCATGATCTCGACGGGGACGCTGGGCCCGGCCTTGCTGACGGGGTTTCCGCGGTCGTCGAGCATGGCCCGGACCTTGCCGTAGAGGGTCCCGCAGAGGATCACGGAGCCGCGCCGGAGCGTCCCTTCCTGGACGATGATGGTGGCGACGGGGCCACGTCCCTTGTCGAGGCGGGACTCGATGACGAACCCCCTTGCGGGCCGGTCAGGGTCGGCCTTGAGTTCGAGGAGCTCGGCCTGGAGGATGATGGCTTCGAGGAGGTCGGGGACTCCCTGCCCGGTTTTGGCGGAGCACTCGATGGCGAGGGTCTCTCCTCCCCATCCTTCGACGGCGATTCCGATCTCGGCGAGTCGCTGCTTGACGACGTTGGGCTTGGCGGCGGGGAGGTCAACCTTGTTGATGGCGACGATGATTGGCACTTGGGCGGCCTTGGCGTGGTTGGCGGCCTCGACGGTCTGGGGCATGATGCCGTCGTCGGCGGCGACCACGAGGACGACGAGGTCCGTGACCTTGGCTCCGCGGGCGCGCATGGCGGTAAAGGCCTCGTGTCCGGGGGTATCAATGAAGGTGATACGTCCGGATCCGAGCTCGACCATGGAGGCGCCGATGTGCTGGGTGATGGCGCCGGCCTCCTGCTCGGTGACGCGGGTCTTGCGGATGGCGTCGAGGAGCGAGGTTTTGCCGTGGTCCACGTGTCCCATGACGGTGACCACGGGCGGCCGGGGCGTCAGCTTCTCGGGGGCGGAGGGGACGGAGGCGCCGATGATCTTGTCCTCGTCAAACACTTCCTGGACGATCTCGTAGTTGTAATTCCCGGCGATGATTCCGGCGGTGTCGGCGTCGAGGGTGCGGTCCTTAGCGGCGACGCCTTCCTTTTCGAGGGCCCTCAAGATTTCGTGCTCCTTGGTTTCCAACTGGCGGGCCAGTTCGGCCGCGGTGATGCTCTCACCCATCCTGATTATCCTTTTCGCCGCCTTGGGCGTGGTGATCACCGTTTTTTTCTGGACCTTTTTCTTGCCGGTGACCTTCTTGCGGGAGGGATGGTACATCTGCTCGACGTCGGCGATCTCCATGCCCTCGGTTCCGCGCTGCTGCTTGAATGCGATCTTGCGGCGGAGCTTCTTCTTGGGGACGGCCTCCTCGAAGCGGTCGGTCGCGGGGGCCTGCTCCTCGGCCTGTTTGCCTTTTTTCTTTTTCTTCTTTTTCCCGGCGTCCTCTCCGGCCTCCTCGGCTCCAGGGGCCGGGGCCTGCTGACCGGGGATGGGCAGCGGCTCGCCTTCGACGGCCCGGGCGGTGCGACGCAGACTCGGCTTGATATAGATCTTGCGCGGGCCTTTGGGGACTTTCTTTTCGACCCCGGGTTCCGGAGCCGGTTCCCCCGCGGGGGCGGCGGCCGCGGCGGCGGGTTCGGGGGCGGCCTCGGGTGCGGGGGCCTCGCCGGCGGGCCGAGCTTCGGCGGCGGCCGGGGCGGCCTCTTCTTCCGACTCTTTTCTCGCGGCGGCCTTTTTCGGCCTCGCGGCCTTTTTCTTGAGCTTGGCCGCTTTCTCTTCCTCTTCCACCTCCCATTCCTTGGGGATCTCGGCGAGCTCGGGCATGGGCTTGGCCACATGCTCCTCGTCCTCGCGGCGGACGCGCTTGGCCCCCTGTTTGAGCGAGCCCAGGTCCACCTTGGGCTGTTCCTTTTCTTCATCGGCCGCTTCCTTGGGGGCGGCCACGGTGCGGCGGCGGATCACGCCGCGGGCCACGCGCTTTTCCTCGACGCCTCCGGCGGAAGAAACGACGCTGGGTTCGGAGAGGCTGGCCCTGACCTTTTCCACGTCTTCATCCGCGAGCACGCTCATGTGGCTCTTCACCACGATCTTGAGCGCGCGCAGTTTGACCAGGATCTCCTTGTTGTCCAGGCCAAGCTCCTTGGCCAGCTCATATACCCTGATCTTCGCCATTATTCACCGTTTCCCTTCGTCAATCGCCATCCCGAACGCCGCGCGCTTATTGCCGCGCCCGGCGATGATTTATTACTTCCCGCCCCTGCCGCCGATTAATGTTTCACCCTTCCTTCTCGCCCTCCTGGGCCTCGGCGGGCTCGCCCTCGGGCGCCGCCTCTTGCGACCCCTGCTCCTGCCCGGCGGGCTCGCCCTCGGGCGCCGCCGCTTCCGGCCCCTGTTCCTGCCCGGCGGGCTCGCCCTCGTGCTTTTCCCCGCCCTCGCCTTCCACGGCCGGGGCGGCTTCCGGCTCCTTTTTCTTCAGGGACCGGCCGCGGACGTCCACCTCCCCCGCCAGGAGCTGGTCCTGGAAGAATTCGGATGCCGCCTCCATGATTTTCATGGTCTTGACCTTGCCGATGCCGGGGATGGCGCCGAGGACCTCGGGATCGGCGCGGGAGAGGTCATAGGCCGAGGTGAATCCTTCGAGGTAGAGCTTTTCGGCGAGGACGGGTCCGATTCCGGGGATTCGGCCCAGGGTCTCCTGTGCCTCCTTGGTGAGGTTTTGCATCTCGGTCTCGCCCTTGATGTCAATGTTCCATCCGGTGAGCTGGGAGGCCAAGCGGACGTTCTGTCCCTTCTTGCCGATGGCGAGGCTCAACTGGTCGTCGGAGACGATGACCAGGACCATGAGCTGGTTGTCGTCAAGGATCATGCGCGAGACATCGGCGGGGGCCAGGGCGTTGCACACGTTCTTGGCGATGTCGCGGGTCCAGGGGATGATGTCTATCTTTTCGCCGCGGAGCTCCTGGACCACGGCCTGGACGCGCGAGCCCTTCATGCCGACGCAGGCGCCGACCGGGTCCACGTCGGAGTCACGGGAGCTCACGGCGATCTTGGAGCGGACGCCGGGGTCGCGGGCGACGTCCTCGATGACGACGATGCCCTCGTTGACTTCGGGGACTTCCATCGCGAAGAGCTTCTTGACGAACTCCTGGCTTCTTCGGGAGAGCACGAGCTGGGGCCCCTTTGACTCCTGGTGCACCTGCATGATGTGGGCGCGGATGCGGTCTCCGACGCGGTAGTTTTCGCGGGGGACCTGCTCGGAGCGGGGGAGGATGGCCTCGGTGCGGCCGAGGTCTACGATCATGTTGCCCTTCTCGAAGCGGCGGACGGTGCCGGTGATGATCTCGCCGGCGCGGTCCTTGTACTCGTTGTAGATCATGAGGCGCTCGGCGTCGCGGACCTTCTGGATGATGACCTGCTTGGCGGTCTGGGCGGCGATGCGTCCGAAGTTCTCGGTGTCAATCTTGACGCCGAGGCTGTCGCCGACCTCGGCCTCGGGGTCCAGGGCGCGGCCCTGGTCCAGGGCCACCTGGGTGAACTCGTCGGCCACCGTCTCCACGACTTCCTTGAACTCGAAGAGCTCGATCTCGCCCAGGTCCTCGTTAAAGCGGGCCTCCAACTCGCGGTGCATTCCCAGCTTCTTCTTGGCCGCGGTGAGCAGGGCGCTCTCCAGGGCCTCGACCAGGACCTCACGGGAGATTCCCTTGTCCTTCATCACGGAATCTATGACGTGGAGAAGCTCGGTGCCCGGACGGTCGCCCTTTTTATCGTCGCCTTTTTTCTTCTTCTCTGCCTTCATCTGTCCATCCTCGACTCGGCGTTCTCATGATGGATCGGGAACCATCACTCATCCTCGAAACGGTATTCCAGATTGGCCCGGCTGATCTCGTCGTGCCGCAGCCGGAAGCTCAGCCCTTGGGCCTCGATCGTGATCCCGTCCTCGTCGGCCAGGGCGATCCGGCCCTTCACCTTTTTCCGGCCGTCCCGCGGCGCCTTGAGATGTACCGTCACGGTCTCGCCTTGATGCCGCCGGAAGTCCCGAAGCTTCCGAATCCTCCGGTCCAGGCCCGGACTCGATACCTCCAGGACGTGGCTCTCCTGCAACACGCCTTCCACGTCCAGCAACCGGCCCAGGGCCAGGTTGAAATCGCCGCACTCCCTGACCGAGACCCCGCCGGCCTCCCGGTTGGCCCGGTCGATGAACAGCCTGACCAGCAGCCGTCCGCCGGTCCGGCCAAGCTCCAAGTCAACCAGCTCCAGGCCCATCCGGGCCAGCACCGGCTCCGCAAGTTTCTCGATCGCATCCTCAAGCGTGCCCATCATCCTCCCCGGCCAACGCCTTTTGTCAACAAAAAAGTGGGCTCGCCGAACCCACTTTCTCACTGCATTCCGGGTAAAAGACAATCTAAATATACCATAATTCCCAAGGAAAGCAAGGAGAAAATTAAACATTTCTCCGATGGGACCAATTTAGGGGTTGCGATGATTATCCGGGCATGATATACTTGCTCGCACTTCATCGGCAGGGCGGTTTTCGGCGGCGGGGTCGAACTGATGCACGTCAGCTCCGGAATGGACCAATCGTGACAAGGAGAAGGTCGAGGGAACCATGAAGAAAAAAATTCTATTGGTGGATGATGTGCGGCTTTTCCTGAAGCTGGAGGAAACGTTTTTCAGGCGGACCGGCTGCGAGATTTTCACGGCCGAATCCGGGGCGCAAGCCCTTGAAATCGCCAGAAAATCTTGTCCGGACCTGATTTTGCTCGACTACATCATGCCCGACATGATGGGCGACGAGGTCTGCAAGCGGCTCAAGACCGATGAGGCGACCCGTCCCATCCCGGTGATGATCGTGTCCACCTCGGCGGACCAGGCCGACATCGAGAAATGCTTTGCCGCGGGGTGCCAGGATTACGTGACCAAGCCGATCAACGCCCAGGAGATGCTGGCCAAGGCCGCGAACATCCTGAACATCCCGAACCGGGTGCATTACCGGATTCCGCTGCGTTTCAAGGTGGCGGGCGAGGTCTCGGGCAAGAGCTTTTCCGGCTCGTCGCGCAACCTCTCGCGCGGGGGGATCATGGTGGAGTGCAAGGACAGGATCACGCCGCTATCCGAGGTCACGCTGGACCTTCCCATCCTGCCCGACAACGGGCTCCTCACCCTGGGCGGCCGCGTGGTGCGGACCGACCGCGACGAGGCCACGGAATCCTACTGCCTGGGCATCCAGTTCCACGCGCTCGCTCCCGGCCAGAAAGACGCGCTGGAAAATTTCATTTCCCAAAACGAGCCGCCCGCCCGGACGGCCTGATCTTTTCCTCCCGGGACCGGGCCTGACCCCGCCCTTTTTCCCGTTCTCATTCCGCTCTGGACATTTGCAGGCAAATGATATATAAATTGAATTGAAGCGTGCCGACGGATGAGCCAGAAGAAAGAAAAAATCCTGATCGCCGACGACATGGAGACCTTCCTCCGCCTGGAGAAGATGCTGCTGGAGCGCTCCGGCTATGAGATCGTCATGGCCAAGAGCGGGAGCGAGGCGATCAAGAAGATCCAGATCGAGAAGCCCGACCTCATCTTCCTGGACCTCCTGATGCCGGACATGAACGGCGACGTGGTCTGCCGCTTCGTCAAGACCAACAAGGGCTTGAAGCACCTGCCCGTGATCATGGTGACGACCAAGGGCGACCCCGAGTCGCGCGAGCGCTGCGCCCAGGCCGGCGCCGACGACTTCATCACCAAGCCGGTCACGCAGCGCGACCTGTTCGAGAAGATCTCCAAGTTCATCCGGGTGGAGAAGCGGACCTTCATCCGCACGCCGCTCCGGGTCACCGTCATCACCTCCGGCAAGTCGTTCACCTTCAAGGACTTCACCTACGACGTGTCGGAGGGCGGGATCTTCGTCGAGACCGACACGCCGCTGGCCCCGGGGACCGCGCTCGACGTGGAATTCACCCTGCCCGGCGATACCGCCGCGATCAGGGCCTCCGGCAAGATCATCCGCGCCATCGCCGCCGGCCAGACCGCGCCGGGAAGAAGGCCCGGCATGGGCATCCAATTCCTCAACCTCAAGGACGCCGACGTGGCCAGGATCAAGGAGTACGTGGCCAGATCCGACAAATAAAGAATAGGTTTGTGGTTTTTGGTTCGTGGTTTGTGGTTGAAACCACAAACCACAAACTACAAACCGAAAACTTGTTTCGGGGGTGAATCCCGCGGGCATGTATAACGTCCTTCGAGTGCTGAAAAAGGAATTGCTCCAGCTTCGGCGCGACAAAAGAATTTTTCCCATCCTTTTCTTCGCCCCGGTCTTGCAACTGTTTTTCCTGGGCTACGCCGCCACCCTCGACATCAAGCACATCCCGCTCCTGGTCTGGGACCAGGACCGCAGCGCCGAGTCGCGCTCTCTCGTGGCCCACGTCACCGGCACGCTCTATTTCGACCTGGTGGGCCAGGTCCAGAGTTACGGCGCGATCGAGGACCGGATGCAGCAGGGGAAGGCGGTGATCGCCCTGGTCATCCCGCCGGGCTTCGGACGCGACCTCGGGGCCGGACGCCGCGCCCGGATCCAGTCGCTCATTGACGGCTCCGACTCCAACCAGGCCCTCATCGCCTCGAACTACCTCTCCATCATCGCCTCGCAGCGCTCCGCCGCCATCTTGGTCCAGAACCTCGGCCGCAACGCGCTCACCAGCACCGCCGCTGGCGTCACCCTGCCCCCCGGCGTCGAGAGCATCGCCTCCCACCAGAAACTGATCGTCGGCCCGGAGCCGCGCGTCTGGTACAACCCCGAGCTGCGCTCCGTCAATTTCATGGTCCCCGGCGTCGTGGTCATGATCCTCCTCGTCGAAACCATGATGCTCACCGCGCTGGCCGTGGTCCGCGAGAAAGAGATGGGGACCATGGAGCAGGTGATCGTGACGCCGATCAAGCCGTGGCAGTTCATCCTGGGCAAGCTCGTGCCGTTCATCATCATCGGGTTTATCGAGGTCACCATCGTCCTCCTGGTCGCGGTGTTCTGGTTCAAGGTGCCGTTTCGGGGCTCCGTGCTCAGCCTCTACGGCTACACCGCGCTCTTCCTCCTCACCACGCTGGGCTTCGGCCTGTTCCTCTCCACCATCTCCAGTAACCAGCAGCAGGCCATGATGACCGCATTCTTCGTCATGTTCACCATGATCCAGCTCTCCGGGTTCATGTTCCCCATCGAGAACATGCCCCGGCCCGTCCAGGTCCTCACTTACGCCATCCCCATGCGCTACTTCCTGGTGATCGTCCGAAACCTCTTCCTCAAAGGCTCCGGCTTCGGCGTGCTCTGGCCCCAGGCCCTGGGCCTCCTCATCATCGGACTCGCCGTCATCACCCTCTCCGTCAAGCGCTTCTCCAAGACCCTGGACTGACACAAAAAGAACTCAGGTATCATGTCCGCCACGGTTTTGACTATTTTTTTTTGCCGATATAGACTCCGTTCAAGGTTCGAGAATGAGCCCAATTGAACAACGCCAACGAGAAGAAGTATTAAACGTGGTCCTGGCTGAATGCCTGCAACAAAGGGGTGTTCCGGCCAATCCTGAAACCATCCTGGAAAAGTACGGCGACCGCCATATCCCCGACGTAATGTTCGATTATCACGGACTGCGTTGCGTCATCGAGGGCAAGATGGGCGACGCCACCAACGCCCGCGCGCAGGTGCGGGAGGATGCCCGGCAGCGCGTGGACATCGGGATCGCGGACATCGCCGTTGGCGTGGTGTACCCGGGCCATTTGCGGACGCTGCCTTTCGAGGAACTCTTCCCCTTACTCAATGAGCTCGAATTTGATTTTTCCGTGCACACGGAAAACGGACCCGGGGGAGAGCGCCGGGGCCGGATTGATGACATCCTGGCCGAGCTGAAAAACCAGTATGAAGCCGTGGTCCGCGATGACGTGGTCGAGCGCGCGGTGCAAATCCTGGACGAAGGCATGGGGATGCTGGCCCGGCACATCGCCCGGTCTCCCGGCAACACCGGCCGGCTGATGACGTTGCTCGGCTTCGACGACCTGCCCCAAATGAAAAGCACGGCGGACCAGGAGAAGGTCCGTTTCACCGCGTCCCAAATTTGCGCTCTCACCATCACCAACGCCCTGCTCTTCCAGAGCCAGCTTTGCTGGACGGACAACCGCGTCAAAAACATGAACGACCTCATGGCCAGCAAGACCCTGCATCTCGACCTCTCCCAGCACTGGCGCCTCATTTGCGACGAGATCAACTATGTCCCCATCTTCCGCTTCGCCCAGGACGCTCTGAACAAGCTCTCCGGCGCCCATGGGCTTGATGATTACCTGCGTGACGTGGTCGGGTCGGTCACGCGGATCGCCAACATGAAGGCCGCCCTGCGCCATGACCTGATCGGCCGCATCTATCATAAACTATTGCTGGAGGCCAAGTACCTGGGAACGTTTTATACCTCGGTGGCCGCGGCGAGTTTATTATCCCGGCTCTGCCTGGCGCCCCGCCATTGGAGGACGGACTGGGCGGACGTTGAGCAGCTCAAGAATTTTCACGTCGCCGACCTGGCCTGCGGCACGGGCACTCTCCTGATCGCGGCCAGCCAAAGCCTGGCCGACAATTACCTGCGCGCCGCGGCCGCCCAGGGCCGGAAAATCACCGTCGCCGAGCTACGGGAGCTGCACCAGACCTTGATGGAGAACGTCATTCATGGTTATGACGTGCAGGCCGCCGCGGTCCATCTCACCGCGTCTTCCCTGGCCATGATGGCCCCGGAAATCGGTTTCCGGAAAATGCGGCTTTATATTCTTCCCCTGGGGAAGATGGAGGACGGATCCATACGCCTGGGCAGCATTGACTATCTCAAAGAAGAAAAGCTTTCGGTCCAGTTGAGCCTGCTCGATGAGATGGAAGAAAGCAAAGTCGGCCAGGTCACATCAAGTGGCGAGGCCGCGTCCTCGGCGCCGCTGCCGCAATTGGACCTGGCCATCATGAACCCGCCCTTTGTGCGGAGCGTGGGCGGGAACCTGCTGTTCGGCTCCATCGCCAACCGCGAGGTCCTGCAAAAGGAGCTGAAGCGGGTGCTGGGGCCGTGGGCCAATTCCACCGCCGGACTGGGCAGCGTCTTCGTGGGAGTGGCCGACCCTTACATCAAGCCCGGCGGCCGGCTGGCCCTGGTGCTGCCCGCGGCGCTGACCTCCGGCGTGGCCTGGCACAAGACGCGAGACCTGATCGCGGCCAAGTACGTCCTGGAATACGTGGTCGCAAGCCACGATCCCGAGCGCTGGTCCTTCTCGGAAAATACAGATCTGAGCGAGGTCCTGGCAGTCGCCCGGAAAAAGGAACACGCGAATAATAACAACGCGAAAGAGGAAAGCACGGTATTTATAAACCTCTGGCGCAACACCCGCTCCCCCGCCGACGCCATCGCCATCGGCCGCGAAATCCTGGACTGCTCCCCCGCGGTCATGGGCGAAGCCGGTGCCCCGGAACACGGGATTGAATCCATCCTTCTCGGAGATGTAAAATTCGCCGAGGTCACCGCCATTTCGTGGAAGGAGCTGAAGAACGGTCCATGGCTCGGCGCGGCCTTTGCCCAGACCCCGCTCCTGCGCGCCGCCTGGCTCCTGAGGCAAGGCAAGCTCGTGCTCCCGGGAGAAGCCAAGGCCCGCAAAATCCCGATGTGCCCGCTTTCAGAACTGGGGAAATTGGGCCCCGACCGCCGGGATATTTATGACGGTTTTAAAATGACGGCTGCTAAAACTCCTTATCCTGCCTTATGGAGCCACAAAGCGGAAAGTATGAGAAGCATATCTTTGAGGACGAATAGCTACTTGGAGCCACGTACCAAGGCAGCGGAGGGCAGACATCTCAGGAAAACTTCTTTGCTTTGGCCACTAGCCGGGAAAATCATGATAGCGGAGAGGATGAGATTTAATACGCAGGGTCTATTTTGCGTGCGATTGAACAAGAAAGCCCTTTCCAATGTTTGGTGGCCATTTGTATTGCATAAAAGGAAGGATGCTTTTGAGAAAATTTTAGCTCTCTGGCTTAATTCAACTTTAGGAATAATAGAGGCCGCTTTCTTGCGAGTTCAAACTCAAGGCCCGTGGGTGCAATTCAAAAAGCCGATATTGCTTTCCATGCCCGTGCTCAACGTGCTCAAGCTCAGCCCCAAGCGCATCTCGGCCTTGGTTTCGGCCTATGATGAGATCTGCGACCAGGAGCTTATGCCCCTGTCCCAAATGGACCGGGACCCGGTGCGAAAAAAGATTGACGCCGCCATTTCCAGGGCCCTGGGGCTGCCCTCGATCGCGGTCCTCTCCGGCTTGTTGGCATCGGAGCCGGTAATCTGCGGCCGGCCTTTATACGCCGATAAGCCGAATGCCGAAGATGTTGCCTGATCAATGTCACGCCCTCCTTCATCGCGCTTGTACCGGCCTTCGTCATTTACTATGATTTGCTTGCAGTTGCGATGGAGTGAATTTCAGCCGAGAGGGGGGAGAAAATGGACCGCAGGGATTTTTTGAAGACGGCGGGCGTTGGGGCCGCGGTGGCGGCCGCGCCGGGGGCGATGTGGGCAAAGACGGCCGCGCTGGGCCGGGACGAGATCGAGGAGCGGGTGAGGGAGCTGCTCGGGAAGATGAGCCTTTCCGAAAAGATCAAGCAGATGTCCGGGAACGTGATTGCCAACACCATCCACTTCGCGCAGGGGTACGGCAAGGTTCACACCGTCAACACGCCCGACAATAAGCGCCTCGGCATCCCCGGCATCCGGTTCATTGACGGCCCGCGCGGGATCAATATCGAGGGCTCGACCTGTTTTCCCGTGGCCATGGCCCGGGGCGCGTCGTGGGACCTTGACCTGATGCGGCGCGTGGGCGGGGCCATGGGCTACGAGGCCAGGGCGTGGGGCGCGAACTATTTCGGGGGCGTGTGCATCAACGTGCTCCGGCACCCGAGCTGGGGCCGGTCGCAGGAGACGTTCGGCGAGGACCCGCACCACCTGGGCGTGCTGGGCGTGGCCGAGACCAAGGGACTGCAGGACCACGTCATGGCCTGCGCCAAGCACTTCACCGCCAACAGCATTGACCTGTCCCGCCATTACGTGGACGTGCGCATGGACGAGCGCACGCTGCGCGAGGTGTACCTGCCGCATTACAAGATGTGCGTTGACGCCGGCGTGGCCTCCTTCATGAGCGCGTATAACCAATTGAACGGCGAGCTCTGCGGCCATAACCATCACCTGCTCACCGACATCCTGAAAAACGAGTGGGGCTTCCCGGGCTTCGTCGTCTCCGACTTCACGCTGGGGGTCAAGGCCACGGTGCCCGCGGCAAAAGCCGGGCTCGACGTCGAGATGCCGTCCACCATGTACTACGGCCCCCGCCTCAAGGCCGCCGTGAAGCAGGGCAAGGCGCCGCTCGCCGCCATTGACCAGGCCGTGACCCGAATCCTGCGCGAGAAGCTCCGCTTCATCCACCTCGAAGACGCGGCCTACGACCGCAAAAAAATCGCGGGGCCCGAGCACGTGGCGCTGGCCAGAGAGGCCGCCGAAAAATCCATTGTGCTCCTCAAGAACGAGAGCGGCGCGCTGCCGCTCCAGGACGGAATAAAGTCCATCGCGGTGCTCGGCGAGCTGGCCGACACCGGGAACATCGGCGACCACGGCTCGAGCGTGGTCCGGCCGCCTTACGTCATCACCGCGCTGGCCGGGATCAGGCAGCGGGCCGGAGCGATCAAGGTGATGTACGAGGCCGGCGCGGACCCCGCCGCCGCGGAAAAGGCCGCGGCCGGCGCGGACGCCGTGATCGTGGTGGCGGGCTGCGATTACCGGGACGAGGGCGAAGGGTTCGACCGCGTGCGCCTGTCGCTGTCGGACAGGCACGAGAAGCTGGTGCGGATCGCGGCCGGGGCCAACCCGCGCGCCGTCGTGGTGCTGGAGGGCGGCGGCGCCATCACCATGGAAGGGTGGAGAGACAAGGTCCCGGCGATCGTCATGGCGTGGTATCCGGGCATGGAGGGCGGGACCGCCATCGCGGGCGTGCTCTTCGGCGACGTGAACCCGTCGGGCAAGCTGCCCGCCGCCTGGCCCGAGTCCGCGGACCAGCTCTTTCCGTTCGACAACAAGGCCAAGACCGTGCAGTACGACCGCTACCACGGCTACCGCTGGTTCGATAAGAAAGGCCTCGAGCCCGCGTTCCCGTTCGGCCACGGGCTTTCCTACACGCAATACAAGTACTCGAACCTGCGGCTCGACCGGGAACGGATCGGTCCGGACGGCAAGGTCACGGCATCGGTGGACGTGACCAACACGGGCGGCCGGGACGGCGAGGAGATCGTGCAGCTCTACGTGGGCGCGCCAGGCTCGAAGGTGGACCGCGCGATCAAGGAGCTCAAGGCCTTTACCAAGATCAAGCTCGCGGCCGGGGACACCAAGACCGTCTCTCTCCAAGTCAGCGCCAAGGACCTGGCCTATTTCAATCAAGACACGAACGCCTGGGAGATTGAGCCGCTCGAATACCGCATCCTGGTCGGGCCCTCGTCCCGGGCGGAGGACCTGATGGGAGCGGGTTTCAAGATTTCCGGCGCATAGAGTTTACTGAGGAAGGGACTTTCGGGTTATACTGATTGACAATGCCCAAAGCCAAGATATATCTGGATACGACGGTTCCGAGCGCCTATCTTGACGCTCGAGCGCCAGAGCGTCAAGATATGACCAAGGAATTCTGGACAAAGGTTCTGCCCGATTTCGAGGCTCATATTTCAGGAGTAGTCCTTGACGAAATACGCGCGACCCCGGACGATGCGACGCGTAAAAACATGGAAGCTTTGGTCAAGAACTTCAGAGTCCTCGCATTAACCCGCGAAGCGGATGAACTGGCACAGGAGTATATGAGGACAAAGGTATTCCCCACAAAGTATGCTACTGACGCCAACCACGTGGCGATTGCCGTATCAAGCGGAATCGGCTATCTTATAAGTTGGAACTATAGGCATTTGGTAAAGGTAAGCACGCGACACAAGGTCAATTCCGTCAATGCCATGAAAGGCTTTAGCACAATAGAGATAATTACTCCTCCGGAACTGTAGGAGAGCGTTCATGAATGAACCATCGGAAGCACTGAAGAAGAAGCTCTGGAAGGAAGTCCGCAAGGAATTCCCCGGCGACGAGATGATGCAGGAGATCCATTTCGTGCGCCTCCTGCATTACCATCAGACCAAGGGCATGACCGCCGAAGAACGCATCAGGTTCTATAATCGTTCCATCGGGAACCGTCATTCATAGAATCAGGCTTCGATCAAGGGAACGTTCCTTCCCACTCATTCATAATCTCCAGGTCTTTGACGGATAACCTCCCTCCCGGCATCACGGCCCAGACTTTGCCCCGCCGCTTTCCAGAAAGAACAATTTTCAACTTAAGCCCCTCCGTCGCGACTTCGGACTCTAATCCCACCTCCCCCATTCCCATGTGCAGGTTGGTGGCGAGCAGGCGGGTTTTGCCGTCGGCGCGGACGAGGCGGAGGTATTTGTGGCCGTGGGGCGGGACCGGGCCGAGGGGGAGGGATGAGGCGGCGATGCCGAGGTATTGTTCGGCCCAGTAGTCGTGGACGTGCCATGAGCCTTCGAGGCCGAGGCGGGCCAAGTCGAGAGTCAAATTTGTTTCCTGTTCGGACCAGTTGAAAAGCGCGACGAGGGCGGAATCGCCGCGGCCGAGGAAGAGGATTTCGGGGAAGTCCTTTTCCATGAGGTCGAGCGGTACGGCGGCCTGGTTGGAGGGCGGGACCATGCGCTTGAACCATTCGAGCCTCTCGGGCGGGAGCGAGGTCACGTCCTCGGAGAGGAAGAGCGCTCCGCCGGAGAGGTACATGAGGGTGAGCTCGGTCTGGAGCTCGTGCTCCTTCATGCCGCCCCTGGTCTGGCGCAGGACCACGCAGTCGGGGTCATTGGCCCAGAGCCGGCCGTGCATGAGCGCTCGCGCCAGGTTATTTTTTAAACAGTTGCCGGCGCCGGGCCCGGTGGGCACTCCCTGGACCGCATCCATGACCGGGATCTTCCACCTGATGTCCACGTCCTGCGACACCCGCATCGAGTCCACCAGCCCGACGGCCGGGCCCAGCGGGCAGCCGCAGCCCAGGATGTAAACGTCATCGCCCGCGGCCTCCCTGATTATCTCCAGCCCCTGGCGCAGCGCCATGGCGCCGGTGGCCTTCTTGTCGTAGCGCACTCCGGGCATGGCCGCGGCGTAGAGGAAGTCGAGCTTGAGATACTCGAACCCGAACTCGGAGACCAGCGTCTTGATGGTCGCGGCGAGCCATTTCTGCACGCCGGGGTGCGTCACGTCGAGCGCGTAGATCACGTGGCCCTTCCAGGCCGGATGGATGAAGACGGTGACCGGACGGCCGCGCCCGTTCATCACGATCCAGTCCGGGTGTTGCCGGTAAAGCGGCGACTTCCGCGACACGAAAAACGGCGCGAGCCAGACGCCGGCCTTGAAGCCGGCCTCTTTCACGCGCTGCACGGCCGCGGCGGGGGGCGTCGGGAACTTGTCGTTCCATGCGGTCCAGTCGCCGACCCAGCGCTCGTAGCCGTCGTCAATCTGGATGTAGTCGAGCGTTCCTTTCCAGTCGGCGAGCGCGGCCAGGTTCTTGTTCACCGTGTTCTCCGTGACCTTCCAGAACGCGAAGTACCAGGTGCACCATCCGCTTGCCGGCCGGCTCGGGCGCGCGTTCATGGCGCGGCCCCAGGTCTCGAAGTAACGCGCCTGCTGGGCGAGCGGGTCAATGGAGAGCGAGAGCAGGAGCCACTCGGACGATACGGACTCGCCGGGGGCGACGGTCATGCCCTCGCCGTCACAGACGGCTTCGAGGCGGCGGAAGCGGTCGTACTTGATCTCGAACTCGACGTGCCCGTTCATGCGGGAGCTGGTGATGAACCCCATGAGCGCGGACACGCCCCGTCCCGGCTCGACCACCTGCGCCATCCAGTCGGAGACTTTTTCGCCGGGCTTACGGGAATACGGCGTTCGCGGGTTCACGCCGGCGCGGGAGGGCAGGAAGAAGCGCGGCTTGTAGTCCGGGTCCAGCACCTGGATCGAGCCGGCGGGCGACCACGACTGATAGCCGGCGCGGTAAAAGCGCCAGCTCCCGTAGCCGGCGCCCAGGTCCAGGCCGGGATCGGCGCCGCGGTAGGCGAGCGGGACAAGCTCGAAGAGGCGGAGGGGATGGCGGCCGCGGTTAACGATGGTCAGTCGCGCGCAGGCGTCCTCCCCGCCTACCAGCGCCACTTCCCAGGTCAGCGCGGCGGGCAGGCCGGGGGCGTTATCGAGTGTGGCCCGGAAGCCGGGACCGCTTCCGGCCGGGGTCGCGACCTCGGCCGGCTCCGCTTTCCAGCCCTTTACCAATGTGGAGACCGGGTCATAGGCCCTGTCGCCCGCGCTCCGGAAACTGGCGCGGCAAAGGAGCGGGCCGAAGGTCACGGCGCCGTCTTGCCGGCCCATCACCACCGCGCCGGCTTCCGGATCAAATTCCATGCGCACCACGCCGGCCTCGGCCAGAATCTTTTTGTTCTCTCCCATCCCGATCACTCCTTGTCAAGCGGCCGGCGCCCTCCAGCGTCCCGTCCCATTTTTCGCGTCAAGGCCCGGCGGATTTTTCAACCTAAAGCATTTTATCATCTTTTTCCGCGCAAACCGTCTTCCGGGCGCCGGCGGCATTTTGAGAATTCCTGAATATGAATTATATAGATTATGGCCGCAGTTCCCTGGCGAGGCGGCCGAGTCCAGCCAGTCCGCCCGATCATTTTTCAAGGGACAAGCAAGGCGCGGGACCAGCGGGGTATGAAATGATTTCTTCCCGGAAAAGGCTTTTGGCTTTCATCCTGGTTTATATTGTCTCCGTTCTCTACGGCACGAGTTACCAGCAGTTCCGCCATTTCAACATCAATGAGACGCAGGGGCTGTTTGACGCGCGGTCGCATGTGGCGATGTCGCTGGGCCGTTACGACAATGCGACCCGGGAGCGCAGGTACAGGTTCGTGGTGCCGTTTTTGGCCTCGCTGGCCCGGAAATCGCTCGCGCCGCTTTTTCCGGCTGCCCTCGGGCCAGAGCCGGCGCCGGCGCCGGCGCCCGGCGGGCGGCCCCCGATCAAGGATGAGCTGGAGCTGATCAACCTTTCCTTTTACATCGTGAACTTCTCGTTCATGGCGGGAGCGGCGTTCCTGCTTTTCCTGATCCTGGAGCGGCTCGGGTTCAGATTATATTTGAACCTGATCGGACTGGCCCTCTTCCTCGGCAGCCGGATCGCGGTGCTTTCCGCGGCAACGCCCATGGTGGATTCCGTCTATTTTTTCGCCATCGCGCTGATCTCCTACCTGACGATCACCGACCGCCTGATCCTGTTGGCTCTGTTAAATCCCCTCATCATCCTGGCCAAGGAGAACATCTGCCTCGTCATGCTGATGCCTTTTCTGAAGCGTGAAAAATGGCTGGCGCTGTCCGTGTCGCTGGTGGTCTCCGCGGCGCTGCTGATCGGGGTGCGGGAATACGTGAGCACGTTCTGGGCCCAGGAGCCCTCGAGCGGCACCGTGCTCCAGGAGATCATGCACGTGGTCATGGTCCGTCTGGGCTACGCGTGGCCCTCATTCCAAGGGCTGTTTACGGCCCGGGGACTGCTCGCTCTCAGCAGCGGCTTCTCCTTTTTCCTGGTTTTCGCGGCGGCGGGGTTCTGGAGCAACTGGAAAAACAGGAAGTACCAGATCCCGCATTACCTGCTGGTGCTGATACCGATTTCCCTGTTTTATTGCGTGCTGGCCCCGGGATACGGCCGGATGTTCTTCGCGACCTACGTGGTGGTGATCCCGTACGCCCTGGTTTTCATCGAGCGCGTGGTTTCCCGGTTCGAGGCCCGGGAGCCTGAACCCGGGACCCGGTAACACCCGCCCTTATTCCGCACCCGCCTTCACTCCGATCACCCGATACGGCCGGCCGCGGGCGTCGGTGGTGACGGACCACGGATACGCGGCCGGATCAATGCTGTCGGTGGCCAGGTGGTTCGCGCCGTTTTTCCCGGCTTTTAAATAATCGTCCTCCTGGTCAATGAAGTAACACCGGCTCACGAAGCCGGCCTTGCCCACGATGGTGGCGAACGGGTTCGGGCCGCTCAGGTTGAAGAAGACCAGGTCCGGGTCGTCGCGCATGGTGGATTCTTTACCGTTCTTGCTGACCAGGAAGACCATGTCTTTGTGGACGTCGTAAGGCGGGGTCATGAATGACTCGCGGCCGTCGGAGACCACGAGGATGAACTTGCCTTTGAGGTCGTCGAGGGTGGGCCAGCCGCAGCCTTTTCCGGTCACGGCCTCCTGGAGGTTTTTGGCGCCGGGGCAGGCGTCCATGAGGTTTCCGGGGGTGAGGATGGAGCCTTGGGGTAAGGCTCGGTTAAAGAGCGCGTAGAGGTCCTCGCGGGTGTGGCCGGGTTCGCCGACTCCGGCCATGTCGAAGAAGATGGTGATCACGTCGTGGTCCGGGTTCTGGTCGTGGAACTTGCGTACGATGGCGAAGCAGGCCCCGAGGGTGGCGCAGCTGGACCAGTCGTCCATGGCGCCGTGATAGACCAGGAAGTCGCCATCGGGCGCGCGCACCGTGCCCGTGAGTTTTTTCCGGGAGGCGTGGATGTCGAACTCGATGGAGCGGATGTTGTAGTCCTGGAGAATGGTCATCACCCCGGCCTTCTGCTGATAGGTGTTGTGGGATGCCTTCCATTGCGCGTCGTTGTAGCGCAGCGGGGCGGGGGCCGGTGAATCCGCGGTCCCGGCCTTGAGCCCGGCGGCGGCCAGGACCATGATCGTTATCATAAGAGCCTTCTTCATTTTTGCCTCCTGTTCCGGAATTTCTTGACAGGATTAACAGGATCAACAGGATTTTCGGAAGACGCGTTGCCTTTTCTTTTTCATCCTGTAAATCCCGTTAATCCCGTCTGAAAAAATTTCCATGATCCCTTGGCGTCGCCGGACGCATCGCCTGGTGGCAGCCGGCAAGACTTTTCACCTGGTGTTCAATTTCCTGACGCCTTCGAGGTCGTCGAGGCTGAAGGCGGGGAATTCGTGGAGGGTGATGAGGTCCATGATCTTGTCGCCGTAATCGGCGAAGGGGATGGCCCAGAGCCTGGCGTCGTAGGTGATGATATTGAGGTCCATGCCGGTGACGTCGGCTCGTTTGTCGAGGATGAGGGTGACGTAGAGGCGGACGTATTTCTGGGCGTCTTCCGGGGTGCGGGCGCAGCCGGCGATGACGGCGCCGTAAGGCAGGGCCTCGGCCTCGGCGGGCGCCACGGCTTTTTCGGTGTAGAAGAGGCCGAGGTCTCCGAAGTAGCTCCCTCGATTCACGATGAACCCGGTGGCCCATACGGAGGTGAGCTCGGCGAGGCGGCGGCTGGCGACCTCCTGCTGCTTGTTCACGCACTGGGCAAAGGCCTCGATGTTGACCTGCCAGAAGGGGAGGTAGATGATGCGGGCGGATGGCGGCGACTCCGGCTTGGCCACGGCGAGCGGGTAGCGGACCCACTGTTTTTCCGGGTCCGGGGCGAGGCCGTGGCGGCAGGAATCGCAGAAAAAGACCCGGTCGTAGCGCAGGCCGGCGAGCTGGCTGCCGCAGTCGGGGCAGACCAGGGCGGTGACGGTGAGGCCGCTCATTCGAAGAGCCTCCGCTTGCGGCTAGAACTCATGAAGCTGTTCAAGGCGCGCATGGTGAGGTCGAACAGCGCGTCGAAGGTGGTACGCTCCGGCTTGCTGATCTTCTCGATCTCGCGCTTGTCGCCCGTGACCACGATCTCGCCGGGGTAGCGGTACTGTTCCCATCCCAGGCCCATGACGGCGAGGGCGAGCCCGATGCCGACCAGGGCCACCGGGATGATCACGACCGCGCCCTTGGCCATGAGCGGGATCAGGAAGCCGATGTTCTCCTGGTCGAAGGCGATGGAGCCGACCAACGCATGCGCCAGCCGGCCCACGATGAATGACACCAGGGCCGTGGTCCCCAGGAGCCAGTACACGCGGAAGCGGTCGTCCTGCGGCGCGCGCGCGGCCATGATCTTGGCGGTGACGCCGTCCACCGAGACGCCGTAGAGCCGGCCCTGGTACCGGTAGCGAACGCGCCAGACCGGGTAATACACGCGCTTCACCCGGACCTCCGCGATCTCGGTGTCGTCCTTCAAGCCGGAGGTCTCGACCTTGGTGTTGACATAGTTCAGCATCTGCTCCGGCTTCATGCCCGGATCGTAGATCTTGCCGTGGCGCTCCATGTCGCGGCGGTCCATGGGCTGGAGCAGTCCGGCCGGGTCCGAGCGGATCGCGCCGATGTCCGACTCCTCGATGCCCCACTGGTCGAGCTTGACCGCGGGCTCGAGCCGGACCACGTCCGACATCACCACCCGCGTGTCCACAGTTTTTTCCTGCACAATATTTGACGGGATATTTTTCACGTAATAGTAATTAAATTGTCCATAATCCGACTCGCTAACCTGCGTAACCCTTCGCGGCGGGCCCGCGGCCTTGAACTCGGTCACTTGCATGGTGCCGAGCCGCCGGCCCGTGAGCTCGTAATAAGGAATGAAGTAAAGGCGCGCCGAGTGCAGCCGCGCCTCCTTGATCATGCCCGCGGGCATCTCCGGGTCCCGCAAAAAGCCCTGAACCTTGCGCCGCGCGTCAACCTCCTTGACCTTCGGCCGCACGTAATACTCCGGCGCCTCGTCGTTGCCCCCGACCAGCGACAGCACCCCGCAATACCGGCACTTCACCACCCGGTCCACCGCCGAAAGACCGAGAGTGCCGCCGCACTTGGGACAGTTGATGTGTTTTATCCTGGCCATGAATTCTTCACTTGCTCTTTCATGAAGCTTGCACCATTTCAGCGATCAAAAATATTTTGACAGGATTAACAGGATGTACAGGATAAGGAAGAGGCAGATAATATCCGGTGAATCCTGTTAATCCTGTCAAAATATCACTCTTGTCCAAAATAGGCCGTAAGAAAACCGCCAAGACGCCAAGAGCGCCAAGGATCGCCAAGTAAATCATGATGTTTCTTTGCGGCCCGGCAAAGAACAGCTCCGGAGCGTTGGCCCCACCCGGCTTGGCGGACCGGCCGACGGGAGCGCCAAGCCAG
>Ga0307378_10001872_pt1 | contig 33271 bp, 34 predicted proteins | sample UN1MG_FD_202238 | JGI IMG/M metagenome (GOLD analysis project Ga0307378, IMG submission 202238) | Soil microbial communities from Risofladan, Vaasa, Finland - UN-1 | ecosystem: Environmental > Terrestrial > Soil > Coastal area > Acid sulfate soil | place: Finland: Risofladan, Vaasa | collected... | reverse complement strand
AGTCTGGAATATCAAGTTCGCCACCCATGTTGCCGTTTTCTTGTACCCACCTTCAACCGCAGCCTTCAGCATCGCCTCGGCATAAGGAATGTGCTTCGGGTCTTTTGCGAAAAGGTACTCGGCATTTAGCAGATACTCCAGTGGGCTTTTGCCCCGAAGACGCTTGACCTTTTCCACCATTGACGGCTTCTTCCCCCCTCTGCTCGCACGGTGCAACGCCATCTCACAAAGACCCAGATGGCCATCTTCAAGAGCATCCGGCGCTAAATAAAGGCCCTCAAGATATACATCTATTGCATAATCATAGTTCCCGCCTTCGGCTATAGTCCGGGCTTTTGCAAACAAAACCTTTGCCTTGGCCAATGATTGTTCGCTCTCTGACTCTAACATAAACTCCTATTGACTGTCCTTTTCTGCCTCTTGCCCATATGCTTAAAGTAACCTGAATATCCTAATCTCTGACCAAAATTTGTCAACAAATAAATACTTGTACTAAAACACCCCCTGTGCTATAAATCCCCTTGTATATCGACCGTGAATTCGGCCAAAAAACTATATCTGCGCATCAAAACGAGAATAAAGGAAAATGCCCGAGGACAACTCCAATCTAATTTCTTAAGGGAGAAAACGATATGAAAACGGCTCTGGAGCAGTATGACCCACAGATTTACGAACTAATCAGGCAGGAAGCTACACGCCAAAGCGGCGCGTTAAGACTCATACCTTCCGAAAACTACGTCTCAAAAGCCGTAATGCTTGCAAGCGGAAGCTGCCTCACAAACAAATACGCCGAAGGGTACCCCGGAAAAAGATACTACCAGGGACAGCAGGTCACCGACCTTATCGAAAAAACCGCTCAGGAACGCGCAAAAAAGCTTTTCAAAGCCGACCACGCAAACGTCCAGCCATACTCCGGCTCAGTCGCAAACCTCGCCGCATATTTCGCCCTCATAAAACCCGGCGACACCATAATGGGCCTGGCGCTAACTCACGGCGGACATCTTACCCACGGCTGGAAAGTCAGCGTAACAAGCAAAATCTTCAATTCCGTACAATACACCGTAAACCCCGACACCGGCAGATTCGACTACAACCAGATTGAAGACCTTGCAAAAAAACATAAACCGAAAATTATCATCTCCGGTGCCACCGCTTATCCAAGGGAAATCGATTTTGAAATATTCGGCCAGATTGCAAAAAAAGTCGGCGCCTATCACGTCAGCGACATCGCACACATTGCAGGACTTGTCGTCGCTGGAATTCACAAAAGTCCCGTACCATATGCCGACATCGTCTCAACCACAACACATAAGACTCTCCGCGGCCCCAGAGGTGGAATGCTCCTTTGCAAAAAGCAGCACGCTGAAAAGGTCGACAAGGCCGTCTTCCCCGGACTCCAGGGTGGTCCACATATGCACACTCTAACCTCTATCGCCGTTGCAATGGCCGAAGCCGACACCCCCGAATTCATCGCTTACGCAAAGCAAATTGTCGAAAACTCAAAGGCCCTCGCCGAAAAATTGCTCGATTACGGTTTCAACCTCGTTTCCGGAGGAACCGACAATCACCTTATACTCATTGACCTGAGAAATAAAAAAGTACCCGGCAGAAAACTTGCCCAGGTACTCGACAGGGCCAGAATTATTACAAACCACAACAGTATACCGAATGACCCCGGACCGCCATCCGACCCAAGTGGACTGAGAATCGGAACGCCGGCCATCACCACAAGAGGTATGAAACAAGACCAGGTCCGCCAAATCGCAACCTTTATTAACAAAGTCGTTGAAAACATCGATAATGACGCCGTGATTGAAGAGGTCGCAAAGGAAGTACTCTTGCTCTGCTCACAATTCCCCGTCCCAGAGCACTTCATAATACCGAACAACCATTAAAAACTTCTATTGGGAAATGCAAAATAATAAAGGAGTTATTTCAAAAACAGGCTTTGATTTCTGTTTGTTCTCACGATAATTCTATCAAATATGAGCAAAGATAAATTAAACACCGCCGTTCTCGGCCTAAATGAACATGGAAGGCTTCTGCTCGACGAAGTCTCAAAACTCGAACACTTCCATCTTCAGGCCGTCGCTGACAAAAACACAAACCTCGCTGAAAAAACCGCCGCCCAGTACAAATGCAATTATTACGACGACTATCGACTCCTGCTGACAGAAAATCAATTCGATTGTCTCATAGCAGCCGCACCTTTACACAGCACTGAAGAATTCATACAAATGGCTATGAAAAAAAAATGCAACATCCTGAAATCACCCCCCCTGGCAAGAAACTTTGAAGAAGCCCTCCAATTAACTCGACTCGCAAAAAGCCAAAACATAAAATTCGCCGTCGCAAACTACGCGGCATTCGCTAAAAGCTTTATCGAACTTCAACAGTTCCTGCAACAAAATAAATCCCTCCAAATCTTCCTCATAACCGCCTTCTGTACTTTCTCAAAAAAAATCGTCGGCCCATGGCAGACAGACCCAAAACTCGCCGGGGGAGGAGTCTTGCTCCACGACTGCTACCAGATAATTGACCGGATAGTACGCAGCTTCGACATACCTCAGCAGGTATACTCTATAAACAAAAACACCGCCCGCGACAGGCAACAAAGACTCTATATCACCGAAGATACCGTCGTCCTGACAATGAAATTCAGTAATAACCTCGTTGGAAATTTAATCGCAAGCAAAGCCTGTGGCCCCGAACAGCAAATCCTGAAAATTTACACAAAAGAAAATATCATTACCATCTCAAAAAATCAGTTCTCAGTCACCGACACTGCCGGAAAAGTCAAAACAAACTCCGAACACCAAGATGATTACCTCCTCTGCACCAAAAAACTGCTCGAAAATTTCGCATTAAGCATACTCGAACCCGAAAAAAACCGCCTCGAATCCGGTGCCGACCAAAACCTCAAAAATATGGCACTTATTGACGCCGCATACCTCTCCGCTCGCACCGCTATGCCCGAAGAACCGCCAGGAATCTTAAAAATGGCAGACTAAAAGACCCAATCTTAATACAGACAAATAATAAGAATAAGTGTTTGACAAATATCCCCTTAAGTAATAGTCTATACTTATAAATTACCGATTACCTTCACCGAAGCGTTTTTGGGAGGTCTTGGTATGGAAGACAACAAGAAAAAAATCGTGATGTTTGCCGTCATTATTCTGTGCGTCATACTCACAATCATAATTTACAAAAGCACCTCCGGCGGACCGGAAACAGGCCCAGGAAGCATTAAAAGAGGCGAGTTAATCTGGGTAAAATGCAATAACCCTGATTGTGAACACGACTACCAGATGGACAAAAAAGACTATTACACCTTGATAGATAAAAGCCCCTTCTCAGCGGAGGATTTCCAAAGAATGCTCTCCTCCGACCCCAACTCCGCACCCTCTATTCCGCTGGTCTGTGAAAAATGCAAACAGAAAACTGTTTTTAAAGCCGTCAAATGTGAAAATTGCAGCCTCATCTTCTTCAGCGGCTCCGTCCCCAGCGACTTCGCTGACAGATGCCCTAGTTGCGGCTACAGTAAAATAGAGGAAAAAAGAGAACAGGGACAGTAATAATAACATGAAAATAAGTAAAATAACCCTTTTCGTGTAAATACAGGTATTAAAAAAAATAAGAATTTGACAAATAATAAGATAACTAATAACTTGGTTATGTAAATTTGATAATCACATTGTTGCTTTAGTTGTTTTGGAGATTTTAACATGGAAGAAGGCAAGAAAAAACTAATCATGACCGTCATCATCGTCGTCTGCTTTGGCGTCGCTGCCGTGGTAATGTTAAAGCACCTTAAGAAAGGGCCGGGCACTCTCGAAAGTATCAAACGCGGCGAGGAAATGTACTGGATCAAATGCCGAAATCCAGAATGCGAAAACGAATGGGAAATGGACAAAAAGGACTACTTCGTTTACCTAAGAGAAAATCAGGACCCGATGTCCATGATGGCTCCCGCCATCGCTTGCCCGGGATGCGGCGAGGAAGGCGGCTATCGGGCCGAAAAGTGCGAAAAGTGCGGACTCGTCTTCGAAAGAGGCGCTGTCCCCAATGATTTTGCCGACAGGTGCCCCGAATGCAGCTTTAGCAAAACCGAACAAAGAAGAAAGGAAGCTCGCCAAAACAAATAAATCTCTGAAACGTTCGAAAACCTCTTGAATGAGGATACTGACTACGATGCAACTCTCGCATCGGAATGTGTGGATACACAAAAAAGTTAATTAACCTCAAAAGCCCGGCCTTTCTACAGGCCGGGCTTCTTAAATGCCCTGACGGTAGCCCCAAAACAAAAAAAACTTATCTTAGCCTCGACAGAACGTTTCGGGAATAATCCTCTTTACCAATTCGCAGCCCAGAAACCACCGGATACCTTGCTTCAATATTCTTCGTCAAATAAGATACGCGGTTCTCAGGCGACGGATGGGTCGATAGAAAATCTGTCCCACGAACCTTCTCCTGCCTCTCCAGCATCTCCATCGTCTCTACCATCCCATAGGGGTCATAGCCCGCCTGCACCATATAATCCATACCCGCTATGTCACCCTCACGTTCGTCCCCCCTGCTGTACCGCAGACCTATTATCTGTCTCGTTATGTCCACCGTCGTCAAAACACCCTTTGAAGTATCCTCCGGCACTACCAAAGAAAGAAGAACATCTATCCCTATCTCCCGGCTCATCGCCTCTGAAGCATGCCTTGCCACAACATGCACTATCTCATGGGACATTATCGCCGCCAGTTGAGATTCGGTCTCCAAACGCTCAAGCATACCGCGGGTAATAAAAATATAACCCCCAGGAAGAGCAAATGCATTGACCGTCTTATCCTCCAGTGCCGTAAAGTGGTACTCCAAATCCGACCTGTGACTGACCACACCTAATTTCCGCCCAACACCGTTAATATAATTTTGCAGCACAGTATCAGGTATCGCGCCCCCCATCTCCTTCTCAATCTCACGCGAGTACTGACGGCCTATCGCAAGGTCCTGCTCCTCCGATAACAGCATAAGCCGACCTTCGCCGCTTATCGGGTTCACTGCACAGCTGCTGCAAAAACAAAAAAGTACCGACACTATTAACAGTAATGATTTTTTAAACATAATTATGCCCCCAATCAAAAACTTTATGTTTGAAAATATAACCAATATACATTATATCTTTCCTTTATCGTATATGGTAGCCAAAACTATGACAGAGCAGCAATTCTGCCAAAAATGCACCCAAAAGCAAAGGTGCCAGGAAGTTTACCATAAGCTTGGCAACGCCGAAGGCCCTTCCGTCACCAAAAGGGTTGTTTACGCCCTCTTGACACCTATCCTAATCTTTATCGCTGCAATGACGCTCTTAAAAATAACTTTACCTATTTTGACAAATAGAGATTCCCTGCAAACAGCCGTAAGCCTCCTGGGAGCCCTGGCAACAACCACTCTTTACGTATTCATAATAAAAAAATTAACACAAAATAAAAAAACTAAAGAACATGAAAATTGACACTAAAGGAAAATTTTCTTTTCCCGGCGGCACTCATCCTCCACAGAGCAAGGAACTTACTGAAAACAGCCCGATACAGCCCGGACCGGCCGCAAACCAAGTCGCCATAATGCTTAGTCAGCACATCGGAGCTCCATGCCAGCCTCTGGTAAGAAAAGCCGATATGGTTCAGGCTGGTCAAAAAATAGCCGAAAACGACGCCTTCGTCTCGGCCCCGGTACACTCACCCATCAACGGCAAGGTAAAGGACATCGCACTGCAATCACACGCCGTCCTTGGAAGAAGTCTCGCTGTAATAATCGAAGCCTATGAAAGTATGCCCCCAAAGCAGCCTTCGCCCCCGGAATTTAAAGAAAAATTAGATGAATCCAAATATTCCTCCGAGCAAATATGCGATGCCGTCAGACAGGCCGGAATCGTCGGTATGGGCGGCGCAGGATTCCCCACAAGAGTCAAGATCGAACCTAACCCCCGGCTGCCGAAAGAAATCATGATTATAAACGGATGCGAATGTGAACCCTATATAACCTGCGACTACCGTATCATGCTCGAGTGGACAAATAAAATTATCGCAGGAATAAAACTCGCTAAAAAAGCCTCAGGATGCTCAAAAGTCTTCATCGGAATCGAAGACAACAAGCCAAAAGCGATAGAAACTTTCACCTCCGCTCTCGAAAATTCAAACAGCAGCAATAACATCAAAGTCGTACCCGTCAAAACAAAATATCCACAGGGAGGCGAAAGACAACTCATAAGGTCTATACTAAAGAAAAACGTCCCAACAGGCGGTATACCTCCTATGATTGGGGTCCTCGCTCTCAATGTCGCAACCACCGCCGCTATCGCTGAGGCCGTTTTACTTCGCAGACCCCTCACTCACAGGGTCGTTACTGTAAGCGGAGAAGCTATCGCAAATCCCGGAAATTATTACGTCGCCATAGGCACGCCCGTCGCCGAACTAATCGAATTCTGCGGCGGTGTAACCCAAAAATCCGCAAAAGTCGTGCTCGGCGGCCCCATGATGGGCATCGCAATCGCCGACCTGCAAACACCAATCACCAAAACAACCGGCGCCATAACTGTTTTAACAAGAAAGCAAATCGGAAAAGCAAAATTTACGCAGCGACAAACCCCCTGCATAAGATGCGGAAGATGCCTCGAAGCATGCCCAGAGCACATTAACCCGACCAGAATCGCCCACGCTGTCAAAAGCAACGCCCTCGATATCGCGAAAAACTATTATATAAACGCCTGTATCGAATGCGGCTGCTGTAGCTACGTCTGCCCCGCAAACATAGAAATTACCGGATACATCAAAACAGGAAAAATCTTCCTCGCAAGACAGCAGAAAAAAATGCCTCAATAACATTGTTTGGGAAAACATATATGCTCAAAAACATAACAGTTTCACCCGCACCGCATATCAGCGCACGCTACTCGACACGCAGCGTAATGCTCGATGTCATAATCGGACTCGCACCGGCTATGTTGGCCGCCGCATATTACTTCCGAATCTACGCCGTAATGCTTATCGCGACCTGTGTCCTCTCTGCGGCAGCAACCGAATGGCTCTGCAACCTAATCAGAAAAAAACCTAATTCCCTCGGTGACTTCAGCGCCGTCGTCACAGGTATAATACTTGCCCTTTCCGTTCCACCAACCCTGCCCCTTTGGGCCGCAGTAATAGGCTCCGCGTTCTCAATCGCTATCGGAAAAATGGTGTTCGGTGGACTCGGTGCAAACATCTTCAACCCCGCTATGGCCGGACGCGCCTTCCTCACCGCCTCTTTCGGCATGCTCATGACGACATGGATCGTCCCTGCAACCATCGACGCACAAATGCCAAAAATCTCCGCCGAAAACAAAATACACGCCATAACCCAGGCTACTCCTCTGGCCTGGAGCAAACAGGCCATAAAACAAAAAACCGGTGCCCAAACTGTAAATCAGCTGACCGAGAACGCCTGGACCGGTGAAATCGGTGGATGCCTTGGAGAAACAAGCACAATAGCACTGCTCCTTGGCGGTCTATACCTGTTTATAAGAAAAACCATAAGTCCACACATACCGCTGGCCATCACCATCTCTGCTTTACTCTTCGCAGAAGTTGCTTATTTAATAAACCCAAATTCATATATATCACCCATTACCCATCTTTTCACCGGTGGTATGCTGCTCTGCATATTTTTTATCGCAACCGACCCCGTAACCGCCCCGCTCTCTGCAAAGGGAATGTGGATTTTCGGTGCTGGCGTCGGAGCAATCATAATGCTGATAAGAATCGTCGGCGAATATCCCGAAGGTGTAATGTACGCCGTCCTGCTCATGAACGCCGTCACACCCTTGATTGACAGGTTATGCAAACAAATACCCGCTGGAGGCAAACCAAATGTCTAAAATAACACACTTCATCCAGCAAAGCTGGCTGCTCATTGTCGCAGCATTCTTCTTCGGATTGCTAATCGCCGTCACAAACGCCGCTTGGCAGCCCAGAATAATCCAAAACGAAGAAAACAAGCTCAACAACCTTATGGCCGGACTCATAACCACAGCACAAAAATTCGAAATTGCAGAAAAACAAATCGAACTGACCGGCGAAAAAGGCAAAATAATCAAAACCGACATCTACAAGGCCCTCGGAGCCGATAACAAAACTCTCGGCTTCGCTTTCGTCGCTTCAGGCCCTGGTTTCGCAGATAAAATTAAACTCGTCGTCGCAGTCAATCAAAATTTCGAAAACTTCTTCGGCTTCAAAGTCCTCGCAAGCAACGAAACACCCGGATTCGGCAGCAAAATAAAGGAAGAATTCTTCGGCAACCAGTTCGAAAACGCGCCCGCAAAAAAACTGATACTCACAAAAATCGGAAACGAAGAACAAATCGACGACCAAATCGTTGCAATAAGCGGCGCAACCGTAAGCTCCGAAGCCGTCGTCAAAATAATAAATAACTTCATAACACAGATTAAAGATAAAATGCAAAATAAGGACTAACCGAAAATGGCTGATGAAACCAAAGCTATAAATCCGGCTTTCTATAAGAATACGCTACTCGCCGGCCTGTGGCGGGAAAATCCCGTCTTCAGACTACTGCTCGGTATGTGCCCCACACTCGCCGTAACCGCCGCACTAAAGCCCGCTCTTACCATGAGCCTAAGCGTCATTTTTGTCCTTATTTGCAGCAACATCGTCGTCTCCCTCATGCGAAACCTCCTGAAACCGCACCTGCGAATTCTCATGTTCACCCTTACTATCGCGACCTTCGTCACCATCGCCGACCTGTTCCTAAAGGCCTTCCTGCCAGGAATGAGCGAAACTCTCGGCCCTTACGTACCGCTGATTATCGTAAACTGCATAATTATCTGTCGCGCAGAAGCCTGCGCCAGCAAAAACAACCTTGCCATTAGCATCATCGACGCCCTCGGTATGGGAGCTGGCTTCACCTTAACACTCTGCGTACTTGCTTCTATTAGAGAAATTCTCTCTACCGGCGCTATTTGGGAAATTAACATCATGCCCAACGCCTTTGTCCCCTCGGCCGCTATGAGCATGCCGGTAGGAGCGTTCATTACTCTCGGACTTCTACTCGGACTCGTAAATGCCGTAACCGCAAAGAAAACCTAAGAGGTAAAATTTATGGATACGCTTAGCATTCTACTTGCCGGTTTTATATCTATCGTAATAGTCAACAACCTCGTCCTGACAAAGTTCCTTGGCATCTGTCCATACCTCGGTGTCTCCGGTAGAATAGACATGGCATTCGGAATGGGCATGGCCGTCACATTCGTCGTCACGCTCTCCGGAACCCTTACATGGATGATTGACCACTGGATTTTAATACTCCCTGGCCTCGAAGTCACAAGATACGTCTGCTTCATTCTCGTTATCGCCGGCGCCGTCCAGCTCGTCGAGATGTACCTTAGAAAATTCTTCCCCTCTCTTTACGAGAGCTTCGGAATATTTCTCCCCCTCATTACCACAAATTGCGCTATCCTCGGCCTCTGCCTCTTCATAAACCTCTGGGCAATTGACAACCTCCTCGAAGCAGTCGTCCTCAGCTTCGGAGCAGGCATCGGTTTCACCATGGCAATTTGCATCATGGCGGGTATCCGTGAAAACCTCAACCTCGCCGACGTACCACAGTGCCTGAAAGGCGCACCAATTACCCTCATTACCGCCGGTTTGCTCACTTTAGCATTTATGGGTTTTGCAGGAATGATAAGATGACTTTACCCGACATTTTACAATTATGGAATGACGCCTGGCCCGCAGGACTGACTATGCTCGGGCTCGGTTTCGGCTTCGCAATTGTTCTGCTTATCGCAAGCGAAAAACTGAAAGTCGCCGTCGATCCGAAAATCGAGCAGATACAAAAAGCTCTCCCCCAAATCGACTGTGGTGCCTGCGGCTTTGCAGGTTGCGCCTCATACGCCAGGGCCGTCGCACAACAGCCGGACCTCATCGGTAAATGCGCACCAGGCGGCGCCGAAGCCGCCAATAAAATCGCGCAGGTACTAAACCTCCAAATCAGCGATTCCGGCGCCCCAAAAAGACCCATCATACATTGCCGAGCACGCACTCAGGACAAAACATTCTACGCCGAATATCAGGGAATATTAAGCTGCACCGCGGCAAACGCCCTACCCAACGTCCAGGCATGCAAATTCGGATGCCTTGGATACAGCGACTGCACAGAAGCCTGCCGGTTCGACGCCCTGCACATCATCGATGGTATCGCCATCGTCGACTACGAAAAATGTACCGGCTGCTCCGCCTGCTCAAGGGCCTGCCCCAGAAACCTCATCGAAATGGTCCCATTCAACCACGAAAACATGCTCTCCGTCGCATGCTCCAACAACGAAAACGGAAAAACAACACGCTCAATGTGCAGGGTCGGCTGCATCGGCTGCGGTCTCTGCGTAAAACAGACCGACTTGTTCTCTGTCGAAAACAACAACGCCCGAATTGACTATGCAAAATACCAGCCAACGGAACAGACCGAAACAGCCGTCAACAAATGCCCCACTGGTGTAATCGTTTACTGCGGAAAATCCGCTCCACCACCCAGAATGCCAAAACAAAAAACCGCCCCAGCTTCCCATTAATCAATCATCCATAATCAATAATCAATTGAAAGTCGGGTCTTTCTTTTCCCAAATTTATCCGCCATCCGTGTGGCAAATTCATTTGCCGGTCCTCTTCCTTTGACTTAGCCCCCAGCCCGCGTGCTGGGGGTCACTTACCGCTCCGCAAACGTAAATCTCCCCCAAATTTATTTGCCGGTCTTCTTTTATTGCTACGACTCGCCGGTTCTATTCGCTACGACCTGGGTGGAGGTTCTATTCCTTATTACCAAAATTATTTGGGGGTATATTTACACCTACAAGCCCAAACTTATCAGGAACTTACATTTAGTACATTGCGCAAATTTCGAATCATTCGCGGCACAAACCGCACATTCCCAACTACAGGGTGTTTCGAAATAGCTCCTTTTAATTCTACTTGTTCCCTTGAATCGAGGTATCCCACGAACTTCTCCCCAACTTTCTTTCTAATTTTCAAAGGTATTTTTGCGCTTGACATGGCATCTCGTATCAGTTGCCCTATGGCATTCGCTAAATCCCGATCCAATACACTAGTGTCACATCCCATAGCTGAAAAGTAGGCAAATTCCACATACAAAACATTGAGATAATAAAGCCCACACTTTGTCAATGCACATGGTTGTTCAGCAAGAACATCCATAGGATCTCCTGATTCCGGCATCAAAAGACCAAAATCTGTAAGTCTATGCATATAGAATTTAATCTCTTCTTTTGACCAACCGTAATCTCCGAATTCATTTAATATATCTTCAGGAGTCACAAAATCAGTTTGTCGTAGCTCGCCGGTTTGTCCTAACCCAACCTCCAGATACTTTAAAAGCCGAAGAGCTGTAAAGTGACTAGCATTTGTCCTTGGTGCTGGCTCAAAAATATTTACAAATCGATGCCCCAATCTCTCGTCAAAAAATTTGTGATCCTCATGTAACAGGCTGTGCAAAACCTCATGAAATGGTATGCTTGTTTGTTGATCGCGTGCATAAGCCCAAAAATAATCATCAATTTTTGTCTGCCCACTAATGAGAAATGAGTAGATCATTTGCAACTGTTCCCGGATATTACCGTTCGAAATTGCGGCTATGCACTCTAGAATTCTAAGATCAGCTTTGTCTGATAGTAAGGATCGCCGAATTAGTGATAAAAACCGGTCAAAATCTACCACGTCCAAGGTGCCTGTCGTGGTATTCAGTGTTACTTTACTGCTCGAAAGCCGGCTTCGTAGAAAAGACAAACGTTTTTCTAATATAAGATCTATAGATTGTGCTTTTACATGAAATTCTCTCGAAGCAAAAGCGTTAAAAGTTGGAGAATTAGTCATTCGACGATATGTTGCTTCACGAAGAGCAATTACAACAACTAAGTTACAACCATATACAAAATCATGCCCGACTTGATACAATTTATCTTGGAGATCAGGTGACTTTTGGTCCATGTTATCAAGTATCAAAATAACTTGTTTTTTCTTCTTCTTAAAATAAGACACGAGTGCATGCAAATGTTCTGATCTGTAATCTTGATATTTTTCTAACAGCTGCCCAATCTGCTTATTTTTTTCACCTTCATCTTCGATAAAAGGCTTTAGAGCACCTTCCATTTCTCTATCAATTCGATCCCTAAAAATCTCATAAAGTTGGTTGAACTTGGTCGTGTATCCTTCTGTCTGACCAATAATTTTATCAATTGCTATTCTTAAAGTACGCTCATGCAATTCCTCTGTTGTGGCATCAATCATGCGATAGTCACAATAGACTATAACACTATTTCTTTTTACATTATCAGGAATTGCCTGATCGAAATACCACCTTAAGAAAGATGTTTTCCCCATTCCAGTTCCCCCCATCACTACAAACATAGGCTTTCCTACAGATTCTATATCTGTCCTTCCCACCGTACGAGCAAAAGCGTCTTTCTTGTGACCAGCACGAACTTCCTCAACAGGAGACCTAAATATCGGTAATTTGTCCACAAGTACAGAGTTTAACTGTCCCTTATAGCGCATTGCGTCTTCACTTGTACAATAACACTCTCTAAGGAACTCGGGATTATTATGAGGTACATCGAGCAAAACCTCTCGGAATGCTGTATCAAGCACTGAGTACAAATCATTCCTATATCCTGAATTAGGAATTTTGACCAGTGTACGAGGTTTCACCTTTAGCAGAGGGCTCTCGCGCGGAAAAGCAAAATCGGAAAGTTTGTCCTGTGCAATTGTTTCCTTTGATAAACACTCATAAAAGAAAGTGAACTGGTCCCGGAGAATTTGAGGAGAACCCAACACAAGCGCATGGCCCTTCAGCCAAGACTCTCGCTCAGAGATTGCTTTGAATGCTATATATTGGTGACCATTAGTCACAAGTGCATAACGTGCACCTTCATGAACACAGTACTCTTGAACCTGGCAGATTGCCTTCCATGCATTCTTCCATTTCTGTATAACACCATTAAGTGAATATTCTTTGCGATCTAAGGTTGTTGGAATCTCAAAAGTCTTTAGATTTTTTTTGGCCTCCACGACCAGTACTGGTTCATGCAAAGATACTATGTAATCTATACACCTCCGTTGTTCATCCTCACAATAATTCTCTTCCCGCTTTATGTGCAAATACTCATCCCATTTCAAAACATCAGTAAGAAGAGGATCAATAAATTTCACACGTGTGTCAGCCTCACTATAATGGTTTTCTTTGTAAAGCTCCAACTTAGATATAAAACTATCTAAATTTTTCAATGCTTCATCTAACATTTTTTTCTCTCACAACTTATGCCAATACTCTATCAAACCACAACTTTTTTATTATTCTTTATTCAAAATTTATTTACTTTAACTCCACTGATATCCACGCGTGCTTTGTCAATCTCGCCTAAACGTTCCAGTCCTCTCGCTATTGAATACAGGCCTGAGCCTATCCAGTCATGCTTCAGGAGGGCTTTCTTGACCGAAGGCAAGTCGTATTTTGTACTAAAAAAAGGCAATTCGACCTCTGATGTTTCCCAATTTGTCACCAATCTCTTGCGGTTCTTATTCCAAAATCTCTTGTCTCGAATAACAAACAGCACAGATACCTCATAATTTCCGGAGATCAGGTTGAAGGCAATGCCTGTTATTTCTAAAGTGCATTTTGGGTTCGTACTCGCTAGTAAGCCAAGATCTTCTAAGTCATCCATGTACCAATCGTGACACAGATGTTTTGACTTTTTCTCGAGTTCCTTTCCGCCCAGCAATTCCTCGTATAGTTCCCGGTAAAACGTGAGTCGAAAATCCAGCTCGTTTTGTGGGGAGACCATCGGTTGATGATAAGCCTCTGGTAGCAAGCTTATCATTCCTTGTCCTCCACCAACTTTCATAGAACGCCGTTGTACAGGAATGATATAATCATCTTTGTCCTCGCGTAATATAGCGACGGTGGCATGAATCCCTCCGACACACAATCTTTTCTTGTAGTCAGCTATGGCTTCCACGCTCCCAAGTAGTTGTGCTCTTCGTTTAAGGTGTTGTCGCCACTCTTGGATCAATGTGTCAACATCAACATCTAGAAGCCCCTGTAAAAGTTCGTGCCAGAGTGAACCGAGACCACACCTGTATCTCAAAAAATCTTCTTTGTGTTCGTTGGAGAAGGTTGTTACCAAATGTGATTCATCCATCTTAATATCAAGAAGGCGGTATATGGACTGATTCCATATATTCAGATTGAACAGCTGTATTTCTGCGAGACTTTGTGCAACTATATCAATGTCCAGATTTGGTAAAGAATTTTCAGGTTTATCCAACGCGTATTTGTTCTCGTCCTCTAAATTCACCTGCGTACATACGAACTCCGGTTTGGCTGCTAATGCCGTTGGACATCTTTCGCCGTCAACGAAAACAGACACTCTCACTAGCTCGTTCTCCTGAAGATCTTGGGGGGGATATATTTCTTCTAGCACTTTTGTGTGCAATCCTTTTGAGATAATCTTGGGAACTTGCTCGAAATACCGGGCTTTTTCTTCCTCTTGCCACTTCTGGGTCAGATATTCCATTTTTTTATTAAAGGATTGAACGAGAGTAGCTGTACTCCGTCCCGTAATAGACGCTACTGCCCCCGCAGCCTGAATAATAGTAAAAGCAACCATGTTATTTATCCCTTCTTATTTTCATTGTATAGCCATCTTCAAGAACATTTGTTTTTACAAATACAACTTGCTAAGTACAAAAGAGTTTCCCAAATCGCTACACACTCCAATCGCGGTTCCTCTCAACCACATCAAAAATTATAACCTCACCTATCCACTTCCGTCAACAACTTCCGGCGGTAAGCCTAAATTAAAACATTTTTGAGCGGAAATTAACGCAAACAGCTCAAAAAAAAAGAAAACCAAAACACACGGCCAGTGTAAACCCGCCCGCGAGAAAAACCACCGAAAGCAAAAAAGTAAAGCTGGTCAACTTAGGCACCTTGGAAAAAATAAAAATAAAATCCTTCACCCCCATAGACTAAAAGAGAGAGAGAAAGCGCGAACTCCGCCCAAAATTGTCAAAAAAATTACAAAAAATACGAAGATTGCGCAAAAAATGACAAAAAGTGCGCGCTTTTTACAAAAAAATACAAAAAAATGACAAAAAATACCAATTTTTCACCATTTTTCTCGCGCTTTTTGCAGTCCAACTTATCAAAACGCGCAACTTTTAAGCCGTCTACCCTGAGCGAAGTCGAAGGGCAAATCCGGCCCCAAACCTACCCAAATGCGACAAATCAGAAAACACAATCACAATTCTTTAATATATAGCACCCCCCACCACGCGTCCTGTATTCTGTGTCCTGCTTGCCGCGGCGCAGCCTCCACGAGCCACTAGCGACGAGCGACGAGCGACTTGCCAAAGCCCCCGCGCCCTGCGGGTCAATTCGCCGCTGTTTTTAGGTTTGACTGGCTCTGGAAAGTGACTATAATTGGCCGACCAACTTCTCTGAGGGACAAACAACCAGGAAGGCAGATAATTCGTGATTAATGAATTGTATTTGGTGAATAATATCGCAGGCACCTTTCTATGGAATCATCCAGCTTACAAGAATTAGAACAAATTCCCGGCGTTGGTAAAACTATTGCCCGCGATATGCACAATATCGGCATCCATTCTATTGACGCTCTTAAGGGCCTCCAAGCCGAGCAGCTTTATGATAGACTCTGCGAGTTTAAAGCCTTTACAGCCGATAGATGTATGCTTTACGTATTCCGATGCGCAATATACTACGCTTCGAATAACGACCATGACCCCCAGCTTCTAAAATGGGAGAACTGGAAGGATAAGGAATAAATAACTGCTCCCCAAAGGCGTTAGGGAATTCACTCTGGGGCGGGCAAAGCTTTGCCCCATTTTTCCTTGCCTGACATGCTCAAAGAGGATATTATCCTTATAAACTCCAGATATTTTTGTTGGCGGTATCAGGGAAAAGGATGAGTAACTCTACGGACAATATGATTGCTGACTTGACGGAGCGGGATTTTATTGTCTTTGCGGGGGCAGGAATGTCAAAGGTTACGGGGGTAAGAGGATGGAGGGAATTACTGGAGGCTCTTAATGGCTTAGTAGCGTTGGAAGGGGTAGATATCGCGAAGATTGATTCGTTGCATTTTCCTGAAATAGCACAAATGATTTATGATAGATTAGAACGCGATGGGCGTATTGGGGAATATTACGAAACAATACAAGAATGCATGAAACCTACGCAAAGTTCGTGGGAAAGTAGACATTGGAAGATTATTCGGGCGTCGAATTCAGTAGTAACGACAAACATTGATGGTGTGTTCGAGGAAGCCATGACAGATATACTTGCAGACAGGCCACATCAGGGGTCAAATGGACAGGAGCGGTTTCCCGAGATCAACACGGCCTGCGGTCTGAGCAATGTCTCTTTTGGTCTTCCTCAACGAGCCAAGCTGAACCGGTATTTTCTTACAATGGCGATGGCCGCCGGGCTGGACTGTGCCATTGTCGATACTATGGACTGTGAACTGATGGACGCTGTCAAAGCGTCGGAAGCTCTGTTGGGGAAAGACCGTTTCTGTAAGAACTATATAAAAGCATTTCGAGAAAGCAAACGCCCATAAAGAGGTGGTCGTTCAAGTACGACAAAAAAGCCGGGAACTATTGTCTATGCGCCAGAAACGAAGCAAGTCATCATTAAAGGGGATGCGGTGGTTGGGGTTTGTATTCGTCCTGTCGGCGGTATTGGTCGCAGGTCTGGTATGGTTATTGCTGTGTTCAGAGAGCTTTAGCGGGGGCATACATAATGTTGTCCTTATCAGTATCGATACCTGCCGTGCCGATTATCTCAGTTGCTATGGGCACGCTCGCCGAACCACGCCCAACATAGACCAAATCGCCGGGCAGGGTGTAGTTTTCAAAAACGTTGTCACCGCTGCCCCAATGACATTGCCGGCCCACTGCTCCATGCTGACCGGCACGATTCCTCCGTATCACGGCGTTCACGATAACCTTGACTATCGGCTCGCCGAGTCCGAAGTTACGCTCGCGGAAATACTAAAAGACCATGGCTTTGTAACCGGCGGGATAATTAGTGCATCAGTTCTTAGTAGCCAATTCGGTATAGGCCAGGGCTTTGATACTTTTAACGACCGCTTTGAAAAAGCGGGAATGGCTTCTCTTATGGTAGAGCGCAGGGGCGGACAAACCACGCGTCTTGCGCTGGACTGGCTCGGCCGGCATAAAGATGAGAGGTTTTTCCTGTTTTTGCATTACTTCGACCCCCATTTTGATTACGAGCCGCCGGAACCGTTTGCTTCTAAGTTTGCGGATAATCTCTATGCCGGTGAGATTGCTTATACCGACTATTGTATTGCGCCGGTCATCCAAAAACTCAAGGAGCTTGGCCTGTTTGATTCTGCACTAATCATTATTACCGGCGACCATGGAGAAATGCTCGGAGAACATGGTGAATTGACACATGGCTATTTTATTTATGAAAGCGCTGTCAAGGTTCCATTGATTTTCAAGCTGCCCGGCCAAAACAAAGCGAGGGAGGTGGAGGAGTTGGCAGGTCTGATTGACATCGTGCCGACCGTTTGCGGTTTATTGGATATTGCGCCTCCGCCACGGGTTCAGGGCAAAGACCTTCGGCCGTATTTGTTTGGAAAATCCATATTAAGCAATGAACGACACATTTATACAGAATCGCTCATTCCTACAAAGTACAATGCGAATACTCTGTTGGGTGTTGTAACTGATGAGTTGAAATATATCCAAACCACACGGCCGGAACTTTATGACTTGGCAAGGGACCCGCAGGAATCTGAAAACCTGATAAACCAAAAACCCCAACAGGCGCGGGTTTTGCAGGACCGCCTACGAAAGATATTGGAAGAATCAGTTCCCGCTTCCATCCCGGGCAGCAAGACGCTGTTGGACGAACAGTCCCGAAAACGCCTCGAATCGCTCGGATATGTCTCCGGCAAGGTAGCTGAGGAATTTCAATTTGACCAAAGCAAAGAAGACCCAAAAGATATGGTTGATTTGCATGTGTCGGTTGAAAAAATACATCATCTTATTGCACAAAAAAGGCTTGCAGAGGCCAGGGAGCTCTGCGAGGAAATGCTTTCGCAGCACCAGGATTATTACGGGCTCTACCGCCACCTGGGCAGAATCTGCTTTGAAGAAGGTGATAAGCGAAAGGCCCAGGTATATATGCGCCAAAGCTTAAAGCTCAACCCCGACCAGCCCGGTTTGCACTTTAATCTGGCTATGTTACTGGCTGAACAGGGCAGGTACGATGATGCTGTTGACCACTTTAAGGAAGTGCTGCGACTCAATCCGAACCAGATTCTGGCGCATAACAAGCTTGGCAGCTTGCTTTACGCGATGGGCAGATTTGACGAGGCTATAAAACACTGGCAGATATCTTTGAGGCTAAAACCCGACCAGCCTGAGGTTAGAAACAATATTGCTGCAGCCTTGGCGCAAAAGCAAAAAAGACTCGATTAGAAAGACAGTCGCTGAGCCTGCCGAAGGAATCGATAATCAATTACAGCCCTTCCAGCCAGTTACCAACAAACACCGCAAGGTCTACAGCACTTTCATTTTACCCGTCGTTTTCTTTGGCGAAATGAAAACATTAATAACCAGACCGCCAACCCAAAAATCACAAAGGTTACGGCTGCAGATACATAATTTTTAGTGATTAACGGCCAGACATAAACTGCTATATTACGTTCTAAAAGTTCTGATGTTTCCAGTTGTTTCTTGGCAATAACAACCGTTTCTGTAATCGTTGAATCTTTTACTGACATTCTTACCATGTGGTGGAATCGCCCGTGTTTGCCACGAAGTTTTGAACCGCCACCACCGGTAACAACAAAAGTTGTTCCATCTTTTTCAGTTTTTACATATCCATGGTGGTCACCAGCGAAAACATAGTCGATGTGGTATTTTTTGGCGAGCTGTAAAAATTTTTCACTTCCCGGCAGTCCATTGGATATCAGAGAGGAATTCAATTCCTGCGGCGGAACATGCATAAAAACAAAAGTCTTTTCTATTTTTTCTGTTTGGCTTGAAATAGTCTGCTCCAAGAACTCCAGATATTGCCCTGTTTGATTGTAAGGTGAAATATCATTCAGAAATACAAATAGACATTTCCCAATAGTAAAATAGAATTGAGAAGGCCCGTAGATGTTTTCGAAATCTTCCAAACAGAAAGGTCCGTCCGCAGAAATATCGTGATTTCCTGGAACTAACAATACCGGAAAACCCTTGGTATGCTCAGCCATTTCCAGAGCGAAAAGCTCATGACTAATTAATTTGGCATGGTTAACAAAATCACCAAGTATCACTGCAAAAGCTGGTTTGTCCTGGTGTATAACATCAAGCATTTCCTCAAATGTTGCCGTTCCACATTTAACATCGCCAACTACAACGAATGTAAATTCATTCGGGTCAGTAGCTGTCTTTATATGAGATATGTTTTCGGAGGTATTGCCCAGATACTCAGGTAAACCGGCAATGTGCACACGCGTGCCAATTACTGTGACGACTATAAGGGCAATTAATATCAGAGAGGCTAAAATTATTTTGCAGCTGTTAAGGAAGCGATGCAAGTTTTGTTTCAAATAAGCATGTTTCATATCTTAGATTTTCTCATTACCCAAATTGCTTTTGCCGGTTAAGCAGGGAAATAACATTGCTCTTTCGTATGGAAGGTGCACCACGTGGCATTCAATGCCAGAGTTCTTTAGTATATCAATCGCCTCAGCAACATCGTCATCCTCGATTACAAGGAAAAATCCAGTTTCATTTTCCTTAATAAACTCCCGTATTTCTTCCAAAATAGTTTCCGTTTTGGTAAACGTTGGATATGGGTCGGATTTATCTGTCACATGTTCCACTTCGCGCGCACCATAGAATAATAATCCGTCGGCACGTTCATCTATTGTACATAATTCGTAATTTCCTGTTGGCAGGTGACTATTAACTTGAGCCCAAAGGGTCTTCATGTCGTTTTGTGTCGGGTAATAAGCAAGGGCAAACTTTGAAATCAACAAAAGGAAAATCCAATAGGTTGTCAGTTTAACTGGGCGAGCGAAGGATTTTAGCAAATCCTTTAATGCAAAACATCCAATCTTAGGGGCCTTTCGTACCCAAAGTTTTGCTGTAGCTATTGCCAGCGGGACAAAAATCGGAAGAGCATAGAACCCAAGTTTTGAACTTGCCAGGCATAAAACTACAAGCGGCACGAAGAAATAGCACAACAAAAACAATAGTTCTGGTTTCTCCGGAAGTTCTTTCCACCATTGTTTACTGAATAAAGCAGATTTCAACAAACCCTTCTTTTCCAGCCAGATTGTCGACCATGGCAGGGATCCGAAAACCAAAACCGGTAGATATATCAAAGCACCTGTAAGCCCTGGATTTCGGTTGTATTTTTCTGTGATAAGGCGCCCCAGAATTTGATTGTCGATAAAATAGCTGAACGCGCCTGGAACTTTAAAACCGACCCAGATATACCAGCTTAATCCAGTAACAAGAAAAATGAGAACACCCAAAAGTGACCACGGTGAAAGAAAATAACGGAATATCTCTTTTCTGACCAAAAGAAAGACAAACATTCCGCCGCAGGGAATTAATACTGCAGGGCCTTTAGCGAGAAATCCTAAGCCTACTGCTGCACATAGAAGCATTTGCCATATGATTTGGACTTTCCCATGTGATTTAGCACTGTTCCAGAAACATAAGGCAGAAAGCGTTGTCCATAAAGTTAAAATTGTATCGGGTGTAACAAAATTTGCCGCAATAAAGGGAACAACCATTGTTGCATAAATCAGCGAAGATAACAAGGCCAGCCATCTGTCTTTGAACATCGAAAAGCCTAAAACGCCAACAGCTAAACTTGTTAGGACAAAGCACAAACCGTGAAAGAAACGAACAGCAAACTCACTATGGCCAAAAAGCTTAAGGCCTGCGATTATTCCCCAGTAGATCATTGGAGGTTTATCAAGAAATATCTCTTCTTCGCCAAGATAGGGTATTAAAAGGGTGTCCTTGGCTATCATCGTTACAGCAGTACCGGTGTAATAACCTTCATCCGGCTGCCAAATACCTCTTGAACCTTGAAAAGAAAATGCCAGAATTGTCAAGCAGGTAACCAGAGATAATGCAACTATAGCACCTAAAACTTTCTGCTTTGTAAGGACCATCCTTTGCAATGTTTCGTTTCCTGCTGAATCTTTTTCAAACTAATGCTTTAAAAGCTCATACAAACCAAATGCCCCGAGTCTTATTCCAGATAGATTAGCAAATCTCTCATCAAAATTCAAAGACCATTCTTAAGTATCCCGTTAAGTTGACAGGTCATGAAAGAAGACCATATTTTTTGGCCCTTTTTCCTTGATTTTCGCCCCGAATCCCTGCGAAGGCTCCGAATCCAGTCTTCGTTCTAAAATTGGTTACTTTCCTCCCCAATTCCTGCAGGCCCCGCCATTCAAAACCGCCTGTTGAATTACGAAATTCAGCAAGGCCGAAAAAACAAAATCACAATAATAAAATAACATCATTCAATATACTTGCCCACCCCGCTGCTCTTCAGTACCTCATACTTCGGCCCGGATGTTATTAAAACACCCTCTACTCCCTTCTGCCTCTCTATCAACTCAAGACCCTTCTGAGCACCAAGAACACTCACCGCCGTCGCCAGTGCATCCACTAAAGTCGCCTCCTTCGCGATAATCGTCACACTTGATAAACCCTCGCTGGCATGGCCCGTCTGCGTATCGATAATATGACTGTACCGCTTGCCATCTATCACTGAAAATCGCCGATAGTCGCCGCTTGTTGCTATCGCGCCGTTCGCTAACCGCAAAACCAGCAAAAGCTTCCCCGCACCCACAACATCGCCACCCTCATGCGGGTCCTGAAGACCAACCAGCCACAGACGCTTGCCCTCAGGCGGGGCTCCAAAGCACCGAATATCACCCCCAACATCCACCATCCCCCCTATCGCTCCCAACCCCTGCATCGCCTCTATCGCCTTATCAATCGCATAACCCTTCGCAATACCCCCCAAATCCAGACGCATCCCTTCCACTGAAAACCTCACCGTCCGCTTCATCTCATCAAGCTCAAGCTTCTCGAACCCCACCCTCTCTCGCGCACGCAAAATCTCCTCCTCACCCAGAGCTTGCCCCTTTTCCTCCGCCCACCTGCCCAAATCCACCAATGGGCCAACCGTAATATCAAACGCGCCTCCCGTCTCACGACTGTACGCTGCGCTCCTTTTCAAAACATCAAAAAGCGCCTCACTTACTTTAACCTCCTTCTCGAAACCCTCCCTGTTAACTTCGCTAAGCTCAGAATCACTCTTGTAGTCACTCATAAGTTCATCAATCCTCTTAAGCTCCTCGAATGCCGCCTCAACACAATTATTCGCAGTGCCAGAATCAATCGCAACCGCAATAATACGCGCAAACGTACCCATCACAAGTCGGTTGCCGCTGTCGACATCCACACGACCCTTAGGCCAAAAAGATGCGTCCCTGTCTGGTAATACAAAATACAATACCCCCACTAAAAAAATGAAAAATACGACCTCGATAGTTAAACGCCTGCCCTTGTTCATAAAATGCCTTTCAACACACCAAACTTCATAATTGATAATTCAATAATAATCAATAGAAAATAATCAATAACCAATTTATAATGCCCCTGTGAAAAACAAAAATATAAAAATACTGGCCGATAAAATCGAAGCGGACTTCCTCCCCTTCGTACGCAGGCCGGGCAGGTACATCGGCGGCGAAATAAACCAGATTAAAAAAGAACTCGCAAAATGCGACCTCACCATCGCCCTCTGTTTCCCCGACGTCTACGAAGTAGCGATGAGCTATACCGGACTCGCAATCCTTTACGAAATCATCAACAAAGAACAAAACCTCGCCGCTGAAAGGGCCTTCACTCCATGGACCGATGCCGAACAAATACTAAGAAAAAAACAAATCCCACTCTTCACTCTCGAATCAAAAGCCGACCTGAAAAGCTTTGATGTCATCGCCTTTAGCCTCACAAATGAGCTTTGCTATACAAACGTCCTGAACATGCTCGACCTGGCCAACCTCAACGTCCGGTCCACCCGCAGAAAAGATTCCGACCCGCTCGTAATCGCAGGCGGGCAAATGGCAAACTGCTGCGAACCCCTCGCCCAGTTCATCGATATCTTCGTACTCGGCGAAGCAGAAGATACTCTCCCCCAATTGATTGACTTGATAATCCAACACAAAAATTCTGGCTCCGCAAAAAAAAACCTTCTCCTCGATGCCGCAAAAAAATTCAACTGGCTCTACGTCCCCTCACTTTACGAATTCGAATATGAAAACGAAAAAATAAAATCACTTCTACCCACAGAACCCGATTTGCCTACACGCTTCGAAAATGCCGTCGCCGAAGACTTTGAAAACGCCCCTGTTCCACTTCAACCTATCGTACCCTTTACAAAGGCCGTTCACGAGCGTGTCACCGTCGAAATAATGCGAGGCTGTCCCGGCCGATGCCGATTCTGCCAGGCCGGATTCTGCAGAAGGCCCGTCCGGCACCGAACTCCCGAAAAAATCACGCAAATCGCAAAACAATCCTATCATGCCACCGGCTTCGACACCGTCGGCCTTTTAAGCCTCTCCACCGCTGACTACCCAAAACTCGGGCCCCTCATTTCAATGCTACACGAATATTTCCATGACAAACACGTCGGCATCTCACTACCCAGTCTCAGAGTCGACAAGCAGTTAAAACTTATGCCCAAACTCGTAACTTCCGTAAGAAAAAGCGGCCTCACCATCGCTGTTGAAGCCGCCGGCGAAAAACTAAGACAAATTATAAACAAACCCCTAAAAGACAAGGACCTCTTCGACGCCGTCCAGACCGCTTACCACGCAGGCTGGAAAAAACTAAAACTATACTTCATGGTCGGACTGCCCGGAGAAAATGAAAACGACATAAAACAAATTGTAAACTTATCATACCAATTGGCAAAACTTCGAAAAAATATTGACGGAAAAACCGCTCAAATCAACGTCGCCGTAAGCTGGCTCGTACCTAAGCCCCACACCCCCTTCGCTCCCCTGCCCCAGAAAACCGGGCAATACTTCGAAAATGCAAAAAAAATCATCCTCGATGAAAAAAGAAACCTCCACGCAAAATTCCTGCAGTTCAAGTTCCACAACATAAACCGAAGCCTTCTGGAATCCGCTATTGGACGAGGCGACAGAAAACTCTGCGATGTTATCGAATACGCATGGAAAAACGGTGCGAGGTTCGACCTCTGGGATGAATGTTTCAACTATTCACTATGGCAAAAAGCCTTCGAAAAATTCAACCTCGATATCGAAACCGCCGCAACGAAACAGTTCGACCCCGATGAAATCTTCCCTTGGGACCACCTCGGAGGGCCTGAAAAAAACTATCTGCTAAAACACCTCAACGACACAATCAAAAAACTCGAGTCTGCTCCCTGACAAACCCGACTTATTTTTTCTTTACACCCGATGGAAGCTCAATTCCAACCCGACCCTCCGATTCCTTGAAATCCAATATAATCTTCGCCGCCTCTTTAGGGTCGTCCACCATCGTAAATACATGCAAATCTTCCGGCGAGATATAGCCGTGCTCATCGAGCATGGTCTCTTTCATCCACTTCACAAGTCCGCTCCAATACTCACTGCCCATCAATACCACCGGAAAAGATGCCTGCTTTAAGGTCTGTATTAAAACCAGTGACTCGAAAAACTCATCCATCGTCCCGTAACCGCCCGGCAAAACCACGAAACCATGCGCATACTTGAGGAACATGACCTTGCGGCAGAAAAAATACCTGAAATGTAACGATAAGTTCTGATACCTGTTCGGTATCTGCTCCATCGGAATCTCAATATTCAAACCGATGCTCTTGCCGCCTGCCTCCGCGGCGCCCTTGTTCGCTGCCTCCATTATCCCACCGCCGCCGCCGGTTATAACCGAAAATCCCGCCTTGCTTAACTCGTACGCCGTCCGAACCGCCAGCTCGTAATAACGTTCTCCCGGCTTCGCTCGCGATGAACCAAAAACCGATACCGCAGGACCTATCGAAGCAAGCTCATCAAATCCTTCTGTAAACTCAGCCATTACCTTGAATATTCGCCACAGGTCCTTTACCGGACTATCAACAGTATCCATCATAAAAAACTCTCCTTCAAAAATACTCTACCATAACGCCGGATTGTTCGCCGACGGACAAAATCTCGAAATCGGACAACTCTCACAGCCCGGCTTGCGCGCCTTGCAGATATTACGACCGTGAAATATCAGCAAATCACTAAATAAAGTCCAGTTCTTCTTCGGTACTATTTCGGCTAAATCAAATTCCAACTTTACAGGGTCACCATTCTCAGAAAGCCCCAGCCGACGAGACAACCGTATAACATGAGTATCACAAACCACACCCGGAACACCAAAAGCATTACCCAAAACCACGTTCGCCGTCTTACGACCAACGCCCGGCAGGGTCAATAACTCCTCCATCGTACCCGGAACTTCTCCGCCGTATTCCTCGATTATCTTCATACATGCACCCTGTATATTCAACGCCTTGTTGCGGTAAAAACCGGTACTTTTAATGTCCGACTCTATCTCCTCCAAATCCGCCGTCGCCCAGTCCTGCGCCGACTTGTATTTCCTGAATACCTCTTTGGTCACTATGTTCACACGAACGTCCGTACACTGTGCCGACAATATCGTCGCTATTAAAAGCTCCAGCGGATTACCAAACTTAAGAGCAATCTTCGCCTCCGGATACGTCTTCTTCAATACAGGCCATATCTTACCGACCCGCTCCGCCGTCTCCGCCTTACCAACCTTCAATTTTACTTTCGACTTCTTCACCACAAAAATCCTAATTCTTCGAAGGCAACTTCTCCAGATACGACTTCAACTCGTCCGCAAATGAAATACCCCGCCACCGAACCGATTCCTTCTCCCCCGGAACAAACAAAATGCTTACCGGCACTGCCGGCTCATTGTAAATGTCCTTCAAAGCCTTTGTCGCCGGCAAATCCTTCGTCGTCGTGTCCGCCTTTACCGCCAGTACCCCCTTGCCTTCAATAAGTTCCACGATGTCCTCCCGCGAAAAAACCATTTTTTCCGCCACCTGACAATTCAAACACCAGTCCGCTGTGAATTTAATCAATACCGGCCGCTCCTGCCCTTTCGCTTTCTCTATCAACTCCGCATCATAATGTTCCCACGCAATTGCAGGGCCCGCCGGCGCACGAAGAAATGACCACCCCGCCAGTACCGCCAAAACTACTGCGATAAAACGGATAACTATCTTCTGCGAAACCTTCATGCTGTAACTGACCCAACTGCCCCACATCCACACGCAAAAACCAAGCACCACCGAAAAATACAACACACCCATTAACCGTGCTTCCGGCAGCGCCCCAATTAGCTTCACTGCTATCACCAGAAGAACAAACCCTATCGCCTGCTTAAACAATTCCATCCAACGACCGCCACGGGGAAGACGACTCAGCAAACCCGGCATCGACGTCAGTATCGCATAAGGAACCGCCATCCCCACACCTATCACCATTATCGCAAGACTCGCAAGCACCAAAGGCTGCGCCTGCGCCCACGCAAAAGCCGCCGCCAATATCGCAAAGCTGCACGGCGTACTCAGCACCGCCGCCAAAAAGCCCATACCCAGCGCCCCTGTAAATCCCCTGCCTGTCCCCGACTTGCCCGCTATCGATGATGGCACCGTAATCGTAAACACACCGAACATAAACAACGACAACACTACAAGCAATAACACCATCCCAGCCACAAATCCTGGATTCCTGAACTGGTCACCCCACTGCAATACCGTCCCGTAAACCACCTGCAAAACAATATTTGCACCCGCAAGGCACGCGAAAAACAGCAGTATACCAACGCAGAAAACAAGACCCATCGCCACCGACCTGCCCTTGCTCTCCTTTGACTGCTCAACTATCCGCATCACGATAAGAGGCAGTACAGGCCACACACATGGCATAATATTCAAAGACAATCCAGCCACAAACGCCAGTAACAGGGCCCTCAAAACCAAATAGCTCACCAAATCATCCGACACCACAGGTCCTTTTGTCGACACTGAAACCGGCACCAAAAATGCCGCCTTCTCCATCGTCGCGCCGCTCGATATTTTCACCACCGTACTAATCTTACCGAACCTTGGCACCCGACACTGAATATCAGAGCATACCGCCCCTTCTATACCAATCTCAACTGTCGCCTCTTGTTGCCCGCCCGATGTCTCCGCCACCGTAAACGGAACATACACCGTAAACTCACCGCTGTAAACCTCGAGTTTCAAATTCAATGTCTTGTCAAAATACGAATGCGATTCCGGAAAAATCGCCTCGGAAAAACTTATATAATCCGGCCCCGCAGGCCTAATCTTAAGATTCATACCACCTGATGCTGTCTCTTCAGATGCGTATAAATGCCAGCCCTCTTTCGCCTCGAAACGCAGCGCCAACGCCGACTTACCACCCGGACGTACCGACTCATACTGCTGCTCAACACCGATAGTAACCGTCTCTGTCTTAATTACATCTGGACTCTTTGAGGCAGCATAACTCTCGGCAACAAAAAGCAAAAAAATAAATACAATTATCCCCGCTTCTTTCCGCATCTCAACGCCCCGTAAATAAATGGAATAAATATAGATTAACTTTCAGAAGCTCCCTGCTTCTTATCTTCAGCAGGTTTTTCATCCTCGCTTTTGGCTTGTTCGGCCGCCAACAAATCTGAAACAGTCGGCTTGTCCAGTTCGCCCCCCTCCAATATCAGTTTCACGTCTTCCGCGTCCAGCGTCTCATATTTCAACAGTGCGTTCTTTATCCCCTGTAGTTTCTCCTTGTTCGATGTTATCAACTCTTTGGCCTTGCTGTACGCCTCGTCCGTAAGCTTACGCACTTCCCCGTCTATCGCCTCCGCCGTCTTCTCGGAGTATTCTTTTTCGCCCGGCATCATGTACATATCACTGAGCCCACTCTCAGGATTATAGCTGACCGGACCAAGTTCTTCACTCATACCCCACGTCAGTATCATCTGCCTGGCGAGACTCGTCGCCTGTTGAATGTCCGACTGAGCACCGCTCGATATATCATCACAGAAAACCTCCTCCGCAATCCGCCCGCTGAAGCAAATCTGAAGCTGCGCCATACAATATCGCTTCGTAAACAATGTCCGGTCCTTCTCAGGAAGCGCAAATGTCGCCCCGCCCATCGGGCCGCGAGGGATAATGCTCACCTTGTGAAGCGGGTCAGCTTCTTTTAAAAGTGACTGCACTAACGTATGTCCCGCCTCGTGATACGAGATTATATCTTTCTCGTACTGGTCGATTACTTTGCTCTTCCTCGCCCTGCCCCAGCGCACTCTGTCTCTCGCCTCCTCTAAATCCGCCATCTCGATATGCTCCTTGTTGCCCATCGTCGCCGCAAGCGCAGACTCGTTGATTATCGCAGCAAGGTCCGCTCCGCTGAACATCGGGGTACCACGAGCAAGACGCTCAAGGTTCGCATCTGGGCCCAGCTTCACCTTCTGGGCATGGACCCTCAAAATTTCAACCCGGCCTCGCAAATCCGGAAGCGGAACGACTACCTGACGGTCAAACCTCCCGGGACGTGTCAACGCACGGTCAAGAATATCTGCACGGTTCGTCGCCGCTACCACTATCACCTGGTCGTTCGTATCGAAACCGTCCATCTCTACCAAAATCGCATTCAGAGTCTGCTCCCGCTCGTCATGGCCCCCGCCCATAAATCCGCCTCCACGCCTGCGACCTATCGCGTCAACTTCATCAAGAAATATTATACACGGAGAGTTCTCCTTCGCCTGCTTGAACAAATCGCGTACACGAGACGCACCCACGCCAACGAACATCTCAACAAAATCACTGCCGGATATGCTGAAAAATGGAACGTCCGCCTGCCCGGCTATCGCCTTCGCAAGCAGCGTCTTACCGCAACCAGGAGGACCAACAAGCAAAACACCCCGAGGTATACGCCCCCCTAACCGTTGAAACTTCTTCGGGTTCCTCAGAAACTCGATTATCTCCGCTACTTCTTCTTTTGCCTCTTCTATCCCTGCTACGTCCTTAAAGGTCACCTTCACCCGACCCTTGTCCTGCAAACGGTGCTTGCTCCTGCCGAATGACATTAGCATACCACCCGCCCCGCCCCGAATGTTGCGAATAAAAAGAAAGTAAATAATTCCCACCATGAAAATTACGGGAAGCATCATACCTATTATATTCAAAAGCCATACCCGCGGTGGCTCGCTGTCATTCTCTATCGGGTACTGTTCAATTAACTCCCCCAACTGCTTGCCGTGTACTTCAGACTTATAATAAACAACAAATGATGCCTTGCTGTCCTCCGCCCTGCTCTTAAGACCCTCCTCGTTGAATTTACCCAACACCTCCGTGTCCTTCACCGTCATGCTTTCTATGTGGCCATTTGTCAGATGATGTACAAATTCATCCCATCGTATCTTACCTATGCTCTGCCATTGTTGTATCAGCATAAACACCGTCAGTGCAATTATACCGATTATCAGCCAACCAAATGGCCCCTGGCGATAGCTTGGCCCCGCAGGTTTTTTGCCCGGCCTTTTTCCCGGACCCGAAGGTCCCTGAGGCCTCTGTCGCTCTCGACGCTCACTCATATATTACTTCTCCTGCTTCGCCTCAAATTCAAAAAACAACGCGGAATACTACCACGACTTCTCCATCAGTTCTACGATTCGCTCCGCTAATTTGTTTGCCGCTATCGTCGACGCATACTCAAAGCTCTGGTTCTGCCATTCCGAATAACTTGCCGTTGCGCTCACTATCATGTTATCAATAATAAGCTCCCCCGTCTTAAGGTTCTCCCAGTCAACAACCACGCGAAGCTCAACCTCTTTCTCCAACGCTCGGCCCGTCTCTCGCTCGCTCGTAAGCGCCGATTCGCCCGCACTTATTATCCTTCCACTTATTATTGTATCCGCTCGGTCCCTGCTCGATATCACTTTATAAGGTGTCTCAGCCTCGATTCGCTTCGCCAGCGCATCCGTCAATTCGTACTCTATACCGCGGCGAAAACTATGGCTGTCAAACATCTCAACATAAACGCTGTCAACATCGTCCTCAAACAGTGACTCGTTGCTGTAACCGCCCGTATCGCCACAGCCGCATAACAAAAAACATGCCGATAAAACAAAAAATAAAAAAACAAAAACTTTATTCTGACCGAAGCCTTTTGCTCTCATTTCTATACCTTCTCAAAATATGTACCAATGCACAACAAATCCTAACTTCACAATTTACTCAGCATCTCCCTCTGACGTCGCCTCTTTAGCCATCTTCGCCGCAACACTTTCAGGCCACCCCTCTAAAACCATCTCGTAATAAAATCTCGCCGACTCATCATTGCCCGCCTTTTTATAATACTCTCCCGTGCTGTATTGCTTGTACGCCTGCTGCTCCTCTATCTGCCTAAGCTTGCCTGCAATATCAAACGACTCCGCTTCTCGAGGATAACGCTGCTTGAAATTCTCGTAATAGCTCCTCGCACTAATCAGATTCGAAACACTGTAATTCGGCCCTCTGTACGCCGCGTGCTTGCACCTCGCCATCCCAAGAAGTGAATCCCTCCCTGTCCGACCTGTCGGCCAGCGAGATGATATCTCCGACCACTCCTGATACGCATCCTCGAACTTGCCTCGCTTCTCTAAGCTCTCTGCTACCGCCACATTCGCCCGAACGCCTATCGGCGCATCGCCCGCGCGGTCAGCTATCCTGCCCATAACCTTTTCCCCCTCCGAATAACCGCGTATCTTGAAAAACTTAAGCACTTGCTTTTTCTCGCCTCCCAGAAAGCCCGTCGCTATAGCAAATTCCCGCTCAAGGGCCGCCTCATAAAGCCTGCTCGATGGATACTCCGTCAACAACCTGTCGTAAGCCCTTACCGCCTTTGTGAACTTGCCCTCGCTAAACAAAACCTCCGCTTCCATAAACACGTCAAGGTCGGGCCCCGCTACCTCAGGAAAATCCTCCTTCAGCGCTGCCAGCGCCTTCTTAACCGCCTCCGTCCGGCCCTCCTGAACCAGACCCTTTATCTCAGATACCGCAAGCACATATCCGGCCTCGGTACCCTCGGATATGGCCGACCACTCACGCCCCTCCTCTATACGCCAGGTCTCCGCCCCGAAAACCACTAAGGTAACAGAGGATACCAACACGATAATTGTCATCAAACGAATATTATTTCCAAACATAATAACTCGCCCCAAATTACCTCAAATTTCACTCGTAACCCATTATTATAACCGTTCTTAAAGCCTTTGCAAACATGCTCTTTAAAATATACTTCACATCTCCCTATAAATCCAAAACCATTCCCGAAACATCATTATAACACCAAAACACCGATAAATCCACAAAGACCAAGAACACCAACCCCTCGGAACGTCCAGAAAATCATTGACATAATCAATGATTTCTAAATATCCTACCTGCAATCGGCAAAAAAACGCCATAAAAATTAACCAATCTGACACTTTGCGAAAAGGACTTTCACCAATGAAAAAACCCCCTGCTCAAACAGGGGGCTTTTTCATTGCACAAAACAAACCCTCAAAATTTAATTTCCAGCTCACCCAACGACCTCACTAAATCTTCATAACCCACATATTGAACACCATAAAAACCCATCGCCCTCGCCGCTTCCACAAACTCCTCTAAATCATCAATATAAACACACTTTTCCGCCGCCTGTCCAAGCTTACCCAAAGCATCGACAAATATCCTCTCGTCCGGCTTCATAACCCCAACCTCACACGAGACACTCACCGAGTCAAACAAATCAAACACCTCTATCGCCTTTATCCCGTACTCGAAATCCCACTGGCTTGTATTCGACAATAGACCGAGTTTATAATTCGGCTTCAATCTCCTGATTAGCTCAAACGTCGTCTTTATCGGTGTAAAAATATCCGTAAACGCTGCCCGAAATCCCTCCATGCTTATATCCTTCAAACCGCACAGCTTCACAACCTCTTCGTAAAAATCCTCGCCGCTCATCAAACCCGTTTCATGCCGCCTCGGCAAATCCGACTCCTCATAAATAAGTTCCCTGACCTGCTCAACAGATTTGTCCGTAAAATTTGACATCCGCTCCAGAAACAGATTGTTGTCGAATCTGCAAATCACATTGCCAAAATCAAAAACCACCGCCTTAATCATTGCTCAATAAAACTCTCCAAAAATCCTGCTTCATACAAACCTTATGGCCCAGCAATAGTATCTGCCTTAAAATACTCTCTAACCTGCCAATTTGGCACTCAAAACAAAATTTGCGACTGCCATAACCCCCAGAATACAAACTACTTACGAATTTTCGGCCTTTTCGGCACATCCTTTGCTCTTAGATAATAGAATATAGACGAACGATTTAACCTTTGAAAGGCCTAACTCATGAAATTCGACAAATTCACTATAAAGGCACAGGAAGCCCTTGCCACCGCCCAGCAGCTCGCTATGGCAAAATCTAACTCCGTACTCTCGTCACTGCATCTGCTAAACGCTCTCTGCTCTGACGACGAAGGCCTTGCAATAATGATACTAAAAAAAATCGGCGCTAACACCGCCCGAATAAAAGAAATGCTCGACACTGAACTCGCACGACTCCCTCAGGCAAAAGGCGACACCCAGCTTATGCCCGACCCGGCACTAAACCAAATCGTTCTCGATGCTCAAAACCTCGCCGATAAAATGGGGGACGAATATCTCTCTGTCGAACATCTGTTAATCTCTCTCGCCTCTGTTAAAAGCGATGCCAGAGAAATTCTAAGCCTTAATTCCGTCACACCGGAACAAATTCAAAACGCCCTGAAGGAAATTCGTGGCTCCGAAAAAATAACCGACCAGAGCCCCGAAGACAAATACAAGGCACTCCAACGATATGGCATCGACCTGCTCGATATGGCACAAAAAGGAAAACTCGACCCCGTCATCGGAAGAGACGAAGAAATAAGACGCTGCATGCAGGTCCTCAACCGAAGAACAAAAAACAATCCTGTCCTCATCGGTGAACCCGGCGTCGGAAAAACCGCTATCGTCGAAGGCCTTG
>Ga0307378_10001871_pt1 | contig 33272 bp, 27 predicted proteins | sample UN1MG_FD_202238 | JGI IMG/M metagenome (GOLD analysis project Ga0307378, IMG submission 202238) | Soil microbial communities from Risofladan, Vaasa, Finland - UN-1 | ecosystem: Environmental > Terrestrial > Soil > Coastal area > Acid sulfate soil | place: Finland: Risofladan, Vaasa | collected... | reverse complement strand
GATCGCCTCAAGCGCGACCTTGGCTTTGAACTCAGCCGAAAACCGTCTGCGCGTCTTCATGGTGGATCATCCTTTTCGTCATCGCATCCACCTTAACCACCTGTCTCAGAAACCGGGACCACCTCTCGGTTCCATCATTTTGAGATTTTGAGGTTCTCGGGACGGCTTGGCCGGCCCGGGTGCCTCAAGCCTGCCACATCCCTTGGTAAGCTCCTCTTCAATCTTTATCTGTTTAGATGGGGGGAGAAGGGTTGATCCGGTTATGGGTCGCGTAGGGTTTCCGCAATATACAGCGCGCGAGCGCGTCGCCGATGGTTGCATCCACCTCGTCAGCGTGGTCGCGAGCTTGGTCGCGCTCGCCGCGCTCCTCATTGTCGCGGTCCAGACCCAGGCCACGCTCTGGATCGTCAGTCTGGCCATCTATGGGCTCGCGCTGGTTGCTACCTTCGCCTGCTCGGCCGGCTATAACCTTATTGTGCGGCCGAGGCTGAAAGCGATCTTCCGCCGCCTCGACCATGCTGCGATCTTCCTCATGATCGCGGGCACCTACACGCCCTTCGCCCTGATGAAGATGGACGCGGAGTGGGGTCTTACCCTACTCGCCGTGGTGTGGACCATGGCCGCCATCGGCATCGCCATCAAACTGTTCGCGCCGCGCTATTTCGAGGGCGTCTCCACCGCGCTCTATCTGGTCCAAGGCTGGGCCGTGATCGTGGCCTGGCAGCCCCTGGTCTCTTCGATCCCCGCTCACGTGGCGATACTGCTCGTGGTCGGCGGCGTGCTCTACACCATCGGCGTCGTGTTCCATCTCTGGGAAAGGCTGCCATTCCAGAATGCCATCTGGCACGGCTTTGTGCTCATCGCCGCGAGCGTTCACTACGCCGCCGTGCTCGACATTGCCGTTTCTTAGCTCACCCTCGCCACACGCTTGGACTATGAGCGAATCGGAGCGGTGCTAGAGTGCCGTCATGGCCACCGTCACCTCAAGATTATTCGAGCGCGGTCCGACAGACGCGAAGCTCGCGCTGTTCGCCAAGCTTGGCGATCGTTTCGGCCAGCGCTTCTCGACCGGCATGGCGCTGCGGCAACAGCACGCCAACACGCTGACCTGGATCAAGAGCGAGCCGCCCGACGCGGTGGTGTTCGCCGAAGAGACGCCGGAGGTCGTGGAATTGGTGGGGCTGTGCGCCGAGGCGCGCGTGCCGATCATTCCCTTCGGCACGGGAACTTCGCTTGAGGGTCACGTCAACGCGCCCTTCGGCGGCGTATCGCTCGATCTGTCGCGCATGAACCGCATCCTCGCCGTGCATCATGAGGATCTCGACTGCGTGGTCGAGCCCGGCGTCACCCGCAAAGCCCTGAACGAGCATTTGCGTGATGCGGGTCTATTCTTCCCCATCGACCCGGGCGCCGATGCGAGCCTTGGCGGCATGGCGGCGACGCGCGCCTCTGGCACCAACGCCGTGCGCTACGGCACCATGCGCGACAATGTCTTGAACCTTACCGCGGTGATGGCCGACGGCAGCGTGCTCAAGACCGCACAGCGCGCCCGGAAATCGTCGAGCGGATACGATCTGACGCGGCTGCTGATTGGCTCCGAGGGCACGCTCGGGATCATCACCGAGCTGACCCTGAAGCTCGCGGGCATCCCGGAGACGATCCTCGCCGCGGTCTGTCCCTTCGCCACCATCGAGGGCGCCTGCAATGCGACCATCGCCGCGATGCAGATGGGGCTGCCGCTCGCCCGCATCGAGCTTCTCGATCAGGTGCAGATCAGGGCCTGCAACGCTTATTCGCGCCTCACGCTGGCCGAGCAACCGACTTTGTTTCTCGAATTTCATGGCACACAAGCCGCCACGCGCGAGCAGGTCGAGGCCTTCGCCGGGATTGCCGTCGGCGAAGGTGGAGGGGAGTTCCGCTGGGCCGGCCGCCCGGAAGAGCGCAACCATCTCTGGCAAGCGCGGCACGACGCTTATTGGGCGGCACGGGGTTTGCGTCCCGGCGCCGATCTCGTCTCGACCGATGTCTGCGTGCCGATCTCCGCCCTTGCCGCCTGCGTCGGCGAGACGCAACAGGACATCGAAAGCACCGGTCTGCTCGCCCCGATCGTGGGCCATGTTGGCGACGGCAACTTCCATGTCATGCCGCTGTTCGACGTCGACAGCGCGGCGGAGCGTAGCGCCGTGCAGGGCTTCCTCGATCGGTTGATCGAGCGCGCCTTGCGCATGGACGGCACCTGTAGCGGCGAGCACGGCGTGGGCCAGGGCAAGATCCGTTATCTCGCCCAAGAGCATGGAACCGGGGTCGAGGTGATGGTTGCCATAAAAAAGGCGCTAGACCCCTTGAATATCCTCAATCCTGGCAAGATTTTCGCGTTACCATGACCAAACTTGCGAGCGGATTTGACCACAGGGTCCCTGGCTTTGCTGTCTCCCCTCGCCAACGCTCGTGTTCGAGCCTAAGGCATAGACTTCCGTGAACTCGTTCCTGCTCGGTTTGACGGCAGTACTGATTATGGTGCTTGGCGCGCTCTTCGCGGCACCGTTCTTTATTGACTGGAACGACTATCGGCCGCTGTTCGAGACGCAAGCGAGCAAACTGTTTGGCCGCGAGGTCAAGGTCGGCGGGAAAGTCCATCTGGTACTGTTGCCGGCGCCCGAGCTTCGCTTCGGCGATGTGCGGGTGGCGGACGCGCAAGGAGGTTTCGATAAGCCTCTGCTCGAGGCGCGCTCGATCGAGGCCTGGCTCAATATCGGCGCGCTTTTGCGCGGCGGCATCGAGGCGCGCAAGATCACCATCATCGACCCCGTGCTGCGCCTGGCCCTCGGTCCCGACGGCACCGGTAATTGGCGCGATGTGGGAAGGACGGGGGCAGGGCTGCCTTTCGTCCCGAGCGAGGTCGCGCTCGACGAGGTGAGCCTCATTGGTGGCCGCATCGAAATGGCGCAGCCAGGGCAGTCCGCGATCGTGCTTGAGCAGGTCGAGGGCGAGGCCAGCGCCGCCTCTTTGTCGGGTCCCTACAAACTCTCCGTCACCTATCACTTCGAAGGCCGGCCGCAGGAGTTGCGCCTTTCCACCAGCGCCAGCGATGCCGATGGGCAGTTCCGGCTCAAATCGGCGCTGCGCGATCCGGACCGAGGCACCGTTTATCTTCTCGATGGGGACGTGAATGGCTTGCGCGAAACGCCGTCTTATGCGGGCGCCTTCGTCATGCGCATCGCCCCGAGCCTCCCCACCGAGGAGCAGGCGGCGGCGCAGACGCCTGAGCCGTCAGCGCCGGCGCCGCTGATGCCCGAAGATCCACTCGAGACCAATGTGGCGGCAATCCCCGGAAGCCAGCTCTCGGCCTTCGAGCTGAAGGGCGAGCTTAACGCCACACCGGGCCATGCCGAGCTGCCCAATTTCGAGATCGCCATTCACACCAAGGGCCGCTCGCAGATGATGAAGGGCAAGCTCGCCCTCGATTTCGGCGCGAAAGCCAAAGCCGTGGCCGAGCTTGGCGCGCGCTGGGTCGATGTCGACACTCTGCTTGCCGCTAGTGCGCCGGCGAAGGGCCAGGCTCCAACTTCGGCCGTCGGCGTGTTGAGCGCCATGGCCGAGCGGGCGCTGAAACAGGCGGCCTTGGTCGAGGAGGGCGCCCTCGTGGTGAGACTCGAACAGGCGAGCATCGGCGGCGATCTCGTCGGCGGCGTCGATCTGGCGCTTAGCGCTCGTGATGGCGCGGTCACCATCGACCGGCTCAAGGGCGAACTCCCCGGCGAGAACCGCATCGAGGCCTCGGGGCGCCTGATCCAGTCCGAGGGCGGGCCGGTCTTCGCCGGCCCCGTCAAGCTCGAAGGCTCGAAGTTCCGAACGCTCGTGCGCTGGGCCGCCGGTGACCGGGAAATGTCCGGACAGGCAGCGGTCGGCGCCTTCACCCTCGCCGCCACCGCCACGATCGGCGGCGGCGACCTCAAGCTCGACCAGGCGAATGGCGAGCTGAGCGGCACCAAATTCAGCGGCGCCTTGCGCTATCGTGGCGGCGAGCAACGCCTCGTCGATCTCGTCCTCGACAGCGACCGCCTCGATCTGCGCGAGGTCATGGGCGAGAACGCCGCCTGGCGCAGCTGGTTGCCCGCCGCCGCCACGAAGCAGAAAGATGGCGCGCCTCAACCCGATCTGCTCACCTCCTTGCGCCACGACGAGCTGCATGTCGCCATGCGCGTCGGTGAACTCCTGCTTCCAGATGTCCCGCCCGGCCGGCTCGATGCGAAATTCAGCCTGGCCCGCGACACGCTCGACGTTGAGCGCCTCGACTTCGACGCCCAAGGCGCCATCGCGCTCAATGGCAATGGCCGGATCGAGCGCCTGAGCGGCGCGCCCTCTGGCCAGGTCGATTTCAGTCTGAGGGCCGCGACGCCTGAAGGGCTGCGGGTGGCGAGCGAGCTTCTGGGTCTGAGCGAGGGCGCGGCCAAATCGACGCAATTCGCTGGCCTCGTTCCTCTAGACCTCGAGATCGGCCTCAACGCTGCGAGGCAGGGCAACGCCACCGACGCCACGCTCAAGGTGCAAGGCAAGGCTGGGGGTGCCGACATCTCCCTTCTCGCCAAAGCCAGAGGCGAGCCAGCGAAACTCGCCGAGGCGGAGATCGATCTCACCGGCACCATTGCGGGCGACCGGGCGCATGCGCTGTTGGGCTTGCTCGCCCCCAGCCTAACGCCTGAGCGCCTTGCCGCGGTCGCTGGAGCCGATCCCGGCAGCTTTGCCATCAAGGCTCATGGAGTGCCGAAATCGGGCGTCACCGGTCGCATGGAGCTGTCCACCGCGTCCTTGCAGGCGGCCTTCGAGGGGGAGGGCTCGCTCCAGCCCGATGGCATCACGCTCGTGGGCCAGGCTTCGGCCAAGAGCGGCGATGCCTCGCTCGCGCTCCTGCTTTTAGGCCTTGAGTCTTCGCCCAGCGCCGCAGGGGTCCCACTCGACCTCCGCGCCAGCATCGCCAAGACCGGTCCGATCGTGGATTTCAGCGATATCTCCGGTCAGGCCGCGGATGAGGCGGTGCGAGGAAGCGCCCATTTCGACTTGAGCGGGGACAAGACCCGCTTCAGCCTCAGCGCCAAACTGACCTCGGTTTCCTTGCCCTCGCTGCTCGGATCGCTGGTCGCCTGGCAGCGGACCCCGACGACCGAGGAGGTGCTGGGCACCATCGCCCACGCGGCCTCGGGCGTCTGGCCGCCGCGCGGCTTCGCCCTCGATCCGCTGGCGGCGGCCGAAGGTGAGATCAAGCTCGAGGCGCAGACCCTGACCCTCGGCGCACCGTTCCAGCTCGAGCAGGCCGTGCTTCTGGCGCGCATCGATGAGGAGGGGCTCTCCATCACCGATCTACAGGGGCGCTTGTTTGGTGGCTCTTTCGCCGCGTGGGGGGTGCTAGCCCCTAAGGGCTCGGGCGCGCAGCTCCAGGCCCACGCCGAACTGGCCATGGGCAAGCTCGATCAGCTGTCGCAGGCGCTCATTGGCCGCGTCGCCGCCAAGGGCCCCTTCACCCTGGCTTTCGATATCTCCGGCGAGGGCCTGAGCCCAACCGGTCTTGTCGCCGGGCTGAGCGGCGAGGGCACGCTGTTTCTCGACCCTGGGGTACTGGTGAGCCTCTCGCCCGTTCCGCTCAAGCGAGTCGCCGTCGCGGCCGCGAAAACGCGGAAGATGGACAAGGACCAGATCGCCGCGCAGACGAAGGCGCTGCGCGACACGCTCACCCGCGGCGCCTATCCCTATGCCGCGACGGATCTCCCATTCCAGATCAACAATGGCACGCTCAAGGTAAAGCCGTCGGCGCTGACCAATAAGAGCGCCGAGACCACCATCAATGGTTACGTCGAGCTTGCGAGCTTGCGGCTGGACAGCGAATGGGTGATGCGGCTGGCCAGCAAGCGAAGCGCCGAGATGCCCCCTGTGAGCATCGTCTTTGCCGGTCCGCTCAGTGATGTAGGCGCCATCTCGCCGGCCATCGATACTGCGCCGATCGAGACCTATCTCACCGTCCAGCGCATGCAGGAGAACGTGGAGCGGCTGGAGAATCTCGATGTCAGCGGGCGCAACCAGCCCGCGCCGGAGGCCGATCCGGCGGAGGACAGCGCGTCCGACGCCGAGCTCGTGAGCGATGACGGGGCGCCGGACGAACCCATTGGCGAACGGTCCGGGGGCGACAAGGCCGCTGCGGCAAAGCGCTTGGCTGAGAAGCTCGCGATCGAGCAGCGCGCGGTAGACCGGGCCGCGGCCGCGAAGGCGGCCGAGGCGAACCGGATCGCCGAGGAGGAGGCCGCGCTGGCAAAGGCAGCCGCAGCCAAGCGCGCCGCCGAGAAGGCCGCGGCGGAGAAGGTTGCCGCCGAGAAGGCCGTTGTGGCCAAGGCTGCCGCGGAGAAGCGTGCGGCCGAGCAGGCGGCGGAAAAGGCAGCAGCAGAGAAGGCTACCGCCGAAAAGGCTGCATTGGCAAAGGCGGTAGCGGAGAAGCGTGCCGCCGAGAAAGCTGCCGCCGAGAAAGCTGCTGCCGAGAAAGCTGCTGCCGAGAAAGCTGCTGCCGAAGAGGCCGCAATTGAGAAGGCCGCAGCCGAGAGGGCCAATACGCCTCCTGCCGCGGCGGCGGTGTCGCCGCCTGAAGCCGAGCCCCGCGCCGCCGTTCTGGAGCCGGCTCGCGGCCCGCAAACCCCTCCACCACCCACGCCCGAGCGGGCGCCGGAGGTGCTGCCCTGGGCCGGGGATCCGGCGAGTGGCGGACAAACGCCACCCCTGCCGGCCCCGGACGCAGCCGTCCCCGAGGAAGTGCCGGCGGCGGCAGAGGACGCGACGCTTGCCCCGCCAGTGGAGCCGCGGCCGCGGCCGCGGCCGAGCCGTCCGCCCCCAGCCCCGGACGACTGGAAGAAGGGCATCGAAATTTTCGGCGGCGGTTAGCGCTTGTCGGCCTGCGTTCGCCCCAACACGTAAAGACGGATGGCGCCCGAGAGGCTTGGGGGCCGGGCTGCTGCCTCGGTGCCGCCCCCGCCGCGATTCAGATCGATCTCGCCGACCAAATCGGCCACGGACCGGCCATCGCGTGCCGCCAGGGCGCAGAGAGCGTCCCAGAACTCATCCTCGAGCGAGATGCTGGTGCGGTGGCGGGCGATGGTGATCGAGCGCTTATTCAGCGTGGTGGCCATGGCGGCGGAAGTCAGCGCTTCCTGCCGACCATGTCCTCGGGCCTCACCAGCCGATCGAAATCCGCCTCGCTGATGGCGCCGAGGCGCACCGCCTCCTGGCGCAAGGTGGTTCCACGCTTATGCGCGGCCTTGGCGATCTCCGCCGCCTTGTCGTAGCCGATATGGGGGGCAAGCGCCGTCACCAGCATCAGCGACCGGTCGAGATGCTCCCTGATACGCTCGCGGTTGGCCTCGATGCCGACGACGCAATGATCGGTGAAGCTCACGCTGACATCGGTCAGGAGCCTGATCGACTGGAGCATGGCAAAGGCCATCAGCGGCTTGAACACGTTGAGCTCCAGATGCCCCTGGCTGCCGGCGAAGGAAATCGTGGCGTTGTTGCCCATGACCTTCGCCGCGACCATGGTCACGGCCTCGCATTGGGTGGGGTTCACCTTGCCCGGCATGATCGACGACCCCGGCTCATTTTCGGGCAAGATCAGCTCGCCGAATCCGGACCGCGGCCCTGACCCCAACAGGCGGATATCGTTGGCGATCTTGAACAGAGACACGGCGAGCGTATTGAGCGCGCCGTGGGTGAACACATAGGCGTCGTTACTCGCCAGCGCCTCGAATTTGTTCGGCGCCGTGACGAAGGGCAGCCTGGTCATCTCGGCGATCTTGGCGGCGAACAGCTCGGCGAAGCGCGGGTCGGAATTGAGGCCGGTTCCCACCGCCGTGCCGCCCTGCGCCAGCATATAAAGCCCATAAAGCGTCTGCTTGATCCGCTCGATGCCGTGATCGATTTGTGCCGCATAGCCGCCGAATTCCTGCCCGAGGGTCAGCGGCGTCGCGTCCTGGAGGTGGGTGCGGCCGATCTTCAGAATGTCCTGGAACGCTTCCGCCTTGTTCTTCAGCGCCTGGTAGAGATGGGCGAGCGCCGGGTTCAGATGCCGCGCGATCTCGTCCGCGGCGGCGATATGCATCGCCGTGGGGAAGGTATCGTTGGAGGATTGGCCGAGATTGACGTGATCGTTGGGGTGGACCGGATGTTTGGCGCCCACGCCGCCGCCCAGCATCTCGCTCGCGCGGTTGGCGATGACCTCGTTGAGGTTCATGTTGGATTGGGTGCCGGAGCCGGTTTGCCAGACGAGCAGCGGAAAATGGGTGTCGAGCTTGCCCTCGATCACCTCGCCTGCCGCCTCGGCGATGGCGCGGGCCAAGCGCTCATCGATCAGCCCGAGCTCGAGATTGGTCAAGGCGGCGGCCTTTTTGACCAAGGCCAGGGCCCGGACCAGCGGCCTCGGCATAATCTCCTCGCCGATCCTGAAATTGCGGCGGGAGCGCTCGGTTTGGGCGCCCCAATAGCGGTCGCCCGCCACCTCAATCGGACCAAAGGAATCAGTCTCCATGCGCGTCGAGGCTGCGGTTGGTTTGATCGGAGTCTTGCCCGAAGCCATGCTTAGGTCTCCTTTGGCGGCGATTGAGTCACTCGGCCCGGTAGCCATGCCGCGGGGCGACCTGCATGACCTATCGGCTCGACCTTGGCTAGGCTATAACATCGCAAAAGGGGTGGGAGAACGCGTTCATTGTTGCTCGTTTTGTGGCCTTCTGCCGAGGAGCGCCCAACTCTACCCGCGGCCAAAATCCCGCGAGACATTGGGTGAGGAAGGCTCGTGATTGAGGTTCCGGTGAAGATGGCGCTGCCGGCGCCCCGCGCCGTGCGGGTGGCGCTCACGCTGGCCCGCATTTGCGCGGCGATCGTGTGCGTCATCGGCGCGCTCGTCATCGCCGGCTGGCATTTCCCCCTGCCGGCGCTGCACCAGATGCTCCCCGATCTCCGCGGCATGGCGCCGAATGCGGCGGTAGGCGTGATCGCGGCGGGGGCGGGGCTCCTCTGCCTGACCTATCGCGGGCTGCGGCCCTTTGCTTGGCTGATCGGCATCGAGCTCGTGCTGCTTGCCACGCTTAGCCTTTCCCAGGACCTCTACGGCTTCGATCTCGGCATCGACCGCGTCTTGATTGGGGGTGTGACCTTGCCTCCCGAGACCGTGGGGGGGATCGATCCGACCCGCATGGGTCCAGGCATCGCGGCCTCTCTCATCCTGTTCGGGATCGCGCTGATCTGCGCCAAGGGCGACTGGTTCGGCTCCGCCCTGAGCCAGGTTCTGGCCATCGCCATGCTGGCGCAGGTGCTGACGATCCTGACCGGACACGCTTATGGCGTCGCCACCTTCTATTATCCGTTCCCCTTCACCCCCATGTCGGCTTACGGCTTGGTCAGCTCGCTCCTGCTGGCCATGGGCTTTCTCGCGGCCTCTCCCGAATATGGGGTTGCGGCGGCCATCACCGAAAAGTCGCCGGCGGGCGAGATGCTGCGCCGCCTGCTTCCGGGCATCCTCATCCTGCCGCTGGTGATTGGCTGGTTCGCCCGTCAGGCCGAGATTGCCACTTATTACGACAGCGCCGCGACGCTCGCCATGTTCGCCGTGTCCAGCATCGTCGTGCTTGCGGCCTTTACCTGGACCACGATCGATGCCGTGCGGCGCTCCGATCGCGCCCGCAACGAGGCCTTGATCGAGCTCAGGGGCCAGCGCGAATGGCTCAGCACGACGCTTGCCAGCATCAGCGAGGCCGTGATTGCCACCGACCCCGCCGGCAGCGTGCTGCTCCTCAACAAAGTGGCCGAGCAGCTGACGGGCTGGCCGGTGGCGGCGGCGCGGGGGCGGCCGATCTGGGAGGTGTTCCGCGTCATCGACGAGACTACGCGCAAGCCGATCGACGATCCGGCGCTCCGGGCGCTGCGCGAGGGCGAAACGACGCGGCTCGAATCCGGAACGCTGCTGGTGACGCGGGAGAAGAGAGAGATTCCGATCGAGGAATCCGGCGCGCCCATCCTTGGCTTCGACGGCTCTCTCGCCGGCGCCGTTTTGATCTTCCGCGACGTGACCGAGCGCAGGCGGGCCGCGCAGCGCCAAACCATGCTGGTGGGCGAGCTCAATCACCGGGTCAAAAATGTGCTGGCCATCGTGCAGTCGCTGGTCCAGGCAAGCTTGCGTCAGGCCACGAGCAAACCGGCGCAGGCCATGGCCCAGACCCTGTCCGAACGCTTACGCGCGCTGCATCGGGCCCACGATCTGTTGCTCGAGGCGCAATGGTCGGGCGCCAGTCTCAAGGCCATGGTGGAGCGCGAGCTTGAGCCCTATCAGCGCGAAGACGGACCGAGGATCCAGATCAAGGGGCAGGATGTGCTGTTGCCGCCGGCATGCACCTCGATCCTCGCCATGACACTGCATGAGCTTGCCACCAACGCGGTGAAATACGGGGCCTTGTCGGCGAGTACCGGCCAGCTTGGCGTGAGCTGGAAGACGGGGCGCGGAAACCGGCTTCTGTTCACCTGGGAGGAACGCGGAGCGGGCGTGCCGCAGAAGCGCAGCAGCGGCTTCGGCATGCAGCTCATCGACAAGGGCATCCGCCACAATCTCGGCGGCGAGACCAAGGTCGATTTCAGGAACACCGGCCTTTATGTCGAGCTGAACGTGCCGCTCGAAACTGCTAAGGACACGCGGCCAAAATCGCTGCCGGCGCCGGCCGAATCCGTCTAGCCACTCAAGCGTCGACGCGGCTACTTCTTGCGGAAGCGATCGAGGTGAACGATGTCGGCGCCGGGCAGCGGCCCTCGGCCGGTACCCGACTGAGCGCTGTCCGCCGCGGGCCGCGGCAGAGGCTCCGGCTCGCGGGGAGGCTCAACTTGATGGGTGTGATCGTCGGTATCGCCCGCCATATCGGGCAACGCCGCCGCCAGATGCTGACGCGCGAGATCGTTGGCGGCATCCTGCTTGCCGAACTGCAAGCCGAACTGGGCCGACGGATCGTAGAACGACTTCACCGCTTCGAACGGCACCACCAGCCTTTCCGGCACGCTGCCGAAGGAGAGCTTCACCTCGAAGCGGTCGTCCGTCACCTGCAGGTCCCAGAATTGGTACTGCAGCACGATGGTCATCTCCTCGGGATATTGGTCCTTGATGCGCTTCGACACGGAGACCCCATCGGCCTCCGTATCGAAGGCGATATAGAGGTGGTGCTGTCCAGGGAGACCGCTCCTCTGCACCAGGCTCAGAACCTTCCGGATCACGCCGCGCAACGCGTCCTGCGTGAGGAGGTCGTATCGGATCTCGTCGTCTGCCATGGACCTCGTCGCTTTGCGACCTGAGGTAGCTCCCCGTCAAATAAAGTGGAGGGCTTCTGTTGGCCGGTGCCCTCCGAACCGCGCCTAACCCCTGCGAGGAGGTTAGGACTTAAAGTTTAGGTCGTCGCGCTGACTACGCAGCGAGACGAGCCTCCGCATAGTTGTCGTTTGCAACTATAGGTTTGGCCCGATAACGGCGGTACCATGCCGAGCGAAAGCACGACCTTTACACCCTCGTCGATCCTGGTTCGCCCCCGCCGGAGTTCAGAAATCGGTGACCGGTGACTAGACATCGGAAAGTTGATCCTCGCCGCTTGCGTCTGTCGCCGGACTCTGAACCCTGGTGGAGGCGCCGGGTACTGCCCCCGGGTCCGAATGGCTTATTACGAAGGCTATTTATCGCCATAGTCGGCTTGCACCGACATTCCCTATATACGCTGCCACGGCGGCAAAAAAAAGGTTCAAACCCAGCGGCTGCCGGCGTGGGGACAAAGCTGTGCCCCGGGTTCGGCCCCGAGACGCGATCTCAGGTCAACGGCGCTTGATCTTGACGATCTCGCCGCTTCTGGCGTCGACCTCGATTTTGATCTTGTGGCCGCTCGCATCCCGGCCTTCGACCTCCCAGACGCTGTCGTCGAGCTCGATCTCCTTGATGGTGATGACGCCCTTGTCGAAGGCCATGTCGCGGACCTCATCCACGGTCAGGCGCTTGGCCGCCGCAGCGGGCAGCGCGGCCATTGAAAGCCCGAGGATAACGATGCACAGGAGTCGACGCACGGCGGAACACCTCGTAAACAGAATGGAATGATCGTTGGCCGAGTCGAGCCGATCTCCGTGGCGAGGATGTGCCTAGACCGGCCTATTCGACCCGGCCGATAAGGACCTGCTTTTGCGCCAATATCTCGACCTTCTCGCTCTGATCCGCGACACCGGAATCCACAAACCGGATCGAACCGGAACGGGGACACGAAGTGTCTTCGGCCATCAGCTGCGCTTCGATCTAGCGGACGGTTTCCCGCTTCTCACCACCAAGAAGCTGCATGTGAAATCGGTCATCCATGAGCTGCTTTGGTTCCTGCAAGGCTCGACCAATGTGCGTTATCTGAACGAGCATGGCGTGAGCATCTGGGACGAGTGGGCGGACGAAAATGGCGAGCTGGGGCCAGTCTATGGGCGTCAATGGCGCTCATGGCCCACGCCCGATGGCGGGGATATCGACCAGATCGCGCGCGTGGTTGAGGGGCTGAAGCGCGATCCCAATTCGAGGCGTCACGTGGTCTGCGCCTGGAATGTGGGTGAACTCGATCGCATGGCGCTGCCGCCTTGCCATTGCCTGTTCCAGTTCAACGTGGCCGAGGGCAGGCTGTCCTGTCAGCTCTATCAGCGCTCGGCCGACATCTTCCTGGGCGTGCCCTTCAACATCGCCTCCTATGCGCTCCTGACCTTGATGCTGGCGCAGGTGACGGGTCTCGCTCCGGGTGAGTTCATTCACAGCTTCGGCGACGTGCACCTCTACCTCAACCATCTCGATCAGGCTGATGAACAATTGCGCCGCAAGCCGAGGGCGTTGCCCCGCATGGAGCTCAACCCCGAGGTGAGCTCCCTGTTCGATTTCGTCTATGACGACTTCAAGCTTGTGGGCTATGACCCGCACCCGGCGATCCAGGCCAAGGTGGCGGTGTAAGGGTGGCAGCCAAAGCCGAGATGAATGCGCCGACCATTGCCTTGGTCGTGGCCAGGGCCGAGAACGGCGCCATCGGTAGGGGCGGGGACCTTCCCTGGCGGCTTTCGACCGATCTCAAGCAATTCCGCAAGCTCACCCTCGGCAAGCCGGTGCTCATGGGGCGCCGCACCTTCAACTCGCTGCCGCGCGTCCTCGACCAACGGGTCAATATCGTTCTCTCCCGCGACCCCAACTTTGAGGCGCCTGGCGCCCTGGTCGCGGGCTATCTTGAAGAGGGTCTCGCCGCCGCGCGCGAGGCCGCCAGGGCCGCGGGCGTAGACGAGATCATGGTCATTGGCGGCGATGACGTGTTCCGCGCGGTCATGCCTCTGGCCGGCCGCATCTATCTCACCGAGGTGCATGCCTCACCCGATGCCGATGTCTGGCTTGGCGACTTCGATCTGGGCGAATGGCGCGAAGTCTCGCGCGAGCGGCACGAGCCTGGTCCAAGGGACGATTTCCCCTTCAGCTTCGTGCTGTTAGAGCGGAGGCCGCCGGTCTCTGGCTAGGCCGAGCGCAGAGCGCGCTTTCCGGCCCCGGATAGGGACCGACCCCCTCATTGCGCTTGCCTCGGCACCTATCCTATAACCCTCTTAACTCCGACGCGTGGCTGCCATCGTCCCTGCGAGCGGTCTTGCGTCACGGCGCTCCCCGCAAATGGGCGATCGGCGTCACCCTTCAGCAGACACAGGATGAGATCTCATGCCTTGGAGCAATCAGAGTGGCGGCGGCGGTTGGAAGGGCGGCCCGAGCGGCGGCCCTTGGGGCCCACGCCCCGGCGGCCCGAACCAGCAGCCCGACCTTGAAGAATTTCTGCGCCGCGGCCAGGACCGCATTCGCCAAGCCCTTCCGGGCGGCCGCATGGGCGGCCCGCTCGGCATCGCGCTGGCGCTCGTGCTGATGGCGGTTGTCGGCTTTTTCGGCTTCACCGTGCGCGTCAACCCCGAAGAGCTCGGCGTGGTGCTCCGGTTTGGCGAGTTCGTGCGCCTGCTTCCGCCCGGCTTGAATTTCCGCTGGCCCTACCCGATCGAAGCGGTGGATCTGCCCAAGGTCACCCGCGTCAATCGCATCGAAATCGGCATGCGCGGCTCGGCCGAGAATCGCGAGACGGCCGCGGCCGTCCGCGATGTTCCCGAGGAGAGCCTGATGCTCACCGGCGACGAGAATATCGTCGATGTCGACTTCGTCGTCTTCTGGCGCATCAGCGACGCACCCAACTTCCTGTTCAACATTCAGGACCCCGAAGCCACGGTGAAGGATGTGGCGGAAAGCTCGATGCGCGAGATCGTCGGCCAAAACGACATCGAGCCGATCCTGACCGAGGCTCGCGCCAAGACCGAGGCCGAGGTGCAGCAGCTCATGCAGAAGGTGCTCGATTCCTATGGGGCCGGCGTTCAGATCATTCAGGTGCAGCTGCAGAAGGTCGATCCTCCCGCGCAGGTCATCGACGCCTTCCGCGATGTTCAGGCCGCCCGCGCCGATCAGGAGCGCCTGCAAAACGAGGCGGATGCCTACGCCAACCGCATCATTCCGGAAGCCAAGGGCGAGGCCGAGCGCATTCTACAGGCGGCGCAAGGCTATCGTGACAAGGTCGTGGCCGAATCCCAGGGTGAGGCCGACCGCTTCATCAAGATCTACGAGCAATACAAGCTCGCGCCGGACGTCACACGCCAGCGCATGTATCTGGAGACCATGGAACGGGTGCTTGCGGATTCGGAGAAGGTGATCGTGGATGAGAAGGCGGGCTCCGGCGTCGTGCCTTATTTGCCGCTATCGGAGTTCACCAAGAAAAGGACGCCGGCTCCGGCTCCGGAGGGCCAGCAATGAGCAGAACCATCCTCACCGTCCTCGTCGCTCTCCTCGGCCTTGCCGCGGTCGCGGCCTTTCTGACGATCTTTACCGTGCAGCAGACGCAGCAGGCGTTGGTGCTCGAATTCGGTAAGTCGAAGCGCGAGATCAAGGACCCGGGGCTTCACTACAAGATCCCCTTCATCCAGAACGTCGAATATTTCGACAAGCGCATTCTCGGCATCGACACCGCCTCGCAAGAGGTGATCGCCTCCGACAAGAAGCGCCTCGTCGTCGACGCCTTTGCCCGCTACCGCATCACCAATCCGTTGAAGTTCTTCCAGAGCGTGAGGGACGAGCGGATCGCCAATGCGCGCATCGGCGCCATCCTCGAGGCCTCGCTCAGGCGCGTGCTCGGTGGCGCGAGCTTCCAGACCGTCGTCCGCGACAGCCGAGATAAGCTGATGCGCACGATCCTGAGCCAGGTGAATCAGGAGTCGGCCGAGTTCGGGGTGGAGATCGTCGATGTCCGCATCAAGCGCGTCGATCTGCCAGAAGCCAATATGCAGGCGATTTATCGCCGCATGCAGACGGAGCGGCAGCGGGAGGCGGCCGAGTTCCGCGCCGAAGGCGAGGGCGCCTCACGGCGCATCCGCGGCACCGCCGACCGCCAGGTCACGGTGATCAAGGCCGATGCGACCGGCGAATCGGAGCGCATCCGCGGTGACGGCGATTCCGAGCGGAACCGCATCTACGCCAACGCTTACAACCAGGATTCGGGCTTCTTTGGCTTCTACCGCTCGATGCAGGCCTATGAGACCGCGCTCAGGGGAGGCGACACGCGGCTGCTGCTGAGCCCCGATTCGCAATTCTTCCGCTATTTCAATGATGCGGCGGGGCAGCCTGGAATGCGTCCGACCGAACAGAGCGAGCACCCAATCGCGCCTGCCACCATCGCGCCCGAGGTGACCGCCCCAAGCCCGGCCGAGCCGCGCGCCGAGGTCGGAGGAGGCGACACCGCGCCCGAAGCTGCGGCTTCCGGCGAGCCTGCTGGGCCAACGCCCCAAGCCCCATAAATTCGTGCCGGCGGCACAATGAGCGATTTCATCGTTGCCTTCGGCCTCGTGCTCGTGATCGAAGGGCTGCTGTGGTCGATATGGCCTGGTCTCGGGCGCAAGCTTTTGGAGGCCAGCGCGGGGGCGCCGGAATCGTCGTTGCGCATGGCTGGCGCCGTGGCCGTGGCGGTCGGAGTTGCCGTCGTTTGGTTCGTCCGCGGTTAGCGTACCGCGCATGCAGTCTGCCTGACCGCGCCGATTTGCGCTAAAATGGTGACGTTGAGAGCTGTGCGCATGATGCCTGGAGTGGTCGACATGACGGGGTGCAAAGGCCGGTTCGGGTGGGAGCGGATATGGAACCCTTCCGCCGTGCGAGCGGCGGCGATGGCCGTCCTGCTTGCGGCGTTGCCGCTCCTTGTCACCACCAGTCTGGCGCGCGGCCCGGCCTCCATCGCCGATGTGGCGGAGGGCTTGCAGGATACCGTGGTCAACATCTCCACCACCCAGACCCTCAAAGGCTCGACTGAGAGCGCGCCCGCGGTGCCGGGTCCGAAGGGCTCGCCCTTCGAGGAGTTCTTCGACGATTTCTTCGACGATGAAGACAGCGAAGGCTTGCCGCGCAAGGTGAGCTCGCTTGGCTCCGGCTTCGTCATCGACTCATCTGGCCTGATCGTCACCAATAATCATGTGATAGAAGGCGCGGACGAAATCATCGTCAACTTCACCGATGGCTCCAAGCTCAAGGTCGTGAAAATCCTCGGACACGACCCCAAGACCGATCTCGCTTTGCTCAAGGTCGAGCCCAAGCAACCGCTCAAGGCCGCGAGCTTCGGCGACTCATCCAAGATGCGGGTCGGGGATTGGGTGATGGCCATCGGCAACCCGTTCGGCCTTGGCGGCACGGTCACGGTCGGCGTGATCTCCGCTACCAAGCGCGACATCAATTCCGGTCCTTATGACGATTTCCTCCAGACCGACGCCGCCATCAATCGCGGCAATTCCGGCGGTCCCCTGTTCAATATGGAGGGCGAGGTCATCGGCGTGAATACGGCCATCATCTCGCCGACCGGCGGTTCGATCGGCATCGGCTTCGCCGTGCCGTCGAACAGCGCCTTGCAGGTTCTCAACCAGCTCAAGCAATTCGGCGAGACCCGGCGCGGCTGGCTCGGGGTGCATGTGCAGAACGTGACGGATGAGATCGCCCAGAGTCTCGGGCTTGACGAGAATACCGGCGCATTGGTGGCGAGCGTGGCCCCCGACAGCCCGGCGGCGGCGGCGGGTTTGAAGCCGAGCGACGTCATTCTCGAATTTGACGGTCAGCATATCGACACCATGCGCGACCTGCCGCGGGCGGTCGCCGGCACGCCCGTCGGCAAGACCATCAACGTCGAAATCTCGCGTGACGGTGTGCACCTGCAACTCGACGTGGAGATCGGACGTGTCCCGGCGGAAGCCGAGGAGCCGGAGCCCGAGCCGGAGGCCGCGGCCGACACGACCGAGGAGGTGGAGCCGGACCATGAAGATCTGCTTGGCCTCTCGATCGCGCCTCTCACCGACCAGCTGCGCGGCCAATTTCACATCGGCAAGAGCGTCGAAGGCGTGGTGATCACCGACGTCGATGCCGACAGTCCCGCCGCGCGGAAGGATGTGAAGGCCGGCGACGTCATCGTCGAAGTCACCCAGGAGCGGGTGACCGATCCGCAGGAAGTGCTGGCCCGAGTCGCAGCCGTGAAAAAATCCGGGCGGAAATCGGTGCTGCTGTTGATTTCCGACGCCAAAGGCGGCCTTCGCTTCGTGGCGGTCCCGGTCGTCTAGCGCGACCCGCCTCGCCTTGCCAACGCCCGCACCGAATCCTCACCCCCAAGACCTTCGCGCCGTTCTGATCGCCGGCCCAACGGCGAGCGGCAAGTCCGGCGTCGCGCTTGAGCTCGCTTTGCGCTTCGATGGCACCGTCATCAACGCGGATTCGATGCAGATCTACCGCGAGCTTGAGGTGCTCACGGCGCGGCCAAGTCCGAGCGAGGAGCAGCTTGCGCCGCATCTTCTGTACGGCGCGGTCTCAGCCGCGGAGGCCTATTCGGTCGGCCGTTGGCTCGGCGACGTCGCCGGCGCGATCGAGCAAGCACGGGCGGAGGGGAGGCTGCCGATCCTCGTGGGCGGCACGGGGCTCTACTTCAAGGCGCTGAGTGAAGGCTTGGCCCCGGTGCCCGACATTCCCGCAGAGGTGCGTAAGCATTGGCGGGAGCAAGCCGACGCGCTGGGCGGCGCGGGCCTCCATGCCATTCTTGCCGCCCGCGACCCCGTCATCGCGGCGCAACTGAGACCGACCGACCCGCATCGGATCCTGCGCGCGCTCGAGGTGATCGACGCGACGGGGATGTCGCTCTCCGAATGGCGGGGGGGCAACGCGCAGCCAGCGCTCGCCGCCGGCGAGGCGCTCAAGCTGGTGATCGCGCCGGAACGTGAGCCGCTCTATGCCGGCATCGACACCCGCTTCGATTTGATGCTCGAGCGGGGGGCACTGGAGGAGGTGCGGCGTCTTCTCGACCTCGGCCTCGATCCCGGCTTACCCGCGATGCGCGCCCATGGCGTGAGAGAATTGGGGGCTTATCTGGCCGGCGTCGCCAGTCTCGACCAGGCGGTAGCGAAGGCCAAGACCGAGACCCGCCGCTACGCCAAACGGCAGATGACCTGGGCCAGACGCTACATGGCCGATTGGGAGTGGTTCCCGGACCCCGACGCTGCCATGGCGGCAGGAGTGGCGATGCTGGCTAAACGGTGACCTGGGTGCCGATCTCGACCACGCGGTCCGTCGGCAGCTGGAAATAGCTCGAGGCGTCGTCGGCGTTGTGGGCGAGGAAGATATAGAGCTTGTCCTGCCAGGGCGGCATGCCCGAACGCGCATCCGGCCGCACTGACCGCCGAGACAGGAAGAACGACGTCGACATAATGTCGAAGGTCCAGCCTTGCTTGCGGGCGACGGCGAGCGCCTTCGGTACATTCGGCCGTTCCATGAAGCCGAACCGCAATATGACCTGCATGAACCGCCCGCTGAGAGGTTCGATCTGCACGCGGTCGCTGAGGTTCACATGCGGGACGTCTTCGTTGATGATGGTGAGGATCACGTTGTGCTCGTGCAGCACCTTGTTGTGCTTCAGATTGTGCAACAACGCAGTCGGAGTAAATTCGCGGTCGCCGGTCAGGAACACGGCGGTTCCGGGCACGAGATGGGGAGGGCTTTTCTCCAGGCCTTCCGCCAGCGGCTGGAATGGCACCTCGACGCGCCTCGTCTTCTGTGCCAGCAGCCTTGTGCCCTTGCGCCAGGTGACCATGACGAGCACTAGAACCGCGCCGACCAAGACCGGCAGCCAGGCGCCATCGATCAGTTTCAGTGAGGCCGCCACAACGAAGGTCACGTCCACCACCATCAGCGGGATCATCAACGCTGACACGGCCAAGAGCCGCCAACGCCACGCTTTCCAGATCACAATGAAGCCCAAAATGCCGGTGGCCCATTCGGTCGCCGCGACCGCAAGCACGTAGGCGGCAGCCAGTTCGCTCGACGACCTAAACATAAAGACGAGCAGCAGCACGCCGGTGAGAAGCAGCCAGTTGACGCGCGGCATGTAGATCTGTCCGGCGAGTGCTTCTGAGGTATGGCGTACCTCCATGCGTGGAAGCAGGCCAAGCTGCATGGCCTGGCGCGTGATCGAATAGGCGCCGCTGATGACCGCCTGGCTGGCGATCGCAGTGGCCGCGGTGGCCAGAATGACCATGGGGTAAAGGGCCCAGTCGGGGAACAGGAGAAAGAATGGGTTCTCAAGCGTCCCCGGATTTGACAGAACCAGCGCGCCCTGGCCGAAATAATTCATGAGCAAGGCCGGCAGCACCAGAAAGATCCATGCCGCTTGGATCGGCTTCCGGCCGAAATGGCCGAGATCGTTGTAGAGTGCTTCGGAGCCGGTGACGACCAGGAACACCGCCCCAAGCGTGACCAGTCCGATCAGGCCATGCCCGGCAATGAATTGGACCGCGTAGATTGGATTGACGGCCACGAGCACGTCCGGCTGCCTGGCGATCTCCACCGCCCCGGCGATGGCAATGACGACGAACCAGACCGTGGTGATCGGCGCAAACAGCGCCGATATGCTTGCCGTGCCGCGCGACTGTACGGAGAATAGGATTACGAGGATCACCACCGTGAGCGGCAGCACAAAGGGCTGGAACGCGCTCGTCGCCACGTTTAAGCCCTCCACCGCCGACAGGACCGACAATGCAGGCGTGATCAGGGTCGAGCCGTAAAACATCGAGGCGCCGACTATGCCGAGCGCCAGCACGAGCGGCGTGCGCTTGCCCATGGCGCGGAAGGCGAGCGCGGTCAGCGCCAGCGTGCCACCTTCTCCGTTGTTGTCGGCGCGCAGCAGGATCAGCACATATTTGAGCGTGACGACGACGATCAGCGACCAGAAGATCAGCGACAGCACGCCGAGCACGGCGGCTTGCGTCACCATCGGCTCGTTGGTGGTGGCCGCCTGGACCGCCACGCGCAGCGCATAGAGAGGGCTCGTGCCGATGTCGCCATAGACGACACCGATACTGCCGAAGGTCAGCGCCCAAAAGCCGCCCTTGAGATGGTGATCGTTGCCAGCGCCGTTGGCTGCAGGGGTATCGGCAATAACCCGCGTCATGCGACCTAACGATTATCGATTGAGATTGGAGTGGCTTATGTCGTTGACGCCGAGGTGGCCGACGCGATGCGTGGCCCGGAAGCACATAAACGCAATGATGCCCATTGTCCAGGCCCGGCGCCGGCAGAGCAGGGGGGATGGCAACAGCCGGCCGGATTGACAGCAATAAAATTACGTAGTACTCAAAAAAAAGCAACATTCGGAAAGATTTTAGGGAGTATTTTTTTCATTCATTTGCGTTAGGCGTTGACCCCCCGTCCTCGAAGCCCTAGGGTGCGCGCCGCATTTGGGCCTTCCCCAATTTGACTAGGACAGTGAAGCCGGGCCTTTCGCCGGCGGAATGTGAGACGTAGCGATGTCGCGGACGATGACAGGCGCCGAGATGGTGCTTCAGGCTCTGGCCGACCAGGGCGTCGAGCATATTTTCGGCTATCCGGGCGGTGCGGTGCTGCCGATCTATGACGAGCTGTTCAAGCAGGATCGGCTGAAGCACGTCCTGGTTCGGCACGAGCAGGGCGCGGTCCACGCGGCCGAAGGCTATGCGCGCTCCACGGGTAAGGTCGGCTGCGTGCTCGTGACCTCGGGCCCGGGCGCCACCAATGCCGTGACCGGCCTCACCGACGCGCTGATGGATTCCATCCCTATCGTCTGCATCACCGGCCAGGTGCCGACGCATCTGATCGGCAACGATGCGTTTCAGGAATGCGACACCGTCGGCATCACCCGGCCGTGCACCAAGCACAATTACCTGGTGAATGACGTGAACGCGCTGTCGCGCGTGCTGCACGAGGCGTTCTATGTCGCGCGCACCGGCCGTCCCGGCCCGGTCGTGGTCGACATCCCCAAGGACATCCAGTTCGCCAAGGGCGAATATACCGGGCTGACCAACTCCCAGCACAAGAGCTACAATCCGCAGACCGAAGGCGACGAGCGCGCCATCGCCGCGGCGATCGACCTGATCGCCAACGCCAAGCGTCCGCTTTTCTATACCGGCGGCGGCATCATCAATTCCGGACCACTCGCGAGCGCTCGCTTGCGTGAGTTTGTGCGCGAGACCGGCTACCCCATCACCTCGACCTTGATGGGGCTGGGCGCCTATCCGGCTTCGGACAAGCAATGGCTGGGCATGCTCGGCATGCACGGGACGTTCGAGGCCAACAACGCCATGCATGATTGCGACGTGATGATCTGCATCGGCGCGCGCTTCGACGACCGCATCACCGGCAGGGTTGACGCCTTCTCGCCGGGGTCCAAGAAGATCCATGTCGACATCGACCGCTCCTCGATCAACAAGAACGTCAAGGTCGACCTGCCGATCGTGGGCGACTGCGCCCGCGTGCTCGAGCAGATGCTCGCCGCCTGGCGGGCGAAGAAGCCGAAGATCGACAAGCCGGCGCTCAAGTCCTGGTGGGGCGAGATCGAGCGCTGGCGCGCGCGGAATTGCCTCCACTACCGCAAGCGCGACGACGTGATCATGCCGCAATACGCCATCGAGCGGCTCTACGCGCTGACCCGCGGCCACGACACCTACATCACCACCGAGGTCGGGCAGCATCAGATGTGGGCGGCGCAATTGTTCAAATTCGAGGAGCCGAACCGCTGGATGACCAGCGGCGGGCTCGGCACCATGGGTTATGGGCTGCCTGCTGCTGTCGGCGTGCAGATGGCGCATCCCGATTCGCTCGTCATCGACATCGCCGGCGAAGCCTCGGTGCTGATGACCATGCAGGAGATGTCGACGGCGGCCCAATACGACCTGCCGATCAAGATCTTCATCCTCAACAACGAATATATGGGCATGGTGCGGCAGTGGCAGGAGCTCCTGCATGGCGGCCGCTACTCGCATTCCTATACGGCCGCGCTGCCCGATTTCGTCAAGCTGGCGGAGGCCTATCAGGGCGTCGGCATCAGGGCCGAGAAGCCGTCTGAGCTCGACGACGCCATCCGCGAGATGATCGCGATCAGACGCCCCGTGATCTTCGACTGCCGCGTCGACAAGCACGCCAATTGCTTCCCCATGATTCCGAGCGGGGAGGCGCACAATCACATGTTGATGGGTGATGATTTGACCGAGGAGGACCTCGAAAACGCCATCACCGAAGAAGGCAAGGTGATGGTGTAGGCCATGAGTCAGCCCGGATCCGCATATTCGCTGGAGAAGCGCGAGGAGAAGCCCGAGCGCCACACCATGAGCGTGCTCGTCGATAACGAGCCCGGCGTGCTCGCGCGCGTCATCGGCCTGTTCTCGGGCCGCGGCTACAACATCGATTCCCTCACCGTGTCGGAGACCGAGCACGAGGCGCATCTGTCGCGCATCACCATCGTCACCACGGCGGCGCCGATGGTGATCGAACAGATCAAGGCCCAGCTCGAACGGCTGGTGCCGATCCACTCGGTCACCGACTTGACCGTGCTCGGCAACCCGGTCGAACGCGAGCTTGCTCTGGTCAAGGTCGCGGGCAAGGGCGACAAGCGGGTTGAGGCCTTGCGTCTGGCCGAGGCCTTCCGCGCCCAAGTCATCGACGCCTCGATCGAGCATTTCACCTTCGAGATCACGGGACGGCTGTCCAAGATCGAGCAGTTCATCGCCCTGATGCAGCCGCTTGGCCTGGTCGAGGTCTCGCGCACCGGGCTTGCCGCCATCTCCCGCGGCGCCGAGCGGATGTAGGCTCAAGCGCGGGCAGGAGGCGCGGACTGGCTGAAGACTGAGGCAACGCCACTTGCAAAGTCCGCTTTCGGGCGTCACAAACCCGCAGCCAGCAATGTCAGTCAAAACCAAGGGCAGGGAACTCGCATGCGCGTCTATTATGATCGGGATGCCGATCTCAATCTGATCAAGGGCAAGAAAGTCGCCATCATCGGCTACGGCTCGCAAGGCCATGCCCATGCGCTCAATCTGCGCGATTCCGGCGCGGCCGAGGTCGCGGTCGGCTTGCGCCCCGGGTCGAAATCGGCGCCCAAGGCGGAGAAGGCCGGGCTCAAGGTCATGGATGTGGCCGAAGCCGCGAAATGGGCTGACGTGGTGATGATGCTGGCGCCGGACGAACTCCAGGCCGGCATCTGGGAGAACGACCTCAAGCCCAATATGAAGCAAGGCTCGGCCCTGTTCTTCGCCCACGGCCTCAACATCCATTTCAACCTGATCGAGCCGCGCCCCGACATGGATATCTGCATGGTGGCGCCGAAGGGACCTGGCCACACCGTGCGCGCCGAATATGTTCGTGGCGCCGGCGTCCCCTGTCTCGTGGCCATCGCCCAGGATTCCTCCGGCAACGCTCACGATTTGGCGCTGTCTTATGCCTCGGCCATCGGCGGCGGCCGCGCCGGCATCATCGGGACCAGTTTCCGCGAAGAATGCGAGACCGATCTGTTCGGCGAGCAGTCGGTGCTGTGCGGCGGCCTGGTCGAGCTGATGCGGAACGGCTACGAGACGCTGGTCGAGGCCGGCTACGCGCCGGAGATGGCTTATTTCGAATGCGTGCACGAGGTGAAGTTGATCGTCGACCTCATCTATGAGGGCGGCATCGCCAACATGAACTACTCGGTCTCCAACACCGCCGAATATGGCGAATATGTCTCCGGCCCCCGCGTGATTGGACCGGCGAGCAAGGAGGCCATGAAGCAGATCCTGGACGACATTCAGTCCGGCAAATTCGTCAAGGACTGGATGCTGGAGAACCGCGTCAATCAGACGAGCTTCAAGGCGATGCGCGCCAAATGCGACAGTCACGACATGGAAGAGGTGGGCAAGCGCCTGCGCGGCATGATGCCCTGGATCTCCGAGCGCGCCATGGTCGACAAAAGCAAGAACTAGCTTCGTCAGTCGCACTCACATCCTCTTTCGTCATTGCGGCGCAAACCGTCATCCAGGCGCGCGCGTGCAGATCAAAAACTGGACTCCGGCTTTGGCCGGGGTGACGCAGGCGCGCGTGCCGGAGCGTCTCGCCGGGCAACGCCCGCGAAGGCATGGGGACAGGGACTAAGTCCCTGAGGGACCAGTCCCCTGAGGGAAGCGGGGCGCCGAAACGTCGCGCTCAGTTTGTTAGTGGGCGACCTTCCGGCGCCCCGCATGGCGGCATCGCTTCCGCTTCCATCCCCGCTTATCGCCTGTGCCGCCGGCGCCTCGACTGGCGCCGGCGGATAGGGACCTGGACCTTCCAGTCCAGGTGGGGGAGGAAAGCCGGCCCGAGGTGGTCCGTTACCCCGGCCGCGTCAGGCGGATAGCCACCCTTTCTCAGGTGAGGCCCCATACCCGTCGCGGTTAGCCTCGGGCGCCGCATCCCTTCCCACCTGCACGGACGGTCCGGACACGCATCCCTCATCGGGAAGGGGTGAGGCGGAGTCTAAGCCAGGTTTGGCAGGCGGGGATAAGTCTCCGAGCGGCCGCCAGAAATATCGTCCTGCCGGGCGTGTCCCGGCCGGGCACGCAGGAACGCGTAATTCCCGCGCAAGCGGGAATCTAGTAATCATCGACCCTTGGAGATTACTGGATTGCCCGGTCAAGCCGGGCAATGACAGTGTAAGGAGCATCCATGCTGATTACGCGGCTCGCCAAGATCGCGATGTGTCTTGCCCTCGCGGTTTTCTGCCTGGTCGTCACCTTCGACAACATCACCGACCCGCACTCGAACTATCAGTTCGTGCAGCATGTGATGAGCATGGACACGACCTTTCCCGGCAATAGGCTGATGTATCGGGCGGTCACCGCCCCCTGGGCTTGGCAGCTGAGCTATGGCCTCATCGTCGCCACCCAGGCCGTCGCCGGCGCCCTGTTCCTCGCCGGCGGCGTCCGCCTGTGGCAGGCGAGGCATGCTCCGGCCGCGGACTTCAATCGGGCCAAGGCCTACGCCATCGCCGGAGCGCTTCTCGCCTTCTTGCTGTGGTTTTTCGTGTTCATGGTGATCGCCGGCGAATGGTTCGCCATGTGGCAGTCGCAGCATTGGAACGGGCAGGCAGCGGCCTTCCGCTTCTATGTCACGGTGCTCGCCGTGCTGATCTTCGTCACTCAGCCCGACGGCGATTTGAAGGAAGGAGTCGCGCCATGACCGACCGGCAAGCCATCGAAGATCTGTTGGAAGAGCTCTACGCGGCCCGGGTGCGCGGCGATCTCGAGGCGCTGCGCCAGCTGTTTGCCGACACCGCAACCTTTCAGGTGGCGGGATCGGAGCAGGCCAGCCCGCTCGCCACCCTGGTCAAGGGCAATCCCGGCATCATGGATCTGCTGCAAGGCATGATCTCGACCTTCGAGCTCAGCGACTTCACCATCATCGAGATGCTGATCGACGGGGAATCCACCGCGGTGCGCTGGCAGGCCACGGTCCACCACACCGGGACGGATGAGGTGTTCACGACCGAGCTCGCTGACTTCATCACCGTCAAGAACGGCAAGGTCAGCGCCTTTGTCGAATTCCTCGACACGGCGCTCGCCGCGAAAGTTCTCGCCACCAAATAGCAGGTGGCACGCAGCCATTCCCCGGGAGCCGACATGAACAGCTTGAACCGCCTATTTGTGACTTTTGCCGCAGGCCCTGCTCTGATGCTTGGCCTGCTCGCTGCCGCCGATCAGGCCGTGGCCGAGCCGACCGAAGCGCAGACGAGCGCCATCCGCTCCAACTGCCGCTCCGACTATATGTCCTATTGCTCCTCGGTGCCGCGAGGTGGCGCGGCATCGCTGGAGTGTCTGAAGCAGAACGTGGCCAAGCTCTCTTCCGCCTGCCAGCAGGCGGTGAATGCCATTGCTCCCGCGCCTGCGCCGGCGGCAAAGGCAGCGCCCGCGCCGGCCGCCCCCGCGGCCCCTGCCACCACCGCGACGCCTGCCGCCGAGACGCCGGCCGCGCCGGCACCAGCGGCAGCTGCGGCCCCCGCCGCACCGGCTGCCCCGCCGCCCGCAGCGGCCGCACCGGCCCAGGCCGCACCGGTCCAAGCCCCCGCCAAACCGCAGCAGCCAGCGGCAAAGACCGTAACGGCGCCACCAGCGGCCGCGGCTCCGGTCGCCCCGGCAGCACCACCGGTGGCCAAAGTCTACGGGCCGCGCGAGAGACTGGCTCTGTTGCGAAGCGCTTGCGGCGGCGAGGTCCGGGCGCTTTGTCCCGGCGTCCCCTTGGGCGGCGGACGCGTCATCGCCTGTCTCGAGGCTCGCGCCGCGGCGCTGTCGCCCAGCTGTAAAACCGCACTGGTCGCCCTGGCCCGCTAGAACGCCTGGCGTTTGCTCACAAAGGATGGAGACGGAGACATGAGGCTGCTTCTGGCGAGCGCGCTGCTGCTTGTGTCGTCTGGCCTGGCGCGTGCCGACGATATCGACTGCGTCAGCACCACATTCAATTTGCTGTCGCCCAACGACAAAGTGTGCGTCAGCGAGTTTGACGATCCCAAGGTGCCGGGCGTCACCTGTTTCATCTCGCAAGCCCGGAAGGGGGGCTGGGGCCAGCCGCTCGGCCTCAACGAAGACCCGTCAAATTTCTCCGTCTCCTGCCGGCAATTGGGACCGATCACCACCGACATCTCGACCCTGCCCGAGCGCGAGGAAGCCTTCAGCGAGAAAACCAGCATCTTCTTCAAGGCGACGCGCATCTACCGCATTCCGGACGTGAAGCGCGGCACGCTGGTTTATCTCGCCGTCAGCTCCAAGATCGTGAACGGCTCGCCCGCCAATGCGATCAGCGTCGTGCCGATCATGCCGTGGGCGCCGAAATGAGGGCACGCGGAGAGGCTCAAGCACTCAAGGGAGCCGTGAAAAGCGGTGCCTGGCGTCCACAAGAGCTGCCGTCAAATCTTCCAGATTGTCGCCGAGAATGCGACTCATGATCGCTGTCGATGCCAATATGCGCGTGCTCGCGACCCTCGTCGCGGCGCTGCTGCTCGCGACCGGCTTGGTGCCGGTCGAGGCCCTGGCGCAACCGGGATGCGCGCCGGCGCCGGCCTCCTCACTCGTGGTCGACGTCAAGGACAAGGGCGCCAAGGGCGACGGCAGGACCGACGACACCGCCGCGATCCAGGCCGCGATCGACGCCGTCGGCGGCACCGGCGGGACCGTCATCGTGCCGGCCGGCACCTATATGGTCGACGCCGCGAGCAAGAAGCGTCGCCTCGCGCTCAAAAGCGACATGACGCTCAAGCTCGCCGACGATGCGATGCTCAAGGCGATCCCTAACAACTCGAAGAAATATGCCGTGCTCACGATCTCGGGCGTGTCCAAGGTCACGGTGGTGGGGGGAACGCTCGAGGGCGAGCGCGACCAGCATAAGGGCAAGGCTGGCGAAGCCGGGATGGGCATCCGCATCGATCGCGGGGCCGAGGCCATCACCATCAGCGGCGTCACCGCCAGGAAAATGTGGGGCGACGGCTTTTATGTCGAAGGCGCTGAGGATGTGCGCTTTTGCGGGGTCACCGCCGACGGCAATCGCCGCCAAGGATTGTCGATCGTCGACGCCAATGGCGTGGTCGTAACCGATTCGGTGTTCAAGAACACGCATGGGACGCGCCCGAGCGCCGGTATCGATCTGGAGCCCGACGAGCCGGCGCACAAGATCACCAATATCCGCATCGAGAACTCGAAATTCATCGACAATGCCGGTTCCGGCATTCAGATCGCGGGCAAGCGGGGACGCGTGACCAAGGTCGAGATCAGCCGCAATGCGTTCAGGGGCAATCGCGCCCTCTTGGTCGAGGATGCTCCCGCCGTGCGCGCCTCGGCCATCTGCGACAATCGGCAGATCGCGTCGCAACCGGCGTCCAGCGGCGGCCTCAATGCCTTCGCCGACCCCATCGATCTCGTCGTCCATCAAAACGACTGCGAGGATGGCCACGATATGCGCTTTGAGACCAATAGGGCCAAGCGCAAGCGCTGAAAACGGGCGATTTGGCCCCCTGGGCTTGCATTGCCCGGCGGTAAAGCCTAGACGCTGCAAGGAGAGTCGCGGCTCAAGCGACCCGGGACGACCCCGCGCGCCAGGCGCGCCAGTCACATCCTGACCGCGATCGATCACTCCACTTTCGGCCAGGCGTCGGACAGTGCCGTCAGAGGTCGCAACGAAGATTGCCACGAGCAGTCGACAGACTTGCGCATCAACTGGAAAGGAGCCCGTTCTGAAAGTTCTCGTTCGTGAAAACAATGTCGATCAGGCCCTCAGGGTCCTGAAAAAGAAACTCCAACGCGAAGGCCTCTTCCGTGAGATGAAGCGCCGGCGGGCTTACGAGAAGCCGTCCGAGCGCAGAGCGCGGGAGAAGGGCGAGGCCATTCGCAGGGGCAGAAAGGCCGCGCGCAAGGCTCTTCAGCGCGAAGGTCTGCTGCCGATGCCCGCCAAGAAGCAGGCTGCCGGCGGACGGCGTTAATTTCCTGAGATCCATGGCCGCATGACCATCGAGCCGGGGGGCCATCTGGTTGCCCCTTGCTCCCGGGCGGGCTTCGCACTAGTTTCCGCTGGCGCGGACTCGCGCCAGACCAGGTGAATGATGGGCTTCGTGCAGGACCAGATACGGATTGAGACCGGCACCAAGCAGCCGGCAGCCTCCGCTCGCCTGCGCCTCACCCTGGCGAAACTCCTCCTTAGACGCCCCTGAGCTCCGGCGGTCTCGCAACCTTGCGAGGCGGGCGTTCAGGGGATGGCAAGCAAAACCCGCGACAATTCAAGCGGCTCGCCAGTCATGCTAGACTGCCAGCCTAGGAGCTAAGGACGAGACAGATGGACTCCAATCAGGATAAAGCGCCACCAAGTGGCTCGCCACGAAGCGGCCGCGACGACAAAGACCGCGTCGTCATCTTCGACACCACCTTGCGCGACGGGGAGCAGTGCCCCGGCGCGACCATGACCTTCGAGGAGAAGCTCGAGGTGGCCGAGCTACTCGATGAGATGGGCGTCGACATCATCGAGGCCGGCTTTCCCATTGCCAGCCAGGGCGATTTCGACAGCGTGCAGGAGATTGCGCGCCGGGCCAAGAACGCGGTGATCTGCGGGCTGGCGCGGGCGCAACTGAAGGACATCGATGTCTGCGCCGAGGCGATCAAGCCCGCGGCGCGAGGGCGCATCCACACCTTCATCGGCACCTCGCCGCTCCACCGCAAATATCAGATGGCCATCGACGAGGCCGAGGTGCTGGCCCGCGTCACCGCCTCGGTCATCCGCGCCCGCTCCTATACCGACGATGTGGAATGGTCGGCGATGGACGCGACCCGCACCGAGCACGATTTCCTTTGCGCCTGCGTCGAGACCGCGATCAAGGCCGGCGCCACCACGGTGAACATTCCCGATACCGTCGGCTACGCCACGCCGGATGAATTCGCCGCCCTCATGCGCATGATCGTGGAGCGGGTGCCGAATTCCGACAAGGCCGTGTTCTCGACCCATTGCCACAACGATCTCGGCTTAGCCGTCGCCAACTCCTTGGCTGGCGTTGGGGCCGGGGGCCGTCAAGTCGAGTGCGCCGTGAACGGGCTCGGCGAGCGCGCCGGCAACGCCGCGCTGGAAGAGATCGTCATGGCGATCAAGACGCGTTCCGACATCATGCCGTTCTGGACCGGCATCGACACCACCATGCTGACCCGCGCCTCGCGGCTGGTCGCGCGCGTGACCGCCTTCCCGGTGCAGTACAACAAGGCCATCGTCGGGCGGAATGCCTTCGCCCATGAGAGCGGCATTCACCAGGATGGCGTGCTGAAGCACGCCGAGACCTTCGAGATCATGACGCCGGAAAGCGTGGGGCTGAAGGAATCCTCGCTGGTCATGGGCAAGCATTCGGGCCGTCACGCCTTCAGGGAGAAACTGAAGGATCTCGGCTACGAGCTTGGCGACAATGCCTTCGAAGACGCCTTTGTCCGCTTCAAGGCGCTCGCCGACCGCAAGAAGCACGTCTATGACGAGGATATCGAGGCCCTGGTCGATCAGGAAATAGCGTCGGCCCATGACCGCATCAAGGTCGTGGCGCTGACCGTGATCGCCGGCACCGGCGGGCCGCAAAAGGCGACCATCACGCTCGACATCGACGGCAAGCAGCACACGCATGAATCGACCGGCGACGGCCCGGTGGACGCGACCTTCAGGGCGATCAAGGCCATCGTTCCGCATGAGGCGCGGCTGCCGCTCTATCAGGTGAGCGCGGTGACGGAAGGGACCGATGCTCAGGCCGAAGTGATCGTGCGGCTCGAGGACGGCAACAAGACCGTGACGGGCAGGGGATCGGACACCGACACCATGGTCGCCTCGGCCCGCGCCTATGTCAGCGCCCTCAACAAACTGCTCGCGCGCGGGGCGCGGCGGAAGCCGGAGACCATGCTCGCGTCCTAGAGGCTGGCCTCCTGGCGACCGACACCACGCGTAGAATGAACAAGGCGGCTGGCTTCATGCCAACCGCCTTTGTCTTGCGTCAACCGGCGTGAGGTGTCCGCGCTGACGGAAGGCGCTCGCCAGGGCTCACTGACATTCCGGCTTTTCGGGGTGCTTCTGGCACTTGTCCTTCTTGTTCTTGTTCTTGTTTTTGTTCCCGTTGTCACCACCACCACCGCCGCCGCCGCCGCCGCCTTGGTTCTGCCGGTCGCCATCGGGCCGGCTGAACTGCTGGTTCTTGTTGCCGCCACGCTCGCCCTTGTCGCGGTCCTTGTTCTTGTTCTTATTGCCGCCGCCTTGACCGCCATTTTGGTCGAAGGTCTTGGCCTGGTTAGGACCACCCTGGCCGCCAAAGTCCTTCTGCTTGTTCTTGTTCTTGTTCCCGTCGCGGTCGTTGTCGCCTTTGCCCTGCTTGGAATCCTTGCCGCCCCGTCCATCCTGATCCTTGTCCTTGTTGATGGATTTTTGGATCGGCGGCGGCGTGACAGTCTGAGGCTTGCCGTTCGGAGCGCCCTTGTCCCCATTCTTCTTGCCGTCGACCGTCAGGTTTTTCGGCGGGGACGGCGGACCGCCCTGGCCCTGCTTAGCGTCTTGATTGTCAGGGCCACCCTTGGCCTTCTGGTCCTTGCCGTCCTTGCCCTTCTTGCCTTGCTTTAAGTCCTTGAAGTCCTTGAAGTCCTTGTTGTCGGGACCGCCCTTGGCCTTGTCGTCCCGGCCGTCGCGGCCGGGCTTAACTTGCTTCAAGTTCTTGAAGTCCTTGTCATCAGGGCCACCCTTGGCCTTCTGGTCCTTACCGTCCCGGCCGTTCTTGCCGTCCTTGCCCTGCTTGAAGTCCTTGAAGTCTTTGTTGTCGCGGTCGCCGCCCGGACCACCGAACTTGCCGTGCTTCTTTTTGAAGGCGTCAGGATTTTCCTTGGCGATCGACTTCACGTCTTTGGCGCCGCGGCCAAACCCCTTCGGCGGCTCACCCTTGAAGGTGTGCTTCAACTTCGTTTTCGGTTTGAACTGATTGGGATCGTCGACGAATTTCTTCGGACCGCGATGCGGCTTGCCGTTCTTGTGCACCCCAGGCGCATAGACCTTGATGCCATTCTTGCGGCGGTCCTTGTCGAAGCGGCCGCCCTTCCAATTGTCGACCTTGTAGATCTTCTTCACATAGATCGGGCGCTTGGTGATCCGCACCAGGCGGTCGCGCGGGATGCCGTAATTGTAAACGATGCCGCCGCGGAACTGCGGCCGGTACACATTGGTGGCGCCCAAGAACACGACGCCGAGATCAGCGATCGGCACGGCATAGTGACGGATGGCGCGGGAGGTCATGTAGCGTGGCTGCACGAATACCCAGGATTCGGCGATAGGCGGCTCGTAGCTGACCGGCACGCCATAGGCATAACCGCTGCGGCGCGGGCCGATCGGCGCCCAACCGACATACTGGTCGTCATAGCGCCACTGTACCCAGGCCGGGGCCCAGGTATCGCCGGGAACCCAGAACCAGCCATAATCCGGGTCGTAGCCCCACCGCCCGTAATGATAGATGGCCCAAGCGAAGGGCTCGTTGGATTCCCAATACCAGCCATACTCCTCGGTCGAGACCCAATGTCCGACGGTATAGGGGCGCCAATTGGGGGAGACGTCCTCTGGCAGCCACACATAGCCGAAGCGCGGATGCCAGACCCACTGACCGTAGTCGCCGAGCTCGTCGTAGAAGGTGTCGATGTCGATGGTCTGTTGCGCCATCGCCGAACCGCTGAGGCCGAGACGGTCCGCTCCCGGCAAAGGCAGTCCCGGCATCGCGAGGAGCGCGCTCAAGACGACCCCACCCAGAAGCATTTGTAGCCAATGCCTAGTCTTCATCATCACCCCTCCAAGTCCCTGGCTCGGCTTCCGGGGACTGAAAATTGAATTTCCTTCACCCAAGCTCGTAATTGCCGTTTGCGGCCAAAGACTGGCGGGAAAACATTTCTGTCCACAACGCTCGAATCGTTCTCGGCGTGGCTTGCTGCTGCCTGGAACAGGGCGAGGCTTCCTGCACGGCGTGGGCGGCCGAGGCCGCTTGTGTCTTGCCGCGGCATCCTTATGTTGAGGCCGATGCCGGGGAGGGCGCGTCATCGCGCCCCGCGCAATATTCGGGGCCTCCATAGACAGAACGCGCGGGCATCTGATAAGGGGGCGGTCCCAAGCGACGCTGGCCTCGATCCGGCCAGCCATCGGCGGGGCGCATAGCTCAGGTGGTAGAGCAGCTGACTCTTAATCAGCGGGTCGTAGGTTCGAGTCCTACTGCGCCCACCAATGTTTCAAGGACTTAGCGCATCATCGCTGAGCCATTCCGACAAAGCGTCAGCGGCTCATTCCGACAAATTCCCTC
>Ga0307378_10001870_pt1 | contig 33277 bp, 23 predicted proteins | sample UN1MG_FD_202238 | JGI IMG/M metagenome (GOLD analysis project Ga0307378, IMG submission 202238) | Soil microbial communities from Risofladan, Vaasa, Finland - UN-1 | ecosystem: Environmental > Terrestrial > Soil > Coastal area > Acid sulfate soil | place: Finland: Risofladan, Vaasa | collected... | reverse complement strand
AAGAGCAAATCGGGGATGGGATCTCAACTCTACCTGAGAACATGAGGCGGAAAGAGCCACCAGCCCTGCCTGAAATATCCCAGATGCGTGTCTTAAAGCACTTTCTCCGGCTTTCCCAACACTGCTTGGGTGCGGACCTGAACATCGATATTGGGCAGGGAACTTGCACGATGAAATACAGTCCCAAGATCAATGAAGTCTTGGTGCGCATGCCCGAGGCTGCGGATATTCATCCCTGGCAGGATGAAAGTACTGTGCAGGGAGCCTTGGAGATCATATACAAAATGGACTTTTTTCTGAGAGAGATATCAGGCTTGGATCAGTTCACTTTCCAGCCAGGAGGAGGGTCTGCTGCGATACTGGCCATGGCTTCCATTGTACACGCGTATCATGAGTCAAAGGATGAGACCGGAAGGGACGAGATCATCACGACAATTTTTTCGCATCCCTCTGATGCGGCCGCCACAGCCGTCAAAGGATTTAAACTGATCACGCTTTACCCGAACGAGGATGGTCTGCCTGATGTGGAGGCCTTAAAAAAGGCCCTTTCTGAGCGCACCGCTGGATTGTTCATCACCAACCCTGAGGACACGGGGATTTTTAATCCTAAGATCGATGAATTCACGAAGCTCGTTCATGAAGCAGGGGGTCTTTGCGGGTATGACCAGGCTAATGCCAACGGGATATTAGGCATTACACGCGCGCGTGAAGCAGATTTTGATATGTGTTTTTTCAACCTCCATAAAACCTTTTCTTCACCCCATGGGTGTGGTGGACCTGGTTTGGGGGCGCTGGGAGTGAAAAAAGAGCTTAGGGATTACCTGCCTGTTCCAGTGGTTGAATACAACGGAGAGAGTTACTCTGTGAATAACAGCCTGCCCAACACCATTGGCAAAGTGAGGGGATTTTTTGGCGTTTTTCCGGCTATTTTACGGGCTTATGCCTGGATAATGAGTTTGGGTGCCGAGGGGCTTACAGAGGCTGCACATGTGGCAGTTCTCAACAATAACTATGTATTAAAAAAGATCAGGGAGCTCAGGGGGGCTAGCGCTCCCTATGCAAAGGGGCATCACCGTATTGAGCAAGTGCGATACAGCTGGCAGAAATTGATGGAAGAAACGGGTGTCACCACAGAGGATGTGATTTGCCGTATGGTTGATTTTGGTTTTCACCTCTGGACGAGCCATCATCCTTTTGTCGTTCCCGAACCCTTCACCATCGAACCCACGGAATCCTATTCCAAGGATGAACTGGACGAGTACATCGCAGGGCTGGAAAAAGTTGTCGAAGAGGCCTATGAAGACCCAGAAAAAGTGAAAAACGCCCCATACAACAGCGTGGTTCACAAGATCGACACGAGTTCATTGGATGACCCTGAAAAATGGGCTATTACCTGGAGAGCGTATCTTAAAAAACACAAAACCTGAATAATTCAGGTCAATGATGGATTATTCACGAGTTGAGGTTGCCGTAGCTGCGAAGAAGTGGCCCATGAAGCTGTAGTGAACTACCGCGAGCCGACCCAACCTACCCGGGCTACAACGAAGCAGATGCGGTAAGATCAGCTCGCTTGTAAGGGAAAAGATGCCGATAATATAAAATATAGGTTTTTTGAAGGAAAGTATCGGCAGCTTTTATGAATAATGCATGTCATGTGAAGAGGAGGGGAGATGTTTAAGGATCTAAATATAGGGAGAGCGGTCTCTGTAGTTTTGGGTATAGTGTTGATCTTGGGAGTGTTTTCTTGCCAGAGTGCAGAAGAAAAAAATGATAAAACATTTGAGCAGCGAAGTGCGCGGAATGAGACAAAAGATCAGAAAGAGATTCGGATGAAGTGGTGGAGGGAGGCCCGTTTTGGTATGTTCATCCACTGGGGATTATATGCGATTCCCGCTGGTGAATGGAAAGGGGAAACAAACCATGCGGAATGGATCCTGACGACAGCTCAGATCCCAGTCGAGCAGTATGAAAAATTCGCTCACCAATTCAATCCGACGGCCTTTAACGCCGCGGAATGGGTGAGATATGCCAAAGATGCGGGCATGAAGTACATCGTTATCACGAGCAAGCATCACGATGGCTTCTGCCTGTTTGATTCCAAATATACAGATTATGACGTGATCGATGCCACACCCTTTAAACGAGACATACTGAAAGAACTTGCTGAAGAGTGCAGGAGACAAGGCCTTAAGATGTGTTTCTATCACTCGATCATGGACTGGCATCATCCGGATTATCTCCCGCGCCGCTCATGGGAAAACCGCTCCACCGAAGGTGCGGATTTTGACCGGTATGCGGAATACATGAAAAAACAACTAGCGGAACTGCTCACAAATTACGGAGAGCTTGGCGTCTTGTGGTTCGATGGAGAGTGGGAGCACACCTGGGAAGAGGAAAGGGGAAGAGACCTCTACAACTATGTTCTCTCTTTTCAGCCCGACATCATCGTCAACAACAGAGTAGGAAAGGGGCGTGAGGGAATGGCCGGAACTTATGATCCAGAGACGTCTGTGGGAGACTTTGGGACCCCGGAACAGGAGATCCCAGCGACAGGCCTTGTGTATGATTGGGAAACCTGTATGACCATGAATGATCACTGGGGCTACAACAAGAATAACCACAATTGGAAATCCGAAGAGGATCTGATCCGTAAGCTAGTTGATATCGCCAGCAAGGGAGGAAATTTTCTGCTGAATGTGGGCCCTACAGCCGAAGGGCAAATTCCTCAACCGAGTTTAGAAAGGCTCCAAGCGATGGGGAAATGGCTGAACCTCAACGGGGAGAGTATTTACGGAACTACGGCCAGCCAGTTCGAGAGCTTGAAATGGGGGAGGTCGACCACCAAACAACAAAAACTGTACTTCCATGTCTTCGATTGGCCTCTGGATGGAAACCTCTTAGTGCCCGGATTGCTCACCGAGGTCGAATCGGCCTATCTGATGAGTGAACCCAACACAAGTTTGAAGACAAAGCTGAATCCTGATTCTACTGTCATCTTTTTACCTGAACAGGTGCCAGATCCCAGGGTATCCGTTATCGTGTGTGAATTTAACAGGGAGCCAGAAGTCGTGCGCTCCCCTAAAATCAGTGCAGAGAGCGATATATTCTGTGACAACTTGGATGTGTTTTTAGCGAGCGATCTGGAAAACGTTGAGCTTCGTTTCACTTTGGATGGAACTGATCCAGATCCATCATCGGATCTTTACGAAAATCCCATTACACTGGGGGAATCTGCCACTGTGAAATGCCGCATTTTCCGTGATAGACACGCCATAAGTCCTCAAGTCGAAGAGACTTTTACAAAGGTGATTCCCCGATCCTCCGAAAAAAATGTCAGCCTCACTCCGGGATTGGAATACACTTATTATGAGGGCCAATGGGATAGGATGCCTGATTTTAATTTACTCAGTCCTTCCGATTCGGGACATATCGATCGATTGAAGCTCATGCCCGAGAAGAAAAAGGAGGATTTTGGGTATTTATACAGAGGTTATGTATCTGTGGGACAGCGCGGAGTCTACAATTTTCTTCTGACATCCGATGATGGAAGCCGATTACTCATAGGTAAGGATCTTGTTGTAGATAATGATGGTCTGCATGGTCCAAGGACTGTTGAAGGGCGTATCGCTCTTGAAGCGGGTGCACATCCTATCACTGTGGAGTTTTTCCAACGGAGTGGCGGTGTTGAGCTTGAGGTTGTTTTCTATGGCCCCGGGCTAGCAGAACAAATCATCCCGGCTTCAGCCCTCTCACATGCAAAAACCGGCTCAAATTGACATTCCAAGTAATCGATGATAGAAAATTGATTACAAAATCGAAAAGTCATTCTCATAATTACTGATATAGACTAGTCGGAGGCGAAAATTATGGCAACCAGCTCTCTCGTAAAAAAATTATTTATTAAAGAAGGACAGAGGATCGCAATCATGAATCCACCTGATGGATAGAAATTCGGGCCAAAGGCATTGGAAATGATAAAATATGATGGCATCCTTTGGATTTCCTATCCTAAGAAAAGCTCTAAAATTGGCACAGATATCAGTAGAGATGTGGGATGGGACATTTTAACTCGGAATGGATTGCGAGCTATAGCTTCCGTGGCCATAAATGACGTTTGGTCTGCATTGCGCTTCCGACCAATCGAACGCGTCAAGTCCACAAAAAAATAAACGATGAGGCGAAAATGCATGGTTCAAGACTTGTTTCTATATCTATAAGTTTAGTCTTTTTGCTGCTGAATGCTTGCAAAGAAACCCCCGTGTCAGCTCCAGCAGATACGATCTATATCAACGGCCATGTGGTGACAATGGATACAAAAAATCCAGAAGTAGAAGCGTTTGCCGTAAGTCAGGGTAAGATCCTTTCCATCGGAACCTCTGAAGAAATTGCCAGTGCCTATCGTGAAGCCGATGTCGTGGACCTGGAGAGAAAAACCGTGATGCCAGGAATCATCGAGTCCCATGGTCATCTTTTGAGTCTGGGACAGAGCTTCCTGGAACTGAATGTAGAAGGAATAGAAACACCTCAGCAGGTGGTACTCAAGGTTAAAGAAAAGGTGGGAGAAACGCCAGCAGGAGAGTGGATCGTTGGCTGGGGCTGGGATGAGGGGGCTTGGGCCAAAAATTATCCCACAAACGAAGAACTCAGTGCCATTTCTCCGGAGAATCCCGTTTATCTCAGGGGCCTTCATGGGTTTGCCTGCTGGGCGAATGCCAAAGCCCTAAATATTGCAGGAATTAATAAAGATACACAGAATCCAGAGAATGGCGAGATCCTCAAGGATCCCATAAGTGGCCGGCCCAGCGGAATTCTGACGAATGAAGCTCAAGATCTACTGACGAGGCACATCCCTCCAATGACAGTTGGTCACATGGAAAAAGCGTTAAGACTGGCCATTAAGGAATGTGTAAAGTACGGATTGACCACTATCCATGAAGCCAGGACCACGACCAAGATGCTGGAGGCCCTTCGCTCTTTAAAGGATAAAGGAGAACTCCAAAGCAGGATCTATGTGATGCTCGATTGGACAGAGGAAGACCTTATTGAGACATATTATCAAAGCGGACCGGTCATTGATCCTGAGAATCTGCTGACGATCCGCTGCATCAAGATCTTTGTGGATGGAGCTCTGGGATCTCGGGGAGCAGCGATGTTGGAACCCTACAGCGATGCTCCTGGCGAAAAAGGCGAGATCGTCACTTCTGAAGACGATGTTTGCCGGCTGACCTCACGTGCCTTAAAAAGTGGCCTCCAGGTGGCGATCCATGCAATCGGCGACCATGCCAACCGTGTAACCTTGAGTGCCTTTCAAAGGGCGCTCGAAGAAAATCCCGGTGTCAAAGATCACAGGCTGCGTCTCGAGCATGCCCAAGTGGTGGCACTTGAAGACATCCCCAAGTTTGCTCCGTTGGGAGTTGTGCTCAGCATGCAACCCCCCCATGCCACATCGGATATGCCCTGGGCAGAGACGCGTGTGGGACCTGAACGCATTAAAGGCGCTTATGCCTGGCGGTCTTTTCTGGATAGTGGTGTTCATATGACTTTGAATTCCGACTTCCCAGGAGAGACACTGGATCCTTTTTTTGGGATGTATGCCGCAATGACAAGGCAAACAGCGGAGGGAGAGCCTAAGAGCGGTTGGTACCCCGAGCAATGTCTTTTAAGAGACGAAGTTCTCAGGGCATATACGATCGAGGCTGCTTATTCGGGATTTGAAGAGAACTTAAAAGGAAGAATCAGCCCGGGAATGCTGGCGGATTTTATCGTACTTTCCAGTGATGTCCTCAATATTCCTGTCCAGGAATTTCTGAATGTCAAGGTGGAGCAAACTTATCTTGGAGGAGAGCTCATCTACGAGACTCGGGAATAATCCAGATTATATAAAAGATTGAGCGCATGAAAGATTTAGAACAGAAGATCATAGAGTTAGGTTTCAGTAAGGTCTATAAAAAAGATGAGTTTTTATTCCATGCCGATGATCTAGCCGAAGGTTTTTATTACCTCCAGTCTGGGGAAATCCGCGTCTTTAAAATGGATGAACAGGGAAAAGAGGTGGAAGTCGTCCGGCCGAATCCGGGCGATTTTTTTGGGGAGGCCATTGTTTTCGTCCAGAAAAGGTTCCCATCCTATGCGCAGGCTGTGAAGGATTCTCAGGTCGCATTTTTTAAAAAGAAATCGTTTTTCCAAACCTTGGAGAGAGAACCTGCCATAGGCAAGTTTTTTCTCACCCTACTAGCAAAAAAGTGTATTGTGCTGAATAAAAGGATCGAAGCCCTTGAATTGAGGACTGTCCGGCAGAGACTGATCCAGTATCTGCTATCAAGCTGCACAGGCGACGCTTCTTGTCTTGTTACATTGCCTATGAAGAAGTCAGAGCTTGCAAAACTTTTAGGAACGATCAGCGAGACTCTATCGCGCAACCTCAAGCAACTCCAGGAAGAAGGACTCATAAACGTGGAGAGGAATACAATCCATATCAAAGATAAATTGCGCCTCAACGAAGAACTTGGAGAGACCTACTAAATCTTCCTTTATGTCGCTCAATCCATGCCCCATGATTCTATTAAAAATGAAAACCTCGAGTACTCATTATTGTGCTGGACTTCAGTCATATTCTAATATTTGCGTTCCTCAAATAATCTCTTGTTCTGCTTTTTGACCTAAGTCAAGGAATTTCTATTCACAAAGACTTATTATTGGCGTGTAATTCCAATTTGAGGAGAATAGAATGGCTACAAGGAAGATCATAGAAATAGACAGAGATTTATGCAACGGCTGTGGCCTTTGTACAGAGGTCTGTGCTGAGGGTGCTTTAGTATTGGATGAAGAGAACAAGGCTGTTTTGGCCAAGGAGATATACTGTGATGGCATGGGAGTATGTCTAGATGTCTGTCCCGTGGACGCGCTTAAGATCATTGAAAGGGAGAGCGACGAATACGATCCCAAAGCCACATACGATCATGTTCTAAAGACCAAGGGGAAAGAAGCCGCAGCACATGTTTACGGTGTTGGATGTGATCATGATCATCCAGTGACAAACACACGATCCGGTGAAAAGCCTTATGCCAAACAATCTGGGATGGGAGGATGTCCGGGAAGCATGTCCCGTGAGATCCTGAGGAATAAGGAAACGGAGGCTAAAAATACAGTTTCTGGGAACTCTGAATTGACACAGTGGCCCATTCAGCTCCACCTCGTTTCACCCTTCGCCCCATATTTCAACAACAGTGATCTCTTGATCGCAGCAGATTGTACCGCTTTTACGTTGGGCAGTTTCCATCAAGACCTTCTGAAGGGGAAGAAGCTGATCATCGCCTGTCCCAAGCTGGATGATACGTCCAACTATGTGCAGAAACTGGCTGAGATTCTCAAAAACAACACGATTTATTCCTTGACCGTGGCGACAATGGTCGTACCCTGTTGTTCCGGTTTGGACTACATGATAGACCAGGCAGTGGAGATTTCAGGAACGAATATCAATGTAAAAAAAGTGAAGGTCGGTATAGACGGGCAATTGATCACACCTTCCTAAGACATGGGATGTTTCGCTAATGTGTTAGATATTCCAGGATTTTATTAGAGTTTTGGCGTTATCGACTAGTAGATTCATATAGACAACCTCCAGGTCGATCATCTCGACATCAGATTTGCGGAGCCATTCAGCCAGCCAACCGAAGCGTATCGCCAAAGCGAACTCTAATAAAAATTTCCAACTCATATCCGAGAAAGCTTCCGCATCCTTAAGCTTGCGGATAAAATCGACAACAAGATCTCCGATAAGTGCTTGAGGATTTTCAATGCCTATGCAGCCAATCAGATTGCAGGTGTCATAAATTTCAGGTTTGTATCCTGTGAATTCCCAATCGATAATCGCCTTGATCCCATTTTCCGACCAGATGATGTTAAGAGGGTGATAGTCTCCATGACAGAACGTTATGGGTAAACGGTCGTGGATTTCCATAAACGACACATCCAAAAACTGAAAGGCCGCTTGTGTTTTTTTTGCGAGTTCTGGTTCGTGCTTTTTGAGCTTCTCCTGCATGTCGGACACATAATTCTTGATGGAAAAAGGTTCACTCTTGTCAAAATAGGGGATATCCACGGATGTATTTTTTAGCCTGATCAAAAACTCAGCAAGAACACTGCCTCTCCACCGGTCGAACACATACTCGGGTCTTTTCAGCGAGGCACCATCCACATAAGGCACCAACTGCCAGTAACTGTCATGGTGATGAACAACATAAGAATCTTCGCTCGGAAGGATATAGGGCTGGATGGCTTCAAGGCCATTGGCGCTCAACAGTTCGAGGGTTTGTATGATCCTTATTTTGTGATTGAGAACTTGCGGCGATATGTTCTCGATAATAAAAAGCCTCTTCTTTTTATCCTCGATGACCATGCGGAAGTCACATCTTTCCGGGCTTCCGGCAATGTCGATATCAGGGCAGGTTCTCTTCAGGTCTATTCCCCAGAATTTTAGCACTTCCTTAAGCAGTTCTGCCGAATACATAGTGCCTTCGTTGTAGCATAGGGCATAAGGCAAATCAAGTGTGTTATTGTTCGTAGTTAGCATCTCAGAACCTGAGATGAATGACCTATCGAATGCTCAGATTGGTGATTCAAAAACACGCTTAGTTTCCCCAGCGAGGAAACTTCGCTCGGTTGCGGGCTTCCCTCACATCTCCCTATGGGAGATGTACCATGCCCGTCCGGCCCTTCACACGGTTTTCTCCACCACACAATCTGAGCAAACCATAGCCAAAATATAAGTCCATGTCATCATAGGTTTTGAGATGCATTCAAGCTCCGAACAATATTTACACAAGTTCTCAATAGACATTGACATGGGAATTGAATAATCATTTAATGGGAAAAACGAAACCGAAAGAGGCAATAATGAGAATAAAATGCATTTTCCTATGTTTGGTTTTAGTGTTTCTGTGTTCATATTGTGAAGAATCAAATGTTTCAGATGTGATTCAAACTGCTGAAAGTGTTGCAGACCCCATACAATTTAATTCGGATCTTTTAAAGATCGAGGGAGATCTAAAAGATTTTGAAGCCTCATGGACATCCAAGGAGGTAGAGAAGGGGCTGAAAGTGATCGACCTTCAGTTAAAATCTCCAACTGTTGCGACGCCTCCTCGATTTTCAGTGAAATGGGATTTTCCCTCCATCGATATCACGGCCTTTTGGAATCCCAACATCAGCGTGGATAAAGTGAATTATTACAGAAATCGAGTTACCTCTAGAGCCTCCAGTCAAGCTCCGGTGAGCACTTTCATGAATGGCGGAGACCTGAATAGGTTCACATTCGCCTGCTCCGATGCACTCAATAAAGTTTTGATCCAGTCCTACTTAAAAGAGGAAGACGCCAGGTTTTATTGCACCCTTGTATTCTTTGACGAAAAAATCCCACCCCTCAAAGAATATACAGTCCAGATCCGTATCGACACCAGAAACATTCCCTATTATAAAGCTCTAGATGATGTCTCGAAATGGTGGGCTGCGCAGGAGAACTATGAGCCAGCCCCTGTTCCGGATTTAGCCAAATGGCCGATGTATTCCACCTGGTATAGTTTCCATCAGAACTTGAACGCAGATGATGTCATCAATGAATGCATGATCGCGAAAAAATTGGGCTTCGACTCTGTGATCGTTGACGACGGTTGGCAGACACTTGACAGCCAGAGAGGGTATGCATTCACTGGTGATTGGGAGCCGGTCCGGATTCCTGACATGAAGAGTTTTGTCCAGAGGGTCCATCAACTGGGAATGAAATTTTTGCTCTGGTACTCTCTCCCGTTTGTGGGTGAGAACTCAAAGAATTACACTCAGTTCAGGGGAAAATATCTGACTTACTGGGAAGGACAGGGAACGTATGTGTTGGATCCGAGATATCCTGAAGTCAGGGAATTTATCATCAACACATATGAGACCGCCTTGAAGGAATGGGACCTGGATGGATTTAAGCTAGACTTCATTGCCCGTTTCGCTGCCAATGAACAGACGGTGCTGACAGCATCAGATGGCAGAGATTATGCGTCTGTCAACGAAGCGGTGGATAAGCTCATGACAGATGTGATGTCACGTCTGAGAACAGTGAAGCCTGATATTTTAATAGAGTTCCGCCAGCCTTACATCGGGCCTCTGATGCGTAAATACGGAAACATGTTCCGGGCTACAGATTGCCCGAACATGGCGGTCATCAACAGAGCCCGGACCACCGACATCAGGTTGCTTTGCGGGAATACGGCCGTTCATTCCGATATGTTCATGTGGCACACAGACGATTCCGTCGAGACAGCAGCTCTCCAGATTCTCAACATCCTTTTTAGTGTACCGCAGCTTTCTGTTCGGTTGGATTCGATCCCTGATCAACACTTGGAGATGGTCAAATTCTGGATCAACTACTGGCGGGAAAACAGAGATGTGTTGCTCGATGGCGAATTCATCCCTGTGAATCCAGGCGCTGTCTACCCAATGATTTTGGCTAGGACCAAGAATAAAACCATTGCAGCCGTTTACAATGACGTATATATCTCATTGGATGGAAGAGGGTGTGAGAATATCGACATCGTCAACGCTAAAAGCAGCGAATATGTCATTTTAGACTTGACAAGCGCTATGGGGAGTGTGAACACAGAAACCTACGATTGTTCGGGAAATCTTGTAAAAAAACGGACACGGACTCTCAAGAAAGGCGTTTACAAATTTATGGTCCCGGCCTCAGGATTGCTTACCATAGTGAAAAAATAGGAAACCTCATTCGACTAAAATAAGTGAATGTCTTAGAAAAAGCAGTCTGTCTACTGGTATAATGTCTTTGTGTATGAGGAGAATAATTTAAAAATTTGTGTTTCATGAAAAAACTAGGACTCATTATCAATCCCATCGCTGGGATGGGTGGGAGAGTCGGCCTTAAAGGGACAGATGGCCCAGAAATTCTTGAAAAGGCCATTCAGCTTGGAGCAAAACCTCTTTCAGACAGAAGGACTGGTGAAGCACTTAAAGCGCTCCTCTCTCTCAAGGATTCCATAACTCTCTTTACTTGTCCTCGCAAAATGGGGGAGGATGCAGCCATCGATTGTGGTTTTGCGCCACAAGTCATCGATGGCGTTTCTTTGTCCTCCACAACGGCCAAGGACACGCAGAATGCCGCTCGTACCATGCAGGATAGGGGAGTGGACATCCTTCTTTTTGCTGGGGGAGATGGCACAGCTCGGGATGTGTATGAAGTCATCGGGAATTCAACAGTCGTCCTGGGTATTCCTACGGGCGTAAAAGTCCACTCTGCCGTTTTTGCACGGAATCCGTTGGCTGCAGGAGATCTGTGTGCCCTTTATCTTCAGGGCAAAGCGAAGAAGGTTATGGAAGCCGAAGTCATGGATATCAATGAAGAGGATTTCCGAAGGGGCATCCTATCTGCAAGATTGTACGGGTATCTCAAAATTCCCTACAGAAGCCGGTATATTCAGCGGCTAAAATCGGGGAGCTCTCCTGACGAAAGATATGCACAGGAAGCCATTGCAGCTTCTGTTATTGAGAACATGTCTGATTCCTTCCAATATATCATCGGTCCGGGGACGACGACTCGTACCATTATGGAGAAGTTGGACCTCGATTATTCATTGTTGGGGATTGATATCGTTTATAAAAAAAGACTTGTCGGAAAAGACCTGAACGAACAAGAGATCCTAAGTTTCATCAAAGGAAAGCCGAGCAAACTCATCCTCACTCCCATCGGTGGCCAGGGATATTTGCTGGGCAGGGGGAATCAGCAGATCAGCCCGGAAGTCATCTCCCATGTGGGTAAGGACCATATCATCATCGTAGCCACTCCAAATAAGATCAATTCTTTGGCTGGTCGTCCTTTGCTCGTTGATTCGGGAGATGGACCAACAGATCGGCTTTTAAGCGGTTATTTTCGTGTTTTCACCAGCTATCGTGATTCCATCATCTACAGAGTCCAACATTAGAGGTCACCTCTCCTAGGAAGTCTTTCCAAATCCGTGATGAATGACGTTCCGAGTGTTCCAGTTAGTGATTTCGAAAACACATAACGAGATATCAGTAGGACTCTCTTCATTATAGATGTAGGGACCGTTTCCCAAACGGTCCGTTCGGGGAACGGTCCCTACATAGAAAAGTCCCATGCCCGTCCATCCCTTCTCACGGTTTTTTCCATCACACAATCTGATCACTCAATAGCACAATCGAGTATTCATGACACTATAGATTTGGAAATGCCAGCCCTTTCCCACTTACGTTTGACTTAGAAATACTGCTTTGTTATAAGTTTCCGTAGATATAAGGAGTGAAAGAAATGAAAAAAGCCCTGGTCTGCGGTGCGGGCGGTTTTATAGGCAGCCATTTGGTGAAGAGGTTGAAGAGGGAAGGTTATTGGGTGCGTGGAGTGGATTTAAAAAGACCTGAATTTGTAGAGACGGCGGCTGATGATTTCCTTCTTCTCGATCTGAGAGAGCAAACTAACTGTTTGACATCAGTGATCACACCCGAGGGGTCGGCTTTTGATGAAGTCTACCAGCTCGCTGCAGATATGGGTGGAATGGGATTCATCGAGACTGCCGAATGTGAGATCATGAGAAACAGCGCTCTGATCAACATTCACATGATGCATTCGAGTACGGAAAAAGGAGTGAAACGCTATTTTTTCTCTTCTTCGGCCTGTGTTTACAGGGATATGAAGGCGAACGAGCCTGAATTATCGGAAGAAGAGGCCTATCCGGCTCAACCGGACAATGAGTATGGTTGGGAGAAACTGTATGCCGAGCGTATGGCAATGGCGTATGGTAAAAGATACAAAATGCCCGTGCGCATTGCAAGGTTCCAGAACACTTATGGTCCTGAGGGGACCTGGCGTGGCGGCAGAGAAAAAGCCCCTGCGGCCATGTGCCGTAAAATTGCAGAGGTAGAAGACCACATGAAAATTACTGGGATAGAAAAACAGGAGCTCCTGTTGGAGTTTACGAAGGGAAAGTGGTTGACCAATATCATCCCTACATTAGGCCTCAGGAGAACGGCAACAAGACCGATGTTCGATGGGTGGCCCTAAACAACTCAGAAGGAATGGGATTTCTGGCGGTGGGGGAGCCCTATCTGAGTATCAGCGCTTTGCACTTTCTCAATGAAGATTTTGATCCGGGCCCGGAGAAGGCGCAAAGGCATACCTTCCACATAAAAAGACGCGACCTGGTCACTCTTAATCTGGATCATAAACAGATGGGCATGGGTAGGGATACGAGTTGGGGTGAGCGGGCGCGCCCCCATCCAGAATACACGCTGTTTCCCAATAGGACCTACTTTTACAGCTTACGGCTCCGTCCTTTCCTAATTGAGGAAAACACTCCTATGGAACTGAGCAAAATAAAGTTTTAGGTAAATACTCCATTCATGAATATCTAGTGTTTAAAGGCAGAAACTACCATGTTCAACGTTAACAAGGAAAATTAGACTGGGATCCGTTTCTCTTCCTTGACGACATTCAGGACAAGATGCGTAATAGCCCGTTCTATATTTGATAATGGGAGTTCTTTCTTTAGAAAATACGTAAGGTCTTTTCGTCCCCTAAAATAACATATTAGAATTAAATCCCAATCTCCTGTGATTTCATAAATCGCTCCCACTTGAGGAAGTTTAGATATGACCTTCTGGACCTCGATATCCTTGTCTTGTATAACACGAAGGCCGATGATAGCCATCAGATTATAACCCACAGATTCTGTGTCGATCAGAGGAATATATCCTTTTAATACTCCTGAATTTTCAAGCTTCTTTACTTTGTTGTGGAGAGTTGCGGGTGAGATACCTAGTTTCTTGGCGACTTGCCGAAAGCTCATCCGTGCATTTTTGTTCAGAGCCTTTAAAATATTTTTGTCCAATTCGTCTATCATCATGGATCTCATTTTAGCCAAAATAGAAAAAATCCGCAAGTAAACAATCATACAATTAAAAACAATATTTTTGCATGATTGAACACATTATAGTTCTAATTCTAGATACTATTTCGATTTGCAGAATATTTCTTGACATTTTATTTTATTGGTTCATATTAGTTTAATTGAGATGATTAGTTTGTGAGGGCAAAGAGTAAAACAGTCCCAGAGGTTACTGATCCTTGAGTGTTAACGGCAAGATGAAATTAAAATCAACTTTATATAAAACTGAAGGAGGATCACATGTTCATCTATCAATATTTTACGTGTCAGTAACTTATTTGATTTCGGAATTGACTAATTTTATGAAGGAGGAACAATGAAAACAAAAAGAAATCTAACGCACATTTTGTTCGCGTCTTTATTCCTCTTATTATTTGCTGCGAGCTTTTCTTTCGGGCAAATTATTACAGGAAAGATAGAAGGAGTCGTCACAGATAATGAAGGCGTGCCTCTCCCGGGCGTAACAGTCGCAGCGACAAGCCCAGCAGCGATGGGAATGCAATCAGCTATTACTTCAGACAAAGGTTCATACCGGTTCAGCAATTTATCGCCCGGCATGTACAAACTGGTTTTTAACTTAGATGGTTTTAATAGAACCGAAGCAGAAAATATTAAAGTGACTATAAATTCAACTATCACCCTCAACATAACGTTGAATCAAGCGACACTAGAGGAAACTGTCGTCGTCATAGCCGAAAGCCCAGTCATTGATGTCAAAAAGTCGGGAGTTTCGTCAAATTTTTCCACAGAAGATTTGGAAAATGTTCCCGCTGGACGGCATTCCTTTGCGGATATTGTGAAACAAGTCCCAGGTATGCTGTCTGAAGGTGAATCCGGAGCTTTAAGGTGGTCTTTTGCTGGTTCGGGAGAAGAAGGGAATGCCTTTTATTTTGATGGCGTTGACCAGAGTAGCCCTGAATTAGGTATCCCCTGGACAAATCCAAATCAAGATATTTTCGAGGAAGTTGAGGTTTCAGGGATAGGCCCTGCTGCCGAATATGGATTGATAACAGGTGCTGTGATTAATATTGTCACAAAATCGGGAGGGAATAAATTTTCAGGGTCCTTATCCTATTATGGGCGAAATGATTTCACAACCGGAGACAATAATCCTGATCCGGAGATGTATGAATCCTTTAAGCGATTTTATAGATATGACATGTCCTTGTCTTTAGGCGGCCCCATCGTAAAAGACACACTTTGGTTTTTCGGTAACTTCAATATACGAAGAGCTAAAGAATCAGACTGGCAAGGAGATCCTGATTATGTAGCTAAAGACATACAGGACGAAGGCTTTTTCAAATTGACTTCCAATATAAACAATCAGCATAAATTTGTTGCCAGTTTTGCTTACGAAAACGAAGATTTTGGCGAGGTTCCTGATCCATGGAACTTGCCTGAAACAGTGATTAAAGAAGTCGTACAGACTTATATTTGGAACGTACGGTATACCTGGCTGGCCAGCAGCAATTCCTTTTTGGACATTAAATATGCCGGATGGTGGAGCCCTGATGACTACACTGTTCCAGTAGCTGGTGCTGACCTCAACAAACGAGGCCATTTTGATGATGCGACAGGAGTGCTATCCGGAGCTCCGTGGTGGGCGGGGAAATGGGATATAAACACTCATCAAGTTAATGCCGGTTTCTCCCATTTTGCTGAGGATTTTCTGGGAGCGGATCACGACTTCAAAATTGGGATTCAATACAATAGAGGAAGCCTGGAAGCCATGGGAGGCTACCCTGGAGGTGGTATTTATATAGATTATTATGGCGAACCTTATTATCTGTATGAACAACAACAATACTCGTACGGAGGAATAGTAGATAAAATCGGAACTTTCTTCGATGATTCTATCAGCATCGGAGACAGGCTAACTGTCAATTTAGGATTAAGGTTAGACCACCAGAAGGCCACCTATCCTGCTCTTCCTCTGTTGGATGGATGGGAAAAAACCAGTGAAAATGCCAAGGGAATAGATGATCTAATAACCTGGAATGTCTTTTCGCCCCGAATCGGCATTGCTTTCCAGTTAACTCCGGATGGAAAAACTCTGCTCAAAGCCAATTATGGCCGTTATTATGATGCCATGCATATTTCAAACTTTGCTTGGCCGGGACCTGGATATACAGATTGGTATATGTATTGGTGGGACTGGGAGTTTGAAGAATGGGTGCTCATTGATCACGCCCCCGCAGAAATAGGCTATATCATGGATCCTAATATAAAGAATCCCTATTCCGAGCAACTGTTCATCGGTTTAGAGAGAGAGCTTATTACTGACTTTTCCTTGGGAGCCATGTACATGCGCAAAACCGAAGGAAATAGCATTGGCTGGGAAGGGAGAAATACGGAATACGAGCAGGTGCAAAGAGTTTCTCCTGATAATGGCCAATCATACACGGTCTTCAACAGAACTGGTCCTTATCCGGAAACCTGGCAGACCAATCCCGAAGGTTATGGCCAAAAATACGATGCTTTTATTCTTTCTCTTGACAAGAGGTATTCACGAAACTGGATGATGAACGCTTCTTTCACATGGAGTCATTCGACTGGCTTAAATATGTTGGCACAATCAACAAGCCAACACGTTTTGACGAGTTACGCGGGTAACTTTGGTGTGGACCCCAATGATCTGATCAACGCAGATGGGGACCTGCAGCATGACAAAAGGTGGGTCGTTAAATTCTCGGGCGGCTATAACTTGCCATGGGATATTTTCTTCGGTACCTACTTCACCTACCAGACTGGTCTCCCACGCCCGGCTCTTGTAAGGGTTTCCGATCTGGAACAAGGACGGCAGGAGATTCTGGCAGAACCAAGAGGTGAAAGAAGATATCCTTCATTCTATACCCTAAATCTAAGAGCGCAGAAAACCTTTGCACTTAAAGGATCATGGAAGCTTAAAGTTATGCTCGATCTATTCAATGCCACCAATGACGATGCATTTAGATCCTGGAGATCAAACAGTATGTGGCGTGATACTTTCAATGAACAATCGGATCTCCCTGATCCAATAAGCCTGCAGTTAGGCTTAAAGCTGGAGTTTTAATTGATCTAGGTCCAAAAATCTAAATATCTCATCCCCAGAGTAAAATCTGTGAGAGAAGGATTGCTCTATGTCTAACAGGGAATAAGCCTTTTTGTAGAGAACTCAGATTTCTCCTTTAGATAAGAGCTCAACTAGAAACTCTCTCCGTAAAGTTAGATAATGTAGGCTTAAACAGAAAGAGCGGTGCACCGCATATAAACATCAAGTTCAACGAATATGGTGTATTTCTGAGGAGGTTAGTCAGTCAAAGATGACTTGAAATGATTAAGGTTCACTGGCTACCGGAGTCTTGAAAAGTGAAAAATGTTAAAGGCTATAAATGCATTCAATGTGGGACTGATTTTAAAACAGATGATATCGAGTATACCTGTAATAACTGCAAGGGTTACCTACAGGTCACCTATGATTACCAGTACATTAAAGAGAATTTAAAAAAATCAGATCTAGCAGAGAATCCAGATTACAGCATGTGGCGCTACAAAACTCTTCTTCCCGTTGAAGACCTTTCAAGAAAACCCATCGTGCAGATAGGATGGACGCCGTTGTATGAGGCTGAAAAATTAAGTAGTAAACTAGGGATAAAAAATCTCTATATTAAAGACGAAGGAAGAAATCCGAGCGCCTCGCTTAAAGATAGACCGGGAGCCATTGCTGTCGTAAAAGCCCTCGAAATGAGTGAAAAAGTCATTACCTGTGCCTCCACCGGAAATGCAGCTTCGTCACTCTCATGTCTCACTGCAGCGCTTGGATTAAAAACGATCATTTTTATTCCTGAAACATCTCCGGTCGCAAAAATCGCCCAACTCTTGGTGTTTGGAGCCATTGTTATTGCAGTAAAAGGAACGTATGACGACGCGTTTGATCTGTGCATCAAAGCTACAGAGAAATATGGCTGGTATAATCGCAGTTCCGGATATAATCCATACACACGTGAAGGGAAAAAGACGTGTGCCTATGAGATCTGTGAGCAGTTGAGCTGGGAATGTCCCGACAAAGTATTTATTTCTGTCGGGGATGGAAATCTCATCAGCGGTGTGTGGAAGGGATTTGTCGATCTCTTCGAAATTGGATTCATAAAGCGGTTGCCCCAGCTCATTTCCTGCCAGTCAGAAAATATGGATGCAATCAATCGTGCTTTTAAATCAAATGGAATAATCCAGCCAGTCAAAGGAAAAACTATTGCAGATAGTATAGCTGTGAGTTTTCCCCACGATGGAGATGCAGCCCTAGAGGCGATTAAAGAATCAGGAGGTTTCGGGATATCAGTAAGCGATGAACAAATCGTTCGAGCTATCCCTGAATTGGCAAGAGAGACGAGTGTTTTTGGAGAACCATCGGGTGTGGTTCCTTTCGCTGCCCTAAAAAAGGCTATCGGTGAAAATAAAATCGGAGAGGATGAAAAAATAGTCGTGTTGGTCAGTGGAAATGGACTAAAAGACATCGATTCTGCTATGAAATCAGTAGGACATCCTTTTAAGATCAAACCTGATTTAGTTGAATTGGATAAAATCGTGTCAAGAGATTTTGTATGAAATGAAAACATCATTAAAGATTACTTCGAAGTAAAAAACGATACTTAATTTGAGGAGATATAAATGACTGAAGAAAAACGAAAAACAGTTGTAAAATCCTGGAATGAGTGGGATCCCTTAAAGCATGTCATTCTCGGCCGGGCTGATGGGAGTATGATTCAGGCACCCGAGATTGCCGTACAACGTGATTGGCCAGAAGACGGGTATCCTGTGGGAAAATACGGGCCTTACCCTCAGGAAATGATAGATATGGCCAACGAAGAGTTGGACAATTGTGCCAAGATTCTCGAGAGCCGCGGTATTCGAGTGGACCGCCCCACTCCGATCGATTTCAGCCAGGCAGTTCAAACTCCCGACTGGAAACAGGGATCGATGTTCGGCTGTGCACCCTGTCGAGATCTATTGCTTACCGTTGGCCATGAAATTCTGGAAGCGACTATGTCTTACCGCAGCCGATGGTTCGAGTATCTTTGTTTCCGCCCGCTGTTTGAACAATACTTCAGAGACGACCCGAATTTTCGTTTTGAAGCAGCACCAAAGCCTCGTTTAACAGAGGAAACATATAAAAATAAAGATTGGTGGAATGAATGGAACGCATTGAGCGAAGAAGAACAGTGGGATCGTGCAGAGAAGGGCGATTGGATAATTACTGAAAAGGAGCCGCTTTTTGATGCTGCCGATGTTGTCCGTTATGGCAAAGACCTTTTTGTCCAGAAGTCAATGGTAACAAATAATGCAGGCGTTGATTGGCTGCAGCGCCACTTTCCAGATCATCGAATCCATAAAGTGGGACGCAGAGAATTACTTCCATGGCACATGGACACAACACTTGTTCCGGTTCGTCCAGGATTGGCAGTTATGAATCCGGAGAGAATTCCTCTCGACAAGACAGAATTAGAGCTATTCGCAAAGAATGATTGGGAGATCGTCCAAGCCCCCAAAGCACTGCTCAAACAGAAAACACCCTATGATTTCTGCAGTTGGTGGTTAAGCATGAATACTCTTGTCCTCGATCCGAAGACCATCTGCGTTGAAGCCAGTGAGTATCCTACTATGGAGATGTTTGATAAATATGGCTTTGAAGTCGTTCCCGTCCCATTCTATAAGGTCTCACCATTTGGGGGCGGACTTCACTGTTGTACAGCAGATGTTTACCGAAAAGGAAGCTGTGAAGATTATTTCCCGAATCAAATTGAGGGATTTTAAAATTTGAGGCCTCTCATTTTTTCTTGCGGCAATTAAATATCAAATTGATATATATACAGGTAAAAAGAATAGGAATTCTAGGATGAAAGATACAAAAATAGTTTTGGAAAACACAATCAATCGATGTAGGGAACGAGACGTTATCATTCCGACATATGAGGAAATGTCTTATCCTGAGAAGATCCCAGAGAGAATCAAGGATGAACTTAAGCAGATCGGCCTTTGGGATCTCCATTCAAGGAACCTCTTCAGGATCACGTGGAAGAATGAACCAGTTGAATCCGGTGGTGGTTTTGGTGAGGTGAATCGTTTGGAAATTCCTCCGGAATTGTCCGGGGTAAAAGCCCGTATAATTATACTTATCGGCAAATATTTTCCGACTGGAGCTCACAAAGTTGGCGCTACATTCGGTCCTTTGGTTGAAAAACTGGTGAGGGGAGCTTTCGATCCCACACAACATAAGGCACTATGGCCTTCAACCGGGAATTACTGTCGTGGGGGAGCATACGACTCCTACTTACTCGCCTGTCCGAGCATCGCTGTTCTGCCAGAAGGGATGTCAAAGGAAAGATTTGAATGGCTGGAAAAGATCGGCGCTGAGATCCATGCAACTCCTGGTTCTGAAAGTAATGTGAAAGAGGTCTATGACAAGACCTTCGAGCTTAAAAGAGAACGGCCGGATGAGATTGTCGTTTTAAACCAGTTTGATGAGATTGGAAATGCCATCTGGCATTACGTTTGTACAGGTCAAGCGATAGAAGAAGTCTATGAGAGTGAAAAGGAAGAAAATCAGAGGCTGAGAGCGCTCTTTCTGACACAGGGCTCAGCAGGTACGTTGGGTTCGGCTGATTATCTGAGAGAGAAATTTCCTCAAATTAAAGTATGTGCGGGAGAAGCCCTGCAGTGTCCAACACTCCTTTACAACGGATATGGATCTCACAGGATCGAAGGGATCGGGGACAAACATGTGCCCTGGATACACAACATACGGAACATGGATATGGTTGCAGGAATCAATGATGAAGCTTGCATGAGGCTTGTTCGACTTTTTAACGAGGTCAAAGGAAAAGAATACCTCAAATCCAAAGGGATATCTCCGGAAACGGTGGATAAGCTTGAACTTATGGGCATCTCATCTATAGCAAACTTAGTCGGTGCGATCAAGATGGCAAAATATTATGAAATGAACGGAGATGATCTGATCTTTACTGTAGCGACGGACTCCATGGAGCTCTACCAGAGCAGAATCGAAGAACTGAGGAGTGAACGAGGTGTGTATTCAGATTATCAGGCTGCTGTTGATTTGGATAGCTGTATGATGGGCATTTCCACAGACCACATGCTGGAGCTGAGCTATTGGGATAAGAAGAGAATTCACAACCTCAAATACTTCACTTGGGTTGAACAATTGGGGAAGGATGTCGAAGAACTCGACAGACAGTGGTATGACGAAAATTATTGGTACGAAAAATATCAGTCTCACAAAGAATGGGACGTTCTTATCCGGGAATTTAACGCAAAGACAGGACTGCTGGAGAAATATAAAGGATAAGTCCTTTGATGTCTAACATGGATATGAAAAACAACAAAAATAAAAAATCTCAGATTGGCCTTGTCCGGCAACTCGGGCTTTTCGACTCGACGATGGTTATGGTCGGGATTGTCATTGGATCAGGCATATTTCTTACAACCGGAATCATGGCCAAAAGCATCCCTTCTGCCGGTCTCATCCTACTCGCCTGGTTTATCGGAGGGCTTCTGACCTTGGCGGGGGCGTTGACCTATGCCGAACTCGGCGCGGCTATGCCCGAGGCAGGAGGACAATATGTCTATCTTAGAGAAGCCTATGGACCTATGTCCGGATTCCTGTTCGGATGGATTTTGTTCCTTGTCTATACAACCGGTGGCATCGCTGCCCTTGCTTTAGCATTTGCTGAGTACACAGGGTACTTTTTCCCTTCCCTAGGGACAGACAACCTCATCCTAACACTCGACATTCCGCTCTTAAAAGACACTCTTCACTACTCCCTTTCAGCGGGCCAGATGATCGGAGTTGCCGTCATTATCCTGTTGTCTATCGTTAACTTTATCGGCGTTGGACTCGGAAAGCTCATCCAGAATCTGTTCACCGTCATAAAAATCGGAACCATCGCTGCCATAATCATCCTGGGTTTCGCTATTGGGAAGGGAACGCCACCCGGGCTTTCGATGAATCCCTCTGGTATCATAATAGGCATAGGTGTTTCTCTGGTGGCTGTTGCCTGGGCGTTTGACGGCTGGAACAACGTCAATTTCGTAGCCGGCGAGATCAAAAATCCCAGGCGTAACCTTCCAATTGCTCTAATCCTAGGAACCTTGGGAATTACTTGTCTTTATGTTCTGGTCAATTATATATACCTTTATGCTCTCCCAGTACAAGAAATAATCGGAGTCGTTCGAATAGCGGAGAAGGCGACAGGGGCTCTTTTTGGTTCTTCCACAGGAGCCCTCATTTCCGCGCTGGTCATTGTTTCTGTATTTGGTTCTCTTAACGGAACAATTTTGGTTGGCCCGCGTGTTTACTATGCAATGGCCAAGGACGGTCTTTTCTTCCGGAAGGTCGCCCATGTCCATCCTCGCTTCCGGACTCCGGGATTTTCCATCTTGATCCAAGCAATTTGGGCCTCCCTGCTTACGCTTCTTGGAACCTTTGAACAGATCTTCACTTTTGCCATGTTTATTGCTATAGTTTTCTGGATTGCGGCAACTGCATCAGTGTTCACACTCAGGAAAAAACGCCCTGACCTTCCACGTCCCTACAAAACCTGGGGTTATCCCGTTGTGCCTGCCCTTTTCATCATCGCTTCGACTGGAATCCTCCTGAACACGCTGATAGAAAAACCAGTAGAAGCCCTGGCCGGGCTTTTGTTGACCGCCCTCGGAATACCGGCTTTTTATTACTGGAAACAACGTTTGAAGAGCGAAAACTCCAGATAAATGAAGACGGCAGGATTTTAAAACAAGACATATTATTGAAAAAGAGAGGAATTAGGCGATGAAAAATAACATAAGCATAATCTTTTTTGGGATTATAATCGCAGCACTCTGTTGGACCACAAGTTGTAAGCGTAAAATTGATAGTTATGACCTTCTCATCACCAGCGGTCAGATCGTCGATGGGTCCGGGAATCCCAGTTTTTCTGGTGACATTGGGATCGTTGGAGACACAATAGTCGACGTTGGCGATCTTTCTGGAAAATCAGCAGCTAAAACCATCGATGCCAATGGACTGGCGGTTTCTCCCGGATTTATCGATATGCACACTCATTGTGATAGTGGTCTAGGTCAAATAGATTCCAACATCAATCTGAACTATCTCATCCAAGGGACAACAACAGTGGTTACAGGCAACTGTGGTGATGGAACATTTAAAGTTGCTGAGATCAAAGACAAATGGGAGGAACAAGGAATAGGAACAAATGCTGTTCATCTTGTTGGATTCGGAACAGTCCGGAATGAAGTCATGGGTGTGGAACCTCGCGATGCGAGGCCAGAAGAATTAATAAAAATAAAAGAAATTGTCCGGCAGGCGATGAATGAAGGTGCCTGGGGAATGAGCACAGGATTGGAATATATACCAGGTCGCTATGCATCTACAGATGAGATTATAGAGGTCGCAAAGGTTGTTGGTGAGTATGGAGGAGTATATGCTAGTCATCAGCGCAATGAGTTCGATCGTGTCCCCGAAGCCACCGAAGAAACCATCCGAATCGCCGAAGAAGCCGGATTGCGGGCCAATGTGTCTCACCTCAAAGTTTGTCGGAAAAATTACTGGGGGAAAATGGAAGAGGTTGTTGACCAGATTAATGAGGCTCGGGCCAGGGGAACAAACATCGTTGCAGATATGTATCCCTATCACTTTGCATCGGGGGGACGCATTCTTCCGATGGTTAGAAACGCTGGCTGGGCTCCTTTTCATCTGCCAGCGGATATGGAACCGTTTGCAGAGCTCAGAAAGAAGATGAGAGAAAGGGATCTGTCAGACACGGAGATGAAGAAACTGAGAGAGCAGTATATAGAAGAGCTAAAAGAGGCCCTAGCGGATAAATCGAAGCGGGAACAGATCAGAAGATCCGTACTCGAAGGGGAGCCTCATAAGCCAAGTTCTGTTGCATTGGCGGGTTGGGATAGCTATCTGGTAACTGTTGCCGAAAAAAATTCACATCTTATAGGAAAAATCCTGTCCGACATTGCCAAAGAACAAAATAAAGATCCATTCGATCTCGCTGCAGAATTAGTCATCGATGAACCTGATTTATATGTTGCATGCGGAGTTATGTCAGAAGACGACATGAAATACGCAATGGAACAGGATTGGTTAATGTTCTCGAGTGATGGAGATGCAATGTCGGTCCTAAAGGATACCGATTTACCTAGAATTGGACATCCCCGCGCCTTTGGCAGTCAAGCCAGGGTAATCCGTAAATATGTCAGAGAAGAAAACGTGATGACATTAGAGAATGCCATCAAGAAAATGAGCTCCCTGCCAGCCTCATTCCTTCAAATGAAGGATAGGGGATTATTAAAAAAGGGATACAAGGCTGACATCGTTATCTTCGATCCTGAAACTGTAAGGGACAAAGGCACACACTCTGATGCACGTCAGTACAGCACAGGAACGGAGTACGTTGTTGTTAATGGCAAGATCAGTATTGAAGAGGGGAAATACAACGGAGTTCTCAACGGCAAGCTACTGTTACTAACCGAAAACTTATAAACATAGTGAAATAATCGCTGGAACTTGATCTTTATATACTGGAGGTTTCTGTGAAAAAAAATTTTGTAAGTTGGATTCTATTCTTTTTAATCCTCGGCAGTCTTTATTCGCAAAATGATCAACTCCGTCCTATGACCATAGATGATTCATTAAACATGGTTCAACTGGGAGACGTCCAAATGTCTCCGGATGGAAAATGGGTTTTCTTTTCAAAATCAGAATTGGATTGGGAAAGGAACAAAAGAACAACAAAATACTATATGATCCCAGCGAGCGGCGGTGAGGCCAAACTATACATTGGTGAGGCTGGTGGCAGCGCATTCCAGTTTTCGCCCGATGGAAAATATCTCTCATTTAAAAGATCTATGGGCGAAACTCAACAGATTTTTATCATGAGCCTAAATGGGGGCGAGGCTATAAAACTCACACACCATAAAAACGATGTTGAATCTTATAAGTGGTCTCCAGACGCAAGCCAAATATTTTTTACGGCGGAAGAGCCGAAAAGTGAAGAAGAAAAAAAGGAACATGACCTGGGAGATGATGCTATTTTTATTTTTGAAGGGCCGAATGGGAGAGAGGAGGAGTCTTGGAAGAATCTATGGGTATTCGATCTCTCCACTAAGGAGGAGACTAAAATCACGGATGAGAAACTCATCATCAATGAATTTGACATTTCTCCTGATGGAAAACATGTCGTGTTGGTAGCAGCAGAACAGGAAGATGAGAATTATTTCTTCCTATCTGAACTCTACTTCCTTGATGTGAATGATAATAAAATAGTCAAGTTAACAAATAATAAGGCCCCGGAAGGAAGAATTCTTTGGGCACCGGATGGAAAGACATTTGTCTACCATGCCCCCTCAGATAAGGACAATGATCTGACACATGGTTATCTCTGGATCATGAATCCTGAAACAGGGGAGAGAAAAAGACTGGAAAAGCCGAACCAGGGAGGAATTTCGGTTCTGGCATGGACACCAGATGGGGAAAACCTTTTATTCAATGAGACGCGCCAGACCAATTTGAATCTCCATCGAATCGATATTAAGACAGGAAAAATCACAGACGTCACTAACGTTGAGGGATCGCTCCGGGCCCTCGCTTTTTCTAAAGACAGAACAAAGATGATTTATTCATACAGTGATTTTGTAACGCCTCCAGATTTGTATGTTTCTGCCTTGAGTGAGATAAAACCTGTTCGATTGACAGATGCTAATCCATGGATAAAAAAGGAAATTCTATTAGCGAAATGTGAAGTTGTGAGGTGGAAGAGCAAGGATGGTATGGAGATCGAGGGTGTTCTCTATGTTCCTGGAGAAACAAAGGCAGATAAAAAACTTCCTCTTATTGTGACAATTCATGGAGGCCCGCCAGGGCATTTTGCGAACAGTTTTAGAACCGAGTTCCAACTGTACACAGGACTGGGATATGCGGCATTCGGACCCAATATCCGTGGGAGCGATAGTTATGGCGATGACCTTCTCTGTGCACTCCAGGGCGATGTGGGAGGCGGTGAGTTCGATGACGTTATGTCGGGTGTGGACTATCTCATAAAGAAGGGGATTGCTGATTCCGAGCGCTTGGGAGTTCGTGGTTGGAGTTGGGGAGGGATCCTTGGAAGTTGGGTTATCACTCAGACAGATCGGTTCAAGGCAGCAGCCCTTGGAGCCATGGTCGGTAGTTGGACAGCTGAGTCGGGACCTGGCCTTTTCTGGGACCTTCGGTATCATTACATCGGAGGCGCCCATTGGATCAATCCGGAAGAATGGCGCCGGGTTTCATCGCTCTGGTATGTCAAAAATGTAACAACTCCAACACTCTTGATCCATGGGGAAAAAGATATGGTGAGCACCCCAAATCAAGCCTTGATGTTCTGCTATGCACTCAAAGAGATTGGAAAAGCTCCAGTGCGGTATATTAAGTTTCCTCGAGAACCGCATGGATTTCGGGAGCCGCGGCACGAGCGGCGGCGCTATATCGAAGAGATTCGATGGATGCAAAAGTACGTCCGTGGCATAGAATGGGAGCCATGGAAACGCAAAGAATAAAATGTAAATCTTTCCGATTGGAATACGCTATGAACAAAAACAAAACGAAATCTTTTGGATTTGTATTATCGATATGTTTGGTATTAATTTTCGGTGCTCCGTCCCAGCAAGCCAGCGTTTCTCAAGCATACACACATACCGATTTAACAGATCGAGTGGACGAATTATTTAAACAGTGGGATCGTAACGATTCCCCTGGGGCCGCAGTAGGCATATTTAAGGATGGAAGAATCATCTATGCTAGGGGTTATGGTATTGCAAATCTTGAGTATTCGCTGCCATGGACACCACAGACGCCCTCACGCACAGGCTCAATTTCAAAACAGTTTGTTGGAATGTGTATTGCCATTCTTGTCGAACAGGGAAATCTATCCCTGGATGAAAACATCCAAAAGTATTTTCCTGACTGGCCTGATTATAATGGACAAATAACCCTCAAACACCTCTTGTACCATACAAGCGGAGTGCGCGAATATTTAATCCTTGTGGAATTAATGGGAAAACCAGAGGGGAGCGGCTATGTCTATACTCCGAACGAACTTGTCAGGACGCTTGCACGACAGAAAGAGCTCAATTTTAAGCCAGGAGAGATGTATTCCTATTCAAATTCAGGGTATTTTTTGCTCTCAGAAATCGTGAGTCGAGTGAGTGGAGTGAAAACAAGTACCTATGCAAAAAATAATCTATTTGATCCCTTGGGGATGAAAAGTTCTCATTTTCATGATGATCCAAATAAAATAGTGAAAAACAGGGCTTACGGATATTCTCCGAAAAGAGGAGGGGGATACAGAATAGATATCGTTCGACTTGAAGTGATAGGTGATCTGGGAGTTTTCACCACGATTGAAGATTTCCTTAAATGGGATCAGAATTTCTATAAAAATAAGTTGGGTAAAGGAACCCAAGATTTAATGGAGACTGTGCTGACTAAAGGAAAACTTAACAACGGAGAAGAAATCTCTTACGGATTCGGATTGAGGATAGATAATTACCGAGGTTTGAAGACCATTAGTCATGGGGGATCTGCTGTGGGGTACCAAGCACAGTTTATGCAGTTTCCTGGTCAGAAGTTCTCCGTCGCAATACTGTCAAATCTGAGCAATTTTCCTACTGGAAGAATCGCAAGACAAATAGCAGATCTATATCTTGCCGATTTATTTAAAGAGCCTCCATCGACAAGGGAAAGACGAAGGCGTAAGATTCCTGAGGCCATCTCTCTCCCAGAATCACAATTACAAGAATATACCGGAAAATATTACAGTGATGAACTTGATATCACCTATACGTTTAAGCTGGAAAATACGAGTTTGATTTTAGAACTTAGGGAAACTTCGCATAAACTTTCCCCTTATGCAAACGATAGTTTCGGTTGGCAAGAACGGAAGCTGGATTTCACTAGAGACGAAGATAACAAGATAACAGGATTTACACTTGAGGAAGGGATTGTAAAAAACATGAAGTTTACAAAGATCGATTCGGAGTAGTTTTCATAACTTCATTAAGTCAATACCTCAGCTCCCATATATCAAGGAGGAACTGATTATGAAAAAATTCTTATCATTTGTTGCCCTTACTTTATTTTTATTCCCCCTGCTTCTCCTTGCACAAACCTCACCTGAAGAATTTTTAGGTCACAAGGTGGGGGCAGACAGAAAACTTGGAGATTACAACCAAATTTTGGCTTACTTCAAAAAGCTCGATGAGGAATCGGGAAAGATCAAGATTTTAACCATTGGGAAAACGACCTTGGATAAGCCGATGATTATGGCTGTGATAACTGCAGAAGATAACATGGAGAAACTGGATGTCTATCGGGGAATTGCCAAAAGGTTGAGAGATGCAAGAGACCTGACTCCTGATGAAGCTAGCAGATTAGCGGAGGAAGGCAAGGTAATCGTCTTCGTTACTTGTAATCTTCACGCAACAGAGATCGGCTCCTCTCAGATGGCCATGGAATTTGCCTATAAATTAGTAACAGGAGAAACACCTTTTGATGCTGATACAGCACTCGAAGACGTTATCATTCTGCTTGCACCAACCATTAATCCGGATGGCCAACAAATGGTAACCGATTGGTACCGGAAATATGTGGGCACAGAGTACGAGGGCGGTAGCATGCCCTGGCTCTATCAACATTATACCGGTCATGACAACAATCGAGACTGGTTCATGTTAACCCAAGCTGAAACAAAAGCCGTCACAAAAGTTTTATATCAGGACTGGATTCCCCAGATCCATATCGACCAACACGAGATGGGCGCGAGGGGAGCGCGACTTTGGATACCACCATTTGCGAATCCCCCTAATCCAAATGTCCATCCTATGATCTGGCGCGGAGTAGCTCTGTGTGGGATGAACATGGCTTATGACTTACAGAAGAATGGCTTTAAAGGAGTCCAATACGGACAGGAATTTGCTGGTTGGTGGGATGGAGCATGTGATAACACACCGTGGTTTCACAACACCATATGTCTTCTCAGCGAGGCCGCGGAGGTCAAGGTCGCTAGCCCTATTAATATCGACATCTCAGAAATATCAGAGCCGTATGTCGAACAGAGTATGCAGTTTCCGGACCCATGGCCAGGTGGTTGGTGGAGGTTGAGAGACATCGTGGATTATGAGTTAACCATGTCCATGAGTCTGATCAAAACAGCCTATCTTCATAAGATAGAATTTTTGTATAACTTCTACAAAATGTGCAAGGACTCCATCGAAAAAAGTGAAGATGGACAGCCTTATGCTTTTGTCATTCCTAAAAAGCAAAACGACTACCCCACTGCACTAAGAATGCTCGATACACTGATGTTCGCTGGTGTGGAAATCAACCGAGCCAAAGAAGACTTCATGGTTGGCGACAAAATCTATGCAGCCGGCTCATTCGTGATCCTCATGTCTCAACCTTACAGGCCATATGTGCAAGCTTTGCTCGAAATACAAAACCATCCAGATCCTCAACGCGAATACCCAAACGGTCCATTTATTCCGCTGCTTTACGACAATGCCGGCTGGACTCTCCCATTGCAGATGGGAGTTAAATGCGATCAAATCAACAAATCCTTCAAGGCAAATCTTGAAGAGTTGGATAAAATTCCATATCCTTCCATAACACCACCTCAAGCTACTGCATCATTTGTCATCCTTGATTCACGGCTCAATACATCTTATTCAGTCGTTTTCGCTCTTTTGAAGGAGAACGCAGAAATCTACCGCACCAAGGACGTCATCACAGGTGAAGGATTCGAAGCAGCAGCGGGGAGTTTTATTATTAAAAACACTCCTCAGGTCCAAAGGATACTTCCAGGTCTTTTAGAAAAATGGCATGTTGAAGCCAATTCAATCGATAACATCACTGAAATCCCAAAGGCTCAAGTAAAAAGGCATCGAATCGGACTCTATCAGTCTTGGAGATCCAATATGGATGAAGGTTGGACACGATATGTTTTTGATGATTTGGGGATCCCATACACAACGCTTCACAATAAGGATTTTAAAGGAACTAAGGATAAGAAAGAAAAGCTGTGGGTAAAGTATGATGTGATCGTTTTTGCAGATGAGGACCCTGATATCATCATACAGGGAAGAAGAGGATTATCCTCACGTTATGGCAGGTCAGATGGAGGCTTTCCTCCTGAGTATGAAGGAGGCATCGGAAAGGAAGGAGTCGAAGAGTTAAAATCCTTTGTGGAACAAGGCGGCATCCTCGTTACGCTCAACAGTGCCTGCGGATTGGCCTTCGATGAGTTCCAGGCCCCTGCTAGAAATGCCATAGAGCGAATCGATCGGAGCAAATTTTTCTGTCCCGGTTCCATCCTACGTGTCAATGTCGATAATAAATCGCCTATCGGATACGGAATGCCAGGAGAAGCTGCAATAATGTTTTATCAAGGCATGGCTATTCAAACTCAGATCCCCCCTGAAGGGTGGGATAGGAAAGTCGTGGCTAGATTTCCAGAAGATGATCTCCTTCTGAGCGGCTGGCTCTTCGGGGAAGATGTGATTGCACGCAAAGCAGCAGTTGTTGATTTTCAGAACAAAAAAGGGCACATTATTTTGATCGGCTTCCCTTGTCAGCACAGGGCCCAATCTCATGGGACATACAAATTTCTTCTCAATGCGCTCCTATATCCTGAAGTAAATTAACAAGTTGTATGGAGCCATAAATTTGTTTCATAAGGATTTAGATTCACTCAGGAGTTGATAGAGATGGAGAAATTACTTGTTAATAGAATCGATCTTCTTCTTGATTTCAGGCTGATCGGGATTGATCTCCAGGGATTTGATTATTACTATAACAATTTTGACTTGACCTAGTACAAAAAGGTGAGTCTAGATTCTGTACAGAGGAGAGGGGATGAAGTGTTGGACGAGGCATATAAATGGTTCGAGGCAAACAACCAGGACAAGTTTTTTGCATGGATTCATCTGTATGATCCACAATTTTGTGTGAACAAGATTTCTAGATGACCTAGTCTTCTACTATTTTTCCCCTTCAATATACACAACGGGAATTGTCAGCGAAAACTCCCCGTTGTTATGAGCAATAATATTTATTTTGCTCTCCACTTTAGAAAATACTATGTTCCAATGCTCAGCGGGGATGAGCTTTTTCCAATCTTCCAAAAATCCATACCTGATCAGCGAATGAGAAAAAAAAGCGCTTCCGTCTAAAAATCTCATGGTGATAGAACTTTGTTGGGATTTTGTGATCTTAAACCCTACCTCTTTTAGATAGGAACGAATGATTTTTGGAGTCAACCTGTGATTTAAATGAATCAGAAAATCTTCCTCCAACTTATTCAGAGAAAGCTCTTTCAATGTCTCTTCAAAGACGGCGTAAAACTCTTTCATATGACCCTTCGGATTTGTGGTCAATGCGATCTGTGCTTTCGGTTTTGCCACTCTAAAGCATTCTCTAAAGATTTTTCTCGGATCTTGGAAATTATTGATCCCCAGATTGGAAATGATAAGGTCGAACGTTTCGTCTTTAAATTGCATGGATGATGCATCTCCCTCAATCAATATCACGTTCTTTATATTGAAGAGATCCATTTTGAGACGTGTTCGCTCATGCGCGGCTTTCCAGGGATCAATTCCATAGATGGTTGCAGATTTTCCCAGTCTTTGCGCCAATTCCAATAATGGGAAACCTGTCCCAAAGCCGATATCCAGGACGGTCATATCGGGCTGAATCCTGGAATTTTCTAGCAGAATCAATCCGAAGGGTGCAGACCAGAGCGGGAGTTCATCCAGGCAGGAGACGACATTTGGAGCGTTCCAATCAATGGATGTATCGAGATAGTCTGGGTCTTGACTCATTTCTTTAATATCAGGCATCCAGACACATTCTTCTCCGATAAGATTTTTTATGACCGAGTCAGCTCTTTTTTAAAACTTCTGCCATTTTCTGGATATACTCCGGATTAGTCCCGCAACATCCTCCAATGATATTTGCTCCGTTTTTGGCCATCTGGGGGATGTAGCTCAGGTAATCCTCCATTCCCTGAGAGTAGGCGACTTTTCCCTCTTCAGAGAGTGACGGCTGTCCAGCATTTGCCTGTGCGAGGATCGGCAGATTTGTTTTTTCCCTCATGACTTTAACCAAATCGGCCATCTCTGCGCTGTTCAGAGTGCAGTTTGATCCTACTACTGGAATGTTTTCCTTTTCCATCTCTTCCACAAACTGTTCGATTGTATTCCCCATGAGTGTGAAGAAACCCTTAGCATGGTGATTAAAGGTCATCGTCATGAAAATAGGCAAATCTGAAGTTTCCCGAGCCCCTCTCAATGCACACAGAGCTTCTTTTAGGTCATACTGGGTTTCGATAACCAGAAAGTCTGCTTTTCCATCTGTTAAACCTCGGGCCTGCTCGGCATAGGCCTCCTCAAATTCTTCTTCAGTAAATTCGCCTTGTGGTTTCAAGAATTTCCCCGTAGGTCCCATGCTTCCGCCTAAATACTTTCCTTCTGGTTTAACTTCATTCGCGATGATCGCGGCGGCACGGTTTAACTCGTAACACCGGTTTCCTAGATTGTGAGATTGGAGTTTGATTTTGTTTCCTCCGAAGCTGTTAGTGAGAACAGCATCGGAACCGGCATCATAGTAGTTTTTGTGGATTTCTTTGACAACTTCTGGATTCTCCACATTCCACAATTCGGGACAGGCTCCCTGAGGAAATCCGCGGCTTATGAGTTCGGTTCCAAATCCTCCATCCAAAAGTACTGTTTGTTCTTTAATAAGTTCGAGTATTGATCCAGCCATTTTTATCTCCTTAATATATAATTTGAATCATTGCCCAAAGTTATTCATTTAATCGTCTGCCTGCGCACTTTTATTTCAAATTGAGTAGCCGTTCAACTGAGGGGAACAGCTCCCTTGCTGTATGCGGTAAAAATAGGGCTCCAGTGTACTCGTTGAAGTATCCGGATTCGGTGTTTAATTCAAGATACGTCATCATTCTCTCGAGTGAGTCGACGAGATTCTTGTTTCTTTCTGAGAGGAGGATAAGATAAGCTCCAATGAGAGAGGTGTTCCCTAGATATTGAAATTTATCGCGTTCCAGATCGGGAAGTAGCCCAATCCGAATGGCATTTTCAATAACGAGATTTTGGCCGAATCCCCCGGCAATATAAAAAGAATCTACCTGATCGAAGGTCAGTCCCGCATTTTTGAGTAGTAACGAGCAGGCTGAAAAAACCGCTCCTTTGGTACGGATTAAATTGGC
>Ga0307378_10001866_pt1 | contig 33324 bp, 26 predicted proteins | sample UN1MG_FD_202238 | JGI IMG/M metagenome (GOLD analysis project Ga0307378, IMG submission 202238) | Soil microbial communities from Risofladan, Vaasa, Finland - UN-1 | ecosystem: Environmental > Terrestrial > Soil > Coastal area > Acid sulfate soil | place: Finland: Risofladan, Vaasa | collected... | reverse complement strand
TGAACAAAACTATAGCAGTAGCAAAAATGGCATGAAATTGCATACTCCCACTTGCTGCCTCACCAAGCTCTCGAGCGATTATTGCTGTTAACGGATCCACAGGTTCTAGTATATCAAAAAAAGGTTTCGGAATATTAGGTGATCCACCAGCCACCATTAAAACAGCCATTGTTTCTCCTATCGCTCTGCCAAAAGCTAAAATTGTTGCAGCAAAAATTCCAGATATTGATGCAGGAACAACTATTTTTGAGACTGTTTGCCATTTGGTTGCTCCTAAAGCAAAAGAACCTTCTCGATAAGAATGAGGAACCGCTTTTAACGAATCATCAGTTATTGAAACAATTGTAGGGATAACCATTATTGCCAGTATAATTCCTCCAGATAATGCTGTTTCTCCTGTTGGGAGAGCTTTGCCAAAAATTTTCACCATAAAATCTAAATTGAAAATATATTTTATAGCTGGAACAAAAGTAAACAGTCCGAAGAAACCATATACAATAGAGGGAATACTTGCAAGTAATTCAACTGTTGGTTTCAGTATTTTCCTTATCTGTGGAGGGGAAATTTCTGACATAAAAACTGCACAAGCAACACTAATTGGTACAGAGATTATCATAGCAACGGTAACTACTAATAGAGTACCAATAATGCCATGAGCAATACCAAATTCACCACTTGCTGGTTTCCATTCATTTCTAAAAAGAAAATCAAATAAACTAATCCAAAAAGCAACAAATTTTGATTTATCAGGATTTTCTGCTAAATATTGATTCATTAAGTCGGGAATAATTTGAATCCCATTAGCTAAAATGAATACAAATATCATAAGTAAAATAATGATAGAAATACTTGCAAAAAATAACAAGATGATTTTTTGCCAACTGATTTTTTGTTTCCCAATGTTAAGAACTTCTAATTCAATTAAACTGTCTTTTTTTATTGTTTCGAATTCATCACTAGAATTATCTTCCGAATTAATTCCATCCAAATTTTCGATAGGAATCTTTGAGTTATTAAGGCTATTTTTCTTAATTGACATTATTTTAGCTCCTAATACTTGATTGGGAAATTAATAGTATGAGAAAATAATTTCATTATTTTCTCACTTTAATTCTTATATTTTTTCAGTAAATCTCATCTTTTGTTGGTAGAACATTTATGAATCCGGAATCTACTACAATACTTTGGCCATCAGGACTATATAGCCAATTAATAAATTCGCCAATAATACCTGATGGTGTACCATTGGTAACAAAGAATAATTCTCTTTGAATTAGATAAGATGCATCTTGCACTGATTCAATGGATGGCATAACACCCTCTATTACAACAGCATCAACTCGATCATCGACATAACCTAATCCAACATATCCAATATAATTTGAATTCACAGCAACAGCATCCACAATTATCTGATTACTTGACTTAGCTAATTCATTACCTGGATAAGCACTTCCTTCTTCAAGTTGCTTTTCATCACCCATAACTAGCTCATTAAAAGTATCTCGAGTACCTGAACCTTCTTCTCTTACTATGAGTTGTATTGTTCCAGTCAATCCTGCCTCTGCAACTATTGGATTTGACCAATCTGTTACTGTCCCATTAAATATTGCTCGCGCTTCATCTAAAGTAAGATCAAGATTATTCGCAGTTTCATGCACGATTATTGCCAAACCATCTTTTGCTGTTGCAAAAGCTTTTAGATTATTTCCACCCGTAGCATTTTCTTCACTTTTAATTGGTCTTGAAGACATAGCAATATCTATTTGCCCATCAATTAAAGCGGTTATACCTGCACCAGATCCTGTTCCAGTAACAGTAATTGATACACCTGGATGTGCCGCGGAAAATTCATCCTTTACTTCATTAGCAATTTTAAAAACAGTAGTGGATCCTGCTATGTTTAAATTGTATGTTTCTCCACTTTGCAAGATATTTTTAGCAATTAACCATCCTGAAAGTCCTGCTATAGGGATTAATGCTATGAGAATATATGGCAAAAATTTATTTTTGCTAGTAAATGACAAATTATTTTTTTCTCCTATTTTTTATTTCGTTTCTTTTTTCTTATAATCTGCCTATAGTTTTTTTAGTCTTAATAATTGTCCTAGTAATCTATTTTTGAGACAGTAATGGTATATACATGAAAAAGCTCTATATAGATGAATTTAATCTAATATAGAATATTCTTGAAGCATATATCAATTTTTAGCTTCTATATTAAAAACTACGGAAAAAAACCAAGCATATGAGGACAAAAAAATTGGCTGTAAATCGACGAATACAATTAACTGGACGATCAACTTATACTATAAGTCTCCCTAGGGAATGGATTGATAGATTAAACATTCAGCAGGGTGATGAATTATCGATTCTAGAACAATCGGATGGTACATTGCTTATATCAAAAGGAAATTTATCTGGTACCAGAGAAAAGGAAATAACGATTGATATTGATAAAATTGATGATATTAGTTTGCTTGAAAAATTGATTATCTCTAAATATCTGGCTGGTTTTTCAAAAGTTATTGTTTCTTCTAAAAAAGAGATTTCCTTGAAAATAAGAAAAGCAGTTACAACTACAGTTGAAAATCTCATTGGTAGTGAAATTATATCAGAGGGATTTAATGAAATAGAAATACGAGATTTGGCTGTTCATGGAGAATTTCCAATTGATAAGGCTCTAAGAAGAGCTCATTTAATTGCACGAGGTATGCAAACAATGGCTTTGGAAGCCTTAATAAATTCTGATATTGAAAGCGCTAAGGATATTTCTGGCAGAGAGAGTTCCGTAGATAGATTGTATTTCCTTATCAGAAGAGAGATAATTTCAGCATTAGAAAATCCCACATTTCTTAAGGAACTTAATATTAAACCACAAGATGTTCTTTATATTTATCCTGTTGCAAAATCTTTGGAGAAAATTGCTGATCATTGTGAAAGCATAGCTGCAAGCTGTATTGAATTGAATGGAAAAAAAATCGATGAGGAGATTGCTAAATATTTACAAAGTTATTCAAATGAAGCAATGGAAATACACACTCAAGCAATTCAAAGTTTTTTGAGTAAAAAAGTAGATTTAGCTTTTAAAGCGATAAAAATCTTTGAAGAATTACATGAGAAACTCAAAAGTAAGAAACTCTCCCGGAAAAGATTAACCGATTTTGACTTAGAAATTCATATTCAATTAGTCGAAAGAAATCTTGATAGAATTTGTGGTTATGGATTGGATATAGCTGAAATGGCAATTGATAGAATTCAGTAACCCATTTCAAATACACAGCTATATTCTACTTTTTATTCTATTTTAACACGTTTACTTGTTACTACATAAATGCTCTCTTCGACAATATTACAGGCGTGATCAGCTATCCGTTCAATATAACGGGTTGCTAAAATCAAACTTGTACCCGCTCGAGCCCAAGCAGGATCGTTGGTTATCAGTTTCACAATTTCTTCAATTATTTCTGAGTGGAAATTATCTACATCATTATCCAATGAAGTCCAGGTATTTACATCTAGAGCTTTTCTTTTTCTAAAAGCTTCAACTGCTGCTTTGAACATTGAGGACGCTTTATTGGCTAACTCAGTAATCTTTCCAACTATTTCAGAGTGTGTTTTTTGGTCAATAAATGATGAACTATTAGCAATATGGACAGCATCGTGAGCAGATCTATGAATTTCATTTGATATTTTTAGTGTGGATAGAATAAATCTTAAATCTCGTGCGAAAGGTTGGTGTAAAGCGATACTACTTGAGATAGTATCTTCTAGCAAATAGCAAATTTTATGGACCTTTTCTAGATCGATTTTTGTTCCATTAAATAAATTCTCATCATCATTTGTTAACGCAATAATTCCATCTTGAATCATTTTAACGACTAATGTAGATAAATTATCTAGATGGGCATTTAACGTGTCCATTATTTCTTTAAACCGGATTGTTCCTCCATAGGGGTGTTCTTTTGCCAAAATTTCTCACCTTTATTTAGTCACTTTAATTTTTTACCCAAATCTACCTGAAATATACTCTTCAGTCATTTTTCGCTCAGGTGCTTGAAAGATTTTTTTCGTTGTATTAAACTCAATTAATTCTCCTAGATTAAAGAATGCAGTATAATCCGATACTCGAGCTGCTTGTTGCATATTATGGGTGACAATAACTACTGTATATTCTTGTTTTAATTTAGTAATTAAATCTTCAATCTTTGCGGTAGCATAGGGATCTAAAGCACTACATGGCTCATCGAATAATATTACTTCAGGTTCAACAGATAATGCTCGAGCTATACAGAGTCTTTGTTGTTGACCACCTGATAAAGATAAAGCACTGTTTTTTAAACGATTAGCAACCTCATCCCATAAAGCAGCTTTTTTCAAACTACTTTCAACAATTTTAAGGATTTCATCATGTTTTACTCCATGAATATAGGGACCATAGGCAATATTATCCTCTATTGACATAGGAAAGGGATTAGGTTTTTGAAAAACCATGCCCACACGTGTACGTAATTGAACCACATCAATATTTTGTTCGTAGATATTTTTAGAATCAAGAAGTACCTTTCCTGAGATTTTTGAAATCGGAAAAAGATAATTCATACGATTAAGATCTCTGAGAAATGTTGATTTACCGCACCCTGAAGGGCCAATTATCGCTGTTACTTTATTTTTAAAGATGGGCATCGATATACCTGCGAGAACTCGATGATCACCATACCAATGTGATAATTCTATTACTTCCATTTTAATTTCTTGAGAAAGTAGAAGTTCTTCATCAATAACTGAGGGTTTATCTGTTAGATCAGCAGCAATTTTTAAGGCAATAGCAGCTTTTTCATCTTCGAAAGTTTCTTCTATGTTAACAGTGGACTGTTTTTCACCCTTAGTCACTAAATCACCACATAATAGTTTCCATTGATTGTGTCTTTAAAAAGTTTATAATTATTTTATTCCTATCATTGTAAGGTAAATAGCTGTATATAGAAGTATGGAGAGAAAACGACATTATTTCACTAATTAAATTATCTTGATAATTAAAGGATATTATAAAAAAATTCTGAGGATAATACTAAATTTAGCAAAATCATGAATTTAAGAACACATATGTCGATAGAATAATCCTTATAACTTTCAAGCATAGCTAAGGAATAATTATTTCAACATTTATTCACATCGTACAAAAAAAGGTGATTAGTTCTATGATTCTCGGTATGTGTGTAGGTGTTTTAGATGAAAAAATTGGTCCTACATCAGTTTATAGTATAGATCTAGATGATGATTTAAGCAAAAAATTAACTATGAAAATTATGGTAGGAGTCATGTCTTTTAGTTCTGAATCAGATGATACTAACCTACGTGGTGAATCAATTATCCCTTTTATTAAAGAAAAAATAATCACCTTTGCTTATCTGTTTCCCATAAAAGATACTAAAGCTAGAGGTGGGTATAGGCAATGTTCAATAATAGTTGCGTTTGATATACATGACCGCAAACTACTCTATGAAAATGCTACAAATCTTACTCGAATACTTAAAAGCATGAGTGGAATGGTTGAATTGAAGCATTTACAAGGAACAAATTTTCCTTTCAGTATTTCTGAACAATATGATTTGCTTCGAAATGCCATCTACACTGAAAGTCAACAAACTGCTCCAAAAGGAAAAACTACATTAACAATTATTTGCCCGAGATGTGCAATAAAGAAGGAAATTGAATTGCCTTCTGTAGCAAAGGGTGTTAAATTTATTGAACATGAGATTTATGAGAAAGAAGTTTGTGATCATGCATTTACTGTGTATCTTGATTCGAAATTTAATATTTTAGGATATAAGGAGCCTGAAATCGAATTAACTGATATGAAAAATATGTTTAGCAAATTAAAATCACCATATGATTGAAAAAAAATTGAGGTAAAAAGAAAATGATGCGTTGGTTTAGACGAAAGAAAGAAGACGGACAAGATGAAGCTGCAAAACCTTCCTTTCCATTTAAGGAAGGAGAAGTTCAATCAGTTAAAACACCTGCAGAGATGAAACCGTTATTTATTGCAGCAGAAGATAAAGTTTCAAAATTCTTTGAATCAATGGACTGGGATCCAGCTAATGGTAGAATCCTAATTGGTGGTGAACGTTACATCCTTGTAAGGGCAGCTTCAATGCGAATAAGCTTCCCAGAAGCATTGGCTGAATTAATGGAATTAGAAGATGGTTTGAATAATCCAAATATAATTAAAATTATTTACCAATTAGCAAAAGCATTAGGACAAGCAGATGCTCGAAAATTCCATTTTGCTATGGGATTAGATAATCCCATTGAAAAGCTTTCAGCGGGACCAGTTCATTTCGCTTTTACTGGTTGGGCAAATGTTGATATTGATGCCTTGTCAAAACCAAGTCCTGATGAAAATTACTTCTTAATGTATACTCATCCAAGATCCTTCGAAGCAGATTCATTTATCTTTATGCGTGGTATCAAATCACCAATACCAGTTTGTGTTATGAATGCGGGTTATTCTGCTGGTTGGTGTAGCGAAAGTTTTGGCATTGATCTTGATGCAAGAGAAATAACTTGTCGAGCAAAAGGTGACAAGGAATGTCGTTTTGTAATGTCTCATAAAGACAAGTTAGAAGAAACTGTCAAAGAAAATCTCTTGAAATATGCTAAATAGTTAAATTATATAATGAAGGGACAATAAACTCCCTCTTTTTTTATTTCTTATTCTCGATTTAATTAATTCTCAAACAAGAAAATTTTAATTGAAAATTCGTAAAGAGAAAAATTGATTTAGTTTCAAAGGTATGAAATTATTATTATGACAAAGAATACTAAAAACCATCACCAAAAATATATTGATATTTGGATGAAGATTGTTAACTCAGAGAAAAGATGGGTATTATTCTCAAATGGTACGATTGTTATTTGTGATGAAAATTGGGAAAACTTGGAAATTGAAGCAAAAGAATTTTTGAAAGAAAAAGGACGAGTAGTCATAGCTACCCCTTTAGCGGATTTCAATGTAAGATCACTGGACGATAATATTGGGTGGGTTGTTTTTAGTTATCATGAATCAATAATGACCCTTGTTTTAGAAGAGGAAAGAGAAAAGGAAAGTAATGAGGAAAAGGGAGATACATTGTCGGTTGGATTGTATGGACGATATAAAAGGGATAAAGATGCTAAAGAATTAGAAGTGATATTCGTAAAGAAATAATATAAGAAAAATTATCCACTAGATCAGTAATATTACTTTAAAGGATTAGGGGAAATTGATAAATCATTTTTTCTTTAGAAATCCATTATGTAATTCATAAACAAATTTAGTGTAATTTTTTATTTCTGGATCATGAGTAACTGCAATAATAGTGGTATTTCTATTCTTCAGTTGTTCGACAATTTCCCAAAATTCTTTTCTATTATCCGAATCCAATGAACCTGTTGGTTCATCAAGTAAAAGAAGACCAATCTGTTTTATCAATATACCAGCAAGTGCAACGCGTTGTTTTTCTCCACCACTTAGAGTCGTGGGGTAATTATTTACAAAATCATTAACTTTTAGGTCACTTAAAATTGAAAAATTATTTTTTGTAGATTGTAGACCGATGTTAGATAAGCTGGATTGAATTTCTAGATATTCTTTAACTTTCAAATTAGGTGGAAGAAATGGTGTTTGAAATAAATAACCAATTTTTTCTCGGATGGAATAAATCGTTTCAGCAGAAGAGTCTTTTTCAATATTGGTATTGAAAATTCTCCTTGTTCCAGTATATTGATGTAGAAAAGTAGCAATAATTTGTAATAGTGATGTTTTACCGGAGCCAGAGGGACCTGTAATAGCATGAAACTCCCCTTCATTTACGTCCAAAGAAATATCCTTTAAAATAGCTATTTCTTCATTCGGGGTAATATATGAAAATTTAATGTTTTCGAGTTTTACTATTGACATTTTTGAATTCGCCTATTTTTAATTTCAAATGTTTTTTTAGGTGAAGTAATTGTTTGATCATGAGTGGCAATAAAAATCAATGCATTGGAATATTCGAGGGAATCCTGAAGGTTTTTTATTACTAGGAATTTATTCTCCTCATCAAGATGAGCTGTTGGTTCGTCACAAAGAAGAAGTGTTGGCTCAAAAATTAAATTACAAGCGATCATTAATCTACGAAGCTCGCCACCAGATAAATGAATGACCATTTTCTTAAGTAAATGATCAATCCCAAAATTATTTACGATTTCCATTATTCTTTTCATTCGTTCTTCTTTTGGTAGATTAGTTCGTTTTAATAAACTATTATCAAGATTTTCCTTTACAGATAAATTCAACAATAATTGTTTTGATGGAAATTGATCCAAAAATCCTATTTGCTTCAAATAATTCAGTCTTTGTTTATAAGTAAGATTGTGAATTGCTAACTCATTGAAAAATACTTCACCGGCATCGATTGGTTCAAGAGAAGCAAGAATGCGAAATAGAGTAGTTTTACCCGAACCTGAAATTCCGAGTAGGAAATTAAGGGAGTTTGAATCTATTTGGAAAGTTGCTCCTGCAAAAATTGGTATATTAGTATTCTCTTTTGAAGGATGTGGAAAGATTTTGGTTAATTCGTTAACAGATATACTGTTCATTTCATTTGTCATTTTTTTTTACCTCTTATTCAGGATATCGATAGATTAAACTCAAATTTAATCGTCTGAAATATAATAATTCAAAAAGTGGACGAGAACCTAACACAAATATAAATAGCAAGAAAAGGATAATTAAATTCAAAATAGTCTGTTGGGAAATCATTGAAGCGGTTATGGGATAGCTATAACCCAATAATGGAATTAGAGGTTTGCCTATAAAAAACAAGATAAGAATTACCATAAGAAAAATTGGAATTTGAATCAAAAATTCAATTACCTTATATTGAATCAAAGCTTTATTATAATCTTTTGATAAAGCGATCAAGCCCAATGTTTTTGATTCAAAACTACCTAATATACTATCAATGTGAGTGTAAACAAATATTGACAAATAAAGAAGAAGAAGGATTTGCACAAAAGTAATTATTGGGTTTAGAAATAAAAATTTTATTCCTTCTATCACTTCTGTATCAAGATATGACATTTCTTCAATTACGGTATATGAGTTAATTAAAGAAATAAGAAATTGTGAAGTTGGTAAAACATCCTTTTGTTGAGTATGAACTTTATAACTTATACTATAACTAGAATTGTAATAATCCAGAGTTGATTTAAGAACATCATAATCCATAATTATTTGCATGTTGTAAGATGTTGGAGTATCTCCAATGAATCGATAGCTTATGGTAGGCCAAAAATCAATTATTCCTTTTACTGTTAGGTTATTTGTAGAATTTAAAAAGTTGAGAGAATCATCAAGTGAATAACCTAAATTACTCAACTCCTTTGAAATAAACAAAGTGTTTTCATTAAGATTATTCAAATCACCATCTAAAAGCCAGTGATTTTTATTCCAATTATCAAAGAAGGAATAGAAATCATCTGGAGAGATACCAGTTATTTTATAGATTAAATTCCCAGTAAAATTTTCATTGGCTAAAACGATATTATTTGCTTCTAAACCAAAACGATAGTAAAAATTGCTTGATTCATTACGCATCTCAGATATGCTAATGATTTTTGTGAAATCAATAATTTTTTCATTAGAATTCATTTGACTATCAATATTAGAAATAAAAGGATTATCCTTTATATCAAATGTAATTTCACTACCGTTTAAGAATAGAAATGAAGATCGTGAACCATCAATATTAAAACTTGAAATTACAATGGCTGAACAAGTAATGGAAAATAAAAATGAATAAATCAAAATACGGTTAGTGAAAATTCGACCCCAAAGTCTAAATAAAATCATATTCGGTGATAATGGTTTATCTTTTTTAAATTGAATTCTTTGGTTAATTTTTCTTATCAAAAATTGCAATATTCTTAATATTCCGTAAATTAAAAATGAAATAATAATTGAAGTGATAAAAATTATGGCAAAGTAAAGAACTGAAAGGAGATTCCTATTAAGAAGATATACTACTAGAAAAATAACTAGTAAACTGCTAATTTTAACTATTTTGGGGACTTTAAAGAATGGTTTGTAGTTTTCACTGGAAAAACCTTTGTGAAGGATTCTTCTAAGATAGAATTCAAAATCAAGATAAGTACAAAAAATGGTTAGAAAAGCAATAGAAGTAATTATTCCAAATCCAGTAATCAAATTAGTGGAGAGAGATAAATTCAAACTAAATAATTTTTGCAGATAAATAAAAGGAAAGAGAAAACCAATCGAAATAATAAGACTTGAAACTGTAAGGATTACGCTTTGAAAGAAAAGTGTATTTAAACGCTGCAACCAGTTTTTACCTGCTATAATATCAAATAATTCCTGATTATTGTTTATTTTTTGCGATTTTGATATTACTAAAATAACGATAACTAAAGATGTACACCAAACTAAAAATTGTAATGTTCTAATTAAAGAATAAACAATATTTACAATAATGGTATTTTCAGTATTGAAGCTATCAATAAATGAATGAATGTAAATCGAACTGTCAATCAGCGATAATTTTTCTTGAATCAGAGTTTTAAATTTACTAACCATTTCATTTGAATTAATAGACCAAAACATAATATCTTCTTGATAATCAGAAAAATCAATATACATTGATAAATTGAAACGATTTTCCTCAATAACTAACTGATTCATAATTTGTATGTATTGGCTAATTGGAAGGAAGATAATTCTTTCTAAAGAGCCTTTTTCTATGAAATTATATAATTCTGAAAAGTAAGATTCAAATTTAGAAGTATTTACAATACTTGGTATGGTAATTGTGATATTTTGGGATATACTCACCCCTTCTATGTTTTTATTATATGTAAAAGTATAATCACCTACAGTATCAGTTATATTATCTGATAATAGTATAGGTTCAGAAGAATTCGAATTAAATAATGAACTACTTAAAGAAGCAAAAAAAGTGTTTGAGACACCAACCATTCTAGTAAAATAGGTATTTGTAGTATCATTTTCAAAATCAAATTTTTTACTTGTGTATATTTGATAGTTATTATAGTCATTAATCTTGAATGCATTAATAGATGAAGAGTTTAAAATTGATTCAAAATCATTTATAATTTCTTCTGCTTTTAGTGAAGATATCGATCCACCAACGAAATAAAAATCATAAGTGTGATATTTTGTTTCTTCAATGTTATTTGATGGATCAAATAATTTACTCCCTTTGCTACTTATTATTGTTGGGTGGGCGAATTGAACTAAAAAAACAGCAGAAAAGGATGATAAAAGTACCAAACTAACAATTAAAATTAATTTTAACATTATATTTTTGTTATTTTTAAAACGATATACAAATTCTTTCATAAAAACCCTAACACCCATTTAGTTATATCTTTCAAAGTTAGATAAAAGTAGATAGACTATTTAAAGATAGTCTATCATCATATATATGTTAATTCCGCCACTCCAATCATTACAGTAAATTGAATTGTACCAGAACCAGGTATCATATACTTCAGTATCACCAAGATAAATCTGCACGTATTTGTTGTATACTCCACGATGAAATTTAAATTCAATGAAAATTTCATTGTTGTCAACTTCAGATGCTTCATTATAAGTTAAAGGCACACAAAAAGTCCATGGTAAATTCAAATCTCCTTCCATTGTTATAGTTTGACCTCCAGCCCAAGCGTCAGGATAATTATAAAATGTTCGGTCATAGTCATTATATTCATTATCTTGATTATCAAAGTTATTGCCATAATAATCAAAAAATCTGAAATATTCTGCAGCTACTAATAATGAATATGAATATGCACTAGATTCGAATGCATCATAAATCTCAATACGACTTATTTTAATTTGCAATTTTTGCATGGTTATGTTCGTAGAGTTTGTTTGGAGTGATAAAGGTATTATTGTTAAAAGAATAATACCAAAAGTAAATCCAACTAATAAGACTTTTTTATTCAATTTTTTTCTCCTGCATCCTTCCTTTTCAGAGAAAAGAGCATAATTACTTCAGCTTGATTATATAAAAACTAAATTCAACTAATTAATAATTAGTAAGTTCTATTTTTTTTTTTATTTTTATAAATAATAGGTTAATAGAAAACTGTTTCCTATAATATCAACAAGTCCAGAAAGATTTAGATTTATACCTCTACTATCAATATTCATTATAGATTCATAATTATAAAAAATCTAGAAAAAAAGTATGGACCAATTTTATAAGTATGGAATAAATTTTAGGGTATTGAGTATTTTAGAAAAAACTTAACGTTATTGAAAGAGCATTGCTATAATTAAAAAAGACAATGAAGAGACTTATAGATTATTGTCAATTTTTCAAATGGAACTAAATTATCTATAGTTATCTTGAATCATTAATGACCATTGTTTTACCGGAAGAAAATGAAGAAGAATTGAATGAAGAGATGGCTGAAATAAGTGTGGGACTTTACGGGTGTCATAAGAGAGGAGAAGATGCAAAAGAATTAGAAATAATTTTTGTTAAGAAATGATTATTATTACGAATTTTAACAATAGAAAAGAAAAAGAAAGTAAATTATTCATTTACTTTTTTTCTTTTAGTAATGAGTAACACAATAGTCGAAATAGTAATAGAACTAATTATGGTCATTATAGAAGTAAATCCTGGTATATATACAATAGAGTTTATGGTAGACTTTGTAGGAGTAACAGTAGAAAGAGCTAGGTTAATGTAATATTGAGCGAGTGTTAAATTATGGCGATATTTGATAATGTTTGGATTACACCAAATGCCTAATATACGATAAATAGGCCAATCAGTAATATAATGCTCACCATCATTAACTTCATTGTTCATGTAAACTCTATCCATAGCATAAGAAATTGCTTTTCTAATCGCTAAACCTTTAGTAATGCTTGGATCAGCAGCACAAGGAGCACGATTGCCTAAGAAAGGTCTAACTTCTCGCATATTGTAACCGAAAAATCCCATTGTCCCCCTAAGCTTACTTTGGGTTGAATACCAAGGATGTGTATTATATATATTTTTCAGAGTATAATTTGAGTTTAAATTCAATATATCAATATAACCAGACTCAAATTCATGAGTAGGATCAGAGACATTTAATGGGCAATAAATAGTAAAATAAGTCATAGGAGAATAGAAATCGCCAAAACGATTTTCCCAATCAAGATCAGGGTCATTTGTTATTGAATTATCTAACCACCATGAATCAGTAAAAAGCTCTAATTTTGTTAAATTATTTGGTATAAACTCAATTACTTTAAAGAGCCCAGTGCCAAATGAGCAATTAGCAAAATTAGCCCAACTAATATGAGTTTTATCGGGAGTTATGCCATCGCCCAATTGAGATTGATTGAGATAGTGTTCTGGCAAAATTGGTTTAGACAAGTCAAGAAGACAATTCGCATAAGCTTCAAGTTGAGGTGTTGAAACATCAGCATCAATAAAAATATCAAGTGTATAATTATCGACAATTTCCATACTTTTAATCCAGTTCCATAAGTGGACATTATTTAAAATATATTTCAAACAATAGAAAGTAAAGTAGATATCATTTACATCCAGATATTCAGCAGGGAATAAACCATCAGGATCAAGTTGCCATTTAACATCATCTCGAATATATAATCGAAGATGTGTATCATTCAAAAAAACATAATTTTCAGCTAAATGTGGCCAAACTGACTTATCGCTATCAATCCACAAAAGTGGATCTATGACTGCAGAAGTTATTAAAGCTGGATAATCACTATCAGTAAGAATAAAAGGGTTCAAATTATCAACTTGGTCACCAATTACTCTTAGCTCTTCAGTGCTTGATTGATTATAATGTAAATCTGACCAATACATCTTACCCCAAGATTGAACTAAACCATCAGTAAAATTAAAACCATTTAATCCAGACCAATAAGCAGTGTAGTCTTTTGAAGCAAAAGTAGGTTGCATAGGTAACAAATTCGTCATTAAATATTGTTCCCAATCCCAATAATGTTGGATGCGTTCTCCCGAGTCAGGAGGGACGATAAATTTACCTTGTTGCATGTACCATTCATTGATTCCGGTACCAGGATCCTCATCCCAGTCCATGCTTGTATCATACCCAAACAAGTTAAGAAAACCTTCTTCATTATAGAGACCATTGAAGTCAGGGTCTCCGCCTTCACCACCTGTTAGATCGTAATAACAAATATCGAAGTCTCTAAAGGCGAGCAATTCTCCAGCAAAGGTAGGCCAGTCTTGAGTGATAACTGTTAAATTGATACCAATATCTAAAAGTTCATCATGTAAAATATATAGAAATTCAGGTCGAACTCCATCGTAGTTAGTTTTTGCTACTAAAGAGAAGTAAATGGGTGAGCTCTCTTCAGTATTAAAATTCGAACGTATAAGAAAATTAGAACTAAATAAAATGAAAGCTAAAATCATTACACTAGTAATGATTCTTTTGTGCTTCACCATAATTCCCTCTTTCTTAAGAAATACATGCTCAATAGTATTATAGTCTTATAATAATAGAGTAATTTTATTAAAAAATGTTTTTTAGAATAATGCTAAAGACGATTGTCAATTTTTCGAATGGAACTATATCCAATGGGGGTAAAATATTTCAACCAGAATCTATTAGCTAATAAATTAGCTGATTCAAAATCTACTGTACAATAGGAAGCTTGGTTATCTTGACCATATTTGAGAACTTCATTAACCAAATGAGTGCCAAGACCAAAACCTCTGAACCTGGGATCAGTATAAGCATAATTTATACCAATAGAACGAGGTTGACTTAGGAGGTCAAAATTGCTTGTGCCAAGAACACCACGAATAGCAGCAACAAGAGTTCCCTGATACTCAACAACAAAAGTACAACGATCATCAGCAATGAATTCACTGAGAGGAGATTTACAATTAGATGGAGAGGTATAGAGAAAAGTAGGACTTGATTGCATATAAGAACAAAAATCTTGCTCAATTTGATTAAAAATTTGAAAGTCGTCAGATGTCATAGAGCGGAGGAGGAATTTCAATTCTAAAGGAGGAGATGGAATAGGTGCAAGAGATCTAAAAGCATCAATAACCAAAAGACCGAAACCAAGTATATAGAGGTTCTCTTGAAGGAGGGTATTACTAGGAAGATAAGTAATAATATGAGTAAAATTATCAGTTTTAAGCCAATCTTTAGCTAGCTGACTATAGAGTTTGAAAAAAGTATGAAAATCATTATTCGAGATATAATGACCCCATGGAGGAATATACGAACCACGCTCTTTTCCCTTTAAAGTAGGAATATCAGAAAAACCTAGAAGATAAGTTTTTAACAATCCATTATGAAAAGCACCAAAACCAGAATGATCCGAAAGAATTTTGGTTAATTTATTTGCTAAGCTTTTTTTGATAAAATCATAATCTACAAGCTCAGGAGATACTAAATTAGATTGATGCAACTTAGTTAGAGTTAATTGAATGATCTCGGAAAGATGATCTATTGTTAAAGGGGAAATTTCAGACATTATACTACAAACTGTTTCAGAGCTGAAATTAAAGAGTTGCTGATAAGTTGATATTTTTTAATAAAAAAAACGATAAAATAAATTATAATTTATGGTATTAATATTATAAAGAAATGGCAGGCCCGGAGGGATGTGTCCGAAATGAAGTCGCAACTTCAAGTCATTGAACATTCATTTTTTGTTTTCCATTGTTTCATTTAATTTAAAAATATCAACTATTGATTGAAATACATTCCCATTATAATCCTTGAATGTGTTTAAATTAAAAACTCAAGTATCATCATTTGTCCCACAATGGGAAGGTTCAAGAGCAATAATTATAATCCTTGCTTTTTTATACAATTTATTGAAAGATTCAGAAGTAATCTGATTATTTATTCTTTTTTCCATCAGTCGTTTCAAAAGGCAGAATTCCTTCTGTGGGAATTTTCTGCATACACTGTGGACATTTTCCTTGCGTTTTCACCCACTCTTCCATATGACTAAGATGTCCTTTAGCTTCACATAAGGTACAATAACCAACATCATCACCAAAATTGATCGGTAATTTACACACCGAACATTTTAATAGTTCCTTGTGGCAATCAGGGCATTTGATAGCTTTGCTTGAAGTTGGTAAGCCGCAATAGTAACAAGTAAAATGTTTTGCTGTATCAAAACTTTTTACCATTTCGGAAATATTAGCTGTTTTTAATTCCTTCGGAATAATAACTTCTGATCCTTCAATATAGAATGATTTTTTACCTGGCTGATTAAGAATCCATTTTTGCAAATCGATAACAGTCTCAAATCCTAATAATTCAGCCATGACTTCTAAAGAAATCTTGCTATAGTTTTCAATGACTTTCATAAGATTAGCTTGTCTGTCATTTAATGACATTGCTGCTGCAAATGGTTTATGTTCCTCTCTCCTTACTGGAGCAATTAGTTTTAATCGTGAATAATATCCTCGTAATCCTTTTGGAAGTAAGGTTTTAGCTAAAAGGTTCTTATCTCGCCAATATAAAATTACATTATCATCAAGAGTAAGAACCCTAAGTTTTGGACAGTTTTTCAAAGGAGATAGGTCTACTGAATCTAACTGATTGCTATCTAAAGTGAGGACTTGAAGTTTTGAACAGTTTTTCAATGGTGTAAGATCAATTAAAGCAATTTGATTATCATCAAGGGAGAGTTTTTGTAGTTTTTTACTGTTTTTTAAAGCTGTAAGATCTATTGTAGCAAGCTGATTGCTCCCAAGGTAAAGTTTTTTTAATCTTTGGCAGTTTTGTAGTAGAGTAATATCCATCGAAACAAGCTTGTTATACTCAAAGTCTAGTTCTTCTAGTGTTGAGAAGTTCTCCAATGGAGATAGGTCTACCGAAACAAGCTGATTGTCACTTAGGTTGAGATTTGTTTCCTTTTCACTTATTTCTTTACTAAAATGTTCCCCATTTTCTTTTATCCCGTTAAAAGTGATCGTCATCTTTAATTCTGTCCAAAATGTTGTACTATTTCCTATATTTCCATTCTCTAAATAAACTTTCTTTTTTCTTATTGTTTTTTCATTAGCTTGTGAGAGAGAAAATAGGTATTCAGATTAGAATGCATTCTTTAATGTAGTTAGTAATATTTTTCATTAAAATTCTATATTATCTAATCAGGATTTTACGTTTATAAACAAATTTTTCGAAAAATTCTAGTAATTTGGTTGAGTCTACTAAATTTATGTTTAAATAAAGTAATATTACGTATTTTTTCCATTAATAATAAAACCTAAAGTCAAAAATTTTTTTATGCAAAGACTTTATATCTCATAATTTGTAATATCAATAAAGTGTATTTAGGTTTTATAATTATTTAATAAGGGAATAGAGAAATGAATAATTTATCATCATGTAGTATTGAAAAAATTCACATTGAAAAACTCTTTGGAAAATTTAATTATGAAATCCCAAATAGTACACAAAACGAAAATAATGATTTTTCAAGGATTTTAATTTTATATGGTGATAATGGTTCAGGTAAAACAACAATTCTACAAATTATTTATCATTTATTATCACCTATCTCTAAAAAAGGTCATAAAACATTCATTGCTAAAATCCCTTTTAAGAAATTTGAAATTTATCTTAATAATGGAATTAGAATAGTAGCTGAGAGAAAGAAAAAGATTATTGGTTCATTTTCATTATTAATATATAAATTTGATATCAAATTAATAAGTGCAGAAATCCTCTATGATGATACGTTGAAAAAAATTGAATATAATAAAATTTCCATAAAAGAAAAAACATTTACTAGTAGAGAAGCCATAGAGTTAGATATTAATGATGATTATGAATCTCATCAATTGGAAAAGAAATTCCTTAAACAACTTTCAAAGTTGGATATAGCACTTTATTTATTATCTGATGATAGGGAGTTCGAGAGTAGCATATTTGAAGCATCAGATGATAAATCTCAAGTAGATTATTTTCTAAAAAGGGAATTACGTAGATTTGAAGAGAAGCTTAGACGAGAAGAAAGTGATAGCAGTAAAATGCTATCCAAAGAAATGAGAAATCTAATTCTTAGACAAGCAATTTTAAGGGTAGAAAAATATATTATGGATCAAGTAAATAAAGCTTCAATCAAATCGGAATTGAATATCAATAAAATTTATTCAGCTATAACTAAAAATATTATAATTTCTTCAGAGAATTATATAAGAACAAAAAAAGATTTAACTAATGTAATATTAAAATTAGAAGATTTATCAAATCGAAGTAAAATTTACTCTTCTTTTGGATTAATTGCACCTATAGATAATGAAGAGATCATTAAAAATATCGAGAAAGCCTCAAAAAATAATTATAATGTTCTATTAAATGTTTTAGAACCTTATATTGATGGTTTATCAGCTAAACTTGATACATTTCAAAGTATTTATGAAATGTTAAATACTTTTACCAATTATATTAATAAATTTTATACAAACAAAAAAATTGAATATGATACAAGTAAAGGTTTTATTATTAAATCTGATAATGACATAATTGATTTTACATTATTATCATCTGGTGAAAAACAACTATTATTATTATTTTGTAATGCATTTCAAACTTTAGAACAACCGACTATTTTTATTATTGATGAACCCGAAATTTCACTTAATATAAGATGGCAAAGAGAATTAATTCATGCTCTTTTGGCGTTGACTGAAAATTCTCATGTTCAGTTTATTCTCGCAACTCATTCAATTGAATTATTAAACCAATATAGAGATCATACTATTAAATTAATTACTGAAAATACAGGGAATCAAAATGATGGATGAATATAGTTGGAAAATAGATGAACTAATAACTCGATATGAACTCGAACCTAGTATTAAGGATATTTTTGTTGAAGGGAGAAGAGATCAGGTTATACTAAGAACATTCTTTAATAAAATACAAATAGGAAATATTGGTGTACATAAAATATCTTCAGTACAAATTGCTATTGAAGATATTGATACAGATTTAGATTTGGAAGAAGGTGAGAATAAAATTAAAGTTATTTTTTTAGCTAAAAAGTTAGATACTACAATACCATTCAGTAATCAAGTAATATGTATAGCTGATAAGGATTTTGATGAGTTTTTAGGGAGGAGCTATAATAATTCTAAACTGTTGTTTACAGATTATTCCTGTATGGAAATGTATTTTTTCAGTAAAGAATTTCTAAAAGATTTTTTTGAGCTTTATCTTCTTGGTATTCCATATGAATCAAATATAGTATTCTCACAGTTAGTAAAAATTCTCCAAGAACTCTTTCTTATTAGATTAACAAGAATTATTTTAAAACTTGAATTAAAATGGCTTAATTTTCAAGGATGTTGTTCGTTTAATAATGGAGATATAGATTTTGATTCCAAAGATTTTGTTAATAGATATCTAAATAAGAATAATCAACACATTTTGAATAATGCTTTCTTATCAAAAATAGAAGAATTACGAGTTAAACTAAAAGATGATTATAGATTTCAAATCCGAGGACGTGACTTTTATGAATTACTTAGCTACTATGTGCTTCAATGTGGTACAGATTTTAAAATAGGAAATCTGGATGCTATTAAAAGAGTGTTTTTTTATCGCTTTATTATAAATGATTTATTAAATGAAAAACTATTCCAGTCTATCATAAATTGGGCCAAAAATTGATTAAAACACTCGAATTTACTTGGTTTTTTATAATTAGATTATTTTTATTCTTATCAATAATGGTTTTTGTTACTTTGTCATAAAATAACCATTTCGCTTTTAATCTTTTGATTTTCCCTTTAGTTTCTTTCTCATCAGCTTTTCTAAAATTATCAGAAGATAAGATGATAAATTTGTATTTCGCACCATATTTTTCTCTTTCTTTTATCCATTTATAAAGTTCATATCGCTCATTTATCTGACTATTTCGTTTTTCACTGAATTCATTTAAATCAATCAAGTTATTCCATCTTTTATTTAATATTAAGAAATAATAAAGATACACTTTTAGAATGCCCATATTTTAATATTAATTAGTGTTGATAAACAAAATTTTTGAAGGATATGAAGAATTTATTTTCCTCACCACAATAATTTTAAAGGATTTAATCAGCACAAATAATAAGTAATAGGCTTGTAGCGCAGTTAGGACAGCGCGCCTGCCTTCTATGAAGATAAGTAGGATCTTTCCTTCGAAAAAAGTAGGAGGCCGCCGGTTCAAATCCGGCCAGGCCTGCCATTTTAATTTTTCTTTTCTAAGAAATTTACCGAATATAAAAACACCTTGCTTTTGTGGTGTTTATAAATTCTCATTCTTACTTTTTGTCGAGAGGGTATTACTAAAGAATAACAATAATTTAGGAGCTATCTCATTGACTACAATAGGAGACCTTGTTAGCCCAATAAGTTGCCTTTTTCTAGAATTTGATATCTCAAAAATTTTCAATTGGATGATCACTATTTTTTCCTTGATGTTGTTTATTGTTATTTTAATTATAATTTTTAAAAGATTAAATTTTACAAACCTTTTTTCGAAGAAAATTAGAATTAAATCTAATGATCTATATTTAACCAAATTCGATATGGATGAAAATTACGATTCTTCAATCTCTCTAATTAAAATCATTAATCTTCCTGAATGGATGGATGTTTCATCTTTAGATTCAGAGACTAAACGACAAGAAGCTTTTGTAAGACAAATAAACTCAATGATGAATTTTATAACTAGCTGTAATGAAATAGATATTAGCTTCTATCAATTTTTTCTTTATTCTAATGAAACATTAGAATGCTTTTTTGGAAGCAATCAAGAATATCAATTAAAAAAATTAAATCAAATTTTGCAGATTTCATTTAAAGGTATTAAAACTGAGATTTTAGAATTGGAAAAAAATCCATTGTTAAAATTATTAAATGCTTCCCAAAGTGAAAATGTTTTTCGAGGGGGTTTTCTTAGTGGTAATTTAGGTCTAAAAGAAAATTCTTTACATCCTTTTATTGATCAAATAAATTCTTTTCTACGCATGGAAAAGAAAAATGGATTGTTATTAATTTCTAATTCAACGGTTAATCAATTTAGTTTCTCGAAAAAAATGGAATACTTCTTCTTAAAGAAAAGATATTCTAATCTTAATTCCCGTTTACAGAGCAAGAAAAATAGGGAAATGGAATTAGAGTTAAAAAATTTGGATGTAAAATTAAAACGTTTAGAAATCAAAAATGCTACTAAAGTCGGTATTTCCCTTTTAATTGCTGGTGAAGGAAAAAATATAGAACAAGCAAAGCTAGAAGCTAATAGTACTTATAATTTAGCTAGAACTTTATATCAATCGAACTTTAAGCAAGATAATAATTTCCAACTTGATTTTATTGATTTTTCAAAGAAAGAGATTAAAGTTTTAATTGAATCTATTCTTTATTCAAAAACTGCCGTTATACCAGATTATCTCGAGTTATTACCTGAAGAAGCTGCTTTATTCTGTAGATTTCCTTCAAGTGATACCTTACCAATTTCAAGAGAGCAAAAAACTATAAGTCAAGTCAAGCAAATCCTCTCAGCTGATCGGGGAATTTATTTTGGAAAAATAATAAGTTCTGAGGGTTTACCTCTTAATACCTATTATCAGAATTCTAATGATTTAGTATTTCAATCTCTAATAGCTGGCACCACTGGTAGTGGGAAATCTAGTACACTTTGTTTTCAAGCTATTAATTTAGAAAAAATAAACATCAAATCCTTAATTATAGATCCAAAGGGAACCATCTTTGCTACATTACGTAGTTTCATACCTGATTTACAAGTTTTTAATTTTGGTAATGAATCTATTGCTCCAGGAAGATGTAATATTCTCGAGTGCCCAGATTGGATGGATGTTCATACACATGTTAATCTTTTGGAAAATATCCTCTTATCTGTTTGGCAAGTCTTTCCTCCAATGAATATGATCATTCATCGTGCTCTTACAAAATTATTTAATTCTGATGGTTGGAGTGTTGAAAAAAACTGTCATGGTAAAAATAGAACTATTAGTGATTTGAAAGAGACAATAAATCAAATTATGAATGAAATGGGTTATTCCCAAAAGACTCATTCTGATATTTCTTCAGCTATGAATATGCGTTTAGATTATTTTATTGAAGGTCAAATTGGTACCCAGATTAACTGTCAAAAAAGTATGCCTATTGAGCATTTACTTAATAAAACAACTATTATCTCACTTGAACATGCTAATAGTTATGCTGAGAAGGTTGTAGTGTTAACTTTTCTTGGGAGAATTTTTGAATATTTCAAACAATTAGAGACAACTGATGAGTTAAAACATTATCTCATAGTGGATGAGGCTGAGCATTACTTTGGTATAGATCAATTGGTAAATTATGATGATTATGAAAAAGCTGCAGCAGGAAAAGCTTCTACAAAGAAGCTTATCGAGATGATAGCTCAATCACGAATTTTTGGATTAGGTATTGCTATTGCTACTCAAAGTCCAAGTAAACTCCCTAGAGAAATTTTGGTTAATTGTAATACCAAGATTATTCATAGAATAATTGAGGGTTATGATATTTCAGTTCTTCAAAAGTCTATGAGACTCACAGAGGGACAAGCAAATATGCTACCTGCTCTAGCTATTGGGGAGGTTTTAATTATGGATCCTATCAACCCTTACCCTTTCAAATTAAAAATTGATTTGCCATATGATCTTACAATTGCAGGTAAGGGTATTACACAAAATCAGAAAAATGATATGATGATTAAGCAAATGAAATTCTATTTTGAAAATAATAGGGATTTATTCACCAATTTTAATAAAGAGAGATCATTTGATGATTCTTTTTCGAATATTTTTAATGATGAAATTGATGATCCATTTAATTCTAAATTAAATCAAGAATCACTATTGACTTCCTATGATAAAAAACTTCTAAATTCTCCCTTTTTTAGAATGCTATTTAAAGATACTATAAATCATGTTTTTAATGATTCAAGAAGTAAGATTCCTAAAAACCTTCGTGAAAAATTCTTTAGTGATTTTTTGGATTTTTGTAAACATATTTTGGAGAATGGGCATATTAAAGGTTCTATTATAGAGTTTATTGACATTCTTTTCGATCAAAATTACGAAAGAAATGAAGAGCAAAAAGAGAGAATTTTAGAAGAAGCTAAATCAATCATCCAAGATTTTGAATGGGGATTATAATATGAATGAAAATAATGAAGAGGGTGGGGAGAACTCCTCAGATAATGATGATTGTGAATCTGAAGAGGAAAATGGCGATTCAAAAGAAGAAGAGGAAGAGCCAACAGAAAATGTATATCCTTATGATCCAAACAATGATGCTTATTCTGTTCCTGAGGGTGATGTTTTTGGTGATAATTATGAAGAAGAACCTGAAAACAATGAGGAACCTCAGGAGGAGGAAGAACCTCCACTTTATCATTTAGAACCGAGTATATCTGGTGGAGTATATGTTTTATTACCTGTTGAAGTTGAACCTGAAAGCCCTCCAGAAGATGAAAACGAAGAACCTGAAGGTCCTGAAGCAGAAATACCAGATGCCTATTATGATCCCGAATCAGGAGTTTTTTTTTATCCTAATGGTGAGCAACCTGAACAGATACCTGAAATAGAACTTGAATTTACGCCTATCCCTGATTCGGATAATGATCCTCAAAATGAAGAAAGCAGTCCAGAAAGCAACCCGAATGAAGAGCAAACCAATCCTGAAATTGAAAATCAACCTGAACCCATTCAACAACCAGAAAACAATCCTAATATGGGAACGACATATCCTAACTCCTATTCATACCCTTTAGAGGAATTAGAGGAGGAACCTCCTAACGAAGATGATGATGTTCCTGTTTGCCCTATTACTGACTTTTCTGATGATGGTCCTATTATCAAGGATTTTAATTTTGGCGAGTCTGATTCAGATGATTCTTTGCACGAAATAGAAGATGATGAGTATGGTAATGCTGAAGAAAATCAAGAATTAAATGAAATATTAGATGAAGTACCCTTTTTAATGAATGAATTAGAACAGGAAGATGATTTTGATAAAAGTGATGAAGAAGAGGAACTAGAAAATGAAAATGAAGTAAAAATGCTTTTTGAGTATAAAGTGGATGATAAAATTCATCGTGTTTATTCTAATGGGAATATAGAAATTGTAGAAGCAATTCCTAAAATCCGAAAGTCCTTGCCATTAAATATTAAGCTATGGCTAGATATGAATAGAAAGTCAAAAGAGAGATTAAAAACAAAAATCCATTTTGAATATGAAGATGAAAATGGTTCAAAAGAACTTATTTTGAATGTTGAAGTTGAAATTTACAAATATAAAAATGGGACTATTATTGTATTACCATTTAATAAAACAGGGGATAGAATACGAGAACTAATGCAAAAAAAAGGTAAATTAAAAACACAAATTATTGGTTTGATTAATGACGAATTATATTCTAATGATTTTGAAAATGGGATAGAAATATTAGTTGAATTATTAAGACCTGAATTAGAAGAATATCAAGTAATTTCCTTTAGCTTGAAAAATTTCAAGGTCTATTTATTTAAAATTGGTAATAGAATTTATGTCAAAAAGGAACCACTTGCTAAAGAATTAGTAAAGGAAGAAGATATTTTACTTTTTGAATCTGAAAAAACTGTACGTGGTACATCTTTGCAAATATACGCAGATGGAAAAATAGTTTTCAGAGGGTCTGGAAATCGAATTGGAATAAAAATCACTAATGATACTAAAAAGTGGAAAATTATTCCAAAGATTGAAGATGATTATGAATTAATTGTCTATGCCAATTATGAATGGACAGATTGTGAAGGAAATACTATTCGAGTTGAAAATATTAAGTCAAAAATATATTCTGATAAATATTATACTTTAATTAAACCTATAGAAGAGAATTCGGTAATAACTACAAGAATGATAGATAATCAATTAGTTACTTGTGAGATTTTAGGTTTTATAGATGGTATAGAACAAATTCCATCAACCCAATATCTTAAACAGGCAAGAAATCTTATTTTAAAATCTAATTTGAAAAACATTGAGAAAGCAATTAAAATTTTAAAGGGAGGTAAATTTGCTACACAATATGAAATATTTATGGATAAAGATGGTAAAATCTACATCAAACATAGTGGTATTATGAATAGATGGGGCTGGTTTAGATTATCATCTGAATTTTTTAATATCTTTGAAAATTGGAATCAGGATGATTTATTTTGTTGTTCTGTTAATGGTACCAAACCATTAATAATTCAAGGTAGAGTTTTGGTTAGGAGTACAGGCAAATTATCGAAAAGCTTAGTTTTTCCAAAATATGCCCCTAAAGAAAATGTAGAAATAATTTTCACAAATCCAAATCTAAAATTAAATACTAAAATATTAAGTGATTTGAAATTAAGGAATAGGTTGAAGGAAGCTGGTATCAAAGTAAATCAACTTGTCTCAAATACAAAAAATGTAGAAACTCATGCAGATCCAATTCTTGAGCAAGAATTATATAATTTACTTTCTGAAGTGGTTAAACTAATTGATAAATCATCAATTCTTTTTGAGGTTGATTTAACTTCTGAGAATGAGTTACTTTATTGCGATGAAGGAGATGGGATGTGCTGTGATGTTGCGATTTTTTCAAAATCTAAAATATTTAAAAAAATGCCTTTAATAATTATTGAATTTAAAGCTCCTTTAAACCATAGTCCAGTACAATTAAGAAGTGCTATAGCAAGTATGAAACATATGCAAAGAAGATTAGGTTATGAAAAGGTTATACCAATTGTGGTTTACAGTCAAGATATTTATTCTAAAAACAAAATCATAACAAGAGAATATGGTGAATCTTTAGGAATAATTCTACTTGGACCCTCTGATATAAGTAAATACAAGCTCAATCCTGTTAGATTACTTAATAGAATAATTAACTTTATGAATAAAACTAATCCTATAACTAAACTTCAACAAAGTGAAAAAAGTAAAATTAAATTAAATAAGAGTTCCATAAAAAGGTTGAAAGAAACAAATCGAATGAAAGAATTAGCTATTCTTAAAAAATATGAAAAATTAATTAATTGTACTTTACCTGATGATGTTGAAATTACTAATTTGAAATCACAAAGTGGAAAAGGCGGAATTTTTGAAGAGGAAATGAGAAAAGAACTTGAAGATAAAGGATATGATGTAATTTCAAATGCAATTGTTTCAAATGGTTTGTATTTAGCAGAAATTGATTTAATTGCTTTTAAGGGGGATGAAATAATTATTATTAGTTGTAAAGATAGAAGTGATTATAAGGATCATCCTATGTTAATTAGTCATTTACGTAATGATTTGAATCAACTTGAAATGAATATGGGCTTTACAAATATTAAAAATGGGATATATTTTGGAAAAGTAAAACCTGAATATCGAGAGGAGATAAAAAAACGATTTCATAATAAAAAATGGAGTGAAGGATTAGATATTGATATTAGGTGAATTTTCTGACAAAATTAAATCTATTAAAAACATATATTTTTTTGAATACAAGAAATTTATATGGAAATTAAATATTCTAATAAATTATTTTTGTGTGAATTTTCTTTTTAATAAAGTTTTTAATTAATTAATCCTAAAATTATTAGATTAACTTAGTTTTGTTAAAGTAAAAAAAATACTCAGAAATAGGGATAAATATGAGAATATTACTTGATACAAATATCATTATTTTAAGAGAAGATAATAAAATTCTAGATAAAAATTTACAATTATTATTCGATAAACTAAACCAATCAAAAGTTGTTATATTAGTACACCCAAAATCCTTAGAAGAATTAGAAAGAGATAAGAATGAAGAAAGAAAAAAAATCGCTCTTTCAAAAGCTCGTACATATACATTACTTGATTCTCCCCCAGATCCTAGCGAAAATATTAGTTTTAAGAATAGGCTAAATTGGGATGGTTGTAGTAATTTAGTTGATATCAATTTATTATATGCAGTTGATAGAAATGCTATAGATTTTCTTTTGACAGAGGATAAAGAAATTCATAAATTTGCTAGAATTTTACACCTTGATGATCGAGTTTTTTTAATAGAAGAAGCATTAGAATTTTTCACAAAGATAGAATGTCATGTGGATATAAAACCTCCACCTGCTCTTAAAGAAGCACCTGTTCATAATTTGGATATAAATGATCCTCTATTTGATATTTTAAAAAGTGAATATAAAGGATTTGAAAGATGGTTTGAAAAAATAGCTAGAGAAGGTCGAAAATGTTTGGTTCACTATCGTAATGATAAGAGTCTAGGGGCTTTATTAATATATAAAACTGAAAATGAACCTCTAAGTACAATACCTCCATTAAACACAAAAGAAAGATTAAAATTATGTACTTTTATAGTAACTCATGTAGGTTATAGAATTGGTGAGTTATTTCTTAAATTATCGATAGATTATGCAATACAAAAAAATATTTTCGAGATTTATTTAACACATTTTACAAAACCAAATGATTATTTGGTTCAATTGATTTTAGAATTTGGTTTTTACAAAGTTGCAGAAAAGACAAATGGTGAAGATGTTTATCTAAAATGTTTAGTCCCACGAAGCGAATTAGATTTAATAAATCCAATCGAGATTTCTAAAAAATTCTATCCGAGTTTTTATGATGGTAAGAGAGTAAGAAAATTCATTATACCAATAGTTCCGGAATATCATGAAAGATTATTTACAGATTATCCTGGACGGCAATCAAAAATAATGGAGCATTTTGGGGAATTTATAATTGAAGGCAATACAATAAAGAAAGCTTACTTGACTCATTCGAATATTTCAAAGATAAGGAAGGGAGATTTATTAATTTTCTATCGTTCTCAAGATGATTGTAGTATAACTTCAATTGGCGTTGTTGAATCATTTATACAAAATCAAACAAAAACAGAGGATGTTATAAAATTAGTAAGTAAAAGAACTGTATATACAAAAGATGAAATAGATGATTTTGTTAAAAAACCCACATCCATTTTATTATTCTTGCATCATGTACATTTAAGAAAACCAATAAATTTATTTCAATTGAAACAGATTGGTGCTTTAAATGCAGCACCACAGTCTATTGTTGAGATTAGCAATCAAAGTTATAAAAAAATAAAAATTAAAGGTGAAATAGATGAACGTTTTACTTTCAATGAAACCAAAACACGCTGAAAATATTTTAAATGGACTTAAATTATATGAATTTAGAAAAAATATCTTCAGAAGAAATGACTATGAGAAAGTTTTAATTTATTCTTCCTCACCAGTTAAAAAATTAGTTGGATTCTTTATAGTTGGCAAGATTATTGAAGAACATCCAATTGTATTATGGGAACAATTAAATCAGTTCTCTGGTTTAACAGAAAAAGAATTTTTTGAATATTTTAAAAATCATAAGAAAGGATATGCAATCGAAATAAAACAAGCTGTGAAATTTAATGATCCAATAGAACCAATAGAAATATTACCAAATTTTATGGCTCCACAATCATTCTGTTATATCGAAGATTTAACATTTAAAAAAGAGGGTTAATTGTGAATAATTTTTATACCGATAATGAAATAATGAAAAAAGTTCATATTAGTCTAGAAGTATTGTTTAAGAATGATCTTTTTTTAATAGAAAATTTGGTACATGAAAGATCTATTGCACATAAGCTTGCTGAGTATTTACAACATGAATTTCCAGATTGGAATGTTGATTGTGAATACAATAAAAAAGATCGTGATACAAAAATTCTTGATGAAATAAATGAATGTTCAAAAGATAGGAAAAAAGATATTGTTTATCCGGACATAATCATACATAAAAGAGATACTGATTGTAATCTATTAGTAATAGAAATAAAAAATAATAAAGAAGCTCCCTGTGATATCAAAAAACTGGAATTATTTACCTCAAATGTTCTCGATTATAAATATAAAATGGGTTTATTCATTAAGTTTTACAAAAAGAGAAAACCAGATTTAGTATGGTTTATAGATGGAAAAGAGGTAGAAAGAGAAGATTAGAAGAATAGTATCTAAACTTTTTAACTCTATAAAATTAATTCACATATCAAATATATAAATAATTGATAACTGTGACAAGGAGATTTACTAAAGAGGAATATTTTTTCTAAAATATTCACTAATTAAATTATCATATATAGCCAAATAGCCAATACATTCTTTCCCTATTTGAACAAGGATTATTAATGATTCAAAATTCGGTTTCAATATATTTTGAATCTCAGAAATTAATTCATTTTCAATATTTTGATTGGATAAGTTGTTAACAAAAAGAGATTTTATATCTTTAATTACATTATCAGATATTCTCTTAAAATTCTTATATAACAATTCTTTGCGTGCAATGGGTTCTTTATGAGCAAATTTATGTCTTATATTTAATAAAGATGAAAAACTCTCCCACCAAGGTTCTCCATCTGGTAGTTGATTGATTTTAGTAATTTCCCCTAAATCCATTTTTTCTTTAATTTTAAGTAGAATTTCTTTAGGTTTACCTTTTGGTCTGAATGAATCGAATAAATCAATACAATCTTCTTTACTATAATTTGATAATATTAGTTTATAGAGAGAATTAACATAATGATCTATATAAGCAAAAAGAGCTAAAAAATAATATGAATTTAAACGAGCAATAAATCTTGAAATCATTAATGTAACTTCTTTACTAATAGATACTGATCTATTAAAATCATCTAAAATATCATCAATTTTCAAATTTTGTTCGTGAAGTATTGAATTATTTTTTTTAGGAATTATCAACACATCAAAATCTAAATTAGTATTTATTCTATTTTTTACACTTTCCAAAATTGTAGAAAGAATTCCTGGAAGAGCAGGTATTATATTACCGATACTAATAAATCCCATTAAATCAACAATTTCTGTTTGAAATTTTTTTCCTGGTTCAGTTAAAAATAAATTAAAATCTGGAGGAGATTTATTTAATTTCATTTTAAATTCATTTACCAATATTTCCAATTCATTTTGATTCATATTAATTTTACCTCTATCTTATATTAGATTAGATATTATAATTTAAAAAATTAATTAAGAATATATATGAGGGAAATTTAAAATAAAAGTAATCTATTGACATATTGGAGAGGAAATCCATGGATACTTATCCTTCATTAATAGATCAAGAAGATTTATTCGGAAAATTTGAAGACAATTATGATAATTTCATGAGTAATATTATGAAAAATAATTTACTAACCAATATTTCTGATAAGATATTCATTGATTTTCCGTATAATTTACCAAGAGAAATTAAAGATAATCTTACGCAATATTTGGATGAATTACCAAATAAAGATAGATTTCAAAAAAGATATTCTGATAGTATCTCTAAATTGAGAACGCGCTTTAAAGAAAAGAGATTTATCGAGTTAGTTAAAAATTTAAGTACTCCTCAAATGAATAAAAAGGATAGTAGTTTAATTGCAGCACTGCTGCTTATTTTTGCCATCTCTAATAATGATTTATTAAAAGCTGATAATATCATTGACTTTCTATCAGAAGATTTTAAGGATGTTATTTATTCAAGGCAATTAATTATGATAATTGCTCATCTTGAAGCCTTTATTGTTGATAGTATGAAGATAATTTGTTATGTATGCCCAGAAAAAATGAAAAGATTAAATAAATCAATAGAACTTGAGAAGCTATTAAATGCTAAAAGGGAATGGAAATCAATTCTTGAAGTTATAATAGAGAATTATATTCAGAAATTGGACTGTAAAATTTCTATTAAAAAAAGTATAGAAATATTAGAAAATGAATTTGATATTAAAATTGGAAATACTAATCTAGTTAAAATAATAGATCAATCAGAACAAATCAGACACATTTACATACATAATGGTGGAAAAGCTGATCTTAAATTCATAGAAAATACTGGATTTAGGGATATTACTATTGGAGAAAGATATCAAATTACAAAAAGGGATATTATGAATTGTTACGAACAATGTATTTCATTAGCAAATGAATTATTTGATAAAATAACTGAAAAACACTTTAAAAATATTAAAAAATAAAATAATTTTCAAATTAATTACTATAATAGGACAATTTGAAAAAATCATTCTCTAAATCTTTAAAAAAATTAACGCAAATTGATATAGAAATCAAATTATTACAAATTAATCATTTTTGTTTTTTTTTTTCTAATCTTGTTCAATTTTCTTCCTTATATTTTCCATTTGCTGTTGAAATGTTTTAGATTCTATTATTTCTTGAATATAATCCATAGACCAAACTTTAGCTATCCCAGTATTTTCTTCAAAAGTTATTCTTGGTCGTTTTGTTTGTATACTAATAGCAATGTCTTCATATGGAATGAATTCGCCTATAACACCAATGAATCCTAGACTTAGGGGATTATGTTTGATTACCCAAGATTTCCCATCATGATAGTATGGTGAAGGTTTAATAAAAACAGGACTTCCACTATTTCCTGGAAATGCAAACCCATCAATATATATTATTTTTTTCTCATGATTGACTAAGCTTATAACGCCTGTTCTAAATATTGGTGTTATTTTCTCTATAATTGGTATCCCTGGTTGATATGAGAGATATATTATATCAGTTAGCTCTGTTAATTTTTGACTATTTATAAACAATTTTTCATCCATGTGTAATAAATCATCAGATTCATTAACGTATGAAAATGGTATTATTGCCACATCGACACTCTTATCCTCATGAAACATCCATTCAATTTTTAAATCATCATTTCTTTTCTCCAAAATTAAACGTTTTATAACCCCACCTTCTTTGGAATTAAAATATGCGACTAATTTTTTATTGATGCGATTATTTCTATTAATAACGATATGTTTTGCTGTAATGATATGATAAATTTGATTAATTGAAACCAAAAAACCTGTAGCATTTATTCTATCAGAACCTACCTCTACATCATCAGGTTCACCGAGAAATATAATAGTTTTTTTTATATTTAAGATGTCATTTGGATCCATTTTTTTCACGCTTTATGATTTTATTTCATATCATATTAAACAAATATTTAATTATTATTTCTATTTTCAGTTAAGAGTAAATTTACTTTCTTGTTTGTTTTTTAATAATTAAAATCTAATTTTTTTATTACTAAATTACAAACTAGTTAAGCAGAACAAAATTTATAGAGTGCTTTTGATAGAAATTTCTTTTATAAGCTAATCAATGTTATATTTCTAATACTATAATTATAGTCATTTATTATGTGATTCTTATAGCACTTTCTCAAATTTTAATTAATTTAAATCATTATAATTAGTTTACTCTCTCCTAGAAAAATAAATTATGCTACGAGCCTAGATTTTTTTGTGTTATTTTTTCCTCTCCTTTTCGCTTTAAAATACTTACGGTGAGGAGAAAATTAATTTTCATAACAGTTTTGCTAAACGAAATATCTTTTTAAATGCTTGAGAGTATAATTTTTAACCAAAATTATTGGGGATGGATTAATGGAATGTATTTACATTGGAGTAGATAAACGCCAATGCCTTTTTCATCAAAGATGTGAAGGCATCTATCAATTAACGAAATTTTTAAACATGAAAAATCGCGAAGCTAGCTTGTTTTCAAAGTATGTTTTCAAACGATATTATTACAATAAATTACTCGATTGGTCACAAGATCCTACCAATAGCCTTGTTGGCTATTCCTTTAAAAATTTAGCAAAGATTCTCAAGGTTTTTTCAAAACCTTTTATTCGTGACAAATATCGTCTTGAATCCAATTTAGCTCGTATTGAAGATGATTTAGCTAGCTGGGAAAATACTAAAAAAATGGTTGACCCTCTACCTTATTTTAAGAAATGTGGTGAAGCCTACGGTTTAATTTTGAAAAAAGCAGTTTTACTTAGTAAGCACGATAGTGAGACCTGTAAACAAATGGAAATTTTAGGTCAGAATATTGGTATGATCATTACCATGCGTGATTCTATTCAGGATTTGAAACGCGATCGAGCTACCGGAAGTTATAATCCTTTCCTCTATTGGAAAGAATCAGATATTATTAATTACTATAATGACCAAAGCCGAGTTTTGCGAAAAGATATACTTCTATCAGCTCAAAGGAAAAATTTAGAAAAATTAAATATACCAAGGACTCCAATCAAAACTACTCTTTTCAATGGCATTAGTATCTTTGCTGCTGCTGCAAGTAATCCTTATGGAATCTGTAAATCGCAATTACAACCTCATGCTATTCTTCA
>Ga0307378_10001865_pt1 | contig 33334 bp, 27 predicted proteins | sample UN1MG_FD_202238 | JGI IMG/M metagenome (GOLD analysis project Ga0307378, IMG submission 202238) | Soil microbial communities from Risofladan, Vaasa, Finland - UN-1 | ecosystem: Environmental > Terrestrial > Soil > Coastal area > Acid sulfate soil | place: Finland: Risofladan, Vaasa | collected... | reverse complement strand
TCCCCCAGGGAAGCGTACGCGCCGCCCAGGTGATGGTAGGAGTACGCTTCCGCTATAATGACGTTGGCGGGCGGAGGCCAATAGGCCGCGGCGTACCCGGCGATTACCACCGCCGCGCCGACGGCGATTTTCCACCTCGTCCGGGCCCGAGCCGCGTCGACGAGCCCCACGACCGCCGCGGCGGCGAATACCGCCAGCAGCGGAAAGGCCGGGAAGCGGTAACGGCCCGTTACGAAGAAGAGCGTCGCGAGCGAGCCGAGGTACACCGCCAACAGCGCCAGCGTCGGCCAGAACTTGCGCCGCGGCGCCGCCAACGCCGCGCCGGCCAGCGCCCACGGCAGTATTATGCCCCACGTGAAGGGCAGGATTTTCAATACCCCGCTCCTCGGCCTAAAGAAGTTGAAGTCCTGGTGGTTCGGTATTTCGTACGCGCTTGCGAGGAGGCGGAGGCGCCGCCCTACTTTCGTCGCATAATCGCCCGGCCGCGTAAGAGCGTATTTAACCGCCTCGCGGGTGAAGAAGGCCGAGACCTCGGAGGGTTTGAGCGGGCGGCCGAGCGCCGCCTCGGCGTACGCGGTGGACGACGCCTCCATGTGCGCGGGCCACGGCCCGGGCGCTTTGAACGTGCCGTTGGCCTGGGGGTTGTTGCCGATGAAGAGGTTGACGCCGCCGTTGGAGGATATGAGGACGACGTCGCGGCCCACGACGTAGTTGCGGACGGCGCAGGGGGCGACTACCACCGCCGCGGCCGCGACGAGCGCCGCGACGTACTTACCCCGGGCGAGGCGGGACGCGCCCTCCGCCAGGTACCATATCGCCAGCGCCGCCGGCAGCAGGAGCAGCAGGTAGTTGGGCCGGGCCAACGCCCCCAAAGCTATCAGTGCGCCCGCGGCGGCCGCCCGCCCCGGCGACCAGCGCGAAGTCGACGCCAGCAGCGCCACGCCGGCGAGGACCGCCGGCAGCAGGAAGTCCATGAGGAGCTCGCCGTCGTAGAAGACGGCCGCGGGAGAGAGCGCGTAGATGAGCCCGGCGACGACGCCGGCCGCTGTCCCGGCCAGCCGTTTGCCGAGCAGGAAGACAAGCGCCGCGGTCGCGACCGATGCCAGGAGCTGGAGGAACGCCACGGCTCGGAAGTCGGCGAAGCCCCCCCGCGTCGCGAGCTTGACGCCGGCTATGAAGTACGGGTACGCCGGGCTGGAGTGGAAGTAGACGCCGCGGCCCAGGAGCTCGCCGCTTAGAATAATCTGCGCCTGGCGCGCGTATTCGACGGTGTCGCCGGTCGCGGCGGAGAAGAGCGGGAAGTCGCGTATCCCGGCGAAGTAGAGCAGCCGGACGGCGAGCGCCGCGGCGACCACCGCGGCCAACGGGAGGTATCGACGTAGCGTGGCGTTCACGACGCGTCGAGTATAAAATATCGCGTCGCCCTTGGCAAGCCGGGCGACGAAAAAGGCCGGCTTGCGCCGGCTTAATCTTTCGAGGCTTGCGGCCCTTACCTGCGGCCGCCCTTATCTACCTCGGCGCGGTTCTCTACGACCTCGTCGATTATGCCGTACGCGACGGCCTCTTCAGGCGTCATGAAGTAGTCGCGGTCGGTGTCGCGCTCGACGGTGGCGAGGTCCTGGCCCGTATGCTCGGCGAGGATGCGGTTGAGCAGGTGCTTGAGCCGCAGAATTTCTTTGGCGTGGATGTCGATGTCGGAGGCCTGGCCTTTGAAGCCGCCGGCGAGCTGGTGGAGCAGGATGGTCGAGTTGGGGAGGGCGTAGCGTTTGCCCTTGGTGCCGGCGGCCAGGATGACCGCGGCCATGCTGGCGGCCATTCCCAGGCAGTACGTCGCGACGTGGCAGCGCACGAACTGCATCGTGTCGTAGATGGCGAAGCCCGCCGAGACCGAGCCGCCCGGCGAATTGATGTACATCAGGACGTCGCGCTCCGGGTCCTCTTTCTCCAGGTAGAGCAGTTGGGCAATAACGAGGTTGGCGACGTTGTCGTCGACGGCGTCGCCGACGAAGATGATGTGGTCCTTGAGGAGGCGGGAGTAGATGTCGTACTGGCGCTCGCCCCGGGCCGTCTGCTCGACCACCCACGGTATCAGCGTCACGGTTTACCTCCGGCGTAAAGGCCGGCCGAAGCGGCCGGCCGTAAGGCTGTTTCCATTTGGAGGTGAGGGGATTCGAACCCCTGACCTTCTGCATGCCATGCAGACGCGCTTCCAGCTGCGCCACACCCCCAGGGTCCTTATTAGATGATAGGCGAAATCGCGGCCTAAGTCAAGGGTAAAGGCCCGCCCCCGCCGCCCGCCGTTGATTTATCGTAGCGCGCGTGTTATATTTCGCGCGCATCAACAGCTTATGGCGGCTCGCAGGATAGACCGTAGCCCGCACGTGCGGGAGAACGTGCTGGCGCTCAGGAGGCGCCGGCGTTTCGTCGAGGTTTACTTCGTCGTCGCGCTGGCGCTCGTCGCCGTCGTCCTCATCCTCCACACCCTCTTCGTCATAGGCCGGCTGCGGCGCGAGTTCCGCGTCACCAGCAACGCCTACGCCACCTTCCAAACGCTGCTCGCCTCCGACCTCCAGGACCCGGGGATGGAGGACGTCATCATCATGCTGGCGCAGGACATCGGCGGCACGATGAACTTCCCCACCGTCGCGACCGACGCCGAGGGAACGCCCCAGGTGTGGTGGCCCGGCTTCAACGAGCGGCTGGGGGCCGACCCGGACGAGAACCTCGAGCTCGTCAAGGGCTTCGCCGCCGACCTCGACCGCCGTAATGACCCCATAACCATAACGCGCTACGAGGTGGACGCCGAAACCGGCCGGCCCGCGGACCGCCTCTTCGGCCGGTTCCACTACGGCGAGCCGCGGACGATCCGCCTGCTGTACTGGGTGCCGGCGCTGGAGCTGGCCCTCATCGCCGCGTTTACGTTTACCGGCGCCCTGGCGTACCGGCGCCTGAAGAAGACGGAGCAGCAGGCCATCTGGGCCGGGATGGCGCGGGAGACGGCGCACCAGCTGGGGACCCCCGTCACTTCCCTCATCGGCTGGCTGGAGCACCTGCGCGAGCGGGCGGGCGACGACGAAGCGCTGCGGGAACCGCTCGCCGAGATGGCCGAGGACATAAAGCGCCTCGAGAAAGTGGCCGCCCGCTTCCAGGAGATAGGCGCGCCCGTGCGGTTGGCGGAGGGCGACGTCGTCCCGTTGGTGGAGCGGGCGTTGGCGTACGGCCGACGCCGCGCGCCGGCCCAGGCCGAGATAACGTTCGAGGCCAGAACGCCCGCGAAGCTGCTGGTTCCCCATAGTCCCATATTGGTAGAGTGGGTGGTGGAGAACTTCGTCAAAAACGCCGTCGACGCGACGAAGGACTTATCGCCGGGGCAAGGGCGCATCGTCGTAGAGGTGCGGGAAGATGCGGATGCCGTGGCCTTGGCCGTGACCGACAACGGCGTCGGCATAGACCCGGCGGAGACGGGCCTGATATTCACGCCCGGCTACAGCACCAAAGAGAAGGGGTGGGGTTTGGGGCTATCCCTCGTGAAGCGCATCGTGGAGGAAGTCCATCACGGCCGGCTCGAGGTTCGCAGCGAGCGTGGTAAGGGTTCTACTTTCACCGCCTACGTGCCGCGGAAGTCGCGGAAAAGAGGAGAAGGTTAAATGGGGATACGTAAACCGATTATCGCCGCCCTGGGCGCGTCGGCCGCCTTAGCCGCGTTTGCGCTTTTGTCGTCGTCATCTTGCGGCGCGCCGCCCGCCGGCGGGGGGGAATTCACGCTCGTCGCCGACAGCCTGGGTGAGGTCCCGATGCACCCCGACGCGTTAACGTTGGATAACCTCGCGAACGCGTTCGACGGCTCGATGGAGACGCGGTGGACGACGGTGGCGAATATGGAACCGGGTTTCTTCGTCGAGCTGCGGTTCGACCGACCCCGCAAGGTCGCCGGCCTGGTGCTGAATTCCAAGCCGACGCCCAAGGACTTCCCGCGCGGCTTCGTCGTCGAGGTATCGCGCGACGGGGAGAATTGGGAGGAGGCCGCCGCGGGCGGCCCCAAAGCGACGAAGGGCGGCGTCACGACCATAAACTTCGACCGGCCGCGCGAAGTGCGCAACGTGCTGGTAACCGTAAACAAGGCCGCGCCTTATTGGTGGTCGATATACGAGGTGGAAGTCAAGTACGCCGAATAGGCAAAGCGGGACGAAAGACGCGAGGCGCTCTTCCGGAGGCGTATAAGCTGCGGGAGGATACGGAAGCGGTAACCCCCTTTTTTAAAAAGCTAGTACACGGATGGTCGAGCGAGGGCGGCGGCGGGAAGTTCCCGCTTATCGTTTTGGCGGCGTTCGCGCTTTACCGGCTAATATACGGCTTCGTTATCTTCGACGCCATGGCCGTCCCCGAATTCGATTTTTTTTGTTTCCGGAACGTCGCCCATAGTTTCGCGCATTTCGGACTTCCCTCTTTTTACAAATGGGCCCCCGGTTACCCTCTCTTAATGGCTTTGTGGCCTTTTCACTTTGGCGGGGTTGACCGATTGCTTCAAGGCGGAGAGGTAGTTAATCTCGTAGCGTCCGTGGGAGTGCTTTTATTGTTATACCGTTGGGCCAGGGGTATCGTGGGGCCGGCGGCGGTCCTCGCCGTCGTAATAATGGGCAGTTTTAAAATCTTCGTCGAACATTCGGCGCAACCGTTGTGTGATATGGTACTTGTTTTTTTCGTCGTCGCCGCCGTATCCGGCGCCGGGACGGGGAGATTTTGGCCGTATGCGGCGGCGGGAGCGGCGGCCCTTACCAGGTACGAAGGTATCGCCTTGTTGGTTTTAGTTCTCCTGGCCGACGCACCCCGCTGGCGGTCGCGCCCCGCGGTCTTATGGTACGCGGTTGTAGCGGCGTTGCCGATAACCGCGTGGTTAGTGTTGAGCGTTCTTAATTCGCAAGTCGTAAACCCTTACGTCGAACAAATGCTGGCGTTAAAAACTGTCGGCGTCGGTTTTTTGGGGACGGTGGCGTACGTAATATTTCCCGCGTGGGCGCCCCATTTGGGTTTCGTGGCAGTTTTTTTTGCCGCGGTCGCGTTATGGGGGGCCGTACTCCTCGCCTGGCGCGGCGGCGTAGGGGCCCGCGTGTACGTGGCGTTCGCGGTATTCTATATCGCCGTCCACATGTTATTCCCGTTTAGTTTTGGAAGGTTCGTCCTACCCCTCATACCGCTCATCTCCGTGGCGTTGGTCGCGGGCGGGAAGCAAATACTGGCGTTTGGCGGAAGGGGGCTTAAGCGGGTGTCTTGGCCGGGTGTCGTGGGGGCGGCGGCCGCCGTTTTGTGGTTGGTGGGGGTTTCGGCCTCGTTTGTAACCCGGCGCAAGGAGCCGGCGTTATTCGTATGGGGAGCGGGCCTACCGCTCGCGGCGTTAATGACGGCCGCGATATGGGCCGCGTTTTTTCCCGCTCCCGTTTCGGGGGCTGAAAAACGACGTCGGTTCGCAGGATTCGTTTTCCCGTTAATTTTCTTATCCCTATTTGTAAACGCGCAAGTGAAGTTATGGGGAGCGAACTGGTACAACTTCCGGTGGCGGGGGGCTTCGCTGCGGGCGGCGGGTGAGGCATTGTCCGAATTCGTGGCCCCGCATAAAAAGGTGTGCACGGTTTGGCCCGATATTATAAAGTTCTACGCCTATCCCGCGTCGTTTAAGGTTATCAAGCCGGCGCGACTTAAGGCCCCCGACGAACGGAAGTTCGCGGCTGTGGCCGCCCGGAAAGGCGTAACGTACGTCTGTTACGACAGCATTTCGGGCAACGACCCGTTCGGTTATTTCGCCCTGAATACGGGGGTTCCCCTGCTGACGCCGTTTGCCGCGGGGGAGGACGTGCCGCCCTACGAACGCCGTAGTACCGTCGTGACGCCCGGGGAATACGTCCACGTCTACCGCTTAAAAAATGAACGCTGAAAAGGGCCGTGCGCGATAGGGTCAACTTAGATATGGGACGTCGCAACGAGAAGTTCGAGCCCCGCCGTCGGCTCACGACGGCTGCGGCGGCGTTCGTCGCCGCGATACCGACAACCGAGCGGGTGCTCGTAGCCGCGATCCTGGTTTTGGCTTTTGCCCTCTTATTGACCACTTATGATTTTTTCGCCGTACCGCCGCCGGATTTTTTCTCGTTTCACGCCGTCGCGGCCAGCTTAGGCCGATTGGAATTGCCGGGGTCGTTTAAGCGGGCTCCGGCGTACCCCGCGGCTATAGCCCTCGGCCGGCTGGTAGCGCCCGGGCCGGACCCCTTCCTTACCGCGGCGAGTGTTATAAATATCTTCGCCGCCCTGGGGGTCTTGGCGTTGACCTATTATTGGACCAGGCCGATGCTCGGGCGGTGGGCGCCGTTGGCCGTGGCGTTGGTCGCGACGTCGTCCCAGTTCGCGTTGTTGGCCGCTATGCCCTTATGTGAGATGTTGTACCTCCTCTTGATATTGGCGGCGGTGGTTACGGCGGGGCGCGCGAACGGATGGACGTACTTGTGGGCCGGCGCCGCGGCCGCGACGCGGTACGAGGCGCTGGCGATAATACCGCTGGTGGCCCTGTGCGACGCGGCTAATTGGCGCCGCCGGCCGCGGCTGATAATTTACGCCTTGCTCGCCGTCGTACCCGCGGCCGGTTGGGTGTTGGCCGGGTACTTGCTCACCGGGTCCCTCAATCCGTACGTGGAAGAGATTCGGGCGCTGGGCGCGAGCGGGTGGGCGTTTCCGCGCGTGCTCGCGGCGTCTTTCTACGACCCGGCTCGGCCCGCGTCGTGGGCGATTACGGCCGTCTTCGCCGCCGTGGCCGCGATCGGATGCGTGAAACTCGCCGTCCGGGGCGGCGCGGGCGAACGCGCCTATATCGGTTTCGCCGTTATTTATACGACGGTACACGTCGTCTTTCCGTTTAGCTTCCGCCGCTTCGTATTCCCGGTGTGGCCGTTAATGGTTTTGGCGTTGTTGGAGGGGGGCAAGGTTTTATATTCCTGGGGCGGGAAGTTGCGTTCGGGCAGGTGGTGGTACGCGACGGCCGCGGTTTTATGCGGCGTTTTCGCCGTGGGGCTCGCGTGGCGCGCGGGAACCTGGCGCGGCGGCTCTACGGAGACGTTGCTTTTCGCGGGGTTGGTCCCGCTGGCGGCCCTGGCAGCCTGCGTCGTGTGGGGAATCGCGGGCGCGCGGCTCGAACCTCGGCGATGGGCTTTGGGGGCCGTGGCGCTGGTCGCCGTCGCGTTGTTCGCCGACGGCAACTTCCGCGCGTACCTCCCCGAGCGCGAAGCCATAAAGCACGACCGAGCGTCGCTCAAGAAGGCGGCGTCGTGGCTTGCGCGCGCGGCGGGGCGCGACGAGGTCGTAATCACGGCCTACCCGTACCTTTTCGGCTACTACTTCGGCGCGGCGGGGCCCGCGGCGCGGCTGCCGGCTTCTTTCCGCACCGCCGACTTCGCTCTGTTTACGGCGCGAGCCCGGCGCGCCGGCGCGACCTACGTTTGCTACGATAGCATCTCGGCCCGCGACCTGGGCGGATATTTCGTCGAGGGCACCGGCGCCCAACTCCTTCAGCCGCTAAGCGCCGGCCGCGACGTCGGGCCTTACCGCTTTATAGGCCAAACCGAAGCTCCCGGGGAATACGTTTACATCTACCGGTTGGCCGAGGAACCGCCGGGGTGGAAGCCGCCCGGGTGGGAGAACGAACGGGAGGAATGACGGGCCCCGCCGGCGGCGAGGGCCGAAATGCCCGTAGTGCCGTCGCCGAAGAACCTCATTATTTACGTACGTTGGGCGGCCCCGACCTGCGTCGCCTCGGCGGCGGCGTTGAGGCCGGCAGATTGAAATGTCGTCGTCGCGGATAGTATTAATCGTTTTCGCGGCCTTGTACGTCGCGTTGGTGTGGACGGTCCGTTACGTCCCGACGCAGGACGGCCCCAGCCACCTCGCCAACGCCGCGGCGCTGAGGGACATCCTCCTCCCGGGCGACCAGGGCCTCGAGGCCGACTACTATGTCCAACGGCGGCCCGTGCCGAATTGGGCCTACTACGCCGTCGTGGCGCCGCTGGCCGCCGTCGTACCCCCGCTCGTCGCCGAGAAGCTGTTCCTCTCGGCGTACGTACTCGCCTTCGCTTTCGCGTTTTATAAACTCGCCCGCGCCGCCGGCGTCCGGACGTGGGCGGCGGCGGTAGCGGCGCTGCCGCTTTCGGTAGCGCTTCCCTTCCAGATAGGTTTTTACAATTATTGCGCCGGCGTCGCGGTTATGCTGGCGGCGTTGGCGTACTTTTGGCCGCGGCGGGACCGTCTGCGCGTTAGGGAAGCGGTCGTACTAAACCTATCAGTGGTCGCGGCATATTTTTGCCACCTGCTGCCGGCGGTGCTCTTGCTCGGCGCCGTTTATTTTTTGAACGTCGTTTTGGCGGCGGGTATCGTCCCGGGAGAGCGTTCTATAGCGCGGCGCGCCCGTTTCCTGGCCGGCCTGCTGCCGGCGTGGGTCCTGCCGCTGTATTACCTTTTCCAGCCGAGCGGCGGCGATACGACGTGGTTTCCGGCCGGCGAGCTTTTGCGGTTGCTGGTGAGTGGGTGGCCGTTGGTGTCTTTCGGCCCGGCGCAGCGGCCGGTGGGTTTTTTGGCCGCGGCGGCCGCGCTCGCCGGCGTGGCGGCGGTGTTTTGGGCCAAGAGGTCGGGCCGCCGGCCCCTACGGCAACCTCGCGACGCCTTCGGTTTATTGGCCGCGGCGTTCCTAATTTTATGCTTCGTCGCGCCGGACGCCGCCGCGGGCGGTTCGCTGGTCTCGGCCCGCCTCGCGGCGTTCGTATTCCTGTTCGTATTTATTTGGGCCGGCGACGGCCTCGGTAGGCGGGGCGACGCGGCGGCGCTGGTCGTGGCGGTTACGTTGGCGGCCGCGGCCTGGGTAGGCGATTTATATTACTATCGCAAATATGACCGCGTCCTGCGCGAGCTTACCGCCGCCGATTGCGGGTTCCGGCCCGGCGCCGGGATGGTTTACCTGGATTACGCCGAGGGCCGGCCCGGGCTGGTGCGCGTAACGTTGCACGCCGGCGCCTACTACGCGCTGCGTTCGCGCCTGCTGAATTTCTCCAATTACGAAGCCGAGCTTCCGTATTTCCCGGTGCGGTTCCGCCCCGGCGCGCCGCGGCCGGCCGCGGTCGAGATAATAGGGGGCGGCCGGTACGACGCGGAGAAATGGGCGTCGCTGGTGGATTACGTCATCACGTGGGATATGGAAGAATACCACCGCCGCCGGCTCGCCGCCGAACGTTGTTACGACCTCGTCGTCAACGGCCCGCAGCTCAAAATTTTTCGAATAAAGGCCGCCTACCGTAAAGCCGGCCGCCCGTAGGCGGCCGGCTTCGCATATGAACGTATCGCGGCGGTCCAGTTTTCGGAGTCGTTCCTTTTTATTCCCTTCTCGAGAAACGCCGTTCGGGCCCGCCCGGGCTCAAGGCCGGTGCCGGTTACTGTATGCCGGTCAAGTACGCGCCGTATACGGTGGAACGCAGCTTGGCCTGGTCGACTTCGTAGACCACTATGAAGTCGGCGTTTTCCGGGCGATAAACTTGTTTAAAAGCGTCGCCGCCGTAGTCGACGCGGATGATCGTCAGCTCGCTTCCCGCGATGTCCGTCGGCACTTTTTTCAGGCCGGTATAGCCCTTATACCATATCGCCGTAAGGCCGGGGCGGAGCGAGAGCGCGGGCGGTTCCACGACGACGTACCGGGCGTTATAGTTCGTCAGGACGGCTAGGAGCTCGCGAATGCCGCCGGCAGGCCAGTAGAGCGTGGGCCGGTCGTATTGGTAAAGCAGTTGGACGACGCGCGGCCAGGTGACGACGACCTCGTCGGGTCCGGTGTGTTCGTTGAGCCACGTCGCGACGTCGGCGAGGCGTTGGTATTCGACCCGGTCGTCGTACCGGAGCGTTTTAGCGAGCGGTTTGACGAGTGGCAGTAGCAATATTACGACCAGCGCGGCCGTGACCCAACGCCGCCGCCGTTCGAATAAACCCGCCGCCCGCATTACGCCCGCAAAGCCGAGGGGTATGGCCAGCAAGTAGAACGGCGTGAAGTAGCGGAAAAGCCCCCAGCCGCAAACGGCGAGGCCCACGATGGAGGCCAGCAGAGCGAGCGCCGGGAAGAGAAGCGCGCGCCGGCGCCTGAGCACCGGGACGGCCACGGCCGCCAGCAAGACGAACGCGGCGAACGGTGCGCCTTTGAACGGCTCGCCGGTGCCGAGATTGCCGAGCAGGAAAGGCTCGAGCGCCCGCCATATGCCCCGGACGTACCGGCCTAACAGGCCGAAGAAGTCGTACGAGGCGAAGAACCCGGCCCACGTCGGTACGTACCTTTTGACGGCCCACACTTGTTCCTGGTTGGGCGCGATTATAAAGTACTTGGCCTGGGAGTAGAGCGGGTCGCCGAAGGTGCGGGCGTTTCGTATCCACCACGGCATCGCCGCGGCGGCGAAGGCCAGCAGCGCCAGCCCGGCCGGCGCGAACGCCTTCCGCCGGTACGCCACGAACAGCGCCGCGACGTACGCGACGAGCAGCAGCGCGCCGTTCAACCGGCACAGGTACGAGAGGCTTAAAAGTATGCCCACGATAATGGGTCTAACCAGAGAGGGCCGCTCGGACTCGAAGTCGCCCGCGACGGCGATAGCGGCGAAGAAGAGCAGGGCGAAGTACGCTTCCGGTTGGACCCGGCTCGAGAACCACAGGAACGCCGGCTCGACGGCCGCGACAGCGACGCCGGCCAGCGCGAGCCCCGGCCCGAGCCACCGCCGGATGAGCAGGTATAACAACGCCAGCGCGCCGAGCGACGCTATGAGCGTGAGTATCCGCGCCGCGGCGGCGGTGTTCGCCCCCAGCGCGAACGTCGCCGCGGCCACCAGCGGTACCAGCGGTTGGCGGTTGCCCTCCGGGTGGACGACGGCGCCGGGCTCGCCGAAGAAGTCCCATTTGGCGTACGTTACGTACCCGCGCCCTTGGGCCAGGTTGCGGCCGACCTCCAGGATGTTTCCGGCGTCGGCCTCGGGCAAGAAATTATGGAAGAAACACCAGAGCCGTGGGGCCAAGGCGAGGACGAATATTAAAATTAAAACCGTCACCTCGGCCCGCCGCGATAGATTTGTGTTGGTCATCATAATGGCGTATTTTAGCAAAGCTTTCACGTATAGTAAAGCGTAACTAGTTGCGTCCGCCGCGGCGGTCCTTTCCTAATAATGTTGGCACGGGGCGAATAATGGGTTAAAATTATACCGGTCACGACGCTATGGATAAGCCGCGCGAGATTATCAGGGCCGTTATCCGGCTCGGGCGAGGCCGCCTCGCCGCGGCGGCGCTGGCGGGTGCCGCCGGCGTTATAGCCGTCGTCGCGGCCGCGACGTTGTTCGCCTTGGGTGCTTCGGCGCTTTGGGGGTGGTGGCCGGCCGCGGCGTTGGCGGCGGTCGCCGCCGCGGGCGCGCTGTACGGGTTCTGGCGGCTTCTGGGCCGGGGGCTGGCGGCGCGGGCGCGCCTGGCCGACGCCTTGGGTACCGCCGAGTCGCGGGTGCCGTCGCTCAGGCATCGGCTGGCGTCGGCGTACTACGTCGCCGCGGCCGAGGGCGACCGCGGGACCTCGCCCGAGTTGGCCGAGGCGTTCGTCGGCGACGTCGAGCGGCGCCTCCCGGCGAGTATGAAGGCGCCGTTGCCCGGGAGGTATCGGTTAGTGCCGCTGGGCCTGCTCTCCGGCGCGGCGGTGGCGTGGTTGGTCGTCGCGTTCGCGGCGCCGGGGTTCCTCGGCGACCGCCTGGCGGCCCTGGCGGAAGCCGCGCCGGCGGGCGGCCTTATCGCGGCTGTGTCGCCCGGCGACGCCCGCGTGGGGGTGGGCGCGACGATAGCGGTGGAGGCGACGCTGCGGCGCGACTTTGCAGGCGAGGCGGCCGTCGTCGTCGAGCGGGGCGGCGCCGCAAGCGAGGTCCCGATGGAGCTCCGGGGGCCGCGGGAGCTCGCCGCCTCGGTGGCGGCCGGCGCCGAGGATTTCCGGTACTACGTCGTCGCCGGCGGCGAGAAGAGCCGGCGCTACAAGGTCGAGGTCGTACCGCCGCCGTCCTTCGGCGGCCTGCGCGTCGCGATAACGCCGCCGGCGTACGCCGGCCTACCGGCCCGGGCGCTGCCGCCGGGAGAGGGCGACGTGCGCGCGCTGGCGGGTTCCACGGTCCGCGTCGAGGTCGGCGTCGAGGGCGCGGACGCGGTCGAGCTCGAGGCGCCCGGCGGCCTCCGCGCGACGTGCGTACCCGAGGGCGACGTCTTCGCCGGCGAGTTCGTCGCGGCCGAGGGGGGTACCTATCGCGTCAAGGCCGCGTCGCAGTGGGGCGAGACCTTTACGCCCCGCTTCGCCGTCGTCCTGGAGCCGGACGGGCCGCCGGAGGTCGCGGTCGTCGAGCCGGCCCGGGACCTGGTTATCGCCGACACGTCGCGCTCGCCGCGGCTGCGATTCACCTGCGCCGACGACTTCGGCCTGGGCGACGTGCGCGTCGTCTACTACAACGAGGCGACCGGCCGACGCCTGACGGGCGAGGTCGGCTCCGGCGCCGGCCGGCGCGAGCTGGAGGGCGACGTCGACCTCATCCCGCCCGGTATGGACCTTTTCCCCGGCGACGTCGTCTCGTACTACGTCGAGGCGTTCGACAACGACGACGTACGCGGCCCCAAGGCCGGCCGGTCGGCGACGTACCGCTTCCGCTTCCCCACCGCGGCGGAGATGTTCGAGCAGGTGAGCGAGGAGATGACGGAGGGCGTTTCGGACCTGGCGGGCTTGCGGGAGCAAACCCGGCGCCTGCGCGAGCAGTTGGAAGAGGCGGGCGCGCGGGGGCGGGAGGAGGCGTTCTCTCGGCCCGAGCTGCGCGAGCTGGTCGCGGAACAGGAGCGGCTCCGGCGCGAGCTGGGCGAAGCGGCTGAGAAGCTCGACGCCCTGCTGGAGCGCGCCGACGAGAACGTTATCAGCCCGGAGCTAGCGGCCAAGATCGTCGAGGCGAACCGGCTGTTGAACGAGGCCCTCGATGAGCAGTCGAAGGAGGCGCTGCGCAAACTGTCGGAGGCGCTCCGCGAGGTGGACCCGGAGCGTGTCCGCGAGCTTATGGAGCAGGTCAAGCTGGACCAGGCCGAGCTGGAACGCAACCTCGAGCGCGTCATAAATATCTTAAAGGACGCGCAGCGCGAGGAGCTGCTGCGCAACCTCGCCGCCTGCGCCGAGGAGTTGGCCGAGCGGCAGCGCGACGTCCTGGAGCGGCTCGAGGCCGCGGACTCCCCTCGCGACCAACGCGAGCTGGCGCGCGACGTTGAAGCCTTCGGCGCCGACGTACGCGAGTCGGCCGAGGCGTTCGACGAGGTAGACGCCGAGCTCGCGGCCGAGCTCCGCAAAATCGCCGAGGAGTACGCGGAAGGGCAAGCGAAACGGGCCGCCGAACGCGCGGCGCAGGACCTCGCCGCGGGCGAAATGGAGGAGGCCGCGGCCGGCGGCGCCGCGGCGGAAAAGGAGTTGGAAGAACTGGCCGCGGCGCTGCGGGAGCTGTCGACGCGCTACCGCGAGGGGAAGCGGCGCGCGCTGTTGGCCGATTTGGACCGGGCCATTGAGCGCGTACTGGGCGCGTCCCACCGCGCGGAGGCGATGGCCGCGGAGCTGGCGGGCGGCGCCGGGCCGGCCTTCGCGGAGCGCCAGGAAGGCCTGGCGGCGGAGGTCGGCGACATAGGCGACGACGCCCGGGCGGCCGCGGAGAAGTCGCTCCTGGTGCCGCTGGCCCTCGGCGAGGCGCTGGCGGAAATCGGCGCGGAGTTAGAGGCCGGCGCGCGTAACGTCGAGCTCGGCAACCGCGGTGCCGCGGCCGAGGCGAACGTGCGGGCGTTGGCGGGCCTTAACGTCGTCGCGGCGGCGCTGTTGGAGGTGCGGAACAACGTCGCCGCCGCCGGCTCGTCGATGGGCCTGGCCGAGATGATCGAGCGGATGAAGAAGCTCGCCGAGGGCCAGCGCCAGGTCAACCGCCAGGGCAAATCGGTATTTTCGATGATGCCCGGGATGTCGCCGTCGGAACTCCGGCTCGCGCTCGAGCGGATGGCCGCGGAGCAGGCTATGCTGCGGGAGGGGTTGGAGAAGTTGGCGGGGGAGGGGCGCGGCCGCGGCGCCGGGAAGGCGGGCGAATTCGGCGGCCTGGCCGAAGAGATGGCGGAGCTCGAGCGAGAGCTCGGGGCCGGGCGCCTCGACGAGCGCGTCATCGAGAAGCAGGAGAAGCTGCTGGAGCGGATGCTCTCGTCGACGCGGGCGCTGCGGGTTCAGGGGCGCTCGAGCCGGCGCCGCGCCGAGCCGGCCCGGGAGTACGCGACGCCGACGGTGGCGCCGCTGCCCGGTACCCTCACCGCGCCCCGGCTCGAGGCCGGGCCGGCTAGCGGGCCGCCCGCGGCGGGGTACGTCCCGGCGGACCTGCGCGCGTCGCTGGCCGAATACTACCGCCGCCTGGCGGGAGGCGAATAAGGGTTCATATATGCGGCGAGCAGTAATATTATCGATATCGGCGTTGGCGTTGGCGGCGACGGCCTGGGCGGCCGGTTCCCTCCACGACGCCGCGGCCTATCTCGGGGAAGGGGAGAAGGAAAAGGCCGCGGCCGAGCTTATAGCCTACGGCCGGGGCGACCCCGCGGCGCCGCTGGCCAACCAGGCGCTGGACTGCGTCTTGTTATTATATAAGAAAAACGTGGGAGCGGAGATGCTCGCGACGTACGTGGACGCGCTCGCGCTGGTGGCCGACGGCTACGCCGCGACGGCGGACATCGTCTTCCGCGAGATGGCGGCCGACGGCGAGCTTCCCTGGCCGCTGCGGGGCCGGGCGGTCCTGCTGGCGGCGGACATCAACGCCGCCGGCGACCGCGTGGAGCTGCTCGAGCGCGCGTGGCGCGACTGCGACGACGATACCGGGCGCCTGCTCGGCGTCGCCCTGGCGGAGGCGTATTACAAAGAGGAACGGCCGGACGACGCGCGTAAAGTACGCGACGCGTTCGCGGAGCGCTTCCCCGGCGACGAAGGGCTCAAGTACTTCGACTATTTAAAAGAGGAGAGCGAATGACGGCCAAAGCCGGTTACCGGGAGCAGCAGGTGGTCGTCGTCATCGACGCGGCGCCGCTGGCGGAGCTGCTGCTCGAGTGCAGCCCCCGGCCCATACTGCCGGCGCTGTCGTACGGCCGGGCGAAGATAGGGTACAGTCGCCGTATACGCGACGAAGTAAAAAGGTTGTTGAAGGAGAAGGACCTGCCGGACGACCGCGTCGTCGCCCTGATGGATGAGCTGTGGCGCCAGGGCGTGGAGCTTACGCCGGCCGACGAGGTGCAGGCGTACGAGGACGAGGCGCGGGACGAGGGCTTGCGGCTCGCCGTCGCCGCGGCCGACCCGGCGATATACCTCACCGCCGACGAGAGCCTGGCCGAGTTGGCGGAGTGGAAGGGCGTCGACGTCGTGGATAGTATAGGGAAGGTTAGGCAGATACTGCTCTCGCACGAGGACACGGCGGTCGTCTTTCGCGCGGGTTCGGAGCCGGAGGCGATTCGCGTAGCGGACGCCCTCCGGGAGGCCGGCGTCGACGCGCAGGTAGTCTCGCAGCAGGTCCCCTGGTATAACGGCGTGCTGGTCGTGGGCCAGGGGTATTGGGGCGAAATAATGGTCTTCGAGAAGGACCGCGAGGAAGCGGCGAGGGTGATCGCTCGTTTGGATATGTGAGCTTCGCTACTTTTCCGGAAATATTAAAACCGCCCCCCGGGGCGGTTTTTTCGTGGCCTGCTTTTTGGCGTCGGGGAGGTAGGGGCGACTGACCAGTCGCCCCTACGAACGTTTATTAATCCTCGGGGCCTCCTACGTACGGCGCCAGCCGGCCTTTCTTCACATTGTTAAAGACTGCGGTGGGCCGACCTGAAGGTCGTCCCCTACGAAGACCAGGTGCGCCAACGACCAGAAGTCGCGCCCGCGGCGAAGAAGTAATACGTAGGGCCGCACCTGCAGGTGCGGCCGCGTTTGGGCGGCGGCCGTCACGGTTTGCCGGGAGGTTCCCCCATAATCACGTCCAGGCTCGCCGGGCCGCAGTTGAAGAGTACGTCTATCGCCGAGAGGTTGGGCACGAAGTCGCCGAAGAGCTGGGGGTACGGCGTCGGCTCCCAGCCGAGGTAGCTTTGGCGCAGGCCCGCGGCCTCGAATTTCTCCTTTTCAATATAGGCCGCCTCGCCGTCGGAGGAGAGGTACGCCGTGCCTCCCAGCCTCTTGCAGATGTCGACGACGAGGTCCGTCTTCGTCCCCGCGAAGGTCATCCCCTTTACGTCTACCGCGGGCGTCTCGACGCCCAGGAAGCGGCGCAGGCCGTCGATTAGGTGGAGGTTGAGCTCGACGAGCCACTTCCACTCGCGGCCGTAAACGTCGTCGAAGAAGCCGGCGTAGTCGGCGAAGTGCGGCGCTGTGGCGTAGCTCTGGCGGATGGCGTCGCGGTGTTTGCGGCGCCAGGGCCCTTCCGCGACGCGGACGTCGCGGATGAGCTGGTCGTGCTTCCCCTTGACGTAAACCGGCACCGTGAGCCAGAGGGGCCCCTCGCGCGTTTTGATGCGGTTGCGGACTTGCCAACTCTGTTTGCTGAGTTGGACGAAGTCCAAGAAGGCGAAGGCGTCGGCTCGAGCCATCTTCCGGAAGAAGCCCGCGAAGGGAAGGTATACCGGTTGGTGGAGGGCGATTACTTTTTGCGGACGAGCAGCATCCATCCTGCATCCCGAGACGTCTCGTTGCGGCGGGTGATCGCGTAGCGGTCGAACCACACCACGTCGAAGCCGTCGGCGAAGAGAGCGCGCGCGCCCTCCTCGTCGTACACGGTGAAGCGGAGGCCGTCCCACTCGCCGCGATTGAGGAGCGTCCGGCCGCCGGCGCTTTCGGACTCGGTAACGTGCGAATCCTCCGGCGAGCGGAGGTTGGTGAAGCACCATCCCCCGGGCGCGAGGACGCGCCGGACTTCGGCCACCGCCCCGGCGACCGCGGCCTCGTCGCCGTAGAATATGCACTCCCACGGCAGGACGACGTCTAAAGAATTATCACGGAAGGGAAGACGGTCCAACGCGCCGCAAGCGGCGCTTCCGGCGAGGTCCTCTTCGGCCAGGAAGGCCCGCACGTTGCGCGCGGCCTGTAAGGAGTAGTCGAGCGCGAACGTCCGGAAGCCGCAGCGGCTCAGGAGGACGGTGTGGCGCCCGGAGCCGGAGCCCAGGTCGAGGGCGCGAAGGTTGCGGCGGTCCTCCTCGCGGGGGAAGGCGTAGGCCACGAACCGCACGACCTCTTCGGCGGGGTAGACCATGCGCCGGCGCGCGTGGTGGTTTTCCCAGAACGCTCTCTCTACCATAACCCTCTTCGGCGGTGGCGGCCGCGGGAGGCCGTCAAGCGAAGTCGCCCTCCCCGATGCCGTCGCCGGCGGGAATGTCGCGGGTGGCGCGGCGGCCGTTCACGTCGTCTATGCGAAACGGGTTCAAACCTTTGCGGTTCTTGCCGGGGCGCAGGATGTCTATATTTTCGCCCTCGCGCAGTACGTCGCCGGCGGCGACGTCGCAGGTGGCCTGGATGCCGCGCTGCGAGTAATGGAATAGCTCCTCTTCGGCGGGTTGGACTTCCTTTTCGCCGGTGCCCCGCATTTTCTCCACCAGCCGTATCGCCCGGACCATGGCGGTGAGCTCGTGGGGTTCGACGGCGAAGGAGTGGTCGGGTCCGGGAAGGCCGTGGTCGAGGGTGAAATGTTTTTCTATCACCTTGGCGCCCAGCGCGACGGCCGCGGCGGGCGCGGCCACCGGGTCGGCGGAGTGGTCCGACAGGCCGACGACGGCGCCGAACGTCTCGGCCAGCGTCGGGATGGCGAGAAGGTTCACGGCCTCGGGAGGCGTGGGGTAGGCCGCGGTGCACTGCAGGAGCGCCACCGGGACGTCGGCCGCGGCGCGTACGAAGTCGAGCGCGCGTTGGATGTCGGCGTACGTGCCGGCGCCGGTCGACATCAGGAGGGGTTTGCCGGTAGCCGTCAAGAATTCCAGCAGGCGGAGGTGATTGAGCTCGGAGGAGGCCACCTTGTGGACCGTGACGTGCGGGTCCACCGCCCGGGCGTCGGTTACGGAGAAGGCGGAGGCCATGAACTCCAGGCCGCGTTCGCGGGCGTGAGCGGCCAGCTCGGCCAGCATCTCGTACGGCATCTCGAGGCTGCGTAGGAGCTCGAGCGCGTCCTCCCGGATGCCGGCCTCGGCCAGGTAGTCGCTTTGGCCCGCGCCGGGGGCGTATATCGTCTCCGCCCGAAAGACCTGGAACTTGACGGCGTCGCAGCCGGCGTCGGCCGCGGCGTCTATGAGCTCGTGGGCCCGCTCCTCGTCGCCGCCCAGCACGCCCGCCCGCCAGTTGGACCCGGCCTCGCCGACGACGAAGACCGGTTTGCCCTCGCCGAAGGGAGCTTCGGCCTCGGGGCCCGGGTTGGGTTTCGGTTTCGCCATAGTGTGATTATTTTATTTTAATGTCTTTCAAACCCTCGGCGATGCCGATAAGGTCGAGCTTCCGGGGCTCTTCCGTGATGGCGGTGGTGGCGCCGGAGTCGCCGAAGTCGACCAGCGCCAGCGTGCCCTTCTCGTGTTCGGAGAAGGCGATACCGAAGATCGGTATCTCCTCGGCGACGTAGACGTAGCCGGCCTCCCGTCCCGCCTTCGTGAGGACGAGCTTTTCGCAGCTAAGCTTCTTACCGGCGAGGGTCTCGTAGGGAGCGGCCCCGGCCTCCTCGGCGTCGACGCCCGCGCCGCCGCCGAAGACCTCGTTCAAGTCGGGCCCTTGGCCTACGGTTTCCATCGCCTTCTGCAGCAGCTGGAGCTCCTTGAGCGGCAGCTCTACCGCCGGCGCGTCGCCCACCTTGACGATAAGGCGTTCGGATTCCTCCGCCAGGTCCTTGCCGCTTTTGAGGAAGGATATGCTCTCGAGCTGGGGCACGAGGGCTTTGGATACGGCCTTGCGGCCTTCGCGCTCGACGACGACCTCCAGCCAGAAGTAATCCCGGCCGCCGCGGCCTTCCTTGCCGGTGAGCGCGACGAGGACCTCCGACTCCTTACCGCTACCGCTCGTAAGACGGTACTCGCACCAGCGGCCCACTTCCCATTGGCTGACGGCCTCGGTCAGCACCTCCTCGATGGCGGTGGGCGGCGGGGGCGTTTCTTTTTTTCCGCAGGGGCCGCAGCCGGCGAAGAAGGCCACGCAGGCTGCGAGGGAGATAACGAGTGCGCGAGTTGCCATATTTTCCTCCTGGAGAGTTACGCTATGCCGAACGCGTAATGTATGATGTAGTAACAAACGGCGCTGATGGCGGCGGCACCGGGGAGGGTCAGGAACCAGGTGATAACGATGCGCCGCGCCAACGCCCAGCGGACGGCGTTGATGTTTTCGGTGGCGCCCACGCCCATAATGGCGGTGGCGATGACCTGCGTCGTGCTGATGGGCGCCCCCAGCCAGGAGTTGACGAAGATTACCAGGGCCGAGGAGGTCTCGGCGCTGAAGCCGTGCGAAGGCTGGAGGCGGACCATGCGCGAGCCCATAGTACGTATTATGCGCCACCCCCCTATCTGGGTGCCGAGCCCCATGAAGAGGGCGGAGCTGAGTATAACCCAAACCGGTACGTGGAAGTCGGTCTGGAGGCCGGCGATGACCAGGCCGGCGGTAATCACGCCCATGGCGTTCTGGGTGTCGTTGGCGCCGTGGCTGAACGCCATGGCCGCGGCGGAGAATATCTGCGAGACGCGGAAAAACTTATGGGCCTTGCCGGGCACCGCCCGCCGCGACAACCACAGCACCGCCACCATAAAGATGTATCCGATGGCGAAGCCGGCGATGGGCGAGAGCACCATCGCGATGACGATTTTTTGGATGCCGGCCCATTGCCAGGTACCGACGCCGAAGGCCGCCGCGGCGGCGCCCATCAGGCCGCCGACCATAGCGTGCGTTACGCTTATGGGGATGCCGAGGTACGAGCAGGCGCCGGACCACACGATGGCGCCGACGAGAGCGAAGATGAGGATCCATAAATTTATGTCGGCCGGGTCGACGATGCCCTTGCCGATGGTCCTGGCGACGGCGGTGGTGAGGAACGCGCCCAGGGTGTTGAAAACGGCGGCCATCAAGACCGCCTGATAGGGTTTGAGCGCGCGCGTCGAGACGGTGGTAGCGATGGCGTTGGCGCAGTCGTTGACGCCGTTGATGAAGTTGTAAACCGAGGCTAGGGCTATTACGACACCGAGAAGCAGGAACGTTTCGAGCATCGACCTCAGCCGGCCTTACGCGTTAATCGGGGTTTAGGCGTTCTTTACTATTACGCCGTCGACGATGTTGGCGACGTCTTCGCAGCGGTCGGTGGTGCCCTCGAGGACCTCTATTATCTCTTTCCACTTGATTATGGTGATGGGGTCCTTTTCGCCGTTCAGGAGGTTGGCGAGGGCATTACGGCAGATGTGGTCCGCCTCCTCCTCCAGGCGGTTTATCTCCAGCAGGTGGGGTTTCACGTCCGGGAAATGCCGAAGGCTGCGCACGGCCTTCTCTACGTTCTTGGCGCCGGCCAGGATGAGCTCGGCGATCACGACGACTTCGTGTCGCACGCCGTCCAGCTCGTAAAGGCTCATCTTGTGGCCCGCGACTTCGATGTAGTCGATTACTTCGTCGAGGGCGCACGCCAGCGCGTGGATGTCGCCCCTCTCGATGGGCGTTACGAACGAGCGGTTTAGGTTGTCGATTATCCCGTGGGTGATGTCGTCGGCGCGGTGCTCGATGTCTTTTAATCTGCGCGCGGAGCGGGGCGCGTTTTCGATGTCGTTGACGAGCTTCGTCAACTCGGTCGCGGCCTCGACCGCCAGGCTGGCGAGCTCGGTGAACATGTCGAAGAACCGCTCCTCGCGCGGGATGAGTTTCGGGAATTTAAAACGCATACTTAACCCTTCGTTCGCCGCCGCCCGGGTTTTAACGGTTTCCTAAGCCGAGTTCGCGGTAGAGCTTACGGAAATGGTCGCGCACTTGTTTTCTCTTCAGGCGGGATAGGTGGTCGATGAAGAGTACGCCGTTCAGGTGGTCGACCTCGTGGACCAGTACCCGGGCGCCGAGCCCTTCCGCCTCGAGCTCCCGCTCGCGCCCTTTAGCGTCGACGTATTTCACCACTGCGCGCGCCGGCCGCGCCAGCGGCGACGCGAAGGACAACAAGCTGAGGCAACCCTCTTCCTCGACTTCTTCTTCGTCCGACGTCCGGACGATTTCCGGGTTGATGAACAACGTGTCGGCCCCCTCGGGGAGGAGGGAGGGGTGCACGACTACTATCTGCTTCAGGACCCCCACTTGCGGCGCCGCCAGCCCCACGCCGCGGTGCTTGACCATGACGTCCGCCATGGCCTTTATCAGTTCGCCTTCGGTCGTCCCCAGAGACTCGACCCGTTCGGATTTCTCGCGGAGTACGGCGTCGTCGAGGTAGCGGAGGCAGTACTTAATATCGTCGTCCTTCACGACCGGGATAGGATACCACGCCGTCATCGGCGGGTCAAGGCGTAACGGCGAGGGGCTAGTCCTCGTCGGCCGCGAGGCGCAGCCGCTCGAGGCGGAATTCGCGCTTGGCCCCGCTGGCGTGGCAATAGGCGGCGACGCAGCAGCGGCCGCCGCGGGTTTTAATAGCGTAGGGGGTTATGGACCTCGAGCTCTCGCCCTTGCCGCCGCGGTATATTATCGCCACGGCCTCTCCGGCCGCCGCGGCCCATTCCAGCTCGACGACCGTCCCGGCGTCGAGGCCTTCTTCCGTCGGTATGCCCCGCGACACCAGCGCCAGGTCGCTCACCGTTTCGGCGCCGAAGCGTTCGCGAGCCGCGGCCGAAAACGCCAGCAGGAGCTGGCTCTCGACGGCGGCGTCCCCCAGCGCCCGGTGGGGCGCCGGGTTGGTAACGTTAAACGTTTGGGCCAGCGTCTCGAGTTTGTAGCCGGCGAGGCCCGGGTAGCAGTTCCGCGCCAGGCCCAAAAGGTCGACCGAGGCGTTGCGTAGCTTCGGTAGGCCGAGCTCCGCCGCGGCCGCGACGACGAACGACATGTCGAAAGGGAGGTTGTGGGCCACGAGCGCCGCGTCGGCCGCGAAGGCGACGAAGCGCGGGAAGACCTCCGCCAGCTTGGGTTGGCCGGCGAGGTCGGCGTCGGTCAGGCCGTGGACCGCGGTGGCGCCGGCCGGGACCGGGACCTCCGGGTCCACCAGCGTCAGGAAGTGGTCGACGACGTCGCCGCGGCAGAGCTTGAGCGCGCCCACCTCGACGACGCGCGCGCCTTTCGTTACGTCCAGGCCCGTCGTCTCGAGGTCGAAGACGACGAAGGTCGCCTCGGCCAGCGGAACGTCGAAGGGGGTGGGTGCCATATATAAAGAAGCCCGGCCGGGCCGGGCGTTCTCCTCGGGGATATTTCAGATGTCTAAGTTCTTGACTTCTTTGGCGTGGGACTCGATGAACTCGCGCCGCGGTTCGACGGCGCCGCCCATCAGCGTGGTGAAGATCTCGTCGGCTCGAGCCGCGTCCGCGATCTCCACCTCGACGAGCGTCCGGCGTTCGCGGTCCATGGTCGTCTTCCAGAGTTGCTCCGGGTTCATCTCGCCCAGGCCCTTGTAACGCTGGATGCGAGGCGTTTTTTCCTTGGGGAAGCGCTTGAGGATTTCTTTGAGCTCTTTATCGTTGTAGGCGTATAATTCCTCTTTGCCGTCGCGGATGCCGTAGAGGGGCGGTTGGGCAATATAGAGGTGGCGGCCTTCGATGAGCCGGGGGAAGTGGCGGTAGAAGAACGTGAGGAGCAGCGTGCGGATGTGCGCGCCGTCGACGTCGGCGTCCGTCATCAGGATGACCTTATTGTACCGCAACTTGTCCAGGTCGAACTCCTCCTCGCCGATGCCGGTGCCCAGCGCCATGATGATGGTGCATATCTCTTCGTTCCGGAGCATCCTGTCGATGCGCGTCTTCTCGACGTTGAGGATCTTCCCGCGGAGCGGAAGAATGGCCTGGAACGCGCGGTCGCGCCCTTGTTTGGCGGAGCCGCCGGCGGAGGGGCCTTCCACCAGGAAGAGCTCGCACTCCTTCGGGTCGCGGCTCGAGCAATCGGCCAACTTGCCGGGGAGGCTGCCGGACTCCAGCGCCGTCTTGCGGCGAGTGAGCTCTTTGGCCTTACGCGCCGCCTCCCGCGCCTGGGCCGCGACGACGGCCTTGTTGACGATGGCGCGCAGGATCGCCGGCCGCCGCTCGAACGTTTCCACCAGGCCCTCGTAGATAACCGATTGCGTGATGCCCTTCATTTCGCTGTTGCCCAGTTTGGTCTTGGTCTGACCTTCGAATTGGGGCGAGGGCAGCTTTACGGAGAGCACCGCCGTCAGGCCTTCGCGGACGTCTTCCCCCGTTATGCTGGGGCCGTTGTCTTTAATGAGTTTGTTTTTCGCGGCGCACTCGTTGATGGCGTTGGTGAGGGCGGCGCGGAACCCGGTGAGGTGGGTTCCGCCCTCGGTGGTGTTGATGTTGTTGGCGTACGTATGTATGGATTCGTTGTAGCCGTCGTGGTATTGGATTCCGGCCTCGACGACGACGTTTTCGCGCTCGCCCTCCAGCACGATCACGGGCCGCGACACGGGGTTGCGGGCGTGGTTGAGATATTCCACGAACGCCTTTAGGCCGCCCTTATATTGAAATACGTCTTCGTGGCCGTCGCGCTCGTCGTTCACTTTGATCTTCAAACCCTTGTTGAGGAAGGCGAGCTCGCGGAGGTGATGGGCGACGGTGTCGTAGTCCATCTCGACGGTCTCGAAGATGAGGGGGTCGGGCTTGAACGTCGTCTGCGTGCCGGTGGACTTGGCGCGTCCTACTTTTTTAACCGGGGCTTTAGGTTTGCCGCGTTCGTACTCCTGGCGCCAGACGCCGCCGTCGCGGCGCACCTCGACCTCGCAGTATACCGACAGCGCGTTCACGACCGATACGCCGACGCCGTGGAGGCCGCCGGCTACCTTGTAGACCTTGTTGTCGAACTTGCCGCCGGCGTGCAGTTCCGTCATTACTATTTGAAGCGCCGATTTCCGGGCTCGCGGGTGGCGCTTTACCGGGATGCCGCGGCCGTTATCCGTGACGGTGATGGAGCTGTCTTTGTGCAGGACGACGTCCACGGTCGTGCACTCGCCGGCGAGCGCCTCGTCAATGGAGTTGTCGACGACTTCGTAGAGGAGGTGGTGCAGGCCGCGCTGGTCGGTGGAGCCGACGTACATCGCCGGCCGCCGCCGGACCGCCTCCAGGCCCTTCAGAATTTTTATCTGCGCGGCGTCGTAGACGGGCGCGTCTTCCGGCGCGGCGCCGTTTTCGACCGGAACCTCGACCGTTTTATCTTGGCGGACCTCGGCCTCTTTTCTACTCGGGCGCGCCTTGCGAGGAGCCTTCTTCGGCCTGGCGCGTGGGGCCGCTTTCTTCGGCGCCGCGGCCTTGCGGGCGGATTTGCCGCGCGGCGCGGCGGTTTTTCGATTAGTAGAGGCCGGGGCCGTCCGCTTTTTGCTAGCCTTTTTCGTTTTTTTGTCTTCGGTCTTTCCCTTTTTCTTTGGCATAAAATCAGGTCGATTCGGCGCTGCGAAGTCGCTTGAAAAGGATTGGTAAAGGCGTATTATTTATCGCAAAATTATATAATAATTACGGCTTAAAATCAAGGGAAATCCCGGCCTATTCGGCCCGGGTCGCGGTATCGTAACTTATTGAAATCATTATAGTAATACGACGAGATTTTTCGGCGATTTACGAGGCCGAGGCCGTATTTCGGCGCGGCCTAATCCGAGGTCGCGATTTGGCCTTCTGTTATACGTATATTGGCATCAGGCTCGATGCCGGCGGGCGGGTCGGTCGCGGTAAAGAATACCTGCTCCGCGCCGGTCACGACGTCGGCCAGGCGGCGTTGGCGGTGGGCGTCGAGCTCGGAGGCGACGTCGTCCAGCAGCAGGAGGGGGGCGTCGCCGCGGGTTTTTTTCAGCAGGCGGAACTGGGCGACGCGGAGGGAGAGCGCCGCGGTCCGCTGCTGCCCTTCGCTCGCGAAACGGCGGGCGTCGCAGCCCGTTACCGTCAGCCGCAAGTCGTCGCGGTGGGGCCCCACAAGCGTTTGGCGCCGCCGCTCTTCGTCGGCGCGGTTATCCCGCAGCTTACGCTCGAAGGCGCGCGCTACCTCTTCTTCGTCGCCGTCGCAAGGCACGGCGGGGTCGTAATCCACGACGAAGTCTTCGTCTTCGGGCGCGAGCTCGCCGTAGGCCGTGGCCGCCGCGGCCGCCAACCCCGCCGCCGCCCCGGCCCGGATTGAAGTTAGCCTGGCGCCGGCGGCGACGAGTTCGTGGTCGTACGGTTCCATCTCGGCTCGAGGCGCCGCCCGGGATAGGAGCGCGTTCCGCGAGCGCAGTACGGCGTAGTAGCGCTGGAGGGTGTAGAGGTATTCCCGGCTCTCCTGGCCCAACCAGACGTCCAGGAAGCGCCGCCGTACGGCCGGTTCGCCCTTGGCCAGCGCGAGGTCGTCGGGCCCGAACGCGACGACGGCCAGGGTTCCTACGTAGTCGATTAGGCGGGGGATGGTTTCGTCGTTGACGGCGGCGACCTTGCCGGCGGCGCCGTAGTCCAGCGCGAAGTGCTGTTCGCCGCAGTCGCTGTGGACCGTCGCGCGCACCGACAGCGTGTCCTCGCCGCGGCGCACGAGGTCGCGGTCGCGGCTGGTCCGGAAGGAGCGGCCCAACGCCAGGAAGTGGACCGCCTCCAGCAGGTTGGTCTTGCCGGCGCCGTTGGGGCCGACCACTAAAATCAAACCGGGCGGCGCCGTTACGGTCGCCTCCCGGTAGTTGCGAAAGTTATTTAAATAGATTTGGCTCGCGTACAAAGCGGCTCACCGGCCCGCCGCTAAATCTTGATGGGCATGAGTATGCAGAAATGGTTCTCGTCGCCGGTGCCGCGGAACGCGCCCTGCTTCGCCGGGTCGTTTAGCTCGTATATCACGTCGTCGCCCTCCAACGAGGCTACGACCTCGTGGAGGAAGCCGGGGTTGTAGCTTACCTTGAACTCCTCGCCGTCGTATACGCACGGGAGCGGTTCGCGCGCCTCGCCCACCTCCGCGGTTTTCGCCTCCACCTCGAGCTGGTCCTTGCGGACGGTAATGATTATCTGGCGGTTGTTCTCGTCGCACATCAGCGCCATCCGGTCGACCACGTCGAGGAATAGGCCCCGGCCTATGCGGACTTCGCGCTCGAACGATTGCGGGATTACTTCGCGGTAGGGCGGGAACTTGCCTTCCGCTTGGCGGGTTACGAAGCGGAACCGGCCGCAGTCGAACGAGATGTGGTTTTCCCCGAAGGCGATTTCCACCGGCTCGTCGTCGGCCAGCACCTTGGATAGTTCGCCGGCGGCCTTGCTGGGAAGGATGACGTCCACGATGCCGCCGATCTCGATTTCGGTCTTGAGCGAGGTATACGCCAGCCGGTAGCCGTCGGTGGCGACGAAGCGGACCTCGTTGCCTTCCGCCTGGATGCAGACGCCGTTGAGGGCGTAGCGGGTCACGTCTTCCGCGGCGGCGAAGAGGGTCTTCTTGATGAGGTTTTTGAGCGTGGCCTGGGTAAGCGTCAGCGTATGCTCGGCCGCGACTTCGGGGAAGACGGGATAGTCGGCGGCGTCGAGGCCCATAAGTTTGAAGGTAGCCCGGCCGCCCTTCACCGTGGCCTGGGTCCCCTCCACCGCCACTTCCACTTCATCGGCGTCGAGGTGCCGGGCGATTTCGACGAAGCGGCGCGCCGGAATCGTCAACGAGCCCTTGTCGGCGACGTCGGCCGCGACTTTGATCCGTGCCCAGAGGTCGATGTTGGTGCCGGTCAACTCGAGGCTGTCGGCCTCGGCGACGAAGAGGATGTTCCCCAGAATGGCGAGCGTGCTCTTGGGCGGGACGGCGCTCTGCGCGATAGCGAGCGCGTCCACCAGTTCTTTACGGTCACAGGTGAACTTCACCGTGGCCTCCCTTGGTATGATTTAAATTATATAGAATTCCGCTACTTACGCAAGATGATAACACTCGGGCGCGCCGATTGTCAATTGATTTGTTAGGGTTTTACCTCGGAGAGGATGGCGGATTTGAGGTCGTCGAGCGCCTGCGATATCGCGGCCCGGGCGACCTTATCTTTTTCTTTTTTAAGGCGCGTGCGGAGCGGGTCCATCGCGCGGGCGTCGCCGACGGCGGCGAGGCTCGCGGCCGCGGCGGCCCGGACCTCCGCCTTCTTGTCGTTCAGCGCTTCGGCCAGCGGCCGCACGGAGCGTTCGTCGCGGACGACGCCCAACGCCTGGGCCGCGGCGAGGCGACTTCGCGTGTCCTTGTCGTTTTGGAGGTTGGCGATGATGGGCTCCACCGCGGCGCGGTCGCCGTAGGAGGCCGCGGCGGCGCACGCCCGGGCGCGTACGCGGGCGTCGAGGTCGCGCAGCGCGGCGAGGAGAGGTTGGAAGGCCGCGGCGTCGCGGAACCGCCCGATGGCGTACGCGGCCGTCGCCCGCCGCTCGGCCTTTTTATCCGACGACAGGATGCGCACCAGCCGGCTCGTAACGTCGGCCGTTTTGAAGGAGAGCAACGCGTCCGCGGCGGCCCACCGGACGTCGTCGTGGTCGAAGACGGCCATGAAGCTCGCGGCGGCGCGCGGTTCGCCGTAACGCTCGAGCGCGCGGATGGCGGCCAGCCGTACCGGCGAGGCCAATTTTTTATTCTCTACCGCGCCGGCCAGCGCGTTGAAGGCGACGGCGTTGTCTTTAATTTTGCCCAGCGCCTTGGCCGCCTCCACCGCGACGGCGGTGTCGCCGCCGGTGAGGTGCGCGGCTAAACGGTCCGCGCCCCAGCTCGGGTCCGGCGGGCCGGTTTGCGCCCAGGCCGCGGCGGCGAACAGAAGAGCCCAGCCCAATTTACACACGTTATAGCTCCGCATCTTACCCATTTCGGCCGCATTTTGGCAATAATTACTTAATAAGTCAAGAAAAAGGTGCCTTCCTTCCTCTTCCTCGATATAGCGCCGAGCCGAAGGAGGTATAAATTTAAAAGAACGGGTAGAGAGCGGACGCAAGGGACGTCGCGGCCTGTTTTATTCCTTTAAATAGCGTGCCGCGGACGGGTTGCGGAAATAATCCCGAAATATTTTTATAGCATATGCTTGACTTCTAAATATTCACGTAGTATAAATATAATGGAGGCTTAAAAAGAGGAGGTTGGCGCATGGGGAAGGAATACGTAAAATTAATAACCGTCGGCGCCGCGTTGGCCGTCGCGGCCAACGTCGCTTACGGCGAGGTAGGGTCGGTGATAAGCTCCTTCAGAGTGAACGTATATTACCCTCCCGAAATGACGACAGGCGTATACCGGGACGCGGCGTACGTATACATCGTAACGTACGATTACGGCGAAAACTTCTATCTGATCAGGTACACGCCGGACGGGACGAAGGCCGGCACTATCGGCCTCGGCTATCTTCCGTTTGGCCCGGCCCTTCTCCCTTACGGAGCGGACCACAGCGTGTCCGGCGCGGGATACGTATCTTTCTCGTTCGATGACGGTTATCTTCTTACGTACTCTACGTCGACGGGCTCCTTGGTAGAGTCAATCCAACGTGAGCCGTACTTCGACCAATACGCTTTCATACCCGGCGGGCGGAGTATTTATGTCGGCCTGGGTAGCGTCGTTTACCGTATGACGAGGGCGTGGAGCGTGGTAAATTCGTTCCCCTTCCAAGGATTCCTTGGGGCGGCTACGGAGGATTTTAACGGCGGCCACGGTCAATATATTATAACCGAAAGGTACGGTACCACCGCCTACGTCTACGCCGGCACGGGGTCGCTCGTTTCTACTTTTTCCACGATACATTCGGGCAAGGACACGGTGTGCGGCCCGGGCTACCCCGCTTCTTACGGGACCACTTATTGGCGTTTCATTAATACCGCGTCGGACTACGGGTGGTGCTACCAGATCGACCTCGGCGGCGCCACGGCCGTTGCGCCGGCGTCGTTGGGAAAGGTCAAAGCGCTTTTCCGGTAACGGGTATTTTCTCCGAACAAAAAGCCGCGTCCTACGACGCGGCTTTTTTTATTCCACAGTTTGCGCTTCTCTTCGTCGCCTCGCGAGGTACCACCACCGCCGCGCGAACGCGCCCAGGTAGAACCGCCCCGAGACCGCGCATATCCCGATAAACATTCCCCACATCGCGCCGCCGACCGCGTCCAGCGGGTAGTGGACGCCGACGTAGACCCGCGAGTACGAGACGACGGCCGCGACCGCGAACAACGCCGCGCCGACGCGCTTGTACTCCGTAAAGACGACGAAGGCGAAGGCGAACGCGTTGGCCGCGTGGGCCGACGGGAAGGCCGGCGACGGCGCCTGGTGCGGCAGCAGGAGGCGTACCGTCTCGAGCGCGAACGGCGGCCTGGCGCGGGCGAAGAGCGGCTTGAGGAGGCGGACCGTCGTCAGGTCCGCGAGGCCCACCGCCGCCGCCGCCGCGATTACGCAATATATCCCCGGGCGTCGGTAGCGCGCCGGCAGGTATATCGCCGTGAGGGCCGCGGCGCCGACGTAAAAATATTTGTGCGTAATGACGAGGAAGACGCCGTCCAGCGGCGGCCAGGCCAGCGTCTGGTTTATTAGGGCGAAGAGCGCCCGGTCGATGCCGACGACGAGGTCCAGCATCACCGTTCGCCTCGCAGCGTCGCGAGCGCCTCGAGCGCGGCGTCGTCGTAGGGGTCGAGCGCGAGGGCCTGCCGCGCGGCGTAGGCCGCGGCGCGGCCGTTGCCGTCCTGGATCTCGAGCCAGGCCAGCCCGTCCCAGACGCCGGCCAGCCGCGGGCAAAGCTCGAGCGCCCGTACGAACTCGGCTCGAGCGGGTTCGAAATCCTTCCGGTCGTACAGCTCGACGCCGTCGTTGTAGTGTTGCAGCGCGTCGTCGATGACCGCGTACGCGCGGTCGGTGAAGCTTTCGTCGTAGAAGCCGCCGGCCGCGGCCGGGCCGGTGAACAGCGGCGACGGCGGCCCGAGCCCCGGCGCCTCCCGGCCGGGTACGCCGACGAGGAAGACGCGCCACGATACCGTCTCGAAGACGGGCGTGAAGTGCTCGAGCCGGGCGGGTTCGAATTGCATACGGTACGCGCAGGAGCCTACCGGGACCTCGGTTGCGGCGCGGGCGTAGCGGATGGAGTCGGGGCCGCGGTTCATGACGAAGGCCGCGTGGTAGGCCACGTACGTCACGTCGTACTTTTCGCACACGCGGTAGAATTCTTCCTCGCCCTCGAAGATAGCCCGCCAGCACTCGTCGACCTTGGCCCGCATCCCCGGCGCCTCGTAGATGGGGTGGAGTACGACGGGCGTGGCGGCGTACATCAACAGCGTCGCCGACGCGGCGATAGGCGCGAGTACCGCCGTCTCGTCGCGGTCGGGCAAGTTGCCGAACCAGCGGATAAGGCGCCACTCCTCGTCGCCGACGACGGTGGCGTAGCCGCCCTCCGATTCGGCCGCGGCCTTGAGGAGTGACGTCCACGGCCAGGGTCGATACTCGTACCGGAACGCCTTCACCGCCTCGAGCGGGATGACCACGGCCGGTATCAAGAGCCAGGCCAGCGCGCGACGGCTCCTCACCAACCCGCCGTACCCGCCGGCGAGGACGGCTACGAAGAATATGAAGACGACGCTGAAGCGAGTATAGCCGGCATAGAGCAGGCCGAAGACGACGAAGAAGGCCAGCGTCGCGGCGCCGAGATAGCCGGACGGCGTCGCGAACCCCCGCGCGAATCTCTTGAAATGGCGGACGAGCGGGGCGGCGGCGACGGCGAGCGGCGGCCCCAGCAGCACGGCCGCGGCCGTGAGCGACGGCGAGTTCGCCGGGCCGGTCCATATCTCGCGCGCGGCGAGCGGCAGCGCCGTCGGGTCCGCCGGTTTCACCCCCAGGTACCGGATCTTGTACAATATCATCGTGTAGATGTGGGAATACTCGCCCGCGGCGGCGAAGGGTCTCCCCAGGCCGTAGGCGGCGGCGAAGAATATGACGAGCGCGGCGACGCGCTGCCACCACTTCAGCCGCCACCGCCACCCGACCAGCGCGGCGGCCGCAACGGCGACGGCGAGCGCGAAGGACGGCGACGCTAAAAAGACCTTCTCGCGCAGCGCCGGGTGCAGGTACGCGACGGCCGCGGCGACGACCAGCGCGCCCGCGCCCCGGCCTACGTTCTTAGTTTCGTCCGACGCCAGCGCCGCCGCGGCCAGCGGCAGCGTCGCGAAGAAATAGAGGAAAGACGACCCGTGCCAACTCGCCAGCGCGAGGGCGAAGGCCGCGGCGCCGGCGGCGAACCAGCGCCACCCGCCCCCCTGTACCACCCTCACCTGGGAATATAAGGCGAAGAAGAATACCGGGAGGACGAAATCCTCGCGGAGGTAGTTGCCGCACGTTCGCAAATATATGGGCAGCGCCAGCGCGTATACCAGCGCCGCGAGCAGCGCCCCCCGCCGCGAGCCGAACGCGCGCCGCGCCCATAAATATACGACGAAGAGCGAAAGGCTGCTCCAAAGACATACGTGCCACCGGAGGAAAATCAGCGGGGGGACGCCGCGCACCAGCGGCCCCAGCAGCCGATACGACAGGCCAATAAAGGCGTCCTGGGTAAGGAAGAAGGAGCGCGCCGTATCGACGCCCTCCGGCCACTGCGCCGCGCGGTCCAGCGCCGGCACGTGTTCCCCGGTCGCGAACATGTACACGTACCGGAAGCGGAACGCGGGGTCCGAGGTGAAGTACGCGCCGACCGGCCAGTGGTACAATTTTACCGAGACGACGACGACGTAGAGCACGACCAGCGCGGCCGCCGCGGCCAGCGCGGGCCTGCGCGATACGAACTCGGATAGTGCCCGTAAGCGACCCAACTGATTGATATCCTTAAAGAAATTAAATCGGCGCAGTTTAACATAGGGGCGGGGCGCCCTCAACCGGGTTGTACCGGCGGCCCGCCGCCCGGAGGCGCCCGCCATTAAGAGGTTGACACGGAGCTCCCGCTTGACTTATCATATACGTCCCGGCTCAATCGACAGAGGAACGGCCCCCGCGCCGCTTTAGGAGGTCCACACGTATGGCGGAGAACATCCACGAGTTCACGGAAGGCAATTTCGAGGCCGAGGTCTTGCAATCGGACAAACCGGTCCTTATCGACTTCTGGGCCGAGTGGTGCATGCCGTGCAAGATGATCGCGCCGGCGGTGGAGGAGGTCGCGAACGAGAACGCGGAGGCCGTCAAGGTCGGCAAGGTCAACGTCGACGAGAGCCCCGCTATTGCGTCCAGGTACGGCGTTCGCTCCATCCCGACGCTGCTCATATTCAAGGGAGGCCAGGTGGCCGAGAAGATGGTAGGCGCGGTCTCCAAGGAGACCATGCAGGAGTTCGTAGATAAGGTGAAGTAGGGGGCGGCTCGAGCCGAGGCTGTGCCGGTAACCAACAGCGTAGCAACGACCCGTCGCTGCTTCAGCGGCGGGTGTTTTATTGCCCAACGCCGTTACGCTATGGTATTTTGCGGCGAGGGGTAGGGGCGACCGGCCGGTCGCCCCTACGATAACCCCGTTATGGTATACGACCGCCACAAACATCATCGCCGCTCGATTCGTCTTCCGGGTTGCGATTATTCGCATCCCGGCGCGTATTTCGTTACCGTATGCACGTACGGCCGCGATTGCCTGTTCGGCGCGGGGGAGGCGGGGACGGTCCGATTGAACGAATACGGCCTCGTCGCCCGGTATGAATGGTTGCGGTCCGCGGGCGTCCGCGACGAAATAGAATTAGACGCGTTCGTAGTCATGCCTAACCATATACACGGTATCGTTGTCGTCACCGACGCCACGGTAGGGGCGACCGGCCGGTCGCCCCTACATAAAACCGACGGCCGACCGCGGGGACCGGCAAAACGTTCGTTGGCGTCTTTTATATGCGGATACAAACCTGCCGTCACCCGGCGCATCAACCAATTACGCGACACGCGCGGCGCCCGGGTTTGGCAACGCAATTATTACGAACGGGTAATCCGGGACGACGACGAGTTGGCCCAGGCGCGGGGTTATATAATCGACAACCCGGGCCGGTGGGCGGATGACGATTATTTCGTCGGTCCGTAGGGGCGGCCGGCGGGTGTTTTTTTTGTGTCAAACCGCCCCGCATTATGTTATCTTGCGGGGGGAAGGCGAGATATGACCGCAAGCGAAAACCACCCGACGCGAACAGCTCCTATAAATTGGGAGCGAGGCGTCGGGGTTTT
>Ga0307378_10001864_pt1 | contig 33336 bp, 28 predicted proteins | sample UN1MG_FD_202238 | JGI IMG/M metagenome (GOLD analysis project Ga0307378, IMG submission 202238) | Soil microbial communities from Risofladan, Vaasa, Finland - UN-1 | ecosystem: Environmental > Terrestrial > Soil > Coastal area > Acid sulfate soil | place: Finland: Risofladan, Vaasa | collected... | reverse complement strand
ACATGCTGTCCCATCCACTCCGTGACTCCTACCTCAGTTGGGAGTCATACACCCCTATTGCCGTTGAAATCATATTGGCAAAATGACAAAAAGTGGCAATCGATACGGGATTCTCGAATGTTCACAAAGTATCTTGCACAAAGCACTGGACATGGCTGTGTTGCGCACTAAGAAATATGGTTTCTTTCCTTTCACTTTCGCTCCGGATCTCAAAGGTAAAGATCCCGGCAAGCAAATACCGGCTCACTCACTGCGTTTGGCTTATTATGCTGTTGCACTTTCAAACAAACTAAAATATGCTAATCCCAAGTTAGTCGAAAAACTCCTGGAACTGGCTGTTTTGCAAATTGGACAGGAAAAATATCGGAAGGTTGCAAATAACCTGGAAATGTACTCAAATATAAGAGACAGGAGCTATTTGGAAGCTACTTAGCCTGAGGCTACGAAATTTGAAGGGCAGGTTAGTGATCTTTCAGCAGAAAGAACGCCGGAAGGTTACAAACTGGAGAATATCAAGAATATTGAACGATACAATAAATACACAATTTAAGCTTATCTGGTTCTCGACGAGACTTACGCTCGGCTGGCTTACGTGGCCTTCTATGGCGATAAATGTCCTTTGCCGAAAGCAAGACCAGTCTTTAGCAGTAACAGGACAATGCAGGGAGAGCCGTTCCCGGATTTTTACTTCCATGGGGTTAAGTTAATGAAAGCATTTGCGTTGTTAGGAGAGGCCATGAATAAAAACAGAAAGTAGTCCGGATAATGGTGACTAAGAACAACGGAATAGGGCATAGGTAATTTGTTTATTTTTTTTGGAGGTACATTAGCATGAGTATCGGTAAGGCCAAAAATCCAGGTATGGCACTTTTGTTAGTAGCGGGTTTGCTGTTCGGCAACTTTACTGTGATGGTTAAAGGATTGAAAGCAGGGACAAATGAAGACAAGCTGATTCTTGACGCACGCAGCCGGACGGAAATCCCGGAAACCGGCGGGAAATTCAGGGTGCTATACAAAAACCTGGAATGGACCCCCTCGGAGACAGCGATAATTATCTGTGATATGTGGGACCAGCATTGGTGCAAAGGGGCCACGAGACGAGTAGCAGAGCTTGCACGGATGATGAACGAGGTTGTCTCTAAAGCGCGTGACAAGGGTATGCTGATAATACATGCGCCCAGCGGCACGATCGAGTTCTACGCGAACCATCCGGCCCGCAAGCGTGCACAGAACGTACAGAAAGCCGCTAATCTGCCAGAGGATATCGGCAAATGGTGTAAGTGGCTTAACGAGAAGGAAAAAGCTATAGGTTATCCCATCGATCACTCCGATGGTGGTTGCGATTGTGAGCCGAAGTGCGAACAGGGCAGACCGTGGCGAAAGCAGATTGATACTATCGAGATTAGCAATGAAGATGCTATCAGTGACTCGGGCGTGGAGATTTGGAGCCTGCTGGAGCAGCGCGGCATCAAAAACGTTATCCTTATGGGCGTGCATACCAATATGTGCGTGTTAGGAAGGCCTTTCGGTCTTCGGAACATGGCAAGGTACGGCAAAAACGTAGTGCTGATGCGAGATATGACCGATACAATGTACAACTCGAAGATGAGTCCCTTTGTCAACCATTTCACCGGAACGGACCTAATAGTCGAACATATAGAAAAGTATGTCTGTCCGACGATTACCTCGACAGTATTTACAACTAAGCCTCAGTTCTGTTTTAAAAACGACAAACGCCCGCGAGTTGTGTTTCTTTCCGCTGAGAGCGAATATGGAGCCTTCCATACGCTGCCTGAGTTTGCACACGAGCTTAAAACTAAATACGGTTTGTACTGCGAGATACTCCAGGGCAGCACGAACAAAACAGGTGAAGGGCGCTATTATATTGCGGGTATGGAGGCGCTGGCGAATGCGGATTTAGCGGTTCTGTTCGCAAGACGCAGAGCACTGACGGCCGAGCAAATGAATTATTTTCGTAAATATATGGACAGCGGCAGGCCCTTAATTGGATTGCGGACCGCCAGCCATGCGTTCGACACACGCGGCAATGCGCCGGACGGTTACGCCGAATGGGAAAAGCTGGACCCTGAGGTCTTGGGCGGAAATTATCACGGTCATCATGGTGAAGGGCCCAAGTGCACCGTTACGCTCGCAGCTGGTGCCGATGCTCATCCGATACTTGCCGGTGTGCAACTGCCGTTTACCAGCAACGGTTCCCTGTACGAGGTAAGACCACTCACCAAGTCAACGAACCAACTGTTGATTGGCACGATTCCAGACAATGAGCCAGAGCCGGTGGCCTGGACCAACAGGTACAAAAAATCACGAATTTTCTATACATCACTGGGCCATCCGGACGATTTTCAAAATCCCCAGTTTCGTCGTCTGCTTATCAACGCCGTGTTCTGGGCGATGGATAAACCGACACCATAGGAAAAACCAAGGCGTAGGGTACTGACTAATATGACCCGGCATTAAAACGAGGAATTGAAGAATTGGAACAAATAAGAGGAATTAAAGATATGGAACAAATAAACAGAAGACAGTTGTTGAACTGCTCTATTCGTAGTGCAGCAGGAATGTCATTAGGTGCGGCCGTGCTTTCTACAATGTCCCGGCGAGTGCTGGGGGCTAATGAGCGAGTTAACATTGCGCTGATTGGCTGTGGAGGACGCGGCAGAATAGTAACACGAGGGCTAATCGAACATGGCGCTGAGGTTACTTACATTTGCGATTTACACGAAGAGCGTCTTGAAACAACCTGCAGTGAGATTGCAGGGATACAAGGTCGCAAGCCCAACAAGACCAGGCAAATGCAGCAGGTGCTTGACTCCAAAGATGTTGATGCCGTTATGATAGGCACACCGGACCACTGGCACGCTCCGGCGAGCATACTTGCCTGTCAGGCCGGCAAGGATGTGTATGTTGAAAAACCGCACGCGCACAATATCTGGGAAAGTCGCAAACTTATCGAGGCGGCGCGCAAGTACAAACGCGTCGTCCAGGTCGGCACGCAGAACCGAAGCGCGCCTTACAATTTCGCGGCAGTTGATTATATCAAGACCGGCAAGCTCGGCAAGATACCACTGGTAAAGGTGTACAATATGAAGCCGGGCGGGGCTTTTCAGCTCGGCGATCCTGGCACGCCGCCAAAAGGGTTCGACTGGGACGCCTGGCTTGGTCCGGCGCCGGTGCGTCCCTATCACCAGAGAATCTTTGAAGGGGGCTGGCACAAATTCTGGGACTTTTCCGGCGGTGACATGGCCGACGACGGAATCCATCAGCTTGACCTGGCGATGATGCTTATGGGTGATAAGGGTATTCCAGGGGCTGTCTCATGTTCTGGAGGACGACTGGCACATAAAGGTGACGATGCGGAAGTGCCGGATGTACAGGTGGTTTCTTACGAGTTCGAAAACTTTGTTATGACCTTTGAACTGACGGGTTATCCGCGATATATGCGCAAAACGACCGGTACTATCCGACGCAATGATGAATTTCCCTACTGGACTCAGAATGCTACTCGCATTGAGTTGTATGGTTCAGAGTTGATGATGACCGTCGGCAGGCACGGTGGTGGTTGGCAGGTCACTACATCTGGGGGCAAGGTCGTTGAGCAGATGTATGGCCGATTCCCTGACGCCTCACACCAGCAGAATTTCATCGAATGTGTCAAGAGCCGAAAAAGGCCCAACTCTGACGTCGAAGTCCTACACGACAGTTGTGCTCTGGTGCATCTGGGTAATATCGCCCATCGTGTCGGTAACCAATCGCTTCGCTTCGACCAAAAGAGTGAACAATTCATCAACAACGCTGAGGCTAACAAGCTTGTGAAACGCAAGTACCGAAGTAAGTACGAGATACCGGAGCAGGTATAACTGCAGGCACGGAGGCTCCCTTTTAAAACTCGGGGCCAAATGTTTTTGAGCTATTCCGGTTGCCTTAGGTGTCTTTTGGGGGACTTGGTGAGTAGTGTATACGGCATCGAGTGCTCAATTTTTTACAGAAAATTTACTTCTTTATTTGTCAACCATCAGGCTACGATAGACGTCTATACGGATAGTTGGAGTAGATAGCCTCAATGGAAAACACCGACAAAAGCTTAATCGAGGCCCACATTAAGGGCGATCCGGCGGCGTTCGGTGAGCTTGTACGCCGATACGGGGATAATGTGTTAGGATATTTGATGAGAATGAGCGGCAATCGACATCAGGCTGAGGACCTTTTTCAGGAGACTTTCAAACGCGTGCATGAAAAGGCCCATACATTTCGCGGCAGCCGGTTTAAGAGCTGGTTGTATACCATCGCCACGAATGTGGCGATAGACGGTATTCGCAGACTCAGACGGTCGCCGGTTGTATCGCTCAATCAAAAACTCGATTGTGACGGCGACAACCTTCAAGAGCTGGCTGCGGTTGCTGCGGTGGATAATTCATGTAATCCTTCTCAGGAGGTTCAAAAGGCAGAGCAGACCGAACAGGTAAGAAGAGCTGTCGATTCACTGCCCGCAAAGCAGCGGGCAACGCTTGTCCTGGCATATTATCAGCAGCTTAACTACAGGGAGGTGGCGGCAGTTTTGGGCTGTTCTGTAGGTACGGTCAAGACACAAATGTACAGGGCACTTAGGACACTGGCGCAAAAATTGCCTGATATTTAGGTGGAAGCGAAATGAAGCATCATCTAACAGAACGAGAGCTTATTGAATACCAGTTCAAACTGGCCTCTGAAGCCCGTATGGAAGAATCGGCCGAACATTTGAAGGGTTGTGGCGGATGCCGTGAGCTTCTGGAGAGATTGCAGCGGAAATTTGCAGCTCTGGACCTGCTAAGTGATGAAATTAAGGTCGGCGAGGATTTGATTTCACAGGTGATAGAGCAGACCGGCCGGCCTGTTCGGAAAAAGATTGTTCCGTTTAAGATTCCGGCGTGGGTTGGGACGGCCGCAGCGGTGTTATTTGTAGGCTTGCTCGTGCTGGTAGCTAATTTGGATAAGGATGAGATAAAGGGACCTGAAGTTGTAAAACAGCCGATACGAACGGCAAATGAAACAAAACTTAGTGAGAAGATGGATTCCGGCCCCCGACCGGAGTCGAGGACAGGCTTCCGCGGGGATTACGCAGAAAAGATTGAGATAGCGCAGGCCCGGAAAGCCCCTCAAAGCGATGTAATCAGTGGGATTGCGGAGTACACCGTGCCGGAGCAGCCTCCTTTTGCGCCGGCAAGCGCAATTGAACTGGTCACGCTGCCGAGGAGAGATAAGGTGCAGCTTACGATTTATAATTCCGCCGATTTGACGTTGGTTCGGGAGATGCGGAATTTGACGCTGAAAAAGGGTTGGAACTGGCTTCAGTTTATGTGGGCCAATACCTTGATCGACCCGACCTCTTTGAGTTTGGAGCCGTTGGAGCAGGGCGACAAAATTGATATTCAGCAGTTGGTTTTTCCAGCGAGGCTGCGGGAGCTTGGCCGCTGGCTCATCCGGTCGGAGGTCAGCGGCCAGGTGCCTTTCGAAATCACATATTTTACCAGCGGTATTTCCTGGCGGGCGTTTTATATGGGTACACTATCGCAGGATGAAAGGAAGATGCTCCTGCAGGGTTACGTCAGAGTCGGCAACAAAAGCGGCGAAGATTACGAAAACGCCCAGACGCGGCTGATAGTAGGCAAAGTGCATATTTTCGACCAAATAGCAGAACTGGCAAAACGCAGGTATCCGTATGACAGGCCGGGCATCGTTGAGTACGACGCATATATGGGTCGGCGGGATACGGCTACTGCATATGGAGCTTTCGGAGAAGAGATGCTTGGAGAGCGTTTGGTACAACTTGGTGACTTGAAACCCAAGGAAATCAAGAAAGAAGGTCTCAGTGAATACTTTCTCTATACGATTGAAGGGACCGAAACCATCCCGAACGAATGGGGCAAGAGGCTGCTTTCGTTTAATGCAGAAGATATTGGGGTTGAGAGTCTTTATAAGTACGATGAAGAGCGATGGGGCGGCGAGGTCATCAGATTCGTCAAGTTCGCAAACGATGAAGACCACAATATGGGCCAGACACCGATTCCCGATGGCGATGTGAAGATATACGTCCAGGCCGATGAACAGGACTATCTGTCATACGTCGGTGGAACGAACATCAAATACATTCCGGTAGATGAAGAGGTAGAGTTGAATCTGGGCCCGGCAAGACTGGTTAAGGTCGAGCCGAAGCTTATGGACTTCAAGACGGACAACTACGTGTTTGACAACAGGGGTAACATTGCCGGCTGGGACGAGATACGTACATGGAAGATAGAATTGACAAACACTCGAACATTGCCGATAGAGATTGAGATTACCCGCGACTTCGGCACCTCGTACTGGAGATTGCAGGCAGATATCCCTTACGAAAAACACGATGCCACGCACGCGCGTTTTAACATAAGCCTTGAGCCGCGGAGTAAGCGGACATTCAGTTATACGGTTCGGACCTGTCATGGTCTCAGAGAAGAAACGCTAAGACAATAACAGAAATTAATTTCAAAGGAGACTTAAATTATGAACGGCAAAAGAATCAAACTAATGGTAATTGTGCTTCTGCTTGTCGTCAGTGGAATTGCTCGGGCGAGAATCAAGCTGGTGGCACTGCCTGAGCGTGCAGCGACGGTGATTCGACTGGATAATCCTCGGGCGACATTGATTGAGGAAGAGCGCGTGCTAACGCTGCAGAAAGGGCTCAACAAGGTTGACTTTTCGTGGAAGGGCGTCTTTATCGACGCCGACTCGATTCGTTTAAGGGCACTGGATCATTCGGACAGGGTTACGCTTCTGAGTGTGAGTTATCCGCCTGATGAAGCAGCTTTAGTCTGGGATATAAGCAGCGACAGCGACTACGCCGAGACGGTACGAATCAGCTATCTTCTGAGCAATATCGACCGGCTGATTACATACAAGGCGGTAGCCGACAAGGCAGAGACTTTTGTGGATTTGAAAAGCTATCTGGTGCTGCGGAATTTCTCGGGTGAGGACTTCGACAAGGCACGCGTGCTCTTGGATTACGGCGAGGCCTTCGAGCAGGGGATCGACCATGAGGAGACCAAACAGATGCTGTTTCTAAAATCTCCGAAGGTACCGATTACGAAGGTCTGGAAATTCGATGCCGCCGAGCTGCCGTGGGACCCGGAGAAGCTGGAGAATCAAAACGTGGGAATCCCGGTCAGCTATCGCATTGTCAATGAAGCCAAAAGCAATTTAGGCGAGTTTGCCCTGTGGGGCGGTAAAGCACGGCTGTTCCAGGACGATGGGCACCAGAGTACCATCTTCCTGGGTGAGGATGTTACGGAACTGGTGCCTGTCGGCGAGAAGATGGAGCTTTATATCGGTGATAGTCGCGATATTGTAGTTACACAGCGAAAAATGGCCGACACGCAAATTAATATCCGCAGGAACAAAAAGAACCAAATTGTTCTTTACGACACGGATGAGCAGATCACCGCCAAAATAGAGAATTTCAAGGACAGCGTCGCTGTCCTTACGATGATACAACACATACCCGGTCAGTGGGATATGGAAGAATGCAATATGAAGTACGAGAAGAAGGATGCCAATAAGCTTGAGTTCGAGATAACATTACCTGCTCGTACCGAGTCCGGCCCGGCCGTCAAAGAGTTGAAGATGCACTACCATCGTAGAAATATTCGGCCCTGAAGATAAAGAATACAGATGACAGAATAAGGGAGCAGCAAAATGAAACGTTTAATATTTACACCACTTATAATCGTTGCATTGGCCAGTATCGCTCAAGCCAAGGTCGATTTAGTTACGCTGCCTTCGCGGGACACGGTGCAGCTTACGATTTATAATTCTGCCGATATAACGTTGGTGCGTGAAAGCAGGGCGCTGACGCTCAAAGACGGCAAAAACAAGCTGCAATTCTCATGGGCCAATACGCTTATTGATCCGACCAGTCTGGAAATGCTGCCGAAGGCAAACGCCGACAAAATCAGCATAGCAGAGCTGGTTTATCCACCGAGAGTCAGGAACCTCGGCCTGTGGAATGTTGAGAGCGAAATAGCCGGAAATATACCGGTGGAGATTTCGTATCTGACCAGCGGCCTGTCGTGGCGGGCGTTTTATATGGGTACGCTCACAGAAGATGAGAAGACGATGCGACTGAAGGGCTACGTGCGGGTAACCAACAACAGCGGCGAGGATTACGAGAATGCCCAGACCCGCCTGATTGTCGGCAAGGTTCATATACTCGATCAGATTGCAGAACTTGCCCGGCGGCAATATCCTTATGGAAGACCGGGAGGGGTTCCCGTACCGCCGGCTCCGTTGGAACAAAGGGTGGGCGACTTGAGCGTTATAATGGAGAAAGCTGCCTTAGCAATGCCGAGCGGGCCTAAAGAGATCCAAAAGGAAGGTCTCAGCGAGTATTTTCTCTATACTATTGAGGGCACGGAGACGATACCTACCGGCTGGTCGAAACGGCTGCTGAGCTTCGATGTTGACGCGGTGCCGGTAGTGAATCTCTACAAATATGAACAGGAGCGATATGGGCCGAGTGCAGTTCGCTTCCTCAGTTTCAAGAATGATAAAGAGCACGAGCTCGGCGAAACACCCATTCCTGGCGGGATGCTGAAGGTTTACAGAGACGCCGGTGACACCGGACATCTATCTTACACGGGCCAGTCTTCTTTCAAGTACATCCCTGTTGATGAGGATGTGGAGCTTAACCTTGGGGCCATCGCCGACATTGTGGTCGAGCCGAAGTTAATGGAGTTCAAGACGGAAAATTACAGGTTTGACTATCGCGGCGACATCTCGGGCTGGAATGAGATTCACACCTTCAAAATCGAGGTCAGAAATACCCGTGACATCGGCGTAAAGGTCGAGATAAAACGCAACTTCAATACGCAATACTGGGATATTGACAATAGCGGCGACTTCGGCGAGTTTGAGAAGGTTGATCTGGACACGGTTAAGTTCACACTCGACCTACAGCCGAGATCAACAAAGAAATTCGGATATGTCTTAAGGACATACCACGGCGTAAGACAAGAGGATTGGCGTCCGTAATGAACAGAAGTCGGAAAACAGATGACAGAATACAGAATTAAAAAGGCGGCAAAATGAGACGCAACGCAATTGCCCTGTTGATAATCTCAACCGTAGCCGGCACTGCCAATGCGAAAGTCGATTTGGTTACTTTGCCTTCGCGGGACACCGTGCAGCTTACGATTTATAATTCCGCCGATATAACGTTGGTGCGTGAAAGCAGGGCGCTGACTCTCAAAGACGGCGAAAACAAGCTGCAATTCTCATGGGCCAATACGCTTATTGATCCGACGAGCCTTGAGATGCTGCCCATGGCCAATGCGGACAAAATTGACATCGCCGATCTGACCTATCCGCCCCGAGTCAGGAACCTCGGTCTGTGGAATGTTGAAAGCGAAATAGCCGGCAAAGTGCCGATGGAGATTTCGTATCTGACCAGCGGCCTGTCGTGGCGGGCGTTTTATATGGGCACGCTCACCGAGGATGAAAAGACGATGCTGCTTAAAGGCTATGTGGTTGTCACCAACAATAGCGGCGAAGATTACGAGAACGCCCAAACCCGCCTGATTGTCGGCAAGGTCCATATACTCGATGAAATCGCGGAGCTTGCCAGACGGCAATATCCTTATGGCAGGCCGAAAGAGATCCCCGTGTCGAGACCGCAGCTTGGTGGCGAGCCGATAAAGAGAACTCGAGGTAGATTTGAAGGATTTGAAGCGGCGGTAGTCACATACGAAGCAGCCTTCAAGCCAAAGGAAATCATGAAAGAAGGTCTCAGCGAATACTTCCTCTACACAATTGAAGGAACCGAAACGATTCCAAACGGCTGGTCGAAACGGTTGCAGAGCTTTGATGTTGAGGCGGTGCCGGTCGTGAACCTGTACAAGTACGAAGAAGAGCGTCACGGACCTAATGTTATGCGCTTCTTGAGCTTCAAAAACGACGAGGAGCACAAACTCGGTGAAACACCCATTCCCGGCGGGATGCTGAAGGTCTGTCGAGTCGTCGGTGATAAAGGACATTTATCATACACCGGCCAGTCTTCGTTCAAGTACATCCCTGTTGATGAGGATGTGGAGCTTAACCTTGGGGCCGTCGCCGACATTGTGGTCGAGCCGAAGTTAATGGATTTCAGGACGGAAAATTACAGGTTTGACTATCGCGGTGACATCTCGGGCTGGGACGAGATTCACACCTTCAGAATCGAGGTCAGAAATACCCGTGACATCGGCGTAAAGGTCGAGATAAAACGCAACTTCAACACTCAATACTGGAACATCAAAAACAGCGGCAGCTTCGGTGATTACGAGAAGGTCGACCTGGATACGGTCAAATTCACGCTGAGCTTAGAGCCAAGGACAAACAGGAAATTCGAATACACGCTGCGAACCTATCACGGCGAAAGACAAGAAGACTGGACGAAGAACTAAGCGATTCTTGTACCAACTCCTGTAAATATTTTACGCAAGAGTTTTCTGGTTGCAGGTTTTACGATGCGATTTCTATGTTGCATTAAAGAAATAACCGATGAAATCTTTATACTTATCACACTTTCAATAGCGAGCGAAAGTATTTTTTCAACTTGACACTACCTCCTCATATCCAAATCCAATATTAGCCTTGATTTTGCCACGGAAGTCTCACTTGACCAGATATCCAATCTCAATCCCGGAAAATTGCGTTGTTCGCTTTAGAACAACGGTTAGTTCCCAAATCGTCCTTAAAAATTTCCCAAAAAACAAGTTTTTTAAAATTTCCCAAAAATATTCTCAAACTGTCTAATTTGCCGGCGATTTTATCCTGTGGCCCGGCAGCCGAAATAAATGTTGCTGTTTTCATGAAATCTTGTTAACAAATACGCCAATGTCGAATGAAAATAACAAGTATCGTATTTTTATCAGTGCCGCTGAGCCGAGCGCTGACGCCCACTGTGCAGGTTTGATAACTGCTATTCGCAAAAAAGGTTACGACATTGAATTCTTCGGCGTTGGAGGGCCCAAAATGGCTGAGGCCGGCTGCGAATTACTCGAAAGCACCGTCAGTAAAGCGGCCATGCTTTACAATGCCGTTAGCCAGGTAGCTCGTTTCTATAAGCTTCTAAAGCACATAAGTCGTTTTTTTAAAAGCAATAACATCGATTTGGTGATTGTTTGTGATTCTCCCGCTTTCAACTTCCACGTAGCAAAAGCCGCGAAAAAAACGGGCATTAAGACCCTTTTTTACGTTGCTCCGCAGCTTTGGGCCTGGGGGGGCTGGCGAATTGGCAAACTTCGCAAATATTGCGACAAACTCTGCTGCATACTGCCTTTCGAGCAGGACTGGTTCAGCCAGAGAGGTATTGATACAGTTTTCGTGGGCAATCCGCTCCTGGATGAATTGGAGATTGTTTCGGCCCATCACGAGCAATATGCTGATTTTGAGCCGGATAAAGCCAGGATTGCCATTATGCCCGGCTCGCGGGCCGCTGAGATAAACTCGCTCTGGCGTCCGATGCAACAGATAGCGCTGGGCTTAAAGGAAAAATATCCTGCGGCAACATTTATCACCGTGGCTGTAGATGCCGAGCGGGAACAGATTCTCAGGGCGGCACAAATTCCCGGCTTCGAGTGTCGATACGTAGTTGACTCAGTTATCAATGCTGCGGGGGGCGCGGACTTTTCGATTGTTGCAAGCGGCAGCGCGACCCTGGAGGTGGCAGCAGCCGGCTGTCCAATGGTGATAATGTATCAGTCCAGCAGGGTCCTGTGGCATCTGGCAGGACGATGGATTGTAAAACCCAGATACTTGTCATTGGTAAATATTTTAAGCGGTAAAAGATTAGTGCCGGAGTTTATGCCGTATTTCACTTCAATCGAGCCGATTGTGAAAGAAATTGAGCAGCTTCTGCAAGACAGTGACAAGTTAGCTCAAATCAGCAGTTCGCTGACTAAGCTGGCCATACCGTTGGCAGAGAAAAAAGCCCGCGAAGAGGTCGCAAAAATAGCCCTTGAAATGCTGCGTTGAATATTTCGTTTTTAGTACCTTTACAAGAACTTTACCCAAAATATAGAGAAGCTTAGTGAGCGAACATATTAACATTAAAAAAGTTGATTTCTCGGCGACTTTTGCCTGTATTGGTGCGCTGTCTTTCTGGTCTTTAGGTCCGATCTTTATAAAGTATCTGACAGGATATCTGGATTCTTGGACACAAAATTTTCTGCGATATTCGGTGGCTTGCCTTTTCTGGTTGCCCTTTCTGGTTTTTTCAATCAAGACAAGACGTTTAGATCACAGGGTCTGGCGCAGGGCTCTCGTGCCGGCAGTAGCGAATATCCTGATGCAGAGTTTATGGGCAGCGGCATTTTACTATATCGGCCCGGCCTTTATGGTGCTGCAAACGAAAACGAATATCATCTGGATTGCAGGATTCTCATTCATCTTTTCCTCGGAGGAAAGGGCCCTGGTAAAAAGTAAACGTTTCTGGATTGGACTTACGCTTTCGGTGGTAGGATTAGTTGGAGTGATGTACCATGAAGTGGAACTCGCAAAGGCAGGTGTAATTACCGGTATCATTGTCGGGCAGGCCGCCGCCTTTATGTGGGGCATTTATACGTTATCAGTTAAAATCGCCTTCAGGGACATCGACTCCCGCAGCGGCTTTTCTGTAATCAGCATCTACACGTTTGCGGGACTTGCCGTGTCCACTTTTTTATTCGGCAAGGTGGAAACAGCCGCTCAAATGGGCGCCTGGCAGTGGGTATGTATCGTGATCTCCGGGATTACAGCGATCGCATTGGCCCATACCTTGTACTACGCTGCTATGAGAAGGATTGGGGCAACGATCCCTGCGATGGTTATCCTGGCGCAACCGTTTATCGTACTGGCGATTTCCAATGTGGTCTTTGGAGAATCATTGAATATTTTTCAATTGGTTTTCGGGGTTGTTTTGTTAATTGGCTCAGGCCTTGCTGTCTGGGCACAACAGCACCTGAAGTCTAACTTGTGATTTGTCGTTTTTTTTTTGAAGTGGCCGGGTATTTCGACCCTAAAGTCTCAAAGTTGGACGATTGACAGCGGCCGGCTGTGAAACTTAATATATACTGGTTGTTAAAGCTAATCCTCGATACGTTTGAGGATGACGCAATGCTTAAAAGCCAGGATATGCTCCTTGGTTCGAAAGCTCATAAGTAGCCAAAGAAATGGGCGAAAGGTCACGAGGAATTTCATTTAGAAGGAGTTAGTATGAACAGGTTGCAAAGTATCATCATAATAATATCAACTACTGTCTTTGCATTTTCTCAAACTCAGGCTCTGTCCCAGACCCGCGAAAGATCGCAAATTCCTGCCGAGCATAAATGGAAGCTTGAGGATCTCTATGCTTCAGACCAGGCATGGAATACGGCCAAGCAAGAGCTGGCTGCTCAGTTTGACGAAGTCACAAAATACAAAGGCAAATTGGCAAGCTCTGCATCTGAATTGTTAGCTTGTCTGGAGTTTGACAGCCGAATCTCAAAGGAGTTTGGACGGTTATATAGCTATGCCTCCATGAAATCCGATGAGGACACACGCGATTCGAAGTGTCTGGGAATGAAACAGGAAATGCAGCAGCTCGGCACCGACTACAGCTCCAAGGCGGCGTTTATCACACCGGAAATTGCCAAACTGGATAAACACCAGGTCGATACCTTTATTGAGCAAGAATCCGGCCTGAAAATCTATAAGATGAAATTGTATGACGTGCTGCGGATGAAGGCACATACATTATCCGAGGGGGAGGAAAAGATACTTGCCGAGACGGGTCTGTTGGCCGACGGCCCGTCCTCGATATATTCGGTCTTCAGCGATGCTGAACTGCCTTATCCCGAGATCGAGCTAAGTGACGGCACGATGGCCAAACTCACCAAGGCCGGCTACACCCGCTATCGCGCCGTGCCAGACCGCAACGATCGAGAAGCCGTGTTTGACGCTTTCTGGAGTGCGTTTGAAAAGTTTAAAGGGACTTTCGGCACGCAGCTTTATGCGGAGGTGAAAAAGAATATGTTCTATGCCCGCACTCGCGGCTATGACTCCTCGCTTCAAAGTGCTCTGGACAAAAACAACATTCCGACGGAAGTATATATGGCTCTTATTAATAATGTCACCAACAATCTTGATTCGTTTCACCGCTACCTGAATTTGAAAAAACGAATGTTGGAAGTTGAAACGTTAAAATATTCAGATGTATATGCGCCGGTTGTCAAAGGCATTGACTTGAAATATACGCTCGAAGAGGCTAAAGAGCTTATACTTGAAGCGGTAAAACCTCTGGGAGCCGATTACTGTGGCGTTGTCGCAGAAGCGTTCGAGAACCGATGGATTGATGTCTATTCTTCACCGGGCAAACGCTCGGGCGCATATTCCAACGGCAGCGCCTATGACGTGCACCCCTACATTCTCATGAACTACAACGACCAATATGAGGATGTCAGCACGTTGGCTCATGAACTTGGCCACACGATGCACAGTTATTATTCCAATAAGAATCAGCCGTATCCGACAGCCGATTGTTCAATTTTTGTCGCAGAGGTTGCTTCCACTTTTAACGAGGCCCTTCTGATTCACAAGATGCTGGAAGAAATCAAAGATGACGACACCAGGTTATCCTTGCTGATGAATTATTTAGAAGGAATCAGAGTGACAGTTTTCCGGCAGACTCAGTTTGCCGAATTCGAGCTGCTCATACACCAGAAAGCAGAGCGTGGTGAGCCGCTAACTGGGGATGTCCTCAACGGGCTGTACGGTGATATTATTAAGAGATATTACGGCTACGACAAGGGCATCTGCCATATCGATGATTTGTATGCAGTCGAATGGGCATACATACCGCATTTCTATTATAACTTCTATGTGTTTCAGTACTCGACATCCTTTACTGCGTCAACAGCCTTGTCTGAAAAGGTCTTAGGTGAAGAAGAAGGTACGGTTGAAAAATATATTGAGTTTTTATCATCAGGCGGTTCGGATTATCCAATCGACCTTTTGAAAAAAGCGGGAGTGGACATGACCGGCGCTGAGCCGTTCAAAAAAACGATGGCGGCAATGAATCGAACCATGGACGAAATCGAGTCGATTTTAGATAAAAAGGGCAAGTAACAATCCTCTATCAGGTATGATTTGATTGGTTATCATTCCATCTGTCGCGGGGCAGATGCGAAGTCTATTATTTCAACTCTGGATTGTTGCTTGCGCTGAACTGCCTTTCGTATCGGGCTTTGACGGCCAATAGCAAAGGACAAATTAGCTTCAGAACACTTTGTCGACGGGCGGAGCATTTAGACGAACCACTCAAAGCTCACCAGAATGTTCTCTACAACTGTGAAGAAGATATTCTTCTTTGGGTCCGGCGTGATCGGTTTCATGGGGGGAATTTTCGGGCTTGCGCTGGGATGGATAGTAAGTATGCTCATTAATCTGGTTATAAATAGTTTTACGGCTAAACAGGGAGTTCCATATATGGATTACTTCAGCTTTCCCTGGCGGCTCTGCCTGGGAGCGATAGTCTTTGGAATAATGGTCAGCCTGGCCGCCGGCATCTATCCCACGGTGCGAGCGGCACGAGTCGATCCCGTGGTGGCGCTGCGGCACGATTAACTTTGCCGGCTCCGGATTCGTTACGGGCGCATAAAATGTGTAGGAAGATGGCAAAAAGTTCAAGATTATGAGTTTGGTTATAACTGGGCTGGTTACTGCAGGGAGGCAAAGAACCTCCTGAAGCGGGGCTGATACTTGTCGGTGATATTAAATGACCCGATGACACCCTTTGCTTTTCCGACGATTGATTCTCTGTCAACAAATCCAAAATATCTCGAATCCTTACTGCTGTCCCTGTTATCACCCATCACAAAGTATCTGTCCGGCGGCACTGTCACCGGCCCGAAGCTTCGCATTGCGGCAATCGAAGGAATACTCATGACTGCGTGAGTAGAGCCATCCAAATCTTCCATTGCCAACACACATCTTTCTTCCAGTTCGCGGGACAGGCCTTTTGTGTATTTCGGGTCTATTTTCGTATAATCGACAGGTTCTCCATTAAGAAAAAGTGTGTTATTTTTCATTTCGATGGTGTCACCCGGCTGACCTATTACCCTCTTGACTAATCGAATGCCGTCTTCAGGAGAAAAACAAATTACTATATCGCCTCTTTTGGGATCCGTCCATTTTGCGAGCCTGTACATAGTAAGAGGAAAACGAAGGTCATAAGCTATTTTGTTAACGTAAATCAAATCACCTTCAAGTATAGTAGGATTCATAGAACCTGTTGGGACCCAGTTCCAATCTGCCAGGCTTGATTTTACAGGTAATACTACAAAAACCATGAAAAAAATGGTCATCCGAGATTCTTTCCAGAGCTTGTAAATAAATTTCTTAATTTTTTCTGTCATGATTTGTTCCTTAATAAATCCATATCGGCAAGAAAAGTTTAAATATATACGTGAAAAACTCGTTAATGTTCTTTATTTTTTGGGCATTGATCTTTGCCGTACCCCGGCAACGCGCTTCGGCTCCGGATTATCCGTCCTCTCGGATCGAGTGGGATTATAGTCAGAAAGATGCGATCGAAATGTGCATTTGAGAAAATGTTCCTTGTTATGATTGCATTTGTCCCGGGAATTTGGTATTGTTTCGTGATGTTAAGGCTTAGCCGTGTGGCTAAGTGTTTCAAAGGAAAGATTTCGGCTAAAAATGGATTAGTGGAGGCAAAAAGCATGAGGCAAATTGCAGGTAAATTGCTTACGTTGATTGTTCTGGCGGTTTTTTTATCGGTGTTGGTGGGTTGTGAAGGGATGTGTGGATCCGCTAAACTGCAGAAAAAGACAGTGCTCTGGAACGGCAAAGACTTTGCCGGCTGGAAGCTGTTCATTCCTGATAAGGACATCGATGTGCGCGAGATTTGGTCGGTCGGGGATGGAGTTATACAATGCAAAGGGAAACCCAACGGATATATGCGGACTAAAGCAAAATACGAAAACTACAAGCTGCACCTCGAATGGCGCTGGCCTGACGAACCGACCAATAGCGGCGTTCTGCTGCATGCCAGCGGCACGGATAAGGTATGGCCCCTGTGCATCGAATGCCAGTTGAAGGCAGGCAGTGCCGGCGACTTCGTTCTAATCGGCGGACCCGGTATCACTGTTGACGGTCGGGACAGGCAGGATCTCGAAAAACAATTCGTAGCGATAACAAAGAAAGAACAAAGCAGCGAGAAAGCACCAGGCCAATGGAACACTTACGATATATACTGCAAGGCAAACTCGATTCGCTGTTATGTCAATGATGTGCTCCAGAACGAAGGAATTAACGCTACGGAAACCGCCGGCTGGATCTGCCTGCAAAGCGAAGGCGGCCCCGTCGAGTTCCGAAATATATACATCGAGCCTCTGGATTGATGTAAAGCAGCTCCTTCCTGCAATATCCGTTGAAAAACACGCCTTTCGAGAATCATTAGTATTTCTTGACATTTGGGCCGGTTGCAGGTAATCTATCCGCAGAAGATTTAACATTTTTAATAGCAGAAAACTTATGACAGAAAGCAAGAAGCAACAGGAGCAATTCGAGGATATGCGTATCCTTGACGAGCTGAAGAATTCTTATCTAAATTATGCGATGAGCGTAATTGTTTCTCGCGCCCTGCCGGATGTTCGTGACGGTCTGAAACCTTCGCAAAGACGAATACTGGTGGCGATGAATGATTTGAACCTCGGCCCACGAAGCAAACACCGTAAATGTGCCAAAATAGTCGGCGATACAGGCGGCAACTACCACCCCCACGGCGACCAGGCAACCTATGGAACGCTTGTGCGGATGGGCCAGGAGTGGAATCTGCGATACCTCCTGATTGACCCGCAGGGCAACTTCGGCAGTATCGATTCCGATCCGCCGGCAGCTATGAGATATACTGAGGCAAGAATGGCTGCGCCGGCTATGGAAATGCTCGAAGATCTTAAGTTAGACAGCGTTGATTTTGTGCCTAACTACGATGAGACACGGATGGAGCCAACAGTGCTGCCGTCGAAGTTTCCAAATCTGCTTGTCAACGGTTCTACCGGCATTGCGGTCGGAATGGCAACGAATATTCCACCTCACAATATTGCCGAGATATGTAATGCTTTGCTTTTAGTTATTAATGATCCGAACTGCGGCTTCAAGGATATCATCAAGCATCTTCCCGGCCCGGACTTCCCAACGGGCGGTATTATCTGCGGCAAAAAAGGGATTATGGATGCTTACACCACCGGTCGTGGCCACCTGATGGTGCGAGGAAAAGTAGATATCGAAACCACTAAAAAAGGCAGGGAAAGAATCGTCATAACCGAAATACCGTATATGGTTGTCAAGACAACGATTGTCTCGAAGATAGTGGATTGCGTCCACGGCAATACGCTGCCGGAAGTAGCCGATATTCGAGATGAATCGGACCGCCACGGGCTGCGTATTGTCGTTGACCTGAAAAAAGATGCCGATGCCGAAATCGTGCTCAACAAGCTGTATCGCTACACTCCTCTGCAGAGCACTTTTGCCATTGCCAATATAGCGCTTGTGAATAACAGGCCGGAAACCCTCAATATCAAAGAGATGCTCGTCTGTTTTATTGAGCATCGCAAAGTTGTCATCCGCCGACGAAGCAGATTTCTCCTGAAAAGATGCAGGAACAGGGCTCACATTCTCGAAGGCCTTATCTTAGCGGTTAGTGATATCGACGAAATTATAGATCTGATAAAAAAATCGCCCGATACGCCGACCGCCAAGTTGAACCTGATGAAGAAGCCCCTGCAATTGGCTGAATCAGCTACGCTGAAGAAAATCCTGCCCAAGTCTTTCGTTAAGGAAAAAAGTAAAGGCAAACATTTCCTTACCGGCCCGCAGGCCGACGCTATTTTGACAATGCAATTGCAAAGGCTGACAGGTCTGGAGATAGAAAAGCTCGCTAAAGAGTACGATGACCTGACCGAGCAGATAGAGGGATACGAGTCGATACTGGCTAAAGAGGAGCTCCTGCTGGATATCATTCGCGAAGACATCTACGAAATAAAGGAAAAATACGGTGACGCCAGGCGGACACAAATCACCGGCCAGGCCGAGCAGTTTGCGATCGAAGATTTGATCGCCGAAGAGGAAGTTATCGTTACAGTAAGTCACAGTGGATACGTGAAGCGATTGCCGATTGACACCTACCGCAGGCAGGCCAGAGGCGGCAGAGGAATCATCGGCTCGGATACAAAAGAAGGCGATTTCATAGAGCACCTGTTCATCGCCTCAACGCACGATTATCTGCTTATCTTTACTAATCGCGGCAAGTGCTACTGGCTGAAGGTATATGACGTCCCGAGTATGTCCAGACAGAGCAAGGGCAGAAATATCGTCAACCTGCTTCAGTTGGGAAACCAACAAATCCCATCGGTTATCAACGTCAGCAGTTTTGACGATGATGGCGACGAAGACACACAACAGCGGCAACTGGTAATGGCCACAAGAAACGGCATCATCAAAAAGACAAAATTATCGGCTTACGGCAATCCAAGGACGACCGGCGTGATTGCAATCAATCTGGATCCGAACGATGCTCTCATTGACGTTGCCCTGACCACAGGGTCCGACAATATCGTTCTCGGCACGCGTGACGGCATGATGATACGCTTTGACGAAAGCCAGGTCCGTTCAATGGGCCGTGCCTCAAGAGGCGTCAGGGGCATAAAGCTGCGCCCCGGTGACGCCGTAGTCGATATGGTGATTGTCGAGGAAAAGGCCGCCTTGTTCACGGTATGTGAAAACGGATACGGCAAACGAACCGGCCTTGAGAATTATCGATCACAGAGCCGGGGTGGAGTTGGTCTGAAAAATATAAAAACGTCCACTCGCAACGGCAAAGTAGTCGCGCTCAAAGCCGTCCAGAACAAGGACGATTTAATGATGATAACCGCCAACGGGATGATTATCCGCACCGGCCTTGACCAAATCCGCTCGATTGGAAGAAACACACAGGGCGTGCGCTTAATCAAGCTCAAAGCCGGGGACAAACTCGTTGCCGCCGAAAAGATAGTCTCCGAAGAAGTTGGCAATGCGACAGCCAAATCCGTTGATAATAAGACACCACAATCAGGACCAAAGGCTAAAACCAAGCCCCAGCGGGAAGCTGTATCAAAATCAAAGGTTAAAACAAAATCCAAGACCAAGAAGAAAAGCAGCAAGAAATGACGCAAATAGTGAATCGATGGACAAGCCAATTTACGTAATCGCCGGCAAAGAAGATTCCCTTGTCAACACTCATTGCCGGGAGCTTCTTGATAAGCTTATGGAGCCATCACAAAGGGCGACCGGACTTTTTGATGCTGAGCCTGCTGTGGTCTCGGCCTCCGATGTTCTGGATGAGTTGCGGACAGCACCGTTTTTGACCGACAAGCGGGTTGTTCTTATCAAGGGAGCGGACGATTTCATTTCTAAAAACCGTCCATTGTTCGAGAAATATTTTGACAATCCCTGCCCAACGGGGCGACTGGTATTGACCGTAAAGACCTGGGACGCTCGCACAAAACTGGCTAAGAAGCTGGCGAAGGTGGGCGAGCTGATTAGTGTTACGCAGCCTAAGCCATGGGAACTGCCTCAGCGTCTGATAAGATACGCAAGCGAAGCACACGACAAAAAGCTCAGCAGGAACGCAGCCGAACTTTTAATCGAGTTAACTGGTGATGAGCTGTCACGGCTGTATAGTGAAATCGATAAGCTGGCTTTATTCGCAGATACAGAAAAGGCGATAACGCCGAAGCATACAGAATTGCTCATAGGTCATAATCGTTTATTCAATGCCTTCGCAGTAATTGACGCAATTATCGCCGGCAATGCCGGGGCAGCAGTTGAACGGTTAAGGGGCATGTTTGCCGGTGACAAGTCAACCGAATACACAGTTGTCGGTGCTTTCGCGTTTCATTTCCGCAGGATGTTTGACGCAAAAGTGATGCTTGAAAAAGGCAGTCCTCGTAGTGAGATCGAAAAGAAACTCCGGTTATGGCGTAACAAGGACGGCTTCTTTGCACAACTTCGGCAAATGAGCCTGAAGCAAATCGGCAAATACCTCCAGCGGTTGGCCGAAACCGACTACGCAATAAAAACCGGTCAAACAAAAGCTAAAGTAGCAATGGAACAACTGGTTCTGAGTTTGGCTGCCGAGACTACCGCATGTGGCAGGGCTGCAAGAAGTCTGTAGAATTGACCCGGATAATGCGGACGCGGAGCATTTGTTAAAACATTTTCTTCCCGGCTCTTTTGATTTCGGCGAGCCATTGGTCTGATTCGGATTTGCTGTAACCTGAGAAGGCAGCATCTTTATCGTGATTTCTGAATGCCTTGTGGGCCATATATCGGTTCTGCGAGATACCGAAATAATTCTTGTCATTATCGGGCCATAACTAAGTTTGTATTTTTGCTCCCGACACATTGAAAAGATAATAGTAGAAATCAATTCCATCTTTTTTTTATCACACTTTATAGAATAAGTACTTTGAACCGCCTTGACGCGAGCGTGGGATTCGTGTAAGCTTTCATGAATCCATAATGTAAGGTCTGTTATTTGGAAATGACAAACAGTAATTTGGAAAGGAGAAACTATGATTAATAAAATTGTTTCAGGGACACTGCTACATCTTTTACTCTTTGTTGTCATTTTTGGATGTGCTTCCTGCCAAAAAGCTGCTGATATTGTGGTCGAACCTTATCTGCTGGATACTGGACTGACTTCCCGCTCGATTTCGTTTGAGAATCCCACGGGTGCTCCGGGCCAGAGCGGCACAACATCCAGTCGTCTCGGCGTCGGTCGAAAGGGCTCGCCAACGATATCATTAAAAACCGGCCAGGAGGTACAGCTTTGTGACATCGAGGGTATGGGTACTATTCGACATATCTGGATGACGACCAGAAACATCCCGCTTAACCTGCGCAGTCTGGTATTGCGTGCCTGGTGGGATGGCCAGGAACATCCGAGCATCGAATGTCCCATCGGCGATTTTATGGGATTTGCACATGGAAAGGTTATGCCGTATCACTCTGCTGTACACTCGTTAGGTACAAATGCCGGTATGAATATCTGGCTTCCGATGGCGTTTGTCAAGCGTGCAAAGATTACACTGACCAACGAAGGCGAACAAGACGTGCCGTTGTATTATCAGATTGATTACACAATCGGCGACAAGCATCCGGCTGATGTCGGCCGACTGCATGTGCTGTTTAGAAGGGAAAATCCTACAACAATCAAGAAAGACTTTGTGCTGCTGCCTCAGCGGAAAAATAAAGGACGCTTTATGGGTGCAGTTATCGGCGTGCGCAACCTGACGCCCGGACAATGGTGGGGTGAAGGCGAGATAAAGATTTATATGGACGGCGATACCGACTTTCCGACCATCTGCGGCACGGGAAGCGAGGATTACGTAGGCCTGTCCTACGGCATGCAGCAAACGCCTTACCCCTACAACGGTTGTAGTCTAAACGATAAGGATTTTGTGTCTATGTACCGCTGGCACCTGCCCGATCCGATTCTTTGGCGAAAGGAATGTCGCATTACAATCCAGCAGATTGCCTGGAAAAAAGGCCTGATCGAGACTCAGGATGACTGGTCATCAGCAACGTTCTGGTATGAGCCTGTCCCCAGCGCTTCGCTGCCGAAGCTGCCGGATGTCAAATCAAGGACGGCTGATATCTGGCAGGATTAGTTCTGCAAAAGTTCATACAACAAAATAAAAGGACAAGATTATGTCACACAGATTATTGGCCATTTTATGTATCGGGGTATCGGTGTGCCTGGCAGGCTGTTGCGAAAGGTGCAAGAGTCCGGGTTCAGACAAAGACCTGGCCGGCGCGGTGAAGCTTTTCAATGGCAAGGACCTCACCGGCTGGGAGTTGGTCGGAGGAGCAAAATGGGTCGTTGAGGACGGCCTGCTTATCGGAACTCAAGGTCAGAATAATGCACCCGGCGACCTTTTGACAACAGACAGTTACAAGGATTTTGTTGTGTCCTTAACTTATCGGGTGGAGTGGCCCTGTAACACCGGTCTGTGGTTCCGCTACCAGTCGCCCAAAAAGGCTTATCAGGCTGATATTCTCGAATACAAAAAACCGGAGTGCTATTCAGGAACGCTGTACTGTCCGGGCAAGATGTTTCTTGCTATGAATGAGGACAAGGCACTCGTGGACCGCGACGGATGGAATACGATAAAGGTTCGTGCCGAGGGTGAGCATATCCAGATATGGATAAATGGCCATCAAGTCGCTGATGTGCACGATGACACTACTGATTCCGGCAAGTTCGGTTTTCAAGTCCATCCCGGAGAGCAGTTTGGGTCGATGAAGATTGTCGTACGCGAACTATTACTAAAGCCGCTTTAAGCCAGCAGTGCTTTTGTGCCGACGAAAGTTAAACAAGACCTTGACGCAATCAGGCTGATGATTCTGTCGCTGACTCATCCTGAATGTACTCTTTCGCTTTATACCAACGCGCCATTGGTATAAAAAGCGCTGCAGTCACCAGCATAGCGAACATAAAGAACCAGTAGTAGCTGGCTCCCGGTAACTTGCTCGTGCCGTCCTCGTTCTTTATGACGTCATTGACCGCCGCGACAAATATGTTTCCAAGCGAGATGGCAAGAAGTTCGATCGACTGGATCATGGACTTCATTTTCCTTGGGGCCTGGGTGTATGCGAACTCGAGTGCCGTAATGGATACCATGACCTCGGCTCCCGTCAGAAAGATGTATGCGACAAATTGCCACCCGATAGAGGGCTGGGCACCATTTTCAAGCTGGGTCTCGATCCATACGGGCACGAGAAAGCTAACGGCCGTCAGAAACATGCCGATACCAATCTTGCGCAGTGGAGTCATTGTCCATACCCGGTTGAGGGCAGGATAGATCAGGTATGAAAACAGCGGGATCATAATCATGATTAGGATCGGATTAGCCGACTGCATTTGAGCCGGCAGCCAATCCTTACCGAGCCATCTGAGGTTCATCTTCTCAGCCTGGAGTACCCAGGCCGATTCCGACTGATAGAACAACGCGAAGAACATTGATATAAAAACAAAAACGATACAGAGCCTGCCGAGTGTTCTGACTCCATCTTTGTCGAGCATTTCCCTCCAACCTGTCTTGCCGACCGGGGGGATGTGCACAAGCTTGTACCGGCCCACCCAGTAGGAGAACATCGCGACAAACATGAAGGCCCCCGGAACACCGAACCCGACCGCGGGGCCGTATTTTTCGAGTAGATCCGGGCACTTGTACATCGAAACGGCAGCGCCGAGATTCACCGAGAAATAGAACCAGCCGTATACCTTTTCTATCAAGTGCCTGTTGGAAGTGCCAAACTGATCTCCGACATTGGCTGAAAGGCATGGCTTGATCGTTCCCGAAGCTATGGCAATCAGTATCAATCCGGCGGTCAATCCGAGCCGTGTATGGTCTAACACCAGAATGGCGAATCCAACACAGTAGACCAGTGAGAACCAGATGATGGTTTTGAATTTGCCAAACCAGACATCGGAAATAATCGCTCCTACCAGCGGCATGAAATAGACCGCGGCGGTAAAATAGTGGAACCACGCCTTCGCGGGTTCGTCCGCCATAACGTCCAGCTCGCCACCCTGTCCCATGAGGTGCCTGGTCATGAATACCACCAGTATTGAACTCATTCCATAGAATGCGAACCTTTCGGAGGCTTCGGTAGTGAGAATATAGGGGATACCGGCAGGCATTTTTGTTGATGATATTGGTGCGTTTAGGTATTTGCTTTTAGTCATAATTTTTAATATTACCTGTGTCGTCACCTGATTTCAAAGAAGAAATATTTTACTGTAAAAAATAATATGGACTTCGAATTGGCCAATTTCAGAAGCCGCTTGATTTCAGCGGTAGAAGTTGATAATATCCTTCAGACAAAAAATTATGGTCATAAAATGACAACGTGAAATCCAATTAATGGAGTATAAGGTTATGAAAACTTTATCGGCCCTTGCTGCGATCTCGACAATAAGCGTTGTACTTCTTGGCTGTGCACCGAATCTGAAAGAGAAACAATTGCATGAGTTTATTACTGCGCATATGAAAAAAATCAAGCCTATGGCCAAAGAAACGAATCTGGCCTGGTGGAATGCGGCGCTTAGTGGTAAATCCGAAGATTATGATAAAGTCAGCAAACTGACACTTGAGATTCGCCGGGTTTACAGCGACCCCAGTGAGTTTGCTTTACTCAGAGATATGAAATCATCGGGGCAAATAAAGGATCCGGTGCTGTCGCGGCAATTGGATGTAATGCACAATGCGCATCTTGAGAATCAGATAAAACCGGATCTGTTGAAAAAAATCGTTGATTTAAGCACAAAAATTGAGAAAGATTTCAGCACCTTTCGCGGCACTATTGACGGCAGAAAGGTCACCGATAATGAGATTAAGGAAATTCTGAAAACGCAGACAGAATCGGCCAAGAGAAAACAGGCATGGCTTGCCAGCAAACAGGTGGGAGCTGCGGTCGCGGATGATATTATTCGTTTGGTTAAGCTGCGAAACAGGGGGGCACGAAAGCTTGATTTTGAGAATTATCATACTCTTACGCTGTCCGTCGGTGAGCAGGATGTCGAAGAATTGGACAAGATTTTCAGGGAACTTTACGAATTGACCAACGAGCCCTTTGCCAGGTTGAAGGCTGAGGTTGATGGCATTTTGTCGGCCAAGTACGGTGTTGGGGTAGATGAGCTGATGCCGTGGCATTACCACGATCCGTTCTTTCAGGAGACCCCTATGGTGTATGAGCTGGACCTGGACTCGTACTATGAGGATAAGGACATCGAGGAGCTTGCGGCGAAATTCTTTGCGGGGATCGGTCTGGACGTGGAGTCGGTACTTGCCAACAGCGACCTGTACGAGCGGGAGGGCAAAAACCCGCACGCCTTTAGCACAGATATTGACAGGGAAGGTGACGTGCGAATCCTCTGCAATATCAAGAACAACGAGTCGTGGATGGAAACAACTTTGCACGAGCTTGGGCACGCCGTATACGATAAATATCATGATCCCGAGGTGCCGTATCTGCTGCGCGAGCCGGCGCACGCTTTTACCACCGAGGCCATTGCAATGTTCTTTGGCCGGCTGAGCCGCAATCCGGCATGGATGCAACAGATGTTAGACCTTTCCGACCAACAGCGTAGAGATATCGAGAAGGTCAGCGGTAGATACATGCAGCTCAAACAGCTAATTTTTGCACGCTGGGCGATGGTTATGTATAACTTCGAGAAGCAACTCTATGCCAATCCGGACCAGGATTTGAATTCATTGTGGTGGGAAATGGTTGAGAAATACCAGTTAGTCAAGAAACCGGAAGGCCGTAATACGCCCGACTGGGCCGCCAAGATACACTTCGCTGTTGCGCCATGCTACTATCACAACTATATGATGGGTGAGCTGCTGGCGTCTCAACTGCATCACCATATTATCTACAGAGTAATGAAACTCGACTCAGATGACAATTTCAGCTATGTTGGACAGCGCAAGGTTGGTGACTTCCTCGCTAAGAAAGTCTTCGAGGCCGGGGACGTCTATCACTGGAACGAAATGATAAGAAGGGCGACGGGTGAGCGGCTGACGCCGGAGTATTTTGTTAACCAGTTTGTAAAATGATTAATCATACTTACCGATTTTAACTGTAATGCTGAGCAAAGCGAAGCATCTGATCTATATCTAACAATACAGTAAATATTTTACCCTTTTGGAATAGGTGAGCTATGGATTCACAAGAACGTTCATTACCGGAAATTACGGTCAAGGCGCTGGTCTTAGGTGTTTTGCTCTCTATGATTCTGGCTGCGGCCAACGCGTATCTGGGTCTGTTCGCGGGAATGACCGTCTCGGCGTCGATACCTGCGGCAGTTGTTTCGATGGGAGTTTTGCGCCTCTTCAAACGGAGCAATATCTTAGAGAACAATATTGTGCAGACCGCGGCCTCGGCAGGAGAGTCCTTAGCGGCCGGCGTCATATTTACACTGCCGGCTCTGGTTATAATGGGCGATTGGCCGGGCTTTGGCGGAAAGTACTTCTGGTGGATTACAATCATCGCTGCGTTTGGCGGCTTGCTGGGCGTACTGTTTACTATTCCGCTACGTCGCGCCCTTATCGTAGAAAGCAATCTTCAGTTCCCCGAAGGGATTGCCACTGCTGAAGTACTCGAAACAGGCCAGCGTGGCGGTTCGGGCATTATGTACATCGCCGTGGCCTCCGTGGCCGGTGCCCTGTTCAAGGTCGGCGCCAAGGGTGTCGGCCTGTGGCCCGAGCTTGTCGAGGTGGCCGGACGTGTCAAAGGCACCATTGCCTACTTCGGCTCCAATCTCAGTCCGGCCCTGCTTTCGGTGGGTTACATCGTCGGGCTTAACATAGCCGTGCTCATTTTTCTCGGCGGTGCCCTGAACTGGTATGCCGCCATTCCATTCGTAGCCGCCCAGGATGAATGGCCAGTATACCAACTCGAAAGTGAGGTCGGAAATCCCGACGAGTGGAACGTGTTCACCCTGGCATATGAAACCACTGGTCCGAACGCGACGGCGACAGAGATCGAAGCTGCAACGCTACACAACGCTGAAGTCAAGGCCAGGCTCGGTACGCCGGTAGAAGCTGTGGATTACTCCGGACGAATCTGGTCGAAGCGGACGCGATATCTTGGAGTCGGTGGTATGCTTCTCGGCGGTTTATGGACCGTCTTCGCCATGAGAAAGTCTCTGTTCAGTGGCATCGCCAGCGGCCTGAGGGCCTACCGGCAGGTCACCAGCGGAGAGAAAACCATCGCCAGAACAGAAAAAGACATGTCTATGAAGTGGGTGCTCATCCTCATAGTCGCTTCTATTATTCCACTCTATCTGGTTTACCAGTACTTCGTGAAGGATGTCACGGTCTCGCTGCTGATGGCTGTAGTGATGCTGGTAGCAGGGTTTGTCTTTTCGGCGGTCGCGGCTTACATGGCCGGTATAGTCGGTTCCTCGAACAATCCCATCTCAGGTGTCACAATTGCGACTGTCACCGTTTCGGCCCTGCTGTTGGTGGTCCTGATGGGCAAGGACAATGTTCACGGTCCGGCGGCCGCCATCATCATCGGAAGCGTCGTCTGCTGCGCCGCCGCCATTGCCGGTGACAATATGCAGGACCTAAAGGCCGGCAGGCTTGTCGGAGCAACACCATGGAAACAGCAGGTGATGCAGATAGTGGGCACCGCCTCGGGCGCCCTGGTCATCGCGCCCGTGCTGATGCTGCTTTACAAGGCCTACGGTTTTCGCGGTCAACCTGGCGCCGGGCCCGATGCACTATCGGCCGTCCAGGCGAACCTGATGGCGTCAGTCTCCCGCGGGGTATTCAAAGGTGATTTACCCTGGACCTACGTCTTTTTCGGGATGGGTATTGCCGCTGTAGTGATTGCTCTGGATGAATATCTCAAGCGGACCGGCAGCACGTTCCGCACGCCGGTTCTTGCGGTGACAATAGGAATCTATCTGCCGCTGGAGCTGGCCGTGCCCATCTTCATCGGCGGCCTGATTCACTATGCAACCAAGCGCTTCCACACGAGATGGCAGACACCGAGCGAGAAGGTCGAAACGTCAAGCCGTAATGGCCTGCTCTTTGCCTCGGGCCTGATCACGGGCGAAGCCCTTATGGGCATTCTGCTGGCCATTCCAATCATCATCCTCAAACAGTTCAATATCGACCTGCCGTTCCTGAATATAAATGACCTCGTCGTAAAGCTGTTGGCTCTGGTCGGAATCGAGTTGCCTTTGACCCTGCCCATCGGACAGATTGGCGGTAGTATCCTCCTGCTGGCTGTGGCGTACTGGCTATACCGCACCGCTCGCGGAAAAAAAGAAACGAAAAGCTAAGAACTGAACTCAATCGGGCTAAGCCCGTTAAGTGGTTTTTCCTTTAAATGACGGACTTTCTCGAGACTCTCGACGAATTGCTCATGGGCCTTGTCGAGATATGTATTTACCTCGTCGATATATCCGTCGGCGGAGGCCGACCAAACGCGGTTGAGGTACCGCTCGCCGGCTGCGAAACAGCTCATTACATCGCCGTATGCGGCGAGGCCGTAACGATGACCAATGCTTTCACGAGCATCCACAAACATTTCAAGGTCTTCAACGAACAGTTCGTCAATCCGATGGCGCATATCGTATGTGTTAATAGAGTGCTTGTCGGAATTGAGTTTGTTGATATTGGCGACGATTCTTTCAAGGCTGCTCTCAACTGTTTCAATCCTGGAAGCAACATGATGCTCCCTCTTGGTCTGTCGGGCATCATTGATTCTGATGGCTGCAACTCCCGCCACTCCTACGATAAGCGCAGGTACATACCATAACCATTTAACGGCATTCTCATCGACAACCGTAGCTAATGCCGCCGCGATGAAACCGACTGTAACCATTAAGAAGCCAACTGATTTCATAGTATTTCCTTATCCCCCCTGCATTCCGCTGATAATGTAATATATGGCAAAACCGACTCCGACAATCCCCTCGCCGATTATCAATCCCGCCGCGACGGGAATACCGACCTGCTCGCTGAAGTGCTGCCCCTTTATTTTATCGCTGGCAATCCTCAGGATTGTCCCGATAGTATATGTTAGAACAATGCTGAACGGCAGATAGAATCCAAGGCCAACCTGAATCCCGAGTCCGCCGATACCCGTTGTACTGAGCAGAGCACCCAGTCCCGCACCGGCCAGATACTTGAAGACAGGAACATTACCTTCAAGAATACCCTTCATCATACTCGCCAGGACTGTGCCCTGCGGCGCCGGCAATTTATCGCTGCCGAGGCCATACGCCTTATGAAGCACAAATAAAAGGCCTATCATAAGAACCGGTCCAAGCCACGTGGCGAGAAATTGGCCTATCTGCTGCTTTCTGGGAATAGCACCGACCAGATAACCGGTTTTCAAATCAAGCATCAGGTCCGTCGCCTGAGACATTGCCATGCAAGTGGCGGCGCCGACCATTACCGAGGATATAATGGCCGCTTTGTCACCCAAACCTCGTGTAATCACGATTAGAATCGTCACGGCGATCAGGGTCATTCCGCTCATGGGCGACCAGTTCGTCCTGCCGATACACTCGGAGAGAATCACCCCGGCCATCCAGATCCAAATCGTGCCCAACACAGCCATGATGACACCCCTGACGATGCCCATCTGTTCAACGGAGGTGACCGCAACAATTCCCAAAACAATGACCGCACCGATGATCCCTATATAGAGCAATTTGATCGGCATCTCATCTTTCGACATTGCGGCGCCGGTTTTAGCCGCCGATTGCATGCTGCGTATCGCACTGATAATCAAGGGTAGCGCCAGAACAATTCCAGTCAACGCGCCGCCGACCAGCATACCGATTCCGACCGGCCTGAAAAGCGAAATTCGCAGATAACCCGGCATCGTCTGCCCAAGTTCCTGCAATTGTTCCGGCGAAGGCAGCAGGTTCATCCTCGCCAGAATCGGCGCCAAGACCCAATAGCAGGCGTAACCGCCGATGACAAAACAAAGCCCGCCCTTGCCTGCAATAAATGCGATTCCTATAGTCAACAACGAAACGAACCAAACGCCATTCATGTAGTCCGGCAATCCGAAGTACTGGCCCAAAGCCCAGTTCTCGAATCCCGCCAAATTACTGATGAAACTCACGGTTCCGCTCAGGGCAACGCCGATCATAAGGAGTATTGCTTTGTGGACACCGGCGCCGGGCGATTTGAGGACGGTCGCAACCGCTACCCCGCCCGGATATGTCAGGCGTTCGAAATCGATCATCTGCTTGCGAAGCGGAATGATAAAAGCAATACCCAAAATGCCGCCGGCAATACAGGAAAATACCATCAGGTAGGGATTGAAATCCGTCTCGCCAAGGATAAACAACGCCGGCACAGAAAACATAACGCCCGCCGAAGCGCCGTTCACACTGCTGGCAACTGTCTGGCTGATGTTATTTTCGATAATACTGTTTCGCCGGAGAATGCCCCTGAGCACACCAAAGCCCAGAATGGCTGCCAGCTCCGAGCCTTCGTGCGAAAATCCCAGGATCAGGCAGGCATAGCCCATACTAATCGTGATGAGAATTCCCAATCCGTAGCCCACGAGCACCGCCGTCAACGTCAGCTCCGGATAAGGTCCTCTGCGAATAATCCTTTCTCCGCCGTCTTTACTCATTGTCACTATTCGCTCCCCTTTCAGCAGAAGTAAGTAAATTTCATTCGTATGAAATAATAGATACAACCTTATAATCGGCCATTTTTTCTCTGCCCTGCAAACCCGCAAGCTCTATAAGAAACGCGATGCCCGCAACTGTTCCTCCTATTTTTTCGATGAGTTCGCAGGCCGCAGCCATTGTCCCACCCGTCGCCAACAGATCGTCTACCATTAAGACTTTCCCGCCGCTCTCTATGGCATCGCTATGTACTTCCAAAGTATCCGTGCCGTATTCCAGATCGTAGCTGACACTCTCGGTCCGCCAGGGCAGCTTCCCTTTTTTGCGTATGGGCACAAAGCCAGCACCGAGTTTTTCTGCAACGGCTGCACCAAAGATAAATCCTCTTGCCTCCACAGCGGCGACATATTCGATACCAGCCTCTGTAAAATCGGCGCACAATGCTTCTACTGCTGCTGCAAAAGCCTTCGGATTTAGTAATAATGGAGTGATATCACGAAATAAAATTCCTTTTTTCGGCCAGTCGGGTATGTCGCGAATATGTCTTTTCAGGTCAATTCCTTCGTCCTTCATTTGCTCGCCTTCCATGATATTTGTCACCATTACAATCGCTTAAACGAACAGACTATTCGCCTGTTGTTGTCTATTGTTAATATTTTGCTGACGAAATGCAAGTTTTATTGTGCTGTAATTCGGCGTTATTCTTCATTCATGAATTCATAAAGCTTTGTAAGCGCATCACGCCGAATCTGCCGAATCCTTTCTCGTGTGAGGCCCAATTTTTTGCCTATCTCCTTCAGTGACATCGGTTTCCTTCCGTCGAGGCCGTAATGTGACCTCAGGACATCCGCTTCTCTCGGATCGATTTCATTGAGCAGTTTCAGGGCTTTTAATTTTTCTTCAACCGCAACCAGTGCATCTTCCGGCCTGCCTCCGTTCGGATCCTCCAGGATTGCCTCGAGCATTTGGTCTTCTTCCGGCTCGTCCCCGCCACAGGATTCACCCGCAGAGCTAAGAAACTCGACTATACGATTTACGACTTTTGCCTTTCGAAGCGGCAGGTGCATAATATCGGCCATCTCTTCTGCGCTTGGCATTTTACCGAGTGTGCTTTCCAGTTCCGAAGCGGTATGCCGCCACTGATTTATCAAGGCGACCATATAAGTGGGAATATGCAACGGCTGAATATTCTCCAGCAACGCACGTTTGATACTTTGTTTTATCCACCACGCTGCGTATGTGCTGAAGCGAACCCCGCGATTGGGATCAAAGTAATCAACAGCTCTTATCAGGCCAAGATTGCCCTCTTCAATCAAGTCGCCGAGACCAATACCACGATCGCCATATTTCTTCGCGATATTAACGACCAGTCTGAGGTTGCTTCGCACCAGTTGCTCCCTGGCCCACTGATCGTTTTCATCAACGATCAGCTTGCCTAACGAATGTTCTTGTTCCATCGTCAGCAGCGATGCTTCATCTATCTCTTTGAGATACTCTTTTAATGTGATATCAAATCCTATAGCTCACTCCCGCCCAGCCGCAAAGCCTTTCGGCTCCAGCCATAAGGGCAAATTGGGTTTTAACCTTTCCTCCTTTTTTATAGGACGATTGCTTCCCTGCCAGAAACAAACATACTTGAAGTATCGGTCAAATACGTTTGCGGGTTTACTACATTGGGAATTTTCCGCTCTTGTATTATTATCAATTTGCGGAATTTCTAACGGAACTGAGCCGGCCAAATAAAAACCAGGCCCCTTGTGTGCAACTTAGAGTTGCCCCCATATTTTGATGTGGGCTCCTGGCCGGCCAAATTAAAAAAGGGGCCCATGCCGAATCAATCGGCATAGGCCCCGAATTAACACAAATCCTTATATCATTCCCGCCCCGCATCGTAGTACGGGGTGAACTCCGGCGGAAATCCAATCGGTCTCGTATAAAGGCTGATTATCATTCCGGCAACGTCGTTTTAGTCAATCTTTGAAATCACGAAAGCGTCCAGCTTACAGCCGTCACGATAGGCGATCTCCAGAGTATATGTACCGGTGGCCATCATGAAATGGACAGTGAGGTCTCCA
>Ga0307378_10001862_pt1 | contig 33367 bp, 20 predicted proteins | sample UN1MG_FD_202238 | JGI IMG/M metagenome (GOLD analysis project Ga0307378, IMG submission 202238) | Soil microbial communities from Risofladan, Vaasa, Finland - UN-1 | ecosystem: Environmental > Terrestrial > Soil > Coastal area > Acid sulfate soil | place: Finland: Risofladan, Vaasa | collected... | reverse complement strand
TGCCATTACTGCCGCCATTCACCTGAATATTTTCAATCAGTATGCCGAAAGGGTAAAGGTGGCAAACCTGGCTCAGGTTGTGAATGTACTTCAGTCAGTGATACTTACAAAGGATGACAAGATGGTGCTGACACCCACCTATCATGTTTTCAGGATGTTCAGGGTGCACCAGGAAGCACAACTTCTGACCACAGATCTGCGTTGTGAGGATTATGTCGTCGGCGAGAGAAGAATACCTGCCATTTCATCTTCGGCATCTGTGGACAAGGATGGCAAAATACATATTTCACTGGCAAACCTGAATCCGAATAAAGGGATTACTCTGACCTGCCCGGTAATCGGGGATAGCTATAAGACAGTTACCGGAGAAATTCTGACTGCCGGAGAAATGACAGCATTCAACAGCTTTGAAAAACCGGAAACTGTGAAACCGGCTTCATTCAATGGTTTTAAAATGAAGGATGGGATGCTGACAGTTACCATGCCGCCAAAGTCGGTGGTTGTTATGGAGTTAAGCAAATAACCTCTCCCCAAATCCCTCCCCCGGGAGGGAGTGGCTTAAAGAAGAAGAAGCAGCATCCCCCTCTCTCACTGGGAGAGGGGGACGGGAGGGGGTGAGGCAGAATAAGCTGAAGAGAAAGTGATCAGGTAACTGACAAAAATCTAAATATGAAAAACACTTTAAAGCCGTTACTTTTGACAATCTGCATGGTGCCATTAATTTGCGGATGTTCAAAAAACACAGAAGGCGATTACCCGATCCAGCCTGTGCCTTTCACTTCGGTGAAGCTTACAGATAATTTCTGGGCTCCAAGGATAAAAAAGAATGCATCAGTAACCATTCCGATTGCCTTTTCATACTGTGAATCAACCGGGAGAGTGAAGAACTTTGAGATTGCAGGCGGTCTTGACACCGGGAGATTCCTGACCATTTATCCTTTTGATGATTCCGATGTATTTAAAATAATTGAAGGAGCAGCATATTCGCTTCAGACATATCCCGATCCTGAACTGGATGCATATCTCGACACCCTCATATATAAAATAGGTATGGCCCAGGAGGATGACGGATACCTGTATACAAACCGGACAATAGCAGAGATGCATGGAGGTAAAGGACTTCATGAATGGGCAAGCCCGAACAGGTGGGAACTCGACTCAATACTCAGCCATGAACTCTATAATCTCGGACATCTATACGAAGCAGCAGTTGCCCATTACCAGGCAACAGGAAAAGGAACACTCCTGAATATAGCCCTCAGATCGGCCGAACTGGTGAATAAGGATTTTGGCCGGGACAGGGTTAAAGTCTATCCGGGACACCAGGTTATAGAAATGGGCCTTGTAAAGCTCTACAGGGTGACAGGAGAAAAGAAATATCTTGATCTCGCAAAATTCTTTCTCGATATCAGGGGTCCGGGAGGAGATTCATACAACCAGGCACATATAAGGCCCGCTGATCAGACTGAAGCCGTAGGGCATTCTGTAAGAGCCACTTACATGTATTCAGGAATGGCCGACATTGCCGCTATAGAAAAGGATGAGGCATACCTGAATGCAATCACAAGGATATGGGAGGATCTGGTATACCGTAAGATGTATATTACGGGCGGTATCGGAGCTACAGGAGGTAATGAAGGTTTTGCAGAGCCTTATGTATTGCCGAATATGACAGCCTATTGCGAAACATGCGCATCAATTGGTGATATATTTACAAACCACCGGCTTTTCCTTTTACACGGGGAATCAAAGTATATTGATATTCTTGAAAAAACTCTTTATAACTCTATGCTGTCGGGAGTATCACTATCGGCTGACAGGTTCTTTTACCCCAATCCTCTTGAATCAAATGGTCAGCACGAGCGGAGCGCATGGTTCGGATGCGCATGCTGCCCCTCAAATATTGCGAGGTTTGTGCCGGCTATCCCGGGATACATATATGCAGTTACTGATGAGGATCTTTATGTGAATCTTTTCATTTCAGGCGATGCCGATATTACTTTTGGTGAGAATAAGGTAAGAATAACGCAGGAAACCGGTTTCCCATGGGATGGCAAAGTAGATCTTTCGATATTCCCTGAAACAGGAAGAAAATTCTCACTTAAGATCCGTATACCGGGGTGGGCGGTCAACGAAGCTATTCCCGGTAATCTTTACAGGTTTAGCGATCAGAATAATGAATCATACACGATTTCACTCAACGGTGAAACAATTGAAGCGGAATTTGAAAACGGGTATGCGGAAATAGAACGGAAATGGGGAAAAGGTGACCGCATAAGCGTAGAACTTCCCATGCCTGTCCGTAAAGTTGTTGCGGATGAGCGGATAAAGGAAGATACTGGTAAAATGGCAGTACAGAGGGGGCCGGTAATCTACTGCGCAGAATGGCCTGATAACAACACGGGAAATATCCTTAACCTTGTGATTGACGAACGATCACCATTAACGACAGAATTTGTTCCTTCACTTCTTGAGGGGACTCAGATAATAAAAGCCAGAGGCTATCAGACAAAAAGAATCCTTGATGGCGGAATTGAAAAGCTGCCCGGAGAGGATGTGACTCTGATCCCCTATGCTTTATGGAACAACCGCGGACCAGGGCAGATGATGGTCTGGCTCCCTGTTACAGTAGAAAGCACAAAACCACTGACTGGTGAACCTGAATAATCCGGGATGAATAATATTATTACAGTTATCTTTATAATAGCCTCAGTTGCAGGGTTTTCCTGCAAGACAGAAAAAAAACAGGATAAAAATTATAATAATGGAGGCTTCTTTCTTGATGGCATAAAAGGCAATGACAGAAACAATGGAAATGTCAAAAATCCGGTTAAGACAATTACCAGACTGAACGAGCTTCTTGAAAGTAAACTTGACAATGTATATATTTCCGGCGGACAGATTTATGACGGGACTCTGATCATAAGGAACAGATCCGCAGGTGAAGAAGATCCTGTTTCTGTCAGTTCCGTTGGAGAAGAGAGAGCTGTTATAAATGGCGGAGACGGAGAAGCTATAAGGATCGAAAACTGCAGAAATATAAGGGTAAGCAATATTGATATTAAGGGTAACGGGCGAAAAACCGGGAACATTTCAAACGGTTTTTCTCTTGTAAATTCTGTCAATTGCATCATTGAATATATAATAGCTGAGGATTTCCAGAAATCAGGTGTTGAATTATACGATTGCCGTAATGTTGAGGTAAAAAAGGTACTGGCAATCGATAATGGTTTCTGCGGGATCAATGTCATGGGATCATCATTGATGAGATCCGGGAATATCCTGATCCGGGACTGCATGGCTGAAAATAATGCAGGAGACCCGACAATTCTTGATAATCACAGCGGGAATGGAATCCTTGTGGGTGTTTCCGACAGCGTAACAATAGACCATTGCACTGCAACCAACAACGGTTGGGATATGCCAAGGCTTGGAAACGGACCTGTTGGTATATGGGCATGGCAGAGCGATCATATAATAATTCAATATTGTATCAGCTACAGGAATAAAACTTCCCCGGGAGCAAAGGACGGAGGTGGTTTTGATCTGGATGGAGGTGTCACGAACTCAATCATTCAATATTGCCTGTCGTATGAAAACCAGGGTGCAGGATATGGATTGTTCCAGTATCCCGGAGCATCAGACTGGTCAAATAATATAATCCGGTATTGCATAAGTTTTAATGATGCGCTGACAACTGAAGGGGCGGGCAGTATTTTTATCTGGAACGGATCAGATGAAGCTAAACAGCTTTCCTCATGTTATATTCATAACAATGTTGCATTTAATTCATCAGCTCCGGTTATTAGTTTTGAAAATGCATCTGCACACAAGAATTTTATTTTCTGCAATAATATATTCCTCTGTGACAGCAGCTTCTTTTCCGGCAGCAACTCAGGAAGCACCTTCCTGGGGAATGTGTGGTGGAACCCAAAAGGAACGACAGATATGATGGGGCATAAAAGCCTTGCAGCCTGGGCTGAATCCACACATCAGGAGATGCAGAAAGGCAAACTCAGGGGAATTCAGGCAGATCCCCGATTCTATGGTCCCTTAAATGTCAACATTACAGATCCTTACAAGCTTAATACACTGCGCAGATATGGTCTGCGTCCTGATTCACCATTAAAGGATAAAGGTATTGATATTCAATCCATCTTCGGCAAAGAACACCCCCGGACAGATTTTTTCGGGAATCCGGTGCCTCAGGGTAGAGCCGCTGAACCCGGCATTTACGAAATGAATTAATAACAATTAAAATGTTATTTTTGAGCTGAAAGGATATTTTCAGATGATGAAGGAGTATTATATATATCAGCCATCGGTACAGGGGGATTTTGAGGAAGAGTGGGCTCAATGCCTGAAGCAGATCAGGAAAACACAGATGGCAGGATACAGACCTGTCAAACTGAATGTATTCACCTCTGTCACTGACAATGCAACTTACCTTAAGTCCAGGGATGAAATAATGAGATCTGTCGTTGAGACATTTGAAGAGCAGGCACCTGCTGTAAGCATTACCGTTCATCCGCCTCAGAGACCATGGAAAGTAGCTGTCGAAACGCTTTTTATCGCATCCGGCTCCAGAGATATAGCTACAAAATTTTATGATTCAATTCCTTACGTGGTTATCAGTACTGAATGGGGAAAAGAGGTCTGGGGAGCTGGTCTGGGCAGTGGTTCTTTTGATAAAGATACAAGAAAAGCTGCAGAAAATGCTTTTGATCAGGCAGTTGCATTACTGCGACAGGAAGACATGTCGCTCAATAATATTGTAAGACAGTGGAATTATATCGGGAATATTCTGGCAGTCAGGGACGGATTTCAAAACTACCAGGTCTTTAACGAGGTAAGAAGCGAATATTATAACCGTCACAGGACTGTTATCGGTTACCCGGCAGCAACAGGTATCGGTTTGAAACTTAACAGTGTGGTTATTGATTTCTGTGCGGTAGAACCTGATGAATCTGTCCGGATAAAGGGACTAAGCAATCCAAACCAGGTAAATGCATATGAATACGGACAAACGGTTCTGAAAGGAACAAAGGATACCGGCAAGCCAAAAAAACAGCCTCCTCAGTTCGAACGTGCCCTGATTATGGCACATGAAAGGAACGCCGTGCTCTATATTTCAGGAACAGCTTCAATTATAGGACAGGTAACAATAGGAAAGGATAATATAAGCGAGCAAACACAGGTGACCATTGAAAATATAAAAAAACTTACAGATGCTGAAAGAATTGGTCAGGTCCTTCCTGAAGGGATCCGGTATTCCATGAAGTTTAGTTTACTCCGGGTTTATATTAAAAATCAGAAGCATTTCAATGTGGTCAGGGCAATCTGTGATGAACATTTTCCTTTAGTACCGGCGGTTTTCATTGAAGCGGATGTCTGCCGGCACGATCTGCTGACTGAGATTGAAGCAGAAGTGCATTTTCATTACTGAAATGATCAGATATGGATCATAAACCATATTATTTAACCATTAAAATGAATAAAATAATATCATTAATTCTCTTTGGTCTGCTCTTAACCGGATGTTCTTCCGGGCCATGGGAGAAAACACCTTCAGGAATTACTGTAAACCTTAAGGGAAAAACCGGGAAAGATGTAAGGAAAATAAAACTGGAAGTTATCAGCGACCGGATTATTCATGTAATCGCATCACCTGTCAGAGAATTCTCCCGGGAAAAAAGCCTGATCATCGCGGAAAACAAAAACCTTCCTGCCCCTTCTTTCCAGGTTAATGGCAACAGGGACAGCGTAACTATAGCCACATCTGAGATAAAGGCCAGGATTTCAACTGCATCAGGGCAGATAGTTTTTTATGACAGGAATAATAGAAGAATTCTCAGGGAGCCGGAAAACGGAGGGAAATCATTCGAGCCTTTTTCCGTTGAGGGAACAGACAGTTATTCATTATACCAGGTTTTTGAATCACCTGACGATGAGGCATTTTATGGTCTTGGCCAGCATCAGTCCGATGAATTCAACTACAAAGGGCTTAATGAAAGCCTGTATCAGTATAATACCAAGGTGTCAATACCTTTCGTGATCTCAAGCAAAAATTACGGCATTCTCTGGGATAACTATTCACTCACAAAGTTCGGTGATCCCAGGGATTATTCCCAGATAAACCTCTTCAGGTTGTATGATGAAAATGGTGAAGAAGGAGGTCTTACAGCCACATACTATATAAATTCAGATCCGGGGAAGGTTTTTATCAGGCGTAAAGAATCAGCCATTGATTATGAAAATCTTGAAACAATAAATAACTTCCCTGAAAAATTCCCCTTTTACAGATCGACCATTACATGGACAGGTAAGATTGAACCAAAAGAGACCGGTCTTTATCATTTTAAGCTTTACTATGCCGGGTATGTAAAGGTTTTCATCGACAATGAACCCTTAGTAGCAGAAAGATGGAGAACTGCATGGAATCCGAATACATACAAATTCAGGAAGAATATGGAAGCGGGAAAGCAGTACTCGCTTCGTATTGAATGGCAGCCTGACGGAGGCGTTTCGTATATAGGACTGAAAGCTCTGAGCCCGCGCCCTGCTTCTGAACAGGGTTCCCTGTCGCTCTATTCCGAAATGGGTGATGAAATAGACTATTACTTCATCAAGGGAGAAAATATAGACGAAGTGATAAGCGGTTACAGGTCACTGACCGGCAAAGCTCCCATAATGCCAAAATGGGCTTTGGGTTACTGGCAGAGCCGTGAACGCTACAAATCACAGGAAGAGTTGCTGGATGTGGTAAAGGAGTATCGCAAACTGGATATTCCGCTCGATAATATTGTCCTTGACTGGTCGTACTGGCCGGTAGTTTCATGGGGATCACATGAATTTAATCCGGAATTCTTTCCCGATCCCAAAGGAATGGTTGATGAAGTCCACAGGCTGAATGCAAAGATCATGATCTCGGTGTGGCCGAAATTCTACCATACTACAGAACATTTCAGGGAATTTGACAGGAAGGGCTGGATGTACCGTCAGGCAGTTAATGACAGTATAAGGGACTGGATAGGGAAGGGTTATATAGGATCTTTCTATGATGCCTACAGTCCCGGGGCACGTGAGCTTTTCTGGAACCAGATGAAGGAGCATCTCTATACAAAAGGATTTAACGCATGGTGGATGGATGCTTCGGAACCTGATATACTCTCAAATGCCAGCATTGAATACCGAAAAAAGCTCTCTACGCCCACCGCGCTCGGGCCTTCAGCAAAATACTTCAACACTTATGCGCTCGTAAATGCAATGGCTATTTATAACGGCCAGCGCTCTGTTGATCCTGATACACGGGTGTTCCTGCTGACACGTTCCGGATTCGCTGGTCTGCAAAGATATTCAACGGCTACATGGAGCGGCGATATAGGAACGCGGTGGGAAGACCTTAAGGCACAGATACCTGCCGGACTTAATTTTGCACTGTCAGGAATACCATACTGGACATTTGACATCGGAGGTTTCTGCGTGGAAGGAAGATATACCAGGGCCCGGGAAGGATCAGAAGACCTTGAAGAATGGAGAGAGCTTAATACACGCTGGTTCCAGTTCGGCTCATTCTGCCCGCTTTTCCGCAGTCATGGACAGTACCCTCTTCGTGAAGTATTCAATATTTCACCTGAAGGGCATCCCGCATATAAAAGCATGGTTTATTATGATAAGCTGAGGTATTACCTGATGCCTTATACCTACTCGCTTGCCGGACTGACCTTTTTCAACGATTATACGATCATGAGGGCTATGGTGATGGATTTTGGCATTGACAGGAATGTGGAAAGTATCGGTGACCAGTACATGTTCGGTCCGTCAATACTTGTTGCACCAGTATATCTTTACAAGGCCCGGGCACGTGAGGTTTACCTTCCCCAAACCTGCGGCTGGTACGATCTGTATACAGGAAAATATTTTACCGGGGGTCAGAAACTAAATGCAGATGCACCCTATGAACGGATGCCGTTATTTATCAAAGAAGGCTCAATAATCCCTGTCGGACCGGAGATACAATATACTGATGAGAAACCTGCCGATCCGCTGACACTGTATGTGTATGCAGGCAGGGACTGTGCATTTACCCTTTATGAAGACGAAGGCACAAATTATAATTATGAACAGGGAGCATGGAGTACAATAAAATTCAGCTTTGACAACAGAACAGGGGAACTTAAAATTGGCGACAGGCAGGGGGAATATAAAGGTATGCTGAATTCAAGGACTTTCAATATTATCTGGATAAGCAGAGAGAGACCTGTTGCTTTTGATCCTGAGGCAAATCCCCATGCGGTTGTTGCCTATAACGGTAAGGAAATAATCATTACAAAACATTAACTACTATAATAAAACTAATAAAATGAAAAAAACAGGAATTCTTATAATACTGGCAATGAGCTTATTAGGCTGTCAGAGAACACCTTCCAACCTCGTATTGCCGTCACTGATAGGAGACAATATGATCATTCAGCAGAAAACCGATGCAAGGATATGGGGCAAGGCAGATACTGGTCATAAAATAAGGGTTGTGGCAAGCTGGAATGAAGAAACAACAACGAAATCGGGGAAAGATGGCAGATGGTCAGTCACAATCCCTGCTCCTTCAGCCGGGGGACCTTACACGATGACAATCTCATGCAGAGACACCAGTATTATTATTTATAACATCGTGGCAGGTGAGGTCTGGTTCTGTTCAGGGCAATCGAATATGGAAATGCCGATGGCAGGATGGCCCCCGGTTGATACTGTCATGCATTCATCCCGAACCATTGAATCAACGATACTTCCGGAGATCCGCCTTTTCATTGTACAAAGGAAAATTTCCGGTGAACCTCTTGAAGATTGTACAGGAAGATGGGAAATGTGCGGCCCCTCAACTATTAAACAATTCAGTGCAACTGCATTCTTTTTCGGAAAGAAACTTTATGATGAGCTCCGTGTACCGGTTGGTTTAATTGAATCAGTATGGGGAGGAACACCTGCTGAATCATGGATCTCATCGACAGCCCTTGAGAATGCAGGAGAGTTTGTTGAACAAATAAATGCAATAAAAGAATCGGCACCTCTTCAGCATGGATACCAGGAGTGGCTTGAGGATCATGAACAACTGGAGATACAACCTTCCGGCAACGATCAATGGAAAAACCTGACCTTCAACGATGAAAGTGTGCCGTCACCGGAATATGACGACAGTTCCTGGCCGGCGATGAATCTTTCGGGTCAGTTCGAAAGAGCTACTGGCGAACTTGACGGAGCTGTATGGTTCCGGAAGAAAGTTGAACTGCCGGCTGACTATAAAGGCAAGGATCTTGTACTATCATTAGGCCCTATAGATGATATGGACCGTACATATTTTAACGGTACTCCTGTAGGGGCAACTGAAGAATCAGGTTACTGGCAGGCAGCAAGGAACTATGATATTCCCGGCAACCTTGCAGGTGAGGGCGTGAATATTATTTCCGTAAGAGTGCTGGATAACCAGGGTGGAGGCGGCATCTGGGGAATTCCGGGATCAATGAAAATATCTGTAAAAGGCGGCAAACAGGCTCCGGTCAGCATTGAAGGCGAATGGAAATATCAGCCTGCAGCAGAACTGATCGGCAACAGGTTCTATATTTTTGACCTGTCAAAAAATGAATTCTTTGCTCAGAAAAGACCGATATCTCTAAGTCCCTATACCCCTTCTGTCCTTTACAATGCAATGGTCAACCCTGTTGTAAAATACCCCATAAAAGGAGCTATCTGGTACCAGGGAGAAGCAAATGTCGGCAGGGCAGATCAGTATGCAAAGATTTTTCCCCTGATGATACAAAACTGGCGGGATTCCTGGGGTATCAAAGATTTTCCGTTCTATTATGTTCAGATAGCACCATACGTTTATTCTAATGTTGATTCCACTGAATCTGCCCTTCTTCGTGAAGCGCAGGAGAAAGCGCTTGAACTGCCCGGTACGGGAATGGCAGTGACTCTCGACATTGCAACTGTAATGAACATTCATCCTCCCTATAAGAAAGAGGTTGGTGAACGGCTGGCAGCATTTGCATTTAATAATGATTATGAAATACCAACACCCTGTACGGGGCCTGTTTATAAATCAATGTCGGTGGAAGGCAGCACAATAAAAATCCGGTTTGACAATTCAGGGGATGGCCTTGTTTCTAGAAACGGACGCCTGAAGGAATTTGAAATAGCCGGGGAGGACGGGAAATATGTAATGGCCAGCGCAGGAATTGTAAATAATAATGAAGTGGTGGTTTATTCTCCTCTGGTCAATGAACCGGTCTCTGTAAGATATTGCTGGCGAAATGGTGCGGAAGCATCTGTCTTTAACAGCGCAGGTCTGCCCGCATGGCAGTTCCGGACGAAAAAATAGCAGCGATATTATTGGTAATGGATTATACAGAATTGCTTTAATAAAATGACCCATATGAAAAAGACTATTTATCACTCGCTGATACTGATTACATCTGCTGTTCTCCTTACCAGCTGTAATCAGTCAGCCGGGAAAAAGGAAACGTTGAAGAAAGAGAGCTGGGGAGTTCACCAGGGGAAGGAAGTATTTCTTTTCACTCTGACAAACAGGAATGGCAATGTTCTGAAGCTCACAAATTATGGCGCAAGGATAACATGGATTGAAGTCCCTGACAGATCAGGGGTAAAAGAAAATGTTACCTTCGGGTTTGATACATTCGAAGGTACCTTAAAAGGTGATCCCTACTTTGGCTCAAGTGTCGGGCGATATGCAAACAGAATAGCAAAAGGAAAATTCACAATAGACGGGACAGAATATTCCCTTACGCTTAATAACGGCCCCAACGCTCTTCATGGTGGTCCGGGCGGATGGCACAGCGTGGTGTGGAATGCTGAAATACCGGAAAAAACCGGATCGCCTGCTGTAAAATTCACTTATAATAGCCCTGATATGGAAGAAGGTTATCCCGGGAATATGGATGTTGAAGTCACATATACATGGTCTGATAATAATGAGATTGTAATGGATTACAAATGCACGACTGATAAAAAAACAGTGCTGAACATTACCAATCATGCTTATTTCAATCTTCACGGGGCCGGCAACGTTAATATTCTTGACCATGAGCTTACAATAAATGCATCTTACTTTACCCCGGTTGATTCTGCCCTTATCCCAACAGGTGAGCTTCGACCGGTTGAAGGAACTCCATTTGATTTCACTACGCCTCATACAGTGGGAGAAAGAATAGATGAGGAGTACGAACAGCTTAGGCTTGGAAGGGGGTATGATCATAATTTTGTTCTTGATAATGTTGCAGAGGTTGATGCAACTGTATATGATCCGGAGACCGGAAGACTGCTTGAGGTAATTACGGATCAGCCCGGGATCCAGTTTTATTGCGGAAATTTCCTTAATGGTTCCCTCATCGGACATAGCGGCAAACAATATAATTACCGCTCAGGTCTTTGTCTTGAGACACAACATTACCCTGATAGTCCTAATCATTCGGATTTTCCGGCAACAACTGTGAATCCGGGAGAAATATTCATTTCGAAAACAATCTTTAGATTTTCCGTAAAATAACCTTTTGTTATGGGTTGTATTACTCCATTAAAATAATAAAGGAGAGAAGATAACTAATAGATAATGAGGCTTATATAAAGAATATGAAAGTATAATTATTTGTTAAAAATCACTAATTTGTCAAATAGCATAAAGAGTTTCTAATCCTCTGTCTGATAATTTAGGTTAACTTTACCACGCAATTTTATATATAGGATTGTATAAATCGGCATTTAGCACAGATGAGGGAGAAAATAGAAGATGATGTCGCATTAGTTAAGAGTTTATCAAAAGGTAATGTTTTGGCTTTCAATACCTTATTCAGAGGGTATAGCAACCGTTTATATCGTTTTGCATATGGGTATTTAAAATCAGAAGTTGAATCTGAAGAAGTAGTACAGGAGGTCTTTACAAAGATCTGGGAGAAACGGTCCGATCTAAAGCATGAACTCTCTTTTAAATCTTACCTCTTTACCATTGCCTTCAATATTATCAGGAAGCATTTCAGAACCAAAGCATATCTTTCTGAGTATTTAAAATCCGGTATAAGTTCTGATCAGGATATGCAGACTTCTGAGAAAATAACCTTTAACTCATTGCAGAGTTACATATCGGAGTTAATAGATAAAATGCCGGAACGGCGTAAGGAAATATTTTTGAAAAGCAGATTCGAAGGGCTGAGTATTAAAGAAATTGCCAAAGAATTGAAGATCAGTCATAAAACTGTCGAGAATCACCTGACAAGTGCCTTGAAATTTATCAGGACTAATCTCAATAGGGAGAGCATCCCTGTTTTCTTATTTTTTGTGCTTTTTTTTTCATGATAAATTAAAATGACTGTCATGAAAAAAGTCTGCATGAAGGAACCGCCCACAGTTTTTCATCAAGCTTAATGATCTGATTACCACGATAAACTAACAATCCGCACAACCAGTTTTCCTGCGAAGCCTCTTGTAGCCGTTTCAGGGAAGTATAATCACTTCTGTCAACAGTTTGCCTGTTTTTTATTTCTATACCTATCAGACCTCCTTCGGTTTCAATGCAAAAGTCAACCTCCATCCCGGAACGTGTGCGATAAAAACTCAAAGCTTCCGTTTTTTGAGCAGATCTGAAATATTTTATCATTTCAGAGGCAACGTAATTTTCATATAACTGTCCGTTCATCACATCAAACCCCAGACCGGAAAGTTGTCGTAACAAGCCGTTATCGAGCCAATATAGTTTCGGGGTCTTAATCAGACTGCTTGTCAGGTTTTTATTATAAGGCGATAACAGAACCGCCTGGTATGATATACTCAGGTATTCAAGATACCTGCGGGCTGTTTCAGTTCCGATACCGGCATCTCTCGCCAGCTCTGAATAAGACAGAAGATTTGAAGAACGGAGAGCCGCCAGTTGCTGAAATTTCCGGAAAGGCATAAGATCATTCATTCTGGACAGATCACCCAGATCACGTTCAAGATACGTAACCAGATAATCCCGTAACCATGCGCGCTTCCTGACCTCGTCTTTAATATTGATCAGGGCAGGCATCCCTCCCCACCTGATAAGGTATTCTTCAGGTTGAAATGTTTTATCCCAATTATTACCAAGTAACACTGCCGGTTTACTTTCAAAAACCGGAGATGCTTGCTTACATCTGATCAGCTCATCGATCAGCAATTGCGGAATTTTCTCCTCTCCCGAGTAAATAAGTTCACAAAGCATTAATGGAAACAACTCAAATATTGTTACTCTGCCGGCAAGTGTCTCTTTTACTTTTTTTAAGAGAAGTAACTGAGCGGAACCCGACAATGCCGAGAAACTAATATCTCTTTCATCAAACGCAAATTTTATCTTGTCGAAAAGTTCCGGTTCTTTCTGTATCTCATCTATAACCGCATTGCCTACATCTCTTCCCCATGAGAAAGTGCTGATACCGGACAATTGCTCACGATACTCAATGGCATCAAGGTTAAAATAAGCAAGCGAGGGATAGGATAACTTAAGCAAAGTTGTTTTTCCGGTCTGGCGTGCTCCTGTAAGCAGTACCAATACACGTTCCTCAACAGAGGGTAGCCGGTTCTTAATAATTCTTTTTATATGTATTTTTCCCCGCATGATAAGCAAATATACAGTTAATTTATTATATGACCAAAATCATTCCTGATTATTTTTTACTTTTTTCCTTTTACTGATTAGGTGTAATCGAGCAGAAATGGATATTATTATATATTGAATAAAATTATATGACTACCTGGAATCTTAAATACAAATATATCTGGCAAAATACTATTAATGGATTGAGGTTAGTTTGTTAGGGTAAAAAGCAGTTCTTCCTGGTTAGTTGGAGAGCTGCTTTTTGAGTTACGAGTATTAAGAAAGAATTTGATTTTAGCATATTTTGAATAATAAAGAAATTTTTAAAAAGGAAATATTTTATGGCAGGGATTGATTTTGATAGTGAAAAGATAGACAAATATTTTGCAGGAGTATATTCTGATACTGATTCATCGTATGTAGATGAAGTTTTTTGCGAGAGTGATAAAGAGAAAGAACTGGAACATCACTTAAGGAGACAGTGGTACGAAATATTGGATGAGAATGACAAGCAGGACAAAAATCTTGATCATATACTTTACAAAATACATTACGAAATAAATACAAAGATAGCTGACAGGAAAAACAGAAAATTTTCAAGGTTTTTAAACTGGTCTGCCCGGATAGCCGGAATGATTATTCTGCCTCTTGCTATTTTTTGGGGTGTTAAAGGCTATTTAAATAACAATTCAGGAAAAGAAACATGGGTTGAGATTAAAGCTCCGGCATGGACACGTGCGCAGTTCAGCCTGCCTGACGGTACAACAGGGTGGTTAAACAGCAATTCGAGTATAAAATATTATGGGAGGTTTAATAATAACCGGCAGGTAACTCTAAAGGGTGAAGCTTTTTTTGATGTATATAAGGATAGTAAAAGACCGTTTAAGGTGAGTGCAGATGAGGTTCTCGTTACAGTTTCCGGTACAAGATTTAATATAGCCTCCTATGATAATGAGAATACTGTTGAAGTCGTACTGGAAGAGGGGGAAGTGGTTTGTTTTAATGAGAGATTAAATAAATCTTATTCAATGAAACCGAATGATTACATATCATTTGATAAAACACTTAATGATTGTAAGGTTGAGGTTGTCCAGCCGGAAAAATACTCTTCCTGGAAGGAAGGGAAGTTAGTTTTCAGAAACGATCCGCTTGATGTTCTTGCCAGAAGGCTTGGAAGATGGTATAACATTGATATTGAAATCCTGGGTGATATGTCTAACCAACCCAGACTACGTGCAACCTTTATCGATGAGAATCTGGAAGAGGTTTTGAAATTACTGGAACTGAGTTTACAGATAACATATGATATTGAACCACCACAAATACGAGTTGATGAGAGTTATAGTAAAACGAAAGTAATATTAAGATCAAAGATAAAATAACCTTATAACTAACCTGAAAAAATATTTGCCTATGTGAATTTTTTCTTTAAAAGAACAGGGAAGCGATTGGAGCGCTTCCCTGTAGATAGTGTTAAGTTACTATCGATTAATAATAACCTAACTAAAAACATTTCAAAGTTATGAAAAAATTTTTTCATTTATGGGTGTATCCACATCCAACCTTAAAAAAACTAATCATGGAACTTAAAATCGCATTCCTTGTTATTGTTGCAGGTGTTTCAAATATATTAGCTACGCCTTCCTATTCGCAGGTAGCGAAGGTTTCGCTAGACATGGAGAACAGAAGTCTTGAACAGGTAATGGATGAAATAGAAAAACAGAGTGAATTCTATTTTATCTTCAACCAGAAACAGATTGATGTCAACAGAGTGATTGATATTCAGGCAGAAAATAAACTGATTACCGATATCCTACCTGAATTATTTCAGGGGACTAATGTCAATTATGCAGTTTTTGACAGGCAAATCTTATTAACCAATGGTCCCCTGGAGAATAGCTTACTCGCTATCGCATCAGGAGCCGAACTTCAACAAAAAAGAGTAACCGGAACTGTTACGGATATGGATGGCACACCTCTTCCCGGGGTGAACGTTGTTGTTACCGGAACAACTCAGGGTGCCATGACCGATATTGACGGTAAATACAGTATTGAAGTTCCTCAGGGAGCCAGGAGCCTGACATTCTCATTTATCGGGATGGAATCCCAGGAAATCACTATCGGGACATCAACCCAAATCAACGTAACCATGGCTGAGTCGGCAATTGGGCTGGATGAAGTAGTGGTGATCGGTTATGGTACGCAGAAAAAAGTTAACTTGACAGGTGCTGTCTCTGCGGTAAAATTCGACGATGCCATTAATAATCGTCCTATTACCAATGCATCGCAAGCACTGGGAGGAAACGCAACAGGAATTTGGGTAAGTCAGAATTCAGGGCAGCCTGGAAAGGATCAAGTTCAATTACGTGTGAGAGGTTGGGGTACCTTGAATAACTCGGAACCACTTGTGATAATAGATGAGGTTGAAGGTTCTTTTGATCAATTAAATCCTAATGATATTGAAAGTATTACTGTATTAAAGGATGCTGCCAGTGCATCTATTTATGGATCAAAAGCAGCCAACGGTGTTATTTTGGTTAAGACCAAACGGGGAAACTTGAATGAGAAAATTAAAATAGAAATTTCTAGTTATGCGGGTGTCCAAACATTAGGAAGAAGATATAATATCATAAGTAATAGCGCAGACTATATGGAATTATACAATAAGGCTCTGACAAATGTTGGATCGTCTCCCTATTTCTCTGACAATTTAATTTCTGATTTTAAAAACAGTAATGATCCGTTTAAGTATCCTAATACTGATTGGCACGAATATTTATTCAAAGCCTCACCTATCCAGGAGTCTAATGTATCTATCAGAGGCGGCTCAGCACAAAGTTCCGCATTTTTATCTTTTAACTATTTAAACCAAGACGGAATCTTTTCAAATACAAACTCAGAAAGATATGGTTTGACATCTAATATGGATTTAAAGATTAATAAATGGCTCAAGATAGGTACACAAGTTAATTATATAAAAAGAGTTTCTAATGAACCTTATAATTTATCCTTGACTTGGGATATGTTTAATTGGGGCTTCCCATTTATAGCTCCATATACGAAAGATGGTCGTTTTGGTTCAGTACAAGCAATAGATTCAGGTGGAAATTTGTTATATGATAATCGAAATCCACTAATTAACGCAGCTAATGGAATAAATACAACTGAGGCAAGCTTTTTAAGAGGAAATGTTTATGCTGAAATTAAATTCGCTGAAAATCTAAGTCTAAAAACTACTTTAGCTTCTACAAATAATTGGAGTTTAACTGACTCATTCAATGAAACAATTTATGGTTATACCGATTCAGGTATAGAAACATTAAATTCAATTTTTAACAGGGAAGGATTGGAAATCAAGAGAGACCATATTTCTAATAGCAATACCAACTTTTTAACAACAATTAATTATAATAAAAAATTTGCTCAAATCCACGATTTTTCAGCAATTGGTGGGATCCAATTTGAAAGCAGAGTAATTAAAAATCTATATGGTCGCAGAATGGATCCTCCCAAAGAGGGGTTAACACAAGTAGATGCTGGAACCACAGGGATAGTAGCTAACGGTAATATGGTAGCATTGAAAATGTTTTCCTATTTTGGGCGTATTAACTATTCTCTATTAGATAAATATCTATTGGAAGGTAACCTTAGAGCTGATGCCTCTTCTCGTTTTAAAAAAGGGAATAGATGGGGTGTTTTCCCAGGCTTTTCTGCAGGCTGGAGACTAAGTGAAGAAGAATTTATTCGAAATTTGGACCTTATTTCAAATTTGAAACTACGTGGTTCCTGGGGGCAATTGGGTAATCAAAATATTTCCGGGTATTGGCCCTTTTTGACAACAATAGATCAAAATAACCAATTAAGCTATTGTTACGGAGGTAGTTTTAGTTCAGGAGCAGGTGTTACTGCATTCGTTGATGAAAATATTACTTGGGAAACTACCTCAACAATTGATTTTGGTATTGATGTTGGATTATTAAAAGATAGAATATCAATAGAGGCTGATTATTTCAAGAAACTAACCACAAATATCATTGTACAATTACCGATCCCTCTAATATTGGGAGGCATTACAAGTCCATTTGAGAACGTTGGGGGAATGGTAAATAACGGATTTGAAATTTCTGTCAATTATAACAATTATGCTTTTAAAAGAGAACAATTAGGATTCAGTATAGGTACCAATCTGACTTATATTTTTCATAACGAGGTTACTAAGTTTTTAGGAGGGCAAGCCCCGGATCAATTGTATCTTATCAGGGAAGGATATTCCTACCAAACCCTATATGGTTATAAGGCAGTTGGAATTTACCAAACTGATGCCGAAGCAGCAGAGCATATGTATAGCAATGGTTATAAACCAGAAGCTGGGAATTTGAAATATGAAGATGTAAATGAAGATGGCATTTTGGGATATCAAGATAAACAGGAATTAGGAAATACAATTCCAAAATTATCTTTTGGGCTTTCATCGAGTTTCAAATATAGAGGACTTGATTTGAATCTTCTATTTCAAGGATTAGCTGGTGTTCATGCCTATACAAATAATAATATAACTAGGGTAAGTTTAAACTCTCCAACTATTACGGAGCGCTGGAAAAATGCATGGACACCTGAAAATACTGTTACAAATATTCCAAGTATTAAATTTAATGATTCATGGGATATGGAGGCATCCTCTTTTTGGGTAAGTGAAATAAGTTTTGTTAAATTGAAGAACGTTCAGTTAGGATATACTTTCCCAAATAGTATTTTGTCGCGTGTTGGTGTGCAAAAAATATATATCTATTTAAATGCTCAAAATGTTTTTTCATTTGTAACCAAAGATTATGAAGGATGGGATCCTGAAAGAAGTACATTCAATTCAGGTGAGAAAATTTATCCAACTCCAAGAATCATATCAATTGGGTTTAATCTAACTTTTTAAAACTGTAAACGATGAAACTTAGAAATATTTTAGCTTATAGTTTTCTATTAATTTTTCTGCTTTCCTTTAATGGTTGTGTAGATAATTATTTAGATGTTTTACCTGAAGACAAGATTACTTCTGGCATTTTCCCGCAAAATGAGAAGGATGTAAATTTATTATTAAATGGAGTTTATAGTTTGCTCCAGGAAGTAAGTGTTTATAACGAAGGGTTATATGGTTTCGGAGTTACAGATGGAGCCACTCCTAATGCTTATAACTGGGGGAATCTTCCAATTACAAAAATCGGGAATGGTACACTTTCGTCTAGTGATGGAGGGATTTTGACATATAGGTGGACTAGGTGTTATAGAATAATTTTCGCTACAAATTATCTGCTTCGAGAAATAGAAAAAGTGGAATTAAGTGAAGATATAAAATCTATATATATTGGGGAAGCTCATTTTTTAAGAGGTTTAGCTTACTCAATATTGGTTGAAAGCTATGGAGGTGTTCCAATTATGAAATCTATAGTTACTACGAATGAGACAAAAACTATTAGTCGATCCACAGCGCAAGAAACATGGGATCAAGTTATTTCTGATTATGACATTGCAATAGAGAAACTTAAAGTAGATGCACCAAAAGTTGGGAGAGCTACTAAAGGTGCTGCTTTAGGCATGAAAATGCGGGCTTGTTTATACCAAAATAAATATGATCAAGTATTGCAGTTAGTTGAGCAAATAGATGCATTAGGCAAATATTCTTTATTCCCAAGTTATGAAGGGTTATTTAAGGCAGAAAATGAAAATAATCAGGAAGTTTTATTTGATATTCAATATATGGAAGGAGAAAATTCACAAGGATCATATCATGATCAATATTGTGGGACAGCTTTGGGAAGCTGGATTAGAGGGAACCGTTATGTCCCCATCTCGAATTTAGTTGATGCCTATGAAATGATCGATGGATCAAATGTTGATCCCGCAGATCCTTATGTAGGACGAGACCCTCGTATGGATTTTACTATTTTGCGACCAGGATCATGGTTTTGCGGTTATCAGTTCCCAAGCTATCTGTACCCTGGAGGAGCTGGTAATCATCCAACTAATAGAATAAAGCATCTTGGCTGCAGGAAATATCGTTCCGAACCAGAGTCAGCCATTCCGGTCTCCGGGCAGTCATATATAAACAATATTGTATTGCGATATGCAGATGTCCTTTTATCAAAAGCTGAAGCTTTAATTGAGACAGATGGGGATATTGATGAAGCAATTTCCTTAATTAATAGAATCAGGACAGAACGTGTTGATGTAAAAATTACTGCATTACCGATGGGATTATCTCAAAATGAAGCACGTGAAAAGTTAAGACACGAACGACGTATCGAATTTGCATTAGAAGGCTTATATTGGCAAGATGTAAAAAGGTGGAATATTGGAAGTGATCTTTATCCAATAGAAATTCGAGATCATTTGGGTAATTTAGTTGACACAAAATTCCCTAATGGATACGATGAAAAATATAATTTATTACCTATACCTGACTCTGAGCTATCTATGAATCATAACCTGGTTCAGAATGAAGGATGGTAGGTAATGCAGATGTTTGAATTATTGTAATGAAATAAGTAATAGTTATCCCGGATGCTTATTACAGTATGATGAAAATGAATAACGTCCTTTCAAGCATCTAATCTTTTTCGGGGTTAGTTCCCCGCAGCTTGCTGCGATATATGTCTTGTGCGGTTGGTATTTTTATACCCCGCAGCTTGCTTCGGGGATTTTTTTTATGTGAGTACAAGAATGGATGTGCGTATGCTTATTCTCCTGTAACTAAATAGTCGATCCTTAAAAAGCGGTTAAAGTGTTGATTACTAACACTTAATGTTAATAACTAATGTTGATAATCTGCAAAAGGTAATGAGTAAATTCGTTAAAAACCTTGCAATATGAAAGGAAAAATTAATAAGAACCCTCAATTGAATGTTTTTCGTGTTCCGTTGGTGAGTGTAATCAATATGGAGCATGAGATAGTCATCCTGGCGAAGAGCATAGACTGGGCCTCAGTTGAGAAGGAGTTTTCCATTTATTATCCAAATTTGGGAAGACCAGCAGTACCGATAAGGAAGATGGTTGGCAGTATGTTGTTAAAGCAAATGTATAACCTTGGAGATGAGACATTTGTCGCAAGATGGATTGAAAATCCTTATTGGCAATACTTCTGTGGAGAGACTTATTTCCAGTATGACAAGCCATATGATCCGAGTGAGTTTGTACATTTTCGCAAACGCATAGGAGAAGTCGGGGCACAAAAAATATTAAAGCTCAGTATAAGTCTGTTTGATTCCAGAGAAGTCCATGAGAAAGAAGTGCTTATTGACACAACAGTACAGGAAAAGAACATTACTTTCCCTACCGATTCCAAACTTCACAAGAAGATAATAGAGGGTTGTCGGAAAATATCGAAAAAAGAAGGCATAAAGTTGAGACAAAGTTATACTCGTACTGTAAAGCAACTAATGATTGAGCAGAAGTTCCGGGATCACCCGAAGAAGCGTAAAAAGGCCAATGCTGCAGCTCGCAAGCTTAAAACCATCGCAGGCCAGTTAGTAAGAGATGTTGAGCGAAGTCTTGATGACATAGATCGTTTGAGCTACTATGATGAGCAACTTTGGTTATACTACCGTGTACTTGGACAGAAAAGAGACGACAAGAACAAGATATACAGTTTTCATGCTCCGGAGGTAAAATGTATCTCAAAAGGCAAAGAGCACAAGAAGTATGAATTTGGCAATAAAAGTAGTTTTGTACTTACAAAAAAAAGTGGAATAGTAGTTGGAGCTATGGCATTTGAAGATAACATTTATGATGGGCACACTATTGAACCACAACTTGCTCAGGTTGAAGATCTTTTAGGCAGGCTACATGAAACAGCCCTGGTTGACAGAGGCTGTAAGGGGCGAAAAAACATTATGGGAGTCACTATTAAAATACCAGGCTCTGGAAGAGGTAAAACAGCATATCAGAAAGCAAAAGAAAGAGAGAGGTTCCGTAGAAGAGCATCAATAGAACCAATTATAGGACACTTAAAACAAGAACATCGTGTGCTCAGGAACTACCTCAAAGGTGTTGAAGGTGATATGATTAATACACTTTTGGCAGGTGCTGCATTCAATATGATGAAGATGTTACGGAAAATCCGTGAATCTATTATCAGTGTCTTAAATAAACTTGTTGAAAAATTGACCCGAAATTATCTTGTTCTGATAAATTATTGATAAACTTGATTTCTTAAGGATCGACTAAATAGTTTTTTTTATTAATGGCACTGCTCCTTTATAAAAAGTTCATAATTTTTACCTATAAACCCAAAATAGTGAAGACTAATTTTTTAGCCATAGCATTAGCCAGTTCAGTTGTGTGTGTGGCACAATCAAAGCAACAACCCAATGTAGTTATAATTATTACCGACGATCAGGGCTATGGTGATCTTTCATTTACAGGAAATCCACATTTAAAAACTCCTTTTATAGATAAATTTGCAAAAGAGAGTGTCCGGATGAATAATTTTTATGTTTGCCCGGTATCTTCACCAACCCGTTCCGGTCTTATGACGGGGCGTTATTCATTAAGAACAGGAATTCGCGACACCTACAATGGTGGTGCGATGATGGCTGCAAATGAAATAACAGTTGCAGAAATGCTGAAAGATGCAGGTTATACAACAGGTATTTTTGGGAAATGGCATCTTGGCGATAACTATCCTTTCAGACCTAATGATCAGGGATTTGACGAATCAGTAAATCATCTTGATGGGGGAATGGGACAGCCTGGAGATATTACAACATATTTTAAAGGTGACAGCAGCTATTTTGATCCTGTTCTCTGGCATAATGGTAAACAGGAAGGTTATAGTGGTTATTGCACGGATATATTTGCAGATCAGGCTATTAAATTCATTGAAAAGAATCACACATCACCTTTTTTTTGCTATCTTGCCTTTAATGCAGTGCATGAACCTCTTCAGGTACCCGATAAATATTATAGCTTGTTTAAGGATATTGATCCCGCATCGGGCTTTGGGAATGATAAACGACCTTTTTATAAGATGAGTGAAATAGATAAGGAAGCTGCCAGGAGAGTCTATGCAATGGTAACCAATCTTGACGAAAATATTGGCAAAGTGCTTAAAAAGCTTGATGATTTGAAGATATCCGAAAACACCCTTGTAATTTTTATGTCAGACAACGGACCATATAGAACACGTTATTTGGCTGGGATGAGGGGACAAAAAGGATCGGTTTACCGTGGAGGGATCAGAGTTCCTTGCTTTATTCGGTATCCTGGTCTTATAAAAGGGAATATTGAAGTTGAAACAAATACAGCTTATATTGATATCATGCCAACAATCGCAGAAATCTGCCATGCTGAATTGCCAAAAGACAGAATAATTGACGGTAAAAATTTACTACCCTTAATTAAAGGGGAAAATGTAGATTGGAAAAACAGGTCACTATTTTTTTACTGGACACGAAGATATCCTGAACTATATAATAATATTGCACTTCAAAAGGGCAGTTATAAACTCGTTGGCCATACAAATTATAATGAAGGGATTAACGGATTTGAGTTGTTTGATGTATTTAAGGATCCTTATGAACAAAGTAATATTATTAAGGATTATAGAGATATTGCTAAGAATCTAAAAATTGATCTTGATATAATTTTAAAAGATCTGGTGAACTCCCCGAATCTTGTCAATCAGCCCAGGATAATTATTGGTAATGAACATGAGAATCCGGTATTTCTGAATAGGACTGATGCCTATGGAGAGAGAGGCTGGGCAGAGGAAGAGTTTTATGGGAAATGGAGGCTGAGCATTTCAGAAGGATTGTATAATATTAAATTCAGATTTTTAAAACCAGTAAAGGCTAATGGAAGGATGATTCTTGAGACAGGAACATTTATTAATCAGATGTTAAATGTTAAACAGGAAGCAGAAGAGATTGAAATGAAGGATATTTACTTTTCTGATATGGAATGTGATTTTATACCATACTATTCAGTCGATTCAAGAAGGATATCCCCACTTTGGATTAAAATTGAAAAACAGAATTGATATTTTCATAAACTGAACTGGGGAAACTAGTTTTAGATGAACACTTTTCAACAATTCTTGAAATTAAAGTTTAACAACAACCAAAAAGCAAGAATATGAAACGACGTATATTTGTCAAATCCGCTGCCCAAACTGAAGCCGCCGGACTTATTCTCCCCAGTATCACGCTCTTCGGCTCTGGCGATCCGAGCAACAAGCTATATCTCGCTGCCGTCCCACTACCGATAGCGAAGGCATACTGAAGATTCAACACGTGGAGTTAAACTAATTTGACCATAAATGAATAGCTTTTGCTCATACACCGGAATATTTCCGGTTCAAAAAAATCAAATTACATATTTAACATAAAATCAAATAATTATGAGAAATCTTATTCGAATTACTCTTATTTTATTATTTACTTGTAACTGCTCACAGGGACAAGTAACGCATCAACAGGTATTCGACAGGAATAAGTTACTGCTTGAACCATTTGAATATAACCAGATAAAGCTTCAAGACAGCCCCTTGAAACGACAGCTCGATGAGGTGATGGTCTACTATCTGGCCATTTCAAATGATGATCTTCTTAAAGGGTTCCGGGAACGGGTGGGTTTGCCAACCAATGATGCAAAAAACCTCGGAGGATGGTACACCGGCGACCGTTTTCATGTGTTTGGGCAGTTATTGTCGGGGTTAAGCAGGATGTATGCCGTCTCAGGCAACGAGGCTTTGAAAATTAAAGTAAATACATTAATAGAAGAATGGGCGAAATGTATTGATAGCACCGGTTATTTCTATTATACCAAAAAACCAAATGCTCCTCATTACACCTACGAAAAGATTGTAGGAGGACTGGTAGATGCCTACGTTTTTGCAGGTAATAAAAAAGCACTCAATTATCTAAATGTGATTACCGACTGGGCAATTAAAAACCTTGATCGCGAACGAAAGTACGCATTTAATCAGGGGACGGGAAATACTGAATGGTTCACCCTTTCGGAGAACTTATACAGGGCTTACAGGGTTACCAACGATAAAAAATACCTTGATTTTGGAAAGGTATGGGAATACACGGATTACTGGAACATATATGCCAGTAACGGGAGTATCTTTGATATACCTATACGCTATCATGCATATAGCCACCTGAATACATTGAGCAGTGCTGCTGCTGCTTATTTGATCAGTGGCAACGAAAAATACAAAGCCACTATTAAAAATGCCTATGATTTCTTCCAGAACGAGGAGTGCTATGCAACCGGGGGCTTCGGACCGGGTGAATCTTTATTGACTAAAAAAGATTTAATCAACTCTTTGCAAAACACTCATTCTATCTTTGAAACACAATGTGGATCGTGGGCTATATTTAAACTTAGCAAATACCTGATTGAGATTACCGGGGATGCAAAATATGGTGACTGGATAGAAAAAATGACCATCAATGGTATAGGGGCGAACGTCCCTATGTCAAGTAATGGTCAGGTATTCTATTATTCAGATTATAATGCCAGGGAAGGATCAAAGTTCTATCATGGTGACCTTTGGACTTGTTGTACGGGTACTCGCCCGCAAGCTGTGGCAGAATACGCTAACCTGGTTTATTTTAAAGGCAAGGAAGGCTTTTTTGTCAACTTGTATACCCCATCTAAAACTGAATGGAATAATATATCTATAATACAAAGCACCAAATTCCCGGAGAGTAACGAGACTGTATTTACCATAGGCTTAAAGGGGACTAAGGGTAAAAATGCGGCATTGCATTTCAGAAAACCTTTATGGGTTAAAGAAGGACCTGTGATAACTGTGAATGGAAGCCTTGTAAACCCAACACTGATGAACAACTGGATGCAGCTTAACCGGCAATGGAAAGACGGCGATAAGATAAAGATTGTTTTTCCGATGAATTTGTATGTCGACCGGCTTGATAAATCGAAAGAATACCCGGCAGCAATTATGTACGGCCCTGTTGCAATGGCAGTGAATGTGGTTGATGAATACCCGGCAGACATTGTTAAACCGGAAAGTATTTCATCAGATTTTATCGCAGTGGCAAATAAGCCACTTACATACAAGATAAAAAATCATCCGGACCTTACGCTTCGTCCATATTACCAGTTTGCCCTGCATGAGCCTTATATGCTCTATGTGGATCCTGCTGCAAAAGGTCGTGTATTGGAAAAGAACCTGATTTTTGCTGGAAGATGGGGGCGAAGCGGAAGAAATTTCTTTTATAGCCAAGAGAGAGGAGCTAGCTTTACTACCTCCTTTACTGGTAAAGGGATAAGACTGTTTTTAAGAAAATCCCCCGATTCCGGGAACGCCCTGATTACCATTGACGGGAAAAAGGTGGATCTGGTGGATCTTTATTCACCAACAATAAACGCTTCTTTTACAAAAGAATACAAAGTTGTTGGCGATGCAAAACATAACATCATGGTTTCTGTAGCTGATAATAAAAACAGTGAGTCTAAAAACACTTTTGTCAACATATTTGGTTTCGAAATATTGGAATAATACATAGGATGAAACCCTCATAGCTGAGGGATTAACATAAAAGGAGAAGCTACAAAAGGGCATGTAAATATTTACGTGTGAAATGTTAATTATTTACTAAATATAAAAATTATGGAATTAATCGGATTAATTATTGGGAATAGAAATTTTTTCCCTTCGAACCTTTGCATTGAGGCAAGAGAGAGGCTAATTAAAGTACTGAAAGAGGAAGGAATTACGGCAGTTATCTTAAATTCTGATGAAACCCCTTACGGAACAGTCGAAACTTTTGATGATGCAAAGAAGTGTGCTAAACTTTTTGCTCAGAATAAAGAAAAAATGATTGGAATTTTAGTCTCCTTGCCAAACTTCGGAGATGAACGAAGTGTAGCAGAGTCTATCAGACAGTCAGGACTAAATTTACCGGTATTGATACATGCTTTCCAGGATAATCTTGTCAAACTGGGAGCATCCAGCCGAAGAGACAGTTTTTGTGGTAAAATATCAGTATGCAATAATTTGTTTCAATTTGGTATTAAGTATAGCTTGACTTCTTCTCATACTGTTGATCCAGAATCTGAAAAATTCAGAATTGACTTTAGGCGGTTTGTCCAGACATGTAGAATTGTAAACGGGCTTAAGAATGTACGTTTTGGTCAGATTGGGATTCGTCCGGCAAACTTTGCGACGGTGAGGTATAGTGAAAAGTTATTAGAAAGGCATAATATTACAGTCGAACCACTTGATCTGTCAGAAATAATCGCCCGTGCTAATAGCATTAACGATAATGAAATAGAATTAAAGAATAAGGTTTTGGAAATCCAGGATTATGTCCTTACAAGTTCTGTTCCTGCTAAAAAAATAGTGCAGATGGCTAAGTTAGGAGTGGCTATTGATCGTTTTGTTAGAGAAAATGACCTTTCCGGGATTGCGATTCAATGTTGGACTTCGTTGCAACTTAACTTTGGGGTAATGCCATGTACTTTGATGAGTATGCTTGGGAATAAATTAATTCCAAGTGCCTGCGAAACAGATATCCCCGGGTTGGTCGGAATGTATGCATTATCTCTTGCCTCTCAGAGTCCTAGTGCCCTTTTGGACTGGAATAACAATTATGACGAAAATTCAGACAAATCGATTGTTTTTCACTGTAGTAATATTCCAAAAATCTTTTTTGGTGAAAACGCAGAAATGAGTTATAATTCCATAATCGCCAATGCAGTAGGTAAGGATAAATCATTCGGAACCGTAGTCGGAATAATGAAACCTCAGAAAGTTACATATTGCAGGGTCTCAACAGATGAATATCAGGGACGGTTAAAGACTTATATCGGCGAGGGAAATATGACCAATGATAAAGTAAAAACTTTTGGAGGTTATGGTACAATCAACATCCCGAATTTTCAGGAGTTATTGAAGTTTATCTGCAAAAATGGATTTGAACATCATGTTGCTGTTACTTCTGGTGAAGTTAGCAATGCCCTTAATGAAGCCTTTAGTAATTATTTTGATTATGAAACATATCATCACCACTAAAAAAGCAAAATTATGAAACTAAAATTTGGAGTCGACTCATTTATATGGTCGGAAAATTTTAACATTCATAACATTGGATTATTTGAAAAAGCAAAAAAGATCGGATTTGAAACCTTCGACATCGCTATTTCACATCCTGAAGGGTTTCCATGTGCCGAGGTACGTAAAGCTGCTAAAGACGTTGATATTGATCTTGTCACTACCTGCGTATTAAATGAAATTTCTAATCCATTATCACCTGATCCAAAGATTCGGCGGAATGCGATCGAATTTTTAACCAAAATGGTCGACATTAACTTAGAGATTGGATCCAATATCATTGGAGGAGTTAATTATGCCGCCTGGTGTTATGTAAGTGGAAAACCTCGTACTGAAAATGAATGGAACTGGTCTGTTGATACTCTCCGGAAAGTCGCAGAATATGCAAAGCTAAACGGGGATGTTGTCCTGGCATTTGAACCAGTTAACAGATTTGAGACACACTTTTTGAATATAGCAGAAGACACAATTAAATATTGTGATGCAATAGGAATGGATAATGTGGGAGTACATCTTGATACTTTCCATATGATACGAGAGGAAACAAGTTTCAAAGAAGCTGTTCACCTGTGTGGGGGAAAATACCTTAAATACGTTCACGTATGTGAAAATAACAGGGGGATTCCAGGTACTGGCTTGGTTCCATGGAAGGAGTTCTTTGAGGCTTTGGGGCAGATTTCTTATACAGGATCATTGTCAATTGAATCATTTGATCCGGGATTTGAAGAAACGAATCGAAAGTGTGCGATATGGAGAAAGTTTGCTGATTCAGGCGAAGAACTTGCTACAAAGGGGTTGCATAATCTGTTAAATATATCCTCAAAGATTTAGTGAAAAACATTTAATTTAAAAAATTATGATAACAATTCAATCTTATTCAACAGCAGTAATAATGTTGTTTTTTGTACTCCTGTCCTGGGGGTCGTGGCCGAATACAATGAAATTTGCCCCAAAAGACTGGAAGTTCCAGTTGTTCTATTGGGATTTTGGTTTAGGGATGCTCCTCTTTTCACTTGTGTTAGCTTTCACAATGGGAAGCACGGGTAGTGAAGGCCGGAGTTTTATAGAAGACCTTAAACAAGCCGATCCAAAATTTCTGTGGCTCGCATTATTAGGCGGCGTAATATACAATTTCTATAATATTCTTTTAATTAGCGGGGTAAGCCTTGCCGGTATAGCAGTAGCTTTCCCTATTGGAGTAGGAATGGCGCTGGTCTTCGGTACAATTGCAAACTATATTGTCAATCCTGTTGGGAACCTTATTATCCTGCTTTTGGGATTGCTCGCAGTTATTGTTGCAATAATTCTGGTTTCGCTGGCATATAAAAAGCTTACCGCGAATACCCAGAAAACACCGCTCAAGGTTATTCTCATGCTTTTTGTCGGAGGTATTGCAGGAACCTTCTGGTATATGCTGGTGGCAAAGTCCATGTCTGCCAATCAAGTCGTTCTCGAGCCTGGGAAATTAGGTCCTTACTCTTCTGTTGTAATGTTTACCGTTGGAATAATTATTTCCAATTTTCTGTTCAATACCCTCCTCATGAAAAAACCTTTAGAAGGTGAACCCGTTCCGTTTGGCGATTATCTTAAGAAAGGAAGCGTTAAAACACATTCTCTGGGTATATTGGGAGGTATAATTTGTTGCTTTGGAATGAATTTTAGCATATTGGCCTCCGGAGCAGCAGGTTTTGCCATTTCTTACGGACTTGCCCAAACTTGTACAATGGTTGCAGCCCTTTGGGGAATATTTATCTGGAAAGAATTTAGGAATGCCCCACAAGGAACAAATAAATACCTGGTATTCATGTTTCTATTTTATTTCATAGGTATTAGTATGCTCATTCTTTCGAGAAATTATTAAAATTAGATCAAATTTAAAGGTTTTTCGCATTAAAGGTTTAAAAAATGAGAATAGCCATTGGTTGCGATGAAGCTGCATTTGACCTCAAAGAAATTATCAGGCAAAAGCTGATACAATCAGGTTACCATGTCGATGACTTCGGAACTTATGATTATAAGCCGGTGCTTTATCCTGACGTAGCCTTTGCGGTGGCACAGTCAATAGCAGATGGGAAACACGAACGGGGTATTTTGCTATGTGGTACCGGTATCGGTATGGCTATAGCTGCAAATAAAGTACCAGGGATAAGGGCAGCAGTTTGCCACGATGTATATTCAGCCGAGAGGTCCCGCAAAAGCAATAATGCTCAAATCATGGCCCTTGGGGCACGGATATTGGGAGCCGAATTAGCTAAATCACTGGTCGATATTTGGCTTAAATCAGAATTTCAGGGAGGAAGTTCAGCGGAAAAAATCGAACGGATTTCAGAATATGAAATTCGAAATATGAATAAAATTTAATATGAGTGTCGGGAATGATAAACAAAATGATTATATTATAGGAAAATATTTGCCATGAATCTAATCAAATTTATTGAATCATTTCCCGATGAATCCTCATGCAGGATCAAATTTAAGGAATTTAGAGATGAACAAGGAGTCATTTGCAGAAAGTGTGGAAGCAAAGATCATTATTGGGTAAAGACCATAGAGCAGTACACATGTAAGAAATGTAAAACCAGGACAACCTTACGAAGCGGAACTGTAATGCAAGCGAGTAATCTGCCATTCAGACACTGGTTTATAGCGATCCATCTATTAACAGGTACAAAAAAGACCTTCTCTGCATTGGAACTGCAAAGACAAATTGGGCATAAATTTTATGAACCAATTTGGTATATGATGCAAAAGCTCAGGATGACCATGGGATCCCGGGACAGTAAATACCAACTGGATAAGATCGTAGAGTTAGATGAGGGATTTTTTGAAAGTGTTGATACAGAAAAAGATACTGATGAAAAATCTGTTCCGAAAAAGCGAGGACGAGGTAGTCAGAAACAAACCACAGTAATGGTAATGGCTTCAACGGTACACGACTTTAAGAATATCAAGAAGTACAACAAGCCAACAAAATTCAGATTTGTAAGAATGATTGTTGTTGATAACCTTAAAGGGCAAACTATTGGTGAGAAAGTCTCTGAAAACATTAAATATGATACTGTTGTAAAAATGGATAATTATACCAGTTACTCAAAGATTAAAGAACATGTCTGGTGCCATATACCACAGAAGGTAAATCCTAAAGATGCCGGAAAAGTATTACCTTGGGTTCATACGATGATAAGTAATGCCAAACGAACATTACTTGGAATACACCATATGATATCCACGAAATACTCCCAAAATTACCTGGATGAGTTTTGTTACAAGGTGAACAGAAGATATTATGGTGAGCAATTATTTGACAGATTGTTAATAGCCTGTGTAACTACCAATTATAAAAACGTTGTTAATCATTACCGATAGTCATAAAATTTAATTATAAAAAAATAACAAAAAGCATAATTACATGCAGAGAATAATTAACGACCCGGATTATGTAGTAGAAGACATGTTGAAAGGATTTATCAAATGTCATTCGAATCTGATTTCGGCAACTAATAATCCAAGAGTATTAAAGTATAAATATGCACCTGTAAAAAATAAGGTTGGGATTGTTACCGGTGGAGGCTCTGGCCATAAACCTGCGTTTATTGGTTACATTGGAAAAAATTTGGTAGATTCAGTGGCCATTGGTGAGATTTTTTCGTCCCCGTCAGCAAAATCTTTTTACGATGCAATAAAAGTGGCCGATTCCGGAAAAGGGGTAGCCGTTTTATATGGGAATTATGCCGGCGACAATATGAATGTGAAGATGGCCAAAGAAATGGCGGAAGATGACGGAGTTATAATAAAAACTGTAGTTGCAAATGACGATGTCCCTTCTGCGCCAATAAACGAGCGTGAAAAAAGAAGGGGGGTTGCCGGTGAAGTATTGATGTGGAAAATAGGAGGGGCCAAAGCTGCTTTAGGTGGTAGTCTAGACGAAGTTATCTCAGTTGCACAAAAAGCCGTTGATAATACAAGAAGTATTGGAATCGGATTAACCCCATGTACGATCCCGGCTGTTGGTAAACCTAATTTTACTATCGCACAGGGCAAAATGGAACTTGGTATTGGTCATCACGGTGAACCGGGAATCGAAATTACCACCCTTAAACCGGCTGACGAAATGGCTGAAATGATGTTAAACATTATTTTGCCGGATTTACCTTTCGAAAAAAATGATGAAGTTGTTGTCCTGGTTTCAGGGTTGGGGGCTACGCCGGTAATGGAATTATACATATTATATTCCAAAATTGAAGAAATCCTGAATAATAAGGAGATAAAAGTCTTTAAGTCTTACGTTGGAAATTATTTTACTTCTTTGGAAATGATGGGCGTGACGGCAACTATAATGAAGCTTGATGAAGAACTTAAAACGCTGATTTCGTTGGACTCTGAGTCTGTTGGATTCACACAGTTTAATCTTGAATAATCCCGTATTTCATTCGTATTTATAAATTATTCCCATATGAAATACATACTAAATTCGGAAGCTGGGACCATTGTTGAGAATCTTATCATTACAATTGAGAATAACGCAGCTTACCTTAGCGAAATTGACGGTGCAATCGGTGATGGGGATCATGGCATAAACATGAGAAAAGGTTTCGTGTTATGTAAAAATCAAATGGCCGGTAAGCAATTCGACCTGACATCGGCTTTAAAGCTGTTATCACAAATATTACTGACAGAAATTGGTGGCTCGATGGGTCCCTTGTATGGTACTTTTTTTAAGGAAATGTCGAAAACAGTCGGCAGTCATGAACAAATAGATGCCTTGCTTTTCAATGAAATGCTTCAGGCTGCATGTATAGGGGTAGGCAATCTGGGAAATGCAAAATTGGGAGATAAGACAATGATGGATACGCTGATACCTGCTGTTGAAGCAAACAAGTCAGCACTGGCAGGGGGAAAACAATTTGTCGAATCTCTTTTTGCATTAAAGGAAGCTGCTGAGAAAGGCATGAAATCAACGGAAGACATGGTAGCGAAAATCGGTAGGGCGAGCCGATTAGGAGAAAGGTCAAGAGGTGTATTAGATGCCGGTGCCGTTTCTTGCTGGTTGATCCTTGAATCGATTTCAAATACCATTATAGATATGTTAAACAAATGAGATAATAAACCTTTTTAATAACACTTAAAAAAGTAATTTAAAAATGCGTAAAAGCGATGTATATTGCTTATATTTAATGTATTAAAGAAAAAAACATAAACAAAAAAACATCACTTTCAGGATGAAAAATACAAAGAAAAAATTAATTAGGGCTTGCTGATAAAGTTATTTTTAATACATATAATGTTAATATTCAGCGATATATGTTAATATCTTTTGTTTGAATTAATAGTAAAAATGCAAATTGAAACATAAATTACGGTAAAAACATTTGCATTTGTGGTAAAGTATAATTCAGATCGGCAGCTGACAATTGAAGAGTTCAAAACTCCTTTTCAAACTTCATTACTCGCTGATAATCGGTGGGTTAAGCTCAGCAAGGTTGTCCCGTGGGATAAATTTGCTTCAGTTTATATGTCCATGATGACTGTTGATTTTGGACGTCCGGGGATATCCCCTCGGATTGTTCTTGGAGCATTAATCATAAAGCACCTTGAAAAACTGGATGACAGAGGTGTCATAGCTGCAATACAGGAAAATCCTTACATGCAGTTTTTTATTGGGTTGAAAGAAT
>Ga0307378_10001861_pt1 | contig 33385 bp, 23 predicted proteins | sample UN1MG_FD_202238 | JGI IMG/M metagenome (GOLD analysis project Ga0307378, IMG submission 202238) | Soil microbial communities from Risofladan, Vaasa, Finland - UN-1 | ecosystem: Environmental > Terrestrial > Soil > Coastal area > Acid sulfate soil | place: Finland: Risofladan, Vaasa | collected... | reverse complement strand
CGCTCCGTCTGCCGCTTGCCCAGCGCCATCGCGTCGCCCTCCTTGGCCACGGCCAGATTAGCGCCACCACTCGGCCAGGTCAATATGTGACGATGCGAAAAACGGACTTTTTCAACGGGCTGCTAGGGCCGCAATCCAGGCAATATAAGTCAGCATCGGGTCCTGAGGAATGTGCTACTCTTATCATTGGGTTGGCTTTGGCGGGCGCAGGTACCGCGTGTGGCCCACCGCCCGCGTCACGCCCACGCGGTCGAAATAGTCCAGGAGCGGAATCGCAAACCGCCGCGTCGTGTCCAGAAGGTACTTGAACTTCACGCTCTCCAGGCGGCCTTCCTTCCGGATGAAGTCTGTGATGATCTCGCGCGCCCGCGCGATTGCGTCAGCGTGAAACAAGATGCCCGGCGCGACCTCGACGATCCTCCGCTCTTCCATGAGCATCCGCACGGCCTTGGCGGCCCGCTCCGGCGTGACCTCGGCCGCCACCGCGGCTTCATCGGCTTCCGGCGGGCTAAACGCCCGTTCCCGAAAAACCTGCTCGACGCGCTCGATGGCCCGCTGGTCCTCGTCGGCGACGGCCGGGCGGTGGGTCGCCAGGGCGAACCGCCCGTTCCGCTCGACGACCCGGCCCGCCTCTTTCAGCCGCGCCAGGAGGCCCTCGCAGACGGCCTTCATCAGCGAAGGGGTCAGGAGCCCTGAGGCGTAAGGCTCCTGACCCCTTTGCACCAGCGCGGCTGCGGCGAGGGCATCCAACTCTATCCCCAGGCTCTCGGGCGAAGCGCGGTGAAACTCGGCGAGAGCCGCCATGATGCGCGACTCTGCCTCCGCGGCGCGGTCGCGGTGAACGAGCGTGCCGCCGGGCAACCGGATCGCGCGGCCGTCCCCAAGCAGTTCCTTCACGATTTCGCCGAGCCTCTGCGGCAAGACCTTGGCGCGGTGCGCAAGGTCCGTCTCCGTGGCTGCAAGGAGAGGGGCGACCCGAAGGGCATACTCGATGAATGAGGAGTCCGTGCGGATCGCCTCGGCCCGCGCCGCGAGGTCGTCGCGGATTTCGGGGCGGTTGCGTTTCAGGCGTCCGGCGGCCGTCGCTTCAATAATCGTTCCGCCGCCGACCGTGAGCGGCGGCGATTGCATCCTGAGGATAAATCGGTCGCCCGGCCCTGCGACGACCGGCCGGTCCAGCCGCACCTGGACGAGGCACTCGGAGCCCGCCGCCGCGCGGTCGCCTTCCAGGAGGTAAACCGCGGCGGGGACCTCGCTCGTCCCGACGTGGAACTTGACCTTGGCGGCGTTCTTCAGGCCGCAGCCTTCGTGCCCGAGCAGCCGCAGGCGGCAGGCCCACCACATCGCCGGCTCGAAGTAGCCGGGCAGGGCGATGACGCTCCCGCGCTCGACCGCCCGCGCGTCCCAGTGCCGCACGTTGACGGCGGCGCACTGGCCGGCCATCGCGACCTCGGCATCGCGGCCGTAAACCTGGAGGCCGGCGATGCGTCCGGCGAGTCCCTGCGGCAGGAGGACGACTTCGTCGCCGAGGTGCGCGGTGCCCGCCACCGGGATGCCCGTCGCGACCGTGCCATAGCCTTTGACGGAGAACGCCCGCTCGACCGGGAGACGGAAGACGCCGGCGCCCGACTTCGGGCGGATCGAGCGCACGAGGTTCTGGAGAGCCACGAGGAACGCGTCGAAGCCGTCGCCGGTGACGCTCGAAACCGGCGCGATCGGCGCGCCTTTGAGGAACGTCCCGCGAAGGAAGGTTTCGAGCGCGGCACGGACCTCGGCCACGCGGTCGGCGCTGGCGCGGTCAATCTTCGTCAGGGCCACGAGGCCGTGCCGGATGCCCAGGAGCGTCAGGATGTCGAGGTGCTCGCGCGTCTGCGGCATGATGCCGTCGTCGGCCGCGACCACCAAGAGGACGCCGTCCATGCCGGTCGCTCCGGCGACCATCGTCTTGATGAAATGCTCGTGGCCGGGGACGTCCACGATACCGACCTCGAGGCCCGCCACGAGGCACGGCGCGAAGCCGAGTTCGATGGACATGCCGCGCTCAATTTCTTCCTTGAGGCGGTCGGTCTCGCATCCCGTGAGGAGTTTGACGAGGAGGGTCTTGCCGTGGTCAATGTGGCCGGCGGTTCCGAGCGTGATGTTGGTTTGAGGAGCGGGCATGGTTTTCACGCACAACGGCGCCCCCGGTGTATTCACCGGGGGCTAAGTGTGGTGCGAAGCGCTTGTGCAATCGCGTCCACGACAATCGCTTCATCGCCCTCAAGGAGCGTCCGCGGGTCGAGGAGTACGCGGCCATCCTGGATTCGGGCGAAGACGGGCGGCTCGTGCCGCCGCAGGCGCGAAGCGAGTTCGTCGGGCGTCACCTTTTCGGATGCGACCCCTCGACCCTTCTCGGGGTCGCCCTGAGTGGGTCGAAGGGCGACCGCCACGAGGCGCGTCGGAATCGGCTGGGCGGGCATCGAGCCGCTGCCCATCTCGGAAGCGCCCTCGATTGTCGCGACGGTGGCGCCAGGCGCCGCGGCGCGGATGGCGGCGGCGATCCGCTCGGCCTGCGCGGCCACGTCCGTCAGCGGGCGCGCCAGAAGCGCGAGCGCGGGCACTTCCCGGAGGGCCGTCGCCTCGTCGAAGAAGAGGCCGAGCGTCGCTTCGAGCGCGGCCAGCGTGAGTTTGCCGACCCGGAGGATTCGCGCCAGCGGGTGTGTGCGGATCTTCTCGACGAGCGGCGCGCGGCCGAGGATGAGGCCGCCCTGCGGGCCGCCGATCAACTTGTCGGCGCTCGAGAGGACCACGTCGGCCCCCTCGCGGATCGAGTCGGACAGGCGCGGCTGGTCCGTGAACCCGAAGCGCGAAAAGTCGAGGAGCGCCCCCGCCCCCACGTCGTCAACGAGGAGCAGATTCCGCGCGTGGGCGATCCCGACAAGTTCCGCGAGCGGCACTTCGGCGGTGAACCCGACGATCCGATAGTTGCTCGGATGGACGCGGAGGATGGCGGCGGTCTCGCTGGTGATCGCCTGCTCGTAGTCGCGGGGGTGGGTCTTGTTGGTGGTGCCGACTTCGACGAGGCGGGCGCCGCTGGCGGCGCAGACGACCGGCAGGCGGAACGAGCCGCCGATCTCCACGAGTTGCCCGCGCGACACGATGACCTCGCGCCCGGCCGCCAGGGCCGCCAGGACGATCATCGTGGCGGCGGCGTTGTTGTTGACGACGGTGGCGGCCTCGCACCCGGTGAGTTGCTGGAGAAGCCATTCGATGCGGGCGTCGCGGCGGTCGCGTTGGCCGCTCGCGATGTCGGTTTGGAGGACGGAGTAGCCCGCCAGGTGCTCGGCGATCTGGCCGAGGGCGCGGCCCGGAAGCGGCGCGCGCCCCAGGCCCGTGTGGAGGATGATGCCGGTGGCGTTGACGGCGCGACGGTAATGCGGGCCGACGGCGCGACGGACGGCGTCGTCGGTCCGCGCGAGGATCTCGGCGCGGACGGCCTCGGCGGTCATCTCGGCGCCGCACGCGCGGGCCAGCAGGCCCCGCGTCTCCTGGACCGCGGCGCGGACGGCGTCGGCGACCAAGCGGCGGGGGACCTGGCCGTCCCAGCGGCTGAGGGCCGGGTCCTGGAGCAGGGCCTCGACGGAGGGGATCTTCCGAAGCGCCGTCTTTTCAGGCGGTTCCATGAGACCTCCTTGCGGGCGGCCGCCTCACGGCCGGACAAACCGGCCGTAGCACACGCCCGTACGGGCGGCCGCGCGTCAACGACTCGCTAGCCTACCGCGCAAGGGCGGCCCGGACAAGAGCGGGGGCGCGCGGCGCCTGGCGACGGCGGAAAACTGTTGCCGCGACGCCGGGGGCGGCTATGCTAATCCGCCCGGCAAGCCCGATGCCGGTGGAAACGGCACGTGCGTGGCGTCGAGCGACGGAAGGGATTGCGATGGAGAAGACGAAGGTCGGCATCGTCGGTTGCGGTAACATCAGTTGGATATACCTTAAAATGTGCAAGGCGTTCGAGAACCTCGACCCGGTCGCCTGCGCGGACATCGTCCTCGCGCGGGCCCAGGCCCGGGCCAAGGAGTTCGGCATTCCGCGGGCCTGCTCGGTCGAGGAACTTCTCGACGACCCGGAGATCCGGATCGTCCTGAACCTGACGATTCCGAAGGCGCATTTCCCGGTGGCCCTCGCGGCCCTGAAGGCCGGCAAATCGGTCCACAACGAAAAGCCGCTGACCCTCGCGCGCGAGGAGGGCAGGAAACTCCTGGCGACCGCCAAGCGCAAGGGCCTCCGCGTGGGCGCCGCCCCCGACACTTTTCTGGGCGCGGGCCTTCAGACCTGCCGCAAACTGATTGACGACGGGGCCATCGGCCAGCCCGTCGGCGCCACGGCCTTCATGCTCTGCCACGGCCACGAGAGTTGGCATCCCGACCCGGAGTTCTACTACAAGCCGGGCGGCGGGCCGATGTTCGACATGGGGCCCTATTACCTGACGGCCCTCGTGTCGCTCATGGGTCCGGTGCGCCGCGTCACCGGCTCGGCCCGCATCACGTTTGCCGAGCGGACGATCACGAGCCAGCCGAAGAACGGGACGAAGGTCCAGGTCGAGGTGCCGACGCACGTGGCGGGCGTGATGGACTTCACCAATGGCGCCGTCGGCACGATCATCACCTCGTTCGACGTGTGGGCCTCGGTCCTGCCGTGCATCGAAATTTATGGCACGGAGGCGACCCTCAGCGTGCCGGACCCAAACGGGTTCGGCGGCCCGGTCCGCCTGCGCCGACCCGGCGACAAGGACTGGCGCGAGATGCCCCTGACGCATTCCTACGCCGACAACAGCCGCGGCATCGGCGTGGCCGACATGGCGGCCGCCATCCGGTCCAATCGCCCGCACCGGGCCGGCGGCGACATGGCCTACCACGTCCTCGACATCATGCACGCCTTCCACGACGCGTCGGCCGGCGGCAAGCACGTCAGCCTCAAGAGCACGTGCGAGCGCCCGAAGCCCCTCCCGACGGGCCTCAAGGAAGGCCAGATCGACGCCTGATCCATGCCGCGCGCGGCGCCTCCCGCGATGGCCTTCCCAGATGCCGAGAAGGACGCCCGTCGCCAGTAGAGGGCGGTTGCCGGTAGCCGCCGGTCGAAAGCACGGTTTGTGGCTTTGTGGCATCGGCGCGTGGGCATCGGTATACTAATAATCGTGGCGGATGCGCCGTGTCCCGTGATGGTGCTGCACCATGTGATCATTCCGGTGGAGTCGCCGTTCGCTCGTGCCGATGAACAAGGGAGAGGCCGGGACGGGGAGGGGGCAAGAGGACCGCAGCGGCGCTGGAGGACCGATCTGTGGCACTCGGCGGTTGACAGTGGCGGCAGGGCGTTATACGGTATGGCCATGCCAACGCTGGATTGGATCGGCAAGAAAGCGGTGCTGAACCATCACCGCCAGGTGCCGTATCACCTGCTGCGGTGCGATGAGAAACTGTCGGTAGGCGATCCGGGCAGCGGCAACCTCCTCGTTGAAGGCGATAACCTCCTGGCCCTCAAGGCTCTCTTGCCCTACTACGCCGGCCAAGTCAAGTGCATCTACATTGATCCGCCGTACAACACAGGTAACGAGAACTGGGTCTATAACGACGCCGTCAACAGCCCCGAAATGCGGAAGTGGCTGGGGCACGTTGTGGGCGGCGAGGCCGAGGACCTCTCCCGCCACGACAAGTGGCTGTGCATGATGTACCCGCGACTGGCGCTACTCCGGGAGTTCCTGACCGCAGATGGGGTAATCCTCATCAGCCTAGATGACAATGAAGTACATCATGGGCGGTGCCTGTGCGATGAAATCTTTGGAGGACGCAATTTCATCGGCACATTCGTATGGGAAGGGGCACTGAAGAATGACTCGCGATTCATTTCCGTCTCTCACGATTATGTATTCTGTTATGGCCGCAATTTTGACCTTCTGAGGGATAGTAAGGTGCGGTGGCGCGTTAGAAAAGAGGGCATCGATGAGATCTACGTGGAAGTTGAGCGAATACGCCGGGAGTATAGTGATCCAGCGAGCATGAATGCAGCGCTAAAGAAGTGGTTTGCCCAGTTGGACAAGACCAATCCGGCGCGGCAGCACCGGCACTACAACCGCATTGATGCTGCTGGCGTGTATTTCCCGGGGGACATCTCGTGGCCCGGCGGAGGCGGTCCAAGCTACGACATCCTGCATCCGTTGACGGGAAAGCCCGTTGTTAAGCCCAAACGAGGTTGGGTTTTCGCAAAGAAAGAAACATTCATAGAGCAGGTCCAGCAAAACCGCATCGACTTCGGCGCGGATGAAACACGGGTGCCCAAACTAAAGCGTTACCTACTTGAGACCGAAGGGCAGGTGCTCCCCAGTGTGTTCTACGCAGACCGCCGTGCCGCGCGTCAGAAACTTCGTGCGATCATGGGTACTGAAGTGTTCCAGAATCCGAAGGATTGCGATATTTTGGCAATGTTGCTTGAGGCTATTGCCGATCCCAATGCACTCGTGCTTGACTCATTTGCGGGATCAGGTGCTACAGCGCATGCTGTGTTGGGCCTAAACAAAACCGACGGCGGCAACCGCCGTTTCATTCTTGTTGAAATGGAGCCTGAAATCTGCCGGACCGTTACCGCCCAGCGCCTCGCCCGCGCCGTCCAGGGATACGAAGCGGCCAATGGCGAAAAATCCAAACACGTCGAAGGTCTCGGCGGCGCTTTCCGCTACTGCACGCTGGCGGAACCCTTGTTCGATGAGACGGGCAGTATCCACCCGGAAGTTGCCTTCGCCGACCTGGCCGCGCACGTCTTCTTCACCGAGACGGGCGAACCCATCCCGAAGCGGGCCACAGGCAAGACGCCCCTGATCGGCAAGTGCAAGGGCACGGCCTACTACCTGCTCTTCAACGGTGTCCTGGGCGACAAGCGGCCGGACGGCGGCAACGTCCTGACGGGCAAAACGCTGGGCCAGTTCCCGCCGCATGAGGGACCGAAGGTGGTGTATGGCGAAGGCTGCCGCTTGGGGGCGGCCCGTCTCAAGCGCGAGAACATCGTCTTCAAACAGGTCCCCTACGAGGTAAAGGTGTCCTGATGCCATTCGTGCTCAAGGATTACCAGCGGCGCTGTCTCGACGAGTTGCAGCAGTTCTTCAGGCGCTTCGTAGCACTGAGAAGCGCCAGGTTGGCTTTCGAGGAGGACCCGAAGCGCGGCCACTACCATGACGTGCGGGCGCTGCCGGGCCTGCCCTACGTGTGCGTTCGCGTGCCGACCGGCGGGGGCAAGACCGTCCTGGCCGCCCACTCGGTGGGCATCACCGCCAAGGAACTCGTGCGCCAGGACCGATGCCTGGTCCTCTGGCTCGCGCCGACGACGCAGATCGTCGAACAGACCCTGAAGGCCCTGCGCGACAAGCGACACCCTTATCGGCAGGCGCTCGACGAGGCATTCGGCGGCTGTGTCACGGTCATGGACCTGGCGGCAGCCTTTGGCCTGGGTCGGTCGGCCCTGGAGTCCGACACCGTCGTGATCGTCTCGACGTTGGCCGCCATGCGTGTCGAGAATACTGAGGGCCGAAAAATCTATGAAGCCAACGGCCAGTTGATGGGCTGCTTCGATGGCATCTCCAAAGAGCAACTGGCGGCGGCCCCGGCGGTCAACGGGTCCGACCCTACGGTGCCGAGCATCGCGAATCTTTTGCGCCTGCACCGGCCGCTGGTCATTGTGGATGAGGCCCACAACGCCCGGACGGGCCTGTCGTTCGACACCCTGGCGCGGTTCAACCCTTCCTGCATCCTTGAGTTCACGGCTACGCCGGACCAGGACCCTAAGGGGGACCCCTCGAACGTGTTGACGCATGTCTCGGCCGCGGAACTGAAGGCCGAGGACATGATCAAGTTACCGATACGCCTCAAGAGCCTGCCGCAGTGGAAGGAGGCGGTGCAAGAGGCTATCGCCAAGCAGGCCGAACTTGAACGGCTGGCGCAGGAAGAGGAGAAGGCCAGCGGCGAGTACCTGCGGCCTATCGTGCTTTTCCAGGCCCAACGGAATGAGACGGGCCGACAGAACGTCACCTTCGAGGTCCTCAAGAAGTCGCTGATGGATGATTTCAACATCCCCGAAGAGCAGATTGCCATCGCCACCGGAGCGGTCAACGAGATTGAGAACGTGCCAATACTGGACAGGGGCCAGCCGATCCGCTTCATCATCACGGTGGACAAACTGCGGGAGGGCTGGGACTGCCCCTTCGCCTACATCCTGTGCAGTGTATCAAACCTGTCGAGCAGCACGGCGGTGGAGCAGATTCTTGGGCGGGTGCTGCGCCTGCCGCATGCCCGGCGCAAGGGGCGCGAGGAACTGAACCACGCCTACGCCTTCGCCACTTCGCAGGGGTTCGTGGAGGCCGCCAACGCTCTGACCGAGGCGCTGGTGGAGAGCGGCTTCGAGAAGTTCGAGGCCCGGACAATGATTACGGCGGAGACGGCTCCGCTCGACTTCGGGCCGCTTTTCACCCAAAAGGTCTCCGAGCCGGTTTCGGCCAAGCCGGCGATTGAGACTTTGCCGAAAGAACTGCGTGCCAAAGTAAGCATCGGAGAGCAAGCGGGCCAGGTGGAGATCGTGTATCAAGGACCGGCCATGACCGAGGCCGAGGCGACAGCCATTAAGACAGCGGTTGCGACGCAGGAAGACCGGGAGGCTGTCGAGCGCCTTTACCGCAAGTCGCGGGGAGAGGATGCCAGCCCGGCCGCGATGGGGCGGAAACTTATGGTGCCCGCCCTAGCCGTGCGCGTTGGCAAGCAACTTGAATTGTTCGAGGACCAGTTCCTGGAGGCGCCGTGGAGCTTGGCGGCGTGCGACGCGGCACTTAGCGAAGCCGAGTTCACCATCAAGACTGGTCCGGTGAGGGTTGCTGAGGTTGACGTCGATAAGGACGGCCACATCGGGTACCAATTCATCGAGGAACTCGAGCGGAACCTGATACTTCTGGACGTTCATGGGCCGACGACGGAAGACGAACTGGCGGTGCGCCTGGACCGGGAGATTGAGCATCCGGACATCACGCAGACCGAGTCGAGCCTGTTTCTGCGGCGGATGATTCAGGCCCTGATCGGCGGACGCGGGTATACGCTGAAGCAGTTGGTTACGAACCGGTTCCGACTGCGCGATGCCGCCAGGGAGAAGATCAACGGCTACCGTGCAACCGCCCATCGGGAGTCCTTCCAGCGAATGCTGCTGCCCGATGCGGCCCAGCCTGTGGAGGTCAGCCCGGAGGTCTGTTTCACGTTCCCACTCAACGTCTACCCGGCCACAACATGGTTCACTGGGCCTATGCGGTTCAAGAGGCATTACTACCAGAACGTGGCCCATATGAACGACGAGGAGGTCAAGTGCGCCGCCATCATCGACTCGCTGCCGGAGGTGGAATACTGGGTCCGCAACCTGGAGCGCGATCGGTTTGCGTTCTGGCTGCAAACGCCGACTGACAAGTTCTACCCCGACTTCGTGGTGCTACTGAAAGACGGCCGGTACCTGGTGGTGGAATACAAGGGGCAGCACCTCCTTGGCGGGCCGGATACGGTGGAGAAGAAGAGCATCGGAGAGCTTTGGCAGGCGCGAAGCGGCGGGAAGTGCCTGTTTCGTCTTGTCTCGAAGACAAGTCTGGAAAGCGACCTGAAAACAGTTGTCGCGCCAGCCTTGACTCATTATTGATCTTTCGAGTTCCGGGGGCATACACCTCAATTCAGCCTCATAGGGGCGGCTGAGAGCCGTAGGCCGCAGCGCGCCCCGCGCCGAGTGGCCCGCGTGGGTCACGACGAGCCAGGTCACGGTGGTCCCGTTCTACGACCGGACGGGCCTCATCTATGAGACGCTCGGGACCCTGAACGCGGCGATCCTCGAGGAAATCCTCATCACGTGCATCGTCGTCATCGTGATGCTGGTCCACCTGAGGAGTTCGCTTCTGATCAGCGGCCTGCTGCCGCTGGCGGTCCTCATGTGCTTCATCGCGATGAAAGTCTTCGGCGTTGACGCCAACATCGTGGCCCTGTCGGGCATCGCGATCGCCATCGGCACGATGGTGGACATGGGCATCATCATATGTGAGAACATCCTGCGGCACCTGGAGGAGGCCCGGCCCGAGGAAAGCCGCCTGGAAGTCGTCTACCGCGCCTCGAGCGAAGTGGGCGGGGCGGTCCTCACGGCCATCTCGACCACGGTTGTCAGTTTCCTGCCGGTCTTCACGATGACGGGTCCCGAGGGGAAACTCTTCCGGCCCCTGGCGTTCACAAAGACGTTCGCCCTGGTGGCCGCGGTCATCGTCGCGCTGATGGTCATCCCGGCGGGGGCCCTGGCGCTCTTTCCGATGCGCCTCTCGTCGCGGGGCCTCAAGCGCGGGCTCGCCGGCGCCGGCATCGTCGCGGCCCTCTTCCTTGCGATCGCGCTCGGATGGTGGCGGGCGGGCCTCGTCCTGGGCCTCCTGGGCGCCTATTACCTGGTCGAGGACTGGCTGCCGCAGGGCCTCCGCCGCATCGGCCCCTGGGTTGTCAACGGGGCCGCGGTGGCCTTCCTGGGTGTCATCATGACGGACCACTGGATGCCGCTGGGGCCGGAGCGCGGCTTCGGCCGCAACCTCGCCTTCGTGGCGGCGCTGCTGGGCGGCATGCTCCTCTTCTACTATTTCATCCAGGTTTCCTATAAGTGGATCCTCCGCTGGTGCCTGGCTCACAAGTTTCTGTTCCTGTCGCTGCCGACCCTTATCCTGGCGGGCGGCCTTTACGTCTGGATCGGCCCGGGCGGCTTCATCGGCGTCATGCAGTGGATCGGCGAGCGGCCGTGGGCGATGGCGCTCTACCTGGCGGCACCGGCGGCGATCCTCGTGGCGGGCGTCTACTTCTGGGCGCGCGGCGGCCTCCGCTGGGCCGCGAGGGTGGTCCTCATCGTCCTCATTCCGGGCGCGCTGGCGGCCCTGGCGGCGGTCGTCTGGACCGGCACCGTCACGGCCCGCCTGCCCGATGCGCTCGAGGCCTACAAGGGTGTGGCCTACCCGGCGGCGCCGGAGAGGCGAGCGGCGACGTACGTCAAGTGGGTCCTGGCGAACGACTGGGTCGGTCGCGGCAAGGAGTTCATGCCGCCGCTGGACGAGGGGTCGTACCTCTACATGCCGAGCCTCATGCCGCATGCCTCGATCGGCGAGGCGCTCGACGTGATCGCCCTCCAGGACGAGGCGATCCAGGCGATCCCGGAGGTGGAATCGGTCGTCGGGAAACTCGGCCGCGCGGAGACCGCCCTGGACCCCGCGCCGACGGGGATGTTCGAGACGGTTATCATCTACAAGTCTGAATATATCACGGATAAGGACGGCCGCCGCCCGACGTTCCGCTGGGACGAGGCCGCCGGCGATTTCGTCCACGACGCGCGCGGCGAACTCATCGCCGACCCCGAGGGCCGGCCGCGGCGCCAGTGGCGGCCGGAAATCCGATCGCCCGACGACATCTGGCAGGAGATCGTCAAGGCCGGCGCCGTGACGGGCGCCACCAGCGCCCCGAAACTCCAGCCCATCGCCACGCGGCTCATCATGCTCCAGACCGGCATGCGGGCGCCGATGGGCGTGAAGGTCTACGGGCCCGACCTGGAGAGCATCGACCGCGTGGGCATCCAGATCGAGCGGCTGCTGAAGGAGGTGCCGAGCGTCGAACCGTCGGCGGTCATCGCCGACCGGATCGTCGGAAAACCGTACCTGGAGATCGACATCAACCGCGAAGCGGCCGCGCGGTACGGCCTCGCGATCCGCCAGGTCCAGGACGTCATCGAGACGGCGATCGGCGGCGAGATGATCACGCGCACGGTCGAAGGTCGCGAGCGGTACCCCGTCCGCGTCCGCTACCCGCGCGAACGGCGGGACCGGATCGAGACGCTCGGCCGCGTCCTCGTCCCCGCCATGGACGGCGCCCAGATTCCGCTGGAGCAACTGGCCGACATCCGTTACGTCCGCGGCCCGGAGTCCATCAAGAGCGAGGACACGTTCCTGGTGGGCTACGTCCTCTTCGACAAACGGCCCGGCCACGCCGAGGTGGACGTGGTCGAGGAGTGCCGGCGGCGACTGGAATCGAAGATCGCCAGCGGCGACCTGGTCCTGCCGGCGGGCGTCCACTACAAGTTTACCGGCAACTACGAGAACGAGATCCACGCCTCGCGGACGCTGGCCGTCGTCCTGCCGCTGGCCCTGTTCCTCATATTCATGATCCTCTATTTCCAGTTCAAGTCGGTGCCGACGACGCTCCTCGTCTTCAGCGCGATCCCCGTGGCGTGGGCCGGCGCGTTCCTTTTCATCTGGCTTTACGGCCAGCCCTGGTTCCTCGACTTCGACGTCTTCGGCGTCTCGATGCGGGAACTGTTCCAGGTCCACCCGATCCACCTGAGCGTGGCCGTCTGGGTCGGGTTCATCGCCCTGTTCGGCATCGCGTCCGACGACGGCGTGGTCATGGCGACGTACCTGGACCAGAGTTTCGCGAGGCGGCGTCCGCGGTCCATCGAGGAAGTGCGCGAGGCGACGGTGGCGGCCGGCCAGCGCCGCGTCCGGCCGTGCCTCATGACCACCGCCACGACGGTCCTAGCGCTGCTGCCGGTCCTCACTTCGACCGGCCGCGGGGCCGACGTGATGGTCCCGATGGCGATCCCCTCGTTCGGCGGCATGCTGATCGTCGTCATCACGATGTACGTGGTTCCGGTCACCTACTGCGCCATCCGGGAACTGCGCCTGCGGACCGCGCTTCGCCGCGAGGCTCAGCCCGCCTCATGACGTCCGTTCTCGAGCCGGCCGCCGGATTCCTTTCGGCCGATTTCCTTGTCGCCGCGCGAGCCGGAGGGTATGCTTCCGCGGGGCAGGGAGGCAGCACGTGGGCATCTTCGACTGGTCGGCCCTTACCGATAAGGGGCCGGACCTGGAGACCAACGAGGACTTTGTCGTCGCGGAACCGGGTTACGGCATCTTCGCGGTGGCCGACGGGATGGGCGGCCGGCCCGGAGGCGCTCAGGCCAGCCGCGTTGCCGCGCGGGCCTTTATGGACGCCCTTCGCCGGGTCAACGCTTCGGCCCGGACGGACTCGTCGGTCCTGGCCGCGGCGGTGACGGCCGCCAACGCGTCCATCCGCGCCATCGTCGCCGCCGAACCGGTCATGGAGGGCATGGGAACCACCCTGACGGCCGTCGTCCTCTCGGAAGGCCGCGGCAAGATCGTCCACGTCGGCGACAGCCGCATCTACCGCTACTCACGCCAGCGGCTCGACCAACTGACCGACGACCACACCCTGGCGGGCGACCTCATCGCCAAAGGGTTCCTGAGCGAAGAAGTCGCGGAGCACTTTCCCGGGGCCGACGTCCTCACCCGCGCGGTCGGCACGCGGCCGACCGTTCAACCGGACATCTACGATCTGGTGCTGCGTCGGGGCGACTGGTTGCTCCTGGTGACCGATGGCGTCTACAAGGCGCTGTCGCGGGATCGCCTGGTGTCGCTCATCCACGAGGGCCAGAAAGGCGGGGCGGCCGTCGTGGCCCGCGCGATCATGGATGCGGCCGTGGCGGCCGGGCCGGAGGACAACCTCTCGCTCGTCGTCGTGCGCCAGGTCTGACGCGGCCCGGTGCTCGCCCCATGGACGCTGCGGCGCGCCAAAGGGTCTGGTTGCAAAGGGCGGCCGAGGCGCCTATAATTGCAGACTTGCGGAAGGTCAAGCATCGCACGGTAGGGACCGGCGGCGGGGAGACGCCTGATGGCCTGGCATCAGACATGGAACGATTCGCCGCCGCGCCGCGGAGGCTTCTTCGCGGACCGGGGCGGGCTTTTCCCCCCGGGCGTCAAACTCGTACTCCTCCTGACCGTCGCCGTGTTCCTGATGGAGGCGGTGTGGGGCAGCGCGCTCGTTGCCCTCGGCGCCCTGACGGTCGAGAGCCTGCTGCGCGGGGAAATCTGGCGGCTCCTGTCGTACATGTTCCTGCACGCCAACAGCACTCACCTCCTGGTCAACATGTTTATGTTCTGGATGCTCGGGAGCGTGTTCGAGCGCCAGATCGGGACGCGGCGATTCCTGCTCCTGTACTTTGCCTGCGGGGTCGCGGGCGGCCTCTTCGAGGCGGTCTTCAACTACCTGATGTTCCTCAAGTTCGGCCCCGTGTTCCTGACGATGCCGGCCGTGGGGGCGTCCGCCGGCGTCATGGGCATCCTGGTCGCCTTCGCGACGCTGAACCCGCGCGAGAAGTTCCTCGTCTTCTTCCTCCTCCCGGTCGAGGCGTGGTGGGTGGCGGTGGTCTACGGCCTGTTCGAGACGTGGCCGATTCTGAATGACCTGGTGCTCAGCCAGAATCCCATGTGGGGCGACAACGTGGCCCACGCGGCCCACTTCGGCGGCATGGTCGTCGGGTTTGTCTGGATGAAGTGGGGCGAACGGATCGCGCGGCTCCTCAGGCGCGGGTCGGCCCCGCGCGAGAAGGTCTTCTACGGCCGCACCCCAGAAGAAGAGGACGCCGAGATGGACCGGATCCTCGACAAGATCCGCGACGAGGGCCTCGACAGCCTGACCTTGCGCGAGAAGATGTTCCTCCACGAGGTCTCGCGCCGGCGCCGCGGCGGGCCGTGACGGCGGCGCCCGCCCCGCGCCCGAAAAAAGTTGCCCGACTCGGGCCGGGCCGTATAATCGCGGCGGACGGACCTGCCTGCCGGCAGGCAGGCCAGGAAAGGATCGCGACATGGGGCGATGGATGTGGCTCCTTGTGCCCGTGGCGATGGTCGCCGGATGCGCCCGGGTGCCCGAGATGCGCCTGGCGAACCCGATGGCCCTGACCGGCACCGACGCGGCCACCGCCGAGCAGGTCGCGCGGCGGGTTCTGACGGAGATGCGGTTCACGATCGAGTATCCCTCGACGAGGCCCGGCTTCTTTACGACCGGGCCGCTGACGGGCGACTCCTGGTTCGAGTTCTGGCGCGAGGACACCGTCGGCTCGCACCAGGTCGCCGAGTCGAGCCTCCACACGGTCCGCCGGCGCGTGAGCGTCCAGGTGGCGTCCAAGGGGCAGGGATGCGAGGTGCTCGTCCGCGTGGCGAAGGAGCGCCTGAGCGCCCCCGGCGTCGCCCCCGAGCAGATCAGCGGGTCGTTCAGCCTCTACGAGCCCCAGGACTCGGACCTCCGACGCCAGGACGAACTGGCCGATACGAAGTATCAATGGATTGATATGGGCCGAGACGAAGCCCTGGAGCAGCGGATCCTCGATCGGATCCAGGCGGCCCTGGGACGCGGCGCGGTTCGCTGAAGCGGAATCGCTCGGCGCGCGCGACCGATCCGGAGGCTCGCCGAGGAGCAGGGCCACGTGACCACGCCCGCGATGCAGCAGTATAAGCGTCTCAAGAGCCAGTATCCCGACGCCATCCTCTTCTTCCGCATAGGCGACTTTTACGAGATGTTCTACGAGGACGCCCGCGTCGCCTCGAAAGTCCTCGGCCTCGCCCTCACGAGCCGCTCCAAGGGCGAAAACGCCATCCCGATGGCCGGCATTCCGTACCATGCCGTGGACTCGTACCTCGCGAAGATGATCCGCGCCGGCTATCGCGTCGCCATCTGCGAACAGGTCGAGGACCCCGCGCTCGCCAAGGGCCTCGTCAAGCGCGACCTCTCGCGCCTCGTCACGCCGGGAACCCTGACGGACGACGCGCTCCTGGAGGACAAGGAAAACAATTTTCTGGCGGCGGTCCACCTGGACGGACCGCGGGCGGGCCTCGCGTGGGTGGACCTTTCGACCGGCTCTTTCTGTGCCCGCGACCTGGAGCGCCGCGAGGTCGTGGACGAACTGACGCGCCTGCGGCCGCGCGAGTGTCTCCTGGCGGAGGGCGCCGCCGAGGCCGCCGCCGACTTCGTCCGCGCCATCCGCGAGGCCACCGGGGCGCTCGTCTCGGAGCGCTCCGCGTTCGTCTTCGACCGCCAGGAAGCCGAGCGGCTCCTCCTGGCCCATTTCGGCACTGGGTCGCTCGACGGCTTCGGCGTCGGCGACCTGGCCTGCGGCATCTCGGCCGCCGGCGCCGTCATGGATTATCTCCAGGAGACCCAGCGGACCAGCCTCGGCCACATCCGCCGCATCGAACGTTTCCAGACCGGCCGCTGGCTTTACCTCGACGAGACGACGCAGCGGAGCCTCGAACTCGTGGAGACGCTGCGCGACCGCCGGCGCGAACACAGCCTCCTCGCTTGCCTCGACCGGACGCAGACGGCGATGGGCGGCCGGATGCTTCGGCGGTGGATCACGTTTCCGCTGGCCGGGCGCGAGGCGATCGGCGAGCGGCTCGACGCCGTGGGCGAACTCGTGGCGGCCCGAGACTTGCGAGCGGAACTCGCGACCCTCCTGGCCGATACGTCCGACATCGAGCGGATCGTCGGCCGCGTCGCCACCAGCCGCGCGGGGCCGCGAGACCTCCTCGGCCTCGGCCGGACCCTCGCCCACCTGCCGGCCGTCAAGGCCCGCCTCGCGGCCCGTCCGAGCGAACTCCTCACCCGAATCGAGGCCGACCTCGACCTCCTGGGCGACGTCCGCGATTGTCTCCAGGCGGCCATCGCCGACGATGCGCCCCTCAAGGTGAGCGACGGCGGCGTCATCAGGGCCGGCTATAGCGAGGACCTCGACCGCCTGCGCGACATCGGCTCGTCGGGCGCCCGCTGGCTCGCCGAGTTCCAGGCCGCCGAGGTCCAGCGGACCGGCATCCCCACCCTCAAGGTCGGGTACAACAAGGTCTTCGGCTATTACATCGAGGTCACGCACACGCATCGCGAGCGCGTGCCGATGGACTATGTCCGCAAGCAGACCATCAAGAACGCCGAGCGGTACATCACGCCGGACCTCAAGAACCACGAGGTCGAAGTCCTCTCGGCCGAGGAGAAGGCGAAGGCCCTCGAATCGCGCCTCTTCGAGGAAGTGCGGGCGCGACTGGCGGCCGAGATCCCGCGGCTCCAGAAGACGGCCGATGCGCTGGCGCGGCTGGACGTGCTCGTGGCCCTGGCGCGCGTCGCCTCGGAGCGCGGCTACACGAAACCCGTGATCGTGGACGAGCCGATCCTCGATATCCGCGACGGTCGCCACCCCGTGCTCGAACAGGTCCTGGGGTCCGAGTTCGTCCCGAACGACGTCGCCCTCGGCGGCGAGAACCCGCGGATCGGGATCATCACGGGGCCGAACATGGCCGGCAAGTCCACCTACATCCGCCAGGTGGCCCTCCTGGCGCTCATGGCCCACATGGGTTCCTGGCTCCCGGCTCGCAGCGCGCGCGTCGGCCTCGTGGACCGCCTCTTCACGCGCGTCGGCGCGGCCGACGAACTGGCGCGCGGCCGCAGCACCTTCATGGTTGAGATGACCGAGACGGCCAACATCCTCAATAACGCCACCGACCGGAGCCTGGTGATCCTCGACGAGGTGGGCCGCGGCACGAGCACGTTCGACGGCGTGGCCCTGGCGTGGGCCGCCACGGAGCACATCGCGCGGCGGATCGGATGCCGCACCCTCTTCGCGACGCATTACCACGAACTCACGGAACTCGCCGACGCCCTCGAAGGCGTCGCGAACTTCAACGTCGCCGTCCGCGAGTGGCAGGACCAGGTGGTGTTCCTCCACAAGATCGTCCCCGGCGGCACGGACAAGAGTTACGGCGTCCACGTGGCCCGCCTCGCGGGCGTGCCGCGCGAGGTCGTGGATCGTGCGACGGAGATCCTGGCGGAACTGGAGTCGGCGCACCTCGACCCGCAAGGCCGTCCGCTCCTCGCCGCCGCGGTGCCGGGTCCCTCGGTCCGTACGGTCCAGCTGACGCTCTTTGAGGGGGCCGAATCGGCCATCGCCCAGGAACTCCGGCGCCTCGACCTCGACAAGATGACGCCGCTGGACGCGCTCAATAAACTTCGCGAATTGAAGGACGGCCCGCGCGGCCAGCCGCCACGTTAAACTGATAGGAAATTTGATTTAGTGGCGGGGACGCGGCCGTGGCCTGGGGGAGGGGGGTTTCAGCAGTTGCCGGGTGCGCGCGGTTTGCCGAGTGAATATTGATCGCGCCTTGTTTTTTGTAGGTGCCATCGGCCTGGGGCTGTTTCCGGACCGATGCCGCATGCTCATTGCATTTCCCCCTGCCGCACCTTCACCAGCACCCCATCCCGCGCGCCCTTGCTATTTGGAGGCCACCACCATCACGCGGAACCCATAGTAGTAGTACCGAGTGATGGGATGGAGCTTTTCGCGGTGGGCCGGCATGCATTGCGCGACATGTTCGCCCCACGCGCCGCCGCGCAACACCCGGTAGGAACCTTGCGCAGGGCCTTGTGGGTCCTCGCCCGGGCTGCTGGCGTAATACTTGTCGTCATACCAGTCTGCGCACCATTCGCCTACGTTCCCGTACATGTCGTGCAAGCCCCAGGCATTCGCCCTTTTCTCCCCCGCCGTAAGCGGGTGCCTTGGATACCCGGAGTTGTCGTGCCAGCCTTCGTCAAAAACCGGGCCTTCGTCGTCCTTGGTCGAGCCCGCGCGGCAAGCATATTCCCATTGCGCCTCCGTCGGCAATTGGACTTTTCTTTTTGCCAGCGTGCCCAGTTTCTTGCAAAACTCCTGGGCGTCGTCCCAGGAAACGTTTTCCACGGGGTTCTTTGGGTTATTGAAGCTGCTCGGATTGCTGCCCATCAATTTCGCATACTGCTCCTGTGTCGTTTCGTATTTTGCCAGGTAAAAAGGCTGTGAGATCTTCACTTTGTGGAGGGGCTTTTCCTCCGGCGCGGTGCCGGTATCGCGGCCCATCTGAAACTCGCCCGCCGGCACCAGCACCAACTCCAGCGTTACGCCACCGCCAAGATCGACGGTTTCCGCGGCTTTCAACCCGGCACGCTGGGCGTAAACCGCAGTCGTTTCTTTGCCGTCCCATTGCGGCCAAGCCTTTTCCGCCTTTTGACCGCTCTCGAGCTTTTCCGCTCCGATGACGAAACCGAAGGGCCCTGAGCATAGAAGCACGAGCAAAAGCGCCATCCCTGACATTCGTGAAAAGTTCATGTATCTCCCTTCGCGGTATCCCCGCACAGTGTTGTTTCCGGCCCTTTCGCCCTTCTGCCGACTGGGGAAAGGGTACTGAAAAGCATCTGCCAAGGGAAGTATTTTTTGTCGCGGTGGCGTATCGGCCCAGCAAAAACAAACTTCGCGAATTGAGGGACGGGCTGAAGTGAGCCCGCCGCACACTTTTCAATCCGCAATCGTTTGTGTTGACACATTCCGGCGCGGCTGACACAATACGCACGCCGGACCGAGCGGGTCGGCCCAGTCGGAGGTCATCGGGTTATGGCGACAGACGAGTTCTATGCCAGCCGCAGCCTGGCCGGAGTCCGCGTGGTCGCGTTCCGGCAGAGCCACATCCTCGACAGCGTCACGATCGACCGCATCTCGACCCGCCTGAAGGAACTGGTGGACGCGGCGGCCGAGGACCGGTTCCTCTTCGACTTCGACCGCGTCGCGTACCTTTCGTCGAGCGCCCTCGGGATGCTCATCGGCCTCCAGCGGCGGATCGTCCAGCGCCAGGCCCGCATGAAACTCTCGGGCATCAACCCGGAGGTGATGGAAGTCTTCCGCATCACCAAACTCGATACGGTATTCGATATCTACAAGGATGAGTCTGCCGCCGTCGAGGCGTTCCGGAAGAACGCCTGACCGTGGGGAAACCGCCGATGCCGGACGCCGCCCCGAAGCGCCTCGTCCGCCGCCGCTCGCACGGTTCGACCGAGGTCTTGACGGTCCGGGCGGCCGAGGTGTACCGCGCGGAGACCGTCGAGCAACTCGGCCGCGACCTCCGCCGCGAAATCGAGGCCGCCGGACCCGGCAAGCGGTTCGTCCTGGACCTCTCCGGCGTCGCGTTCCTTTCGAGCATCGCGCTGGGCCTCATCCTCAACGTCCACGCCCACCTCGAGGACCGCGGGTATCCGTTCGCCGTGGTGGCCGGCGCGGGCGAGGTCGCCGAGGTGTTCGCCCGGAGCCACCTCGGCGACGCCTTGCCCGTCTTCGCCACGGTCGAGGACGCGCTCCGCCGGTTCAAATGCCTGTGACCGAGCGATGACGACCGACGAAACCCAAGGCCCCGCGGCCACGGCGCTGGAGTGGACGATCCGCGGCGCGACGCTCCTGGACGCCGAGCACGGCCTTCGCCGGGCCGACCTCGGCATCGCCGCCGGTCGGATCGCCCGCGTCGCTCCGCGCCTCGCGCCCGCCGCGCGCGACTTGGACGCGACGGGCCTCACGATCTCATCTGGATTCATCGACATCCATTGCCACAGCGAGTTCTCGGCCTTCGTCTATCCGCGGGCCGAGTCGAAGGTCCTGGCGGGCGTGACGACCGACGTGTCGGGCAATTGCGGCGCGAGCCCGTTTCCGCTGGCGGGGGAATTCCGCGACCGCCGCCAGGACGAGTGGCGGCCCTATGGCCTCGTGCTCGACTGGCAGTCCGCCGCCGACTATTTCGCGCGGGCCGACGCCGCCCCGTCGAGCGTCAACCGGGCGGTCCTGGCCGGACACGGCGCCATCCGGGCCGCCGTCGTCGGCTACGCCGATCGCCTGACCACCCGTCGCGAGCGGCGCCGGATGCGTCACCTCCTGGAGGAGTCGCTGGCGGCGGGGGCGTGGGGCCTCTCGTCGGGCCTGATCTATCCGCCGGGCTGCTATGCCGACGTGGAGGAACTCGCGGACCTCGCGCGGCTTGTGGCCGACGCCGGCGGCTACTACGCCAGCCACATCCGCAGCGAGGGCGACCGGCTCCTCGAGGCGGTGGACGAGTTCCTCCAGGTTCTTCGCCTCGCGGGCGTCCGCGGACAACTCAGCCACCTGAAGGCCTCCGGCGCTGCGAACTGGCCGAAGACGGCCGAGGCGATCCGCCGCCTCCGCGCCGCACGCGACGAAGGCGTCGCCGTCACCGCCGACCGCTATCCGTATCTGGCCAGCATGACGGACCTCGATTCACTGCTCTTACCGAACTGGGCGGTCGAGGGCGGCAGGGACGCCGAACTGGCTCGACTGGCCGATCCGGCGACGCGGCATCGCCTGGCCGCCGACCTGCGCCGGCGCCACCCGGAGACCGACTATGCGGATCGCATCCTCATCGCCTCCGTCTCGCCTGAAGGTTCGCAGGACGCCGTCGGCAAGACCTTGCGGCAACTGGCCGGGGAGGGCGACCCGCTTGACGCGGCCTTGGATCTGATTATCGAGCACCGGACCCAGGTGACCGCGACGTACTTTTCGATGAGCGAGGAGAACCTGCGCGAGGTCCTCGTCGAGCCTTACGTGGCCATCGGGTCCGATGCGAGCCTGCGCCATCTGCCGGGCGGCGATGCAGCAGGCCACGGCCTCGCCCACCCGCGGGCCTACGGGACGGCGGCCCGGTTTCTCGGCGCCTACGTGCGCGACGCCGGCCTGATGGACTGGCCGGAGGGAATCCGGCGCCTCACGAGCCTGCCGGCCGACATCGTGGGCCTCGCCGACCGCGGGCGCCTGAGCGAAGGCGCCTGGGCGGACCTCGTGATCTTCGACCGCGAGGCGATCGCCGACCGCGCGACCTATGAGAAGCCGGCCGCCGCGCCCGCCGGCATCCGCCACGTCTTCGTCAACGGCGTCCAGGTGGTGGCCGACGGCCGGCACACCGGCGCCACGCCCGGCCGAGTGCTTCGGCGAGGGGACTCATGAAACCGCGCATCGCCATCACGGCCGACTGCGGCCAGCGGCCCGAGGCTTACGTCCGCGCCATCAAAGCGGCGGGGGGCGAACCTGTTGTGTTCGAGCCGCTCGCGGACGAGGCGGCCGTGGAAGTCCGTCTCGGCGAGGTGGATGGAGTCCTGCTGACGGGTGGCCGCGACCTCGACCCGGCCCTCTGGGGCGAGGAACCGCACCGGGAGACGCGCCTCATGGACCCCGACCGCCAGCGCACGGATCTGGCGCTCATCCGGCTGGCCGATGCCCGCGGCGTCCCGGTCCTGGGCATCTGCCTTGGCATCCAGGAAATGGCCGTGGTTCGTGGTGGCGCGGTTCATCAACATGTTCCGGATCTCGGCGGCACAATCTGCCATAGTTGCGGGGTCGGGAAGCCTCGGCTGAGTCACGAGGTGACGATTGATCCGGGATCGCTTCTTTCGCGGATCGTCGGGTCTGGCCCGCTCGAGGTCAATAGCACGCACCACCAGGCTGTGCGCGAGGCGGGTCGCGGCATGGTCATCGTCGCGCGGAGCGACGACGGCGTCATCGAGGCCATCGAGGACCCCGCCTACGGACGGTTCTTCCTGGGCGTCCAGTGGCACCCGGAGGACCTCCTTGACGAGCCGCCGCATCGGGCGCTCTTCGAGGCCCTGGTTCAGGCGGCGTGCTGATCGGCCGTGCGGTCCGTGGAAAGTAGGCTGAGCCATCGCAACCGGCGACGCACCGATCGCCGCACCGCCGCACCGCTACCAGCCGCTCGTCCCGGCGGCCCTGGCTTTCCTTGTCGGAATTCTTATAGGTGAATACGTCGGAGGCGGGATGCTCCTCTGGTGCGCCGCTGCCGTGGCGGCCGCGGTCGCCTGGGCCATCCTCTACCGGCTGGGCGTCCGCCAGGGGCGGCTGCTCCTCGCGCTCCTCGTGCTCGTGGCGGCCGCGGGCGCGGCGCGGTACCGGGCCGTGGTGGACCCGCCGCTGCACGACGTGGCGCGGCTGGCAGCCGCCGGCCAGCGCCTCGTGGTGCTTGAGGGGATCGTGGTCCGGTCGGCCCGCCAATCATCCCCGCCCGACGACGTGTTCCTGCCGACGGTTCCCTATTACACGCGTTCCACGCTTCGGCTGGACGCGGAGCGCATCGAGGTGGACGGGCGGTGGACCGAGGCCGGCGGCCGCGTCGAGTTGGTCGTCCGCGAGGCGCTTCCGGAAGAGGATGCGGAGGCGCCGTGTCTCGGCGACCGCGTGCGGGTCGTCGGCGTGCTCCTGCCGCTTGGTGAGCCGGTCAACCCCGGCGCGTTCGACGTGGCCGCCTACCAGCGATCCCAGGGCGTGCGGGCGTCCCTTCGGACCGACCACTGGGAGGCGATCCAGGTCGTGAAGCCGGCCGCCGACCCGGTCCGCTGGGCGGTCGGAGCGGTCGGGCGGTGGGCCGTCGAGCGCCTGGACCGACTGCCGACCGAGGAAGGTCGGGCGATGGCCGCCGCCATGCTCTTCGGTCGCCGCGACCTCCTCGACATGGACTCCGGCCAGTCGCGCGGCCAGAACATCGAGCACGCGTTCCTGGTGACCGGCACGGTCCACTTCATGGCCGTCTCGGGCTTCAACGTGGTGTTGGTGGTGGCGCCGATCCTGATTCTCCTCAGGGCCTTCGGCGTGGGCCTGCGGGCGACGGCGATGGTGGTGGCGGCGGCGGTCCTCGGCTTTGTTCTCATGACCGAGATGGAACCGCCGGTCCTCCGGGCGGCCATCATCGTCTGGGTCATCTGCCTGGGCTGGTTCCTCGGCCGCGAACCGATGTATCTAAATACGTTGGCTACCGGCGTCCTCGTCGTGCTCCTCGTGCGGCCGGGCGACCTCTTCTCGGCCAGTTTTCAACTCTCGTTCCTCGCGGTCCTCGGAATGATGTACCTGGCGGGCCGCATCGAGGGCGCCGCGATCCGGCGTCTGTGGCCGCTGGGGCCGCCTCCGGAACGCCCCACTTGGCGCAGCCGGTTTATGTTCAAGCACCTGGTTGTGGGGACGTTGGTTATCGGGACTGCGGCGACGGCCGCCACCGTTCCGCTCATCGCCAGCAAGTTTCACCTCGTCGCGTGGCTCTCGCCGATCTCCACCACGATTCTCCTGCCGCTCGTCTTCGCGCTCACGGTGAGCGGCATGGTTCTGGTGGCGTTCGGTTGGATCGCGCCGCCCGTTGCGGCCTTCCTGGCGATTGTGCCCGATGCCATCGGCCACGCGATCGCCTGGGTCGTGCAGACCCTCGCGTCGGTGCCCGGCGCGTACTTCTATGTGGGCGATGTCTCGCCGGCGCACCTGGTGGTGATCTACGGCCTGCTGGCGGCGTGGATCTGGCGCGAGCGGCTCGGCATCGAGCGGCGGCGTCTGGCCATGGCGGCCCTGGCGGCGGCTGCGATGTTCCTTTGGACCGGGGCGCACCGGCCGCCCGACGCCGTTCGCGCCACGTTCATTTCGGTCGGGAGCGGCAACGCGAACCTCCTCGAGTTCCCCGACGGCCGCTGCATTCTCTACGACGCCGGGTCGGCTCTCTCGCACGTCCGGGCGACCGAGATGGCGACCGCTCCGGCCCTCTGGTCGCGCGGCGTCTCGCGGCTCGACGCGATCTTCCTCAGCCACCCGCACTTCGACCATTTCAAGGACATCCTGCCGATCGTGGAACGGTTCGGCGTGCGGCGGGTCTTCGTGCCGCCGACCTTCATGCGGTTGCGACTCCGGAGCGACAATGACGTGGTCGAGGCGCTTCTTGAGCGCGGCGTGCGGGTCGAGTTTTTCTCGGCGGGAGACCGGCTGGCGGGCCTCCGCGGGGCGGACCTTGTGGCCGTCTGGCCGCGCGGCTCGCGGTCGCAGACCCGCGCGATCAACGATGGGTCGCTCGCGCTCCTCGTGTCCAGTGGAGAGCGGCGGTTGCTCCTGACGGGCGACCTGACGCCCGCCGCCATCGCGTTGCTTCTGGAGGCCGAGCCGGACCTCCGGGCCGACGCCATGCTCTGGCCGCACCACGGCCACGACCCGGCGGCGGTCGGCGGCTTCGCGCGCGCGACCGGGGCCAAGGTCCTCGTGGTCTCGTCCAGTCGTCCGGTCCTGCCGCTCGCCGATCCGCCGTGGCTCGCGGAGCAGGGCATCACGCGCTATCACACGGGCGAGGTGGGGGCGGTGACGCTGGACCTCAGGCCGGAAGGTGTCCGCGCCGAGACGTTTCTCGGCGGACCGCAGTCGCCTGCTGATGTGGCGGAGCATTCTGAGGACGATCCCGACGCAGCCGGCGACGCCCCGCCGGGCGCCTGACGTCGGCATCTCAAGGACTAGCGCGGCGCAGGTTTAGCGGGCGGTTTGCCGGTCTGCACGTCGATCACTACGGCGGGCTTGCCCGGTTCGCGCACTTCCACGGTCTTGCCATCGGGGCCGAACGCGACTTCGGGCTGCTTCTCGCACCTTGCCATCAACTTGGGCAGTTCGCCGAGCGATCCGTGGTAATGGACCGAGTACCCGCCGGGGCCATCCATCCAACCGGGGTCGCGCACGACGTACAGCCACCCCTTGCCATCGGGCCGCTGGACGGTCTGGACAACATTGACCTTACCGCCAATGATGGGCATGTCCACTTTCGTCCATCTCTTGCCGGGGCCAGCAGGCGTGAGCGAGGTTACGATCATCCAGTCGTAGAGGCCGAACCAGTCCTCGCCGGGTTTCAGTCCCGCCTTGGGCAGGAACTTGCCGCCGACAATCAGGCAGTCTTGCCGGACACCCAGGCCGAGCATGAAGTCAACCGGCGCGGTGGCGGTTTGCCACGTGGCACCCCGGTCGCGTGAAAAAATGATGCGGTTGGGCAGCCCCCTCTCGGGGGTGTCGGTCGGCAGGAGACCCCAAATAAACACATCGGAGTAGTCGGACACCCCGATCTGCACCGGCTTAAAGCCGAGGTCGGCCTTGACGGCCTTCCACGTCTGGCCGCGGTCCTCGCTGAGGAGGACTTCGCCCGTTTTCGGCCGCACGCCCCACTGGTCCTGCTTGGTGCGACCCACGGTTACGACGCCGGAGGCATCCACCGGCTCCGTCCCCACCGGCCAGTCGCGGGCCTGAATGCTCATGCGCCTGAACGGAGGCGGTTCCCAAGGGGCTTGTTGATAGGGCTTGGGGTCATATTGTTCCGTGGCGCCTTCGACGGGCCCGCCATTCTCGTATCGCCTCGAAAAGGATACCGAACCGTCCGGCTTGAAGTGGACCTCGTCGCCATCCTGGCGGTCGTTCTTGTAGTGGGCGATCCTGTTCAGTTGGCCTGAGGGCATCCAGGCCAGTTCGAGGCCCTCCTTTTTCCCGTCCTTGTAAGTCACTTGCATCATCTTGAGTTTCTTGTCGAAGTCGAACCAGTGGATGTATTGGCCGTTGCGCTTGCCGCCGGAATACGGACAGGTTGCAACGATATTCTCGATGTGACCCACTGGGTTGCCTTGACCGCCCTTGGGGATGTCCCGACCGCCTTTGGGGATGTCTTGACTGCTCTTGGGGATGTCCTGGCCTCCCAAAGGGAACTCGAAGGCGGTGCCCTCGCCGCGCTCGACGCGGCCGAGAAAGTTGCCTTTGGCGTCATAATAGAGGCCCGACACGAGGTCCTGGCCCAGGTACTCCTCGACGACCTTGGGCCGGCCGTCGGGATACCACTGCTTATGGCTCCTTGGCCTGGGTGCCTTTTCAGGCCCTTGGGGGTTCGGCAGGGGAGGTAAACGCAACAGGTGTAAGGGGTTGAGTTCGCAAGGCATCGCATCGGGATAGAGCATGAGTATGTCCCCGCCCTTCATAATCGCCTCACGGAAACTCTTTCGCCCGTCTTCGGCGTTTGCGTCGCCGTTTGGAACGGCATCCACCGGCGGATTCATGATGAAGACGTTCGGGTCCTTGAGGCACTTGGCCACGAATGCCTCGGCCTCGGCCCGGTAATCCGGCGGTGCTTCCGCTGCAAGGGCGTTTGCCAATGGAGCCGCAACGGCTCCGACAACCGCCACAGTGAGAAGGACGAGGAGAAGACGGGCTTTCATGGCAGGTCCCCCTGGTGCAGGTTCATCCGGTCAACACCAAGTTGTCCGCGTGGACGACTTCGTCGTAGGTTCGTTCGCCGAGGACGGCGGCGAACTGGTTCGTCCGGAGGCCCTTGATTTTGGCGACCTCGTCCGACGAATAGTTCGTGAGGCCCTGGGCGATCGCGCGCCCCTCGGGGGCCACGAGGGCGACGACGTCGCCGGCGGCAAACGCGCCCTCGACGCCCGTGATGCCGGACGCGAGGAGGCTCTTTCGGGCGAGGACGGCCTTCGCCGCGCCGGCATCGAGCCAAATCTTGCCGCGAGGCTGCCGCGCGAGGCCGATCCACCGCTTGCGCGCGCCCAGGCGTTTCTGCGTCGGGACGAAGAGGGTGCCCACCGTCTCGCCGGCCAGGATGTCCGCGAGGACGTTCGGGCGGCGACCGTTGGCGATGACGGCCATCTCGCCGGCCGCGACGACCTTGGCGGCGGCCTCGATCTTGGTGGTCATGCCGCCGGAGCCGAGCGCCGAGCGCGACCCGTCGTCGGCGGCCAGGGCGAGTTCGACGCGGTCCACGACGTCGAAACATTCCGTGCGCGCCTTATCGCGGTAGACCCCTTCGACGGTCGTCAGCAGCACGAGGAGGTCGGCCCTGAGGAGGTTCGTGACCATGGCGGCGAGGATGTCGTTCTCGCCGAAGCGGATTTCGTCCACGCTGACCGTGTCGTTCTCGTTGATGATCGGGACGGCCCGGAACCCCTGGAGCGCCGTCAGGCAGAGGTTGATGTTGAGGTATCGGACGCGGTCTTCGACGTCGCTGCGCACGAGGAGGATCTGAGCGGCGTGGCGACCGTGGCGGCGGAGGGCCTCGTCGAACATCATCATGAGTTTCGCCTGGCCGACAGCGGCGCAGGCCTGAAGTTCCGGCAGGGCCGCGGGGCGTTTCTCGAGGCCGAGGTCGCTCATGCCGGCGGCGATCGCGCCGCTCGACACGACCGCCACGCGGACGCCGCGCGCCTCCTGGACCGCGACGATCTGGTCCACGATGCGGCCGACCTCGGATTCGTCCAGGAGGCCCCGCTCGTCGGCCAACACGCTGGTGCCGAGTTTGACGACGAGGCTCCCGACGCGGCTCATCAGGGCTTTTCGATTCGGGTCATTCATTGTGTCACCTAACCAAGCACTTCGCGCACGAGGGCGACGCTGCGTGCCGTGGCGCCCTGCATGCGGCAGATGACCTGGCGAGCGGCCAGGCCCATTTGACGGCACCGGTCGCCGCGCGTCAAGAGGTCCACGACCGCGGCCGCCAGGCTCGCGGCGTCGGTCACCTCGCGGGCGGCGCCTGCTTCGACGAGTGCCGGGGCCTCAATCGGGAAATTGAACATGTGCGGGCCCCAGAGGAGCGGCCGCGCCAGCGATCCCGGTTCCATCGGGTTGGAGCCGCCCAGCGGGACGAGGCTGCGGCCGACGAAGACGAGGTCCGCCAGGGCGTACCACTTCATGAGTTCGCCCATCGTGTCGCCGAGGATGACGGGCGGCTCGCCGGCGGCGCCTTCCGGGGCGGCGCCGGGACCGAGCGAGCGGCGAAGGAGGCCCAGGCCCGCGCGGCGGATGGCCTCGGCCGCCGCATCGAAGTTCTCCGGTCGCCGCGGCACGATCACCAGGCGCAGGTCGGGCACCGCGCGGCGGGCCTCGCCGTAGGCCGCAAGGAGCACGTCGTCTTCGCCGGGGGCCGTGCTTCCGGCCACCAGGACGGGCTGGCCGGCGGCGATCCCCGCCTCGCGCGCGAGGTCCTCCGCGCCGGCGACCGTGTCGGCCGCGCCGACGGCGTCGTGTTTCATCTGGCCGGTGACGCGGATGCGGTCCGCCTCGGCCCCGAGCGCCAGCAGTCGCTCGCGGTAAACCTCGGCCTGGACGCCGATGGCGGCCGTGCTGTTGAAGACCGCCCGCATGAGGCCGCGGATTCGCGCGTAGCCGCGCTGGCTCTTCTCGGTGATCCGGACGTTCACGGCCAGCACCGGTACCCGCCAGAGCCGCGCGAGGAGGAAGAAGTTCGGCCACCATTCCGATTCCACCTGGATGACGGCCGTCGGCCGGACGCGCGCGAGGGCCAGCATGACGCACGGCGCGAGGTCCAGGGGAAAGTAGAAGACCGGGCGGCCGGGAAAGAGTTTCGCGGCCCGCTCGCGGCCGGTCATCGTGGTGGTTGAGAGGATGATCTCAGCCTCCGGCATCGCCTCGGCCAGCGCCGGGACGAACGTGCGGGCGGCCTCGACTTCGCCGACGCTGATGGCGTGGACCCAGAGGCGCTGCCGGCCTTTCTTGAATCGCGGCACGAAACCCCACCGCTGCCACGGCTTGTGGCGGTATTTGCGGCGCGTCGCCATGAGGACGATGTAGAGCGGCACGGCGACCACCGCCGCCACGGTGTAGACGGCGTTCACGACCAGGAGCCAACCGAGATGGAGCGGCTCGCGTTTCATCCGGCGGGAATGGTATCAGCCGGCGGCGGTTTTTGCGAGAGTTCTGTTCGGGCGCGGCGGGTGAGGACGCCCGCCACGCGGAATCGCGCAGGGCGCGGCAGGACGGAGTCCCGCCGCGCGATTACTTCCCGGCGGCCCAGCGGGCGGTCCAGGCGATGAAGTCCTCGGCGACCTCGCGCGAGTAACTGCCGCTGGGCGTGAACCAGACGCCTTCCGGCCTGAGGTGCTTGGCGACGGCCTTCGCGTCATCGAGATCGTCGGCCAGCAATTGGACGCACTTGCCGGCGGCCTGGATACGCTTGTACACATCAATCCACTTTCTGGCCGGGCCCTGGCCGGCGCCGAAGACCCACTGGATGCCGTCGAGTTCCGAGAGCGCCAGCAGGGCGTCGAGGTGCTTCAGGGCGCCCGGACCGTCGAGGTGGAAGATGCTGTGATCGAGGTAACGGACCTCTTCCTCGATGGCCGGGAGGATCGTCGCCTGGAACATCGCGGGCGAGATCATGCAGATGAAGTCGCACGAGACCGGGTACGCCGGGCCCGCGTGAAGCGTCGGCGTCCATGCCGAGCACGGCTGGCCGGCGTCGTGGATGCGGCGCCAGAGGTCCTCGAACATCGACCCATACCACCGGTTGACGTGGTCCACGGCCGCGCGCACGCCCGCAAGGTCCGTCGCGAGGTCGAGGCACAGGTCCTGCGGATTTCGGAGGGCGGCCGCGAGGTCGCCGTTGGTGTGCAGGTCCGGCAAGGACGTAATCCAGCGGCCCCGGCCGCGCTCGAGCGAGAGGTCGGTCTTGGCGCGGATATTGTTCCAGTAGAACGTGTCGAGGCTGGGCTTGAGGTCGAGAATCTCGCGGCAGGACTTGGCAATCGGGATGGAGTACGAGGTGTACTCGGAGAACTCGAGCTGGCATCCGAAGAGCGTGGCGCAGAGTTCCGGCCCGAGGGCCGGCTCGTAGCGCGGGAACGTCTCGGCCAGGAACACGCCGGCCTCGAGGCTCGCCTCGGTGCACGCGACGCTGTGTTCGACGTCGATCCAGCGGTCGCGCGGCGTGGCATGAGATTTCTCGGGCCAGCGGACCGGACGGTCGGAGTGGACGGCGATGGTGACCGGCGGCCGGTCGAGGATGGCGCGGTTCCACCACGCCTCGAACCGCTTGAGGGCCATGTCGAAATCGGGTTTCCACTTGAGTTCCACGGTTCCCTCCTGCTTCATGGCCCGGTTATCACATAGGCGGCGCACGAGAGACGCGAGCGAGCGGCGGGAATACTATCAGCAGGCAATCGGCTTGGCAAGGGTTCTTCGTCGCGCCGGCGCTCCGGATGTGTCAGGCCCCGCGACTCGCCGTTTTGCCTTGCATGGCTGCGGGGGCGGTGATAGATTGCCGCGTCACAGGAAGAACGATGCTCTCGACGGGCGGTCGGCAGGGGACAGGCGGCGAATGGACGGCACCTTTCTGGCGTTCTTCTCGACGTGGGCGTTCGGCGTTTTCGTCCTCCTGGTGGGCCTGTGCATCGGCAGTTTTCTGAACGTGTGTATCTGGCGGTTGCCGGTCGGCCAGAGCCTCATCAGGCCGGGTTCGCACTGCACATCTTGCCAGGCGCCGATCGCGTGGTACGATAACATTCCGGTTGCCAGTTATTTCATTCTTGGCGGGCGGTGCCGACGGTGCGGGGCCGGGTTTTCCGCCCGATACATGATCGTGGAACTGGCGACGGGCCTTTTGTGGTTCGGCTACTGGCTGGCGTACTTCAAGTTGGGCATCCGGACCGGCGCGAACCATCCGGGCATCTACCTCGTGCACATGGTCTTGGTGTCGGCGCTGGTGGTGTCGGGCGTCATTGACTTCGACCGCAAGGAGATCTTCACTGCGGTCACGAACTTCGCCCTCGGGGCGGGCCTCGTGGGGTCGCTCGTGTGGCCCGCCGTTCAGGTGATCGGCACGTACGGGCCGCCAGAGCGTCGGCTCGTGGACTGGACCGGCTGGGAGCGGACGGACGCCCTGGTGGCGGCCCTGGTGGGTGCGGCCGTCGGGTCGGGTCTCATCATCCTGACGCGGTTCCTCGGGACGGCCGCCTTCCGGAAAGAGGCGATGGGCGTCGGCGACGCGTACCTGATGGCGGCGGTCGGCGGCGTCCTCGGATGGGAAGCCGCGGTGCTCGTGTTTCTGGTGGCGCCGTTCCTGGGTCTGCCGTACGGCGTCTGGTCCGCCCTGGGCGGACGGCGGCGGCCCGAGCCGCCGGTCGAAGCGCAGGCCGAAGCGCCTGCGCCGTCGGCTCCAGCGGAGTCGGATGCGCCGCGACTGGGGTGGGGAGCGTTTGTGGCGGCGCTGGCGGGTTTGGCGCTCCTCGTGGCGGCGGCGGCAACGGCCGGCGAGGAGCCGGGCCTGGCGGCCCGGTCGCTCCTCGCGGCGGGCCTCGTGGCGATGGGTGTGGCGTTTCTCTTCGCGCGGCACGAAGGAGGCGGCGACGTGGACGATCAGCCGGCCGCCGCGACGTCGAGCCACGAGATGCCGTACGGCCCGTTCCTGGCTCTGGCGGCGGGCATCGTGATGCTGATCCAGGACCCGGCCCTGGGCCGCTTCGGCCTGGGGGTTGAGGCCCTGTGGCACAGGCTAATCGGATAATCGGATCGTGATATCGCGAATATTACTGCCCGGCTACGCCAGGGCGAAGCCTGGCTCTGCCGAGGCGAAGCCCGGCGTGAGAGACCAGAAAGGAGTCGGCGATGCAATGGAGTAAGAGGTTGGGACGGTTGGGCGTGGTGCTGGCGATCGGCATGGCGATCGCGACGGCCGCAGGCTGCGGCCAGCAGCAACTCGAGGAGCGGAACGTCGCTCTGACGAGGCAACTTCAGGATGCCCAGAACCTGAACGCGGACCTCCAGCAGCAGAACGACAGCCTGATGGCGCAGAACCAGGCGATGGCGTCGGACCTGGCGCAGGCCAAGGCGGCCAAGCCCGGCGCCGCGCCCGTCAGGCCCGCCAGGGCCAAGCCCGAGTTCGGCGAGGGCGTCGAGACCGCCATCGTCGGCCAGGAGTTGACCGTGACGTTGCCGGAGACCATCCTTTTCGAGTCCGGCAAGGCGAACCTGAAGGCCGCCTCGAAGCGCGTCCTGGAGAAGATCGTGGCCGTCCTGAACAAGGATTACCCGAGCGACAAGATCCGCGTCGAGGGCCACACGGACAACGTGCCCATCAACAAATCGAAGAAGGACTGGCAGGACAACTGGGACCTGTCGTGCAACCGCTCGATGGCCGTGACGCGGTTCCTCGCCCAGAAGGGCGTGAACCCGAAGCGGCTCTCCGCCGCCGGCTACAGTTTCTATAAGCCGGTCGCGTCGAACGACACGGCGGCGGGGCGGGCGAAGAACCGCCGAGTCGTCATCGTCGTCCATCCATGACCTGCCTGCCGGCCGGCAGGCGCTAAGGCAGGCAGCCCGGTGATCGTCATCGTGGATTACGGGATGGGCAACCTCCGCAGCGTCCAGAAGGCGCTGGAGCGGATCGGCCAGGTCGCCGTCGTTTCGGATAAGCCCGAGTCGGTGGCGGCGGCGGACCGGCTGGTCGTGCCGGGCGTCGGGGCGTTCGGCGACGCCATGGCCGCCCTCAAGGCGAGGGGCCTCGTGGAGCCGATCCGCGACTTCTGCCAGCGCGGCCGGGCGCTCCTCGGGATCTGCCTGGGCCTCCAGATCCTCTTTGATGAAAGCGAAGAGACGGCGGCGGGCGCGGAGGCGTGCCCCGGCTCCGCGGCAGAAGGGTCGCGGCCTCTGGAGAAGGGCCTCGGCCTCCTTCGCGGCCGCGTGGTCCGGTTCGATCCGGCGGTGGCGAAGCGCGGCCTGAAGGTTCCGCACATGGGTTGGAACGTGGTGGAGCCGGTGGGCGGGTCGCCGCTCTTTGAAGGGATCGCGGGCCTGCCCGACGTAGCCTTGGCGAAGTCGGGCGCTGCCGGCGGCGGCGCGGCCGGGCGGGAAGGGGCTTACTTCTACTTCGCCCATTCCTATTATGCTGCGCCCGTCCAGGAGCAGGTGGTCGCGGGGCGGACGGACTACGGCGGCTGGTTTGCGAGCGCCATCTCCGCCGGCAACATCCACGCGACGCAGTTTCACCCGGAAAAGAGCCAGGCCGTGGGCCTGGCGCTCCTGGAAAATTTCGTGACGCGGACGTAAGGTGATG
>Ga0307378_10001859_pt1 | contig 33403 bp, 70 predicted proteins | sample UN1MG_FD_202238 | JGI IMG/M metagenome (GOLD analysis project Ga0307378, IMG submission 202238) | Soil microbial communities from Risofladan, Vaasa, Finland - UN-1 | ecosystem: Environmental > Terrestrial > Soil > Coastal area > Acid sulfate soil | place: Finland: Risofladan, Vaasa | collected... | reverse complement strand
AATAATATCACTGAGATGCAGTTAACACTAGATAAAGATTATAAAGGAAATCATACCGTTTCTTTGACTAACTTTGAAAATACATCTTTGTCTGCAATTGCAATCGGATCATGTATAGAAATAAATGGATCATTCTACGAAGTTACCGCAGAAGAGGCCATAAGCAATAGCGCCGGAGCTGACGCATATTATTATGTTATGTGTACTGGTGGAGCGTCAAGCTTTACGGCGGAATATACCACCACTGCACCGACTTGGTCGGATACAAAACAAGGGTATTACGGGACTGGTGCTGACGCATCGAAGAAATATCTAAACTATAGATTTGCTAAATCCGCAGGAGTATGGACTACAAAGCAAGTAATAATGCACGAAGATACTATTAGTCTTGCTAAATTAAATGCAACGACTCTAGGATGTATAACATTAACATCAGTAGTTATTGCAACAACAGGGGCTACAATAACAACTGCAACCATAACAACAGGAAACATAACAACCGCGAACATAGCAACCGGAAACATAACAACATTAAATTTGACTAACAAAATAGATGCAAGACAAAAATATAACTCATCTTTTTTTGGAACTGCGGTTACTGAAGCTTCATTATTTACCGTGTGGAGTCCATTATTACCAAATGTGGGTGATATAATGTCAATAAGCGGAGCGGTTTATCAAGGGGGCACGACATATATTGTAGCAATTGCAAGGCGTTCAAATGCGTCTTACATTGATATTTATGTGATGACAACTGGGGGGGTTCGAACAACATTGGCAATAAATTCTGGATCAGCTACTACATTAATTGCGTCATTATCATGGTAAACAATGAGATTTAACAACCCACTAAAAAGAAAAATTGTACTCTATGAGACCGGAGATCCGGCTGTTTTGAGTAAGTTTTTAAATCATGTTCCGGGCGTTTGGAAACTTATTCTTACGCCGGGAGTTGTAGTCGTTACAGATGACAACGGGAATACCGGATATTACAGTAATCAGAATACAGTTGTTTATACTACAATTTCACTATCGGTTAATAACGTATATTATACCGAGGTTGACAGTGTCGCTGCTTTAGTAATAAATCAAAAGCGGTGGTATTACGACAGTGTAACAACTACTTTATATATCTGCTTCGAAAATTGGGATGAACCATTTGACAAAGAAATACAATTTGGAGTTATATACGGATTCTGCAAGAATCTTGATATCCTATATATTAACGATATGTATTACGAAAATAGGATCTCTTCAGTCTTCGGAGTTAAGAAATCAAAAGATCCGCTTTTTTTCGGAATGCTGAAATTCTCGCAGGGAACAGTTAAACTAATAAACGAAGATGGAAAATATGACAATTGGAACGACAGGAAAACATTCCGAAAACCATCAAGAATACTTATAGGAGAATATGGAGACGAATATTCTGCATATAAAAAAATATATAGCGGATTGATTGGAAACTATTCTCAGTCTTGGCACGATATCACAATCGACAATGACGATGTTAGATCCGGGATGACTAATCCGATTCCGTATAATGCGTATACAGTTGCAGAATACGGAAACCTAAAAACTACAAATGAAGGAAAGTTAAAACCGATTGCATACGGAAAGATTTACAATGCGCCTTGTATGTGTCTATCTGAAGCGGTTACAGATCCTGTCTCCTTTCATTTTATGGATACAGAATATCATGATGCGATTGCATTTACCCAAGCATACGTTGACGGGGTGGCGGTAGCGAGTGCGAACGTAGATTTAACGGCGGGGACATTTACAATAACAAAAGCGTTGGTTGGCGGTAAATATACCGGAGTAACAGCAGACTTTCAGGGATGCTCAATCGGCGGAGCGTTAGAGGGAAACGGTGTTGAAATAATAAAAGATCTTTTGGAAAACTATGGTGACACTCCGTACGATCAATATAGTTATGATACAACCGAGGTGGACGCTGCATCAACCGCGGTGAGCGCAAGAAAAGACTCGCTCTACATAAACAAACAAACAAAGCTAAACAAAGCAATAGAAGACCTATGCAATGATATTGACGGACTATTTTTTCCAAAAGATAGCGGACTGTTAACAATAAGAATATTTGACGATACAAGAACACCTGTTAAGACAATTTATAAAGACGATTGGTTCGGAGAGCCAACAATTAAAAATAACACATCAGAGTTTTTGAGCTCATGCATAGTACAGTACAAAAAAGATCAAAAGAAAAACGAATATTCTGATTATGTAAATACGGATTATGAAGATGCTGTTTATGGTATTTACAATTCTAAACAGTCTAAGACTTTTCAGACAGGTTTGACAGACGCAGCATCAGCGGCCCTTAAATCAGAAACAATAATGTTAAGCTCTAAAGCACCAACTGATATTGTTACAAGACAAGTAAAATTCCAACATTACGATTTAGAGATTATGGATTTTATTTACGCAGATCCGAAATGTAGAAATACTGCAACATATTCCCGGTCAATATGGGAGATAATAGGAATTGACAAAAATCTTGATACATGGACGATTACATTGACGTTAAAATATATAAGCGAAATACCAACATAGGGGAATATCATGGCAAACAAAGAAATAAACGATTTCACGCTAAAATCGAAGCCCGAAAGTACGGACAGCACGGTAGTGCAAGAGGTCGGCGGAACAACGAGAAGAATAACAATAGGAAACATAAATTTAAACTACGATTATGTAGTAGATTCACAAACAGCTTTCGATACACTTGTAGCCTCCGGTACTTGGTTAGATGCAAAGAATGTTTTATTTACAGCAAGTGTTACAAGAGCGGCACTAACCATAATACCTGCCACAGTGGAAAAAATACATGCTATAAACGGTGCAACATTAACAGCTACATCATTACCTAATGGACATTTTGGGATAGGTTACTCCAGTCTTCCGACAGATCCCAAGTTTGAAATTATTGGTCTTAATGTTGTGGCGAGTGGAACGGGAGAGGTATATAGTTTCTATAGATGTGCAAATATAAGAAATTGTTCTGCAACTGTTACAGGAAGTACTAATGCAATCGGGTTCTATGGGAGTAATAATCTGAACGAATGTATCTCAACTGCAACGGGGACATCCGGCACAGGTAGCGGATATTATTCCTGTAATAATTTAGTTAATTGCACCGGTACAGGTACAGGTGGTACTGCTGGTTATGCCTTTAACGCTTGTAATTATGCGTTTGGATGTCGTAAGGGATCAGCATCAACTACATCAACGTGGGGGGGAGCCAACACTAAGATAAGGGGATGTGAGGATATCTCCGATGATGCATGATAAGATAGAAAAGATTAATTCTATAATCTCTGAATATAATCAATATAAGGAATCACAATTGCAGATTGATATTGATAATGTTCTGAAGTGCGGGAACGTAAAGGCTTATGATATCGGATTGAAATATTGCAATTTAATATCATTCTGGGCATTAAATGTAGCATCTGGTAAAACCGAAATGACATTTGAAGAGTTCTTAAGAACTTGCCTGAAGAAAAAACAGTGTGATGAGACCGGAAACATAATAGTCCAAAAAACGGAACTTTGCAAAAAGATCTTTAAATACGATTTTGAAATAATTCAGTTTAAAGAGTTCGAAGATGTATTAAATCCTGTCCGGCTTAACCCTGATAAACTGTATCAAATGCGTATACTTAACGGATCTCATTTTATGTCGTGTTATATTCAAGATGGAATATTGATGTTGTCAGATACATCTAAACGCGGTATCGGGGTAATTGCGGCGCGGGCTTCACGAGTTAATAAAGATGATTTTGCTTGGCTGCTTGAAATTTAGGGGGGATAATATGGTTAAGTTTTTTAAAGCATTTTACGAAGGACTAGGAAATACAAAAAAACAGAGATTCAATAGATTTTTGTTGTTAGTTGTAATTGTTGGTATAGGTCTTAATTTATTTTTTAATATCGGATATAGTAAAGAAAAAGGCTTGTACTGGAAGCCTTTTGACGCTAGTGTGAGCGTAAAGAAATAAATGGAGGCCGTATGAATCATGTTGATCCAAAAGTTGAGAACAAACCCATTTCTATACCTTGTGAGCGATATAGCAGAACTAGCGGTTATTTCGGCAGCTACGATAACCTCAATAAAGGAAAAAAAGCTGAAAGAGATGAAAGAGTTTATTACAAAGTACCGGAGAATCTAAATGGATAAAAAACAAATAGCGCTATTATCAATGCTTTTTGCCGTTGCTTTTATAGTTATGCTTTGCGGATGTGATCTAAAAGAACAGGATACAACCGGATTTGAACCATCTTGTCAGGTCTTTATAAAGTGCCTTTACCTTAACCAAAACAATCCAGACAAAAGCGTGTGTTTAAGCCTTGCGGATGGGTGCAAGTCTGCAAATGATTTCAAGGCCTGTCTTAATCCAGTGTTAAAAGAAAATAAAATGGATTTCAAGGATTGCTTGCTTCTAATGAGAAAATAACTTGACATTATACAATGTATAACTTTATATAAAAAAGTCCTCCACGACAACCTTCATACTCCTCCTTTTGGAAGCCGGATAACTAAACACTATCCGGCTTTTTTTACACTTATTTCTTCACTTTTTCAATAAAAGTCAATAAAAATATAAAAAAAGTTAAATAAAACTTGACATTTAATTCCTATGTATTACATTGTTAATAGATAGAGAAAACAAAAGGAGATTACAAAATGAACGCAAATGACAAATTATTTATAGAAAAAAAAGAAAACGACATTGTAATTTATAACACTGCGATAGCAAAAATGGAAAGCGAAATAGAAACATTATTAGACGGGAAGCCAGAAAAATATGAAAAAGAAAATGGAATGCCTGGATTTCACGAAAAATTTGACGATATAAAAAAAGTCAGATATGAAATATCTCAAATAAAAAGACGAATTATGCAAGCACAAGAACTTATAGACGATTTAAAATAAAATAATAACGCCGGTTGAAATATACCGGCAAAAAAGGGGGTTAGAATGACAAGAATAACGATTACATCAGTAAGCGATGAAGATGAAGAAACTTTCAAAAATCTTCAAATCGAGTACAAAAAAAAAGGGAAGCAAGTAAATAATTTATTCCACGATATGTTAAAATTATTTACTGCAAAAAGAGAGGATGACTAATGTTTGAGTACAATGCATATGATGACCTTAACGCCGTTATAGATTGTAACATAACTATCAGCCCGGAATTAACAGTTGATAAAGTTATACTAACGGTAAACGGAAAAGAGATTGAACTTGATGACGCAACAGCACAACTTGTATATGACGCTCTGGAGATAAGAATTAAGCAAAAGATTGACGCTTACATAGACGACATGAACGGGGAGAAATTAATCACACAGCATGAGGATAGAATTCAAATGAAAATGGAGGGATTCAAATGAAACAATCGGGAGAGTTAAACTTAATTATCAAGGCTTTATCAGAAGCAAACGCAGAGATAATCAATCCAAAGAACACTGCGGTTAACCCGTTTTTTAAAAAGAAATATGCACCATTAGATAGTATAGTGTCACAGGTTAGGCCGATACTCACTAAACATGGTCTTGTTATCATTCAGAATGTTTCAACAGATGACAGATTTGTTTCAATAGAAACCGGAATTTACCACACATCAGGGCAGTTTATTATTTCCGATAAGTTGCAGATGTCAGCAGAGAAAGCAACCGCACAGGGGCAAGGCTCGGCGATTACTTACGGGAGAAGATATCAACTATCAGCTTTTTTAAATATCAGCTCTGAAGATGACGATGACGCAAACCATGTTTCCAAAGATGCAGATTTTCACAATGACGGGAAATCGGATACAAAGAAAGAACATGGAAACCAGAAAGCAATCCTAGAAATAATCAACAAAACTAAAACTATCAAAGAACTTGATTCACTTGTACAGCAGAGAACAATTAAAACATGGACAGAATCAGAACTTAAAGAACAGAATGAAGCTATGGAAAAAGTAAGAAATTTTATTAAGGAGGCTCAATAATGGATATTATCGTAAAGGATAACTTAACCCTTGCCGATGTTGCAAATAATCCAGGAGCGTTTCCGGCAGAGGTGAAAGCGGTATCTCTTGAAGTTGTTAAAAAGATTAAGCAACAATTGAGAGAAATGGAAATTGCTATATCTGGAAATGTTATTGAAGAGATGAAAACCGATAACGCAAGCAAGATTCTTTTTTTAAGCGTAGACGGATCTGAAAAGACTTTGACTTTAAAATCGGCACCAAAGAAACTTAATCCTGCGATAAAAAATTATGAGGATTATCTTATTACAAATGGCTTTCCCAATTTACTGGAAACAAAAATAGTTCCTATATCTTGGAGCAGTGCAAAAGAGATTAGAAAACAGGGAAGCAAGATTCAAGAAGTGATTGACCATTTATATGTTGAAGGTCAACAATCAATAGAAATAAAGTGAGCTTAAAAAAATCTCAGAACAAATGAAAAGGAGAAACAAATGAACACAAAATTCTCATCATTAAACATTATAGACGATTGTCACGTTGAAATTGATGGAATATTATATGTTAATCTGCCAAGCTGTGATGCCTGTGATGTTGTAAATTTTAACATATGCGAAAAACTAAATTGTCAAACTATAAAAAATAAAAGTTGTATTGAATATGTATGGCGCAAATCAGCTTTACAAAAGAAAATTTAAGGAGCAACAAATGATAGCTATACCCATAAAAAGCAAAACATTTGGAGAACATTTATTCTTTATTGACGGAAATGATTTTGATTTGATTAAAGATTATAAATGGAGTTTTGTGAGAAATAGGGATAATAATTTGTATGTAACAAGAGGTAAATATAACCCGATAGATAGAAAAATAAAATCAATAAAATTACATAGATTTATTTTAAATTGCCCAGAAGGATTAGAGGTCGATCATATTGACGGAAATACTTTAAATAATTGTAGGGATAATTTAAGAATATGTACACAAATGGAAAATTCAAGAAATAGGAAAAAAAGTATTAAAAGTAAATCATCAAAATATAAAGGCGTTTATTTTCATAAAGTTACAAATAAATATCTCGCATCAATAAAATTTAATAAAGTGTCCAAACATTTAGGACTTTATAAAAATCAAGAGGATGCGGCAGAAGCATATAATAAAGCTGCTAAAATATATCATGGTGAGTTTGCTAAATTAAATAAAATAGAGGTATAAAATGAAAAAAATATTTGATCTTGTAGTTAAAGTTGGCAGTTATCAAAAAGACGGCGAAACCAAAAACCGTTATGAAAATGTCGGTGCGATTATGGAATCTGAAAACGGTCAATTTATGTTTCTGAAGAGATCTTTTAACCCGGCCGGAGTTGATTTTAAAGAGGGATCAGAATCAGTAATTATTTCAATGTTCGCACCAAAAGAAAAGACCGGGAATAGTCAAAAAAGCGACATTCCTGACTGGGAAGATGCAATACCAGCCTTCTAACAATAAAACTCAATACAGGGCTTCCTATGCAGTCTGGAAGCCCCGTATAAACTAAAGGAGAGAACAGAGTGTCAAGAGCAAAGCACATAAAAGAGATTGATTTAATCTCTACTGATAACGGGATAAAGATTCAATGCAGTGTTACCGGAGAATATGAACTTGCCGACAGATGTGGCAGTTGTTCAAACTTTGTCAAAATAGATCCGGTTAGAGCAATAATCAAATGTAGAAGATTTTAGATAAAAAGGAGGACGTTATGAAAATAGAAATTAAAAACAGATTTAACGGTAACATTATTATAGTTGGAGAATATGCTAATATAAAAGATGCAATAGTAAAAAACCCCGGAGCCGACCTGTCCAGAGCCGACCTGTCCAGAGCCGACCTGTCCAGAGCCAACCTGTTCGGAGCCGACCTGTCCAGAGCCGACCTGTCCAGAGCCAACCTGTCCGGAGCCGACCTGTACGGAGCCAACCTGTCCAGAGCCAACCTGTCCGGAGCCGACCTGTTCGGAGCCAACCTGTCCGGAGCCGACCTGTCCGGAGCCAACCTGTCCAGAGCCGACCTGTCCGGAGCCAACCTGTCCGGAGCCGACCTGTACGGAGCCAACCTGTCCGGAGCCGACCTGTTCGGAGCCAACCTGTCCAGAGCCGACCTGTCCGAAGCCAACCTGTCCGGAGCCGACCTGTCAGAAACAATTATTAAATTACCAATAATAAATATTACAGGGAGTACTCATTCATTATTATATATGGATGGTGTTATTAAAATCGGATGTGAAAATTATAGTGTTGAAAAATGGCTGTCTAATTACGTGGCTATCGGTACAAATAACGGTTATACTGATGAGCAAATCAAAGAATATAAAACATATATAGATATGATTGCAAATTTAATTAAAAAGGAGGACTAAATGGTAATTTGCAATTTGTTAAAATATCCATGCTTAAAATGTGGCTCTGAAACAATACTTGAAATAAGGGCCAATATGCAGTCGAACACTTTAAGTTTATGGCGGTCAATGTTTGATGGGAAACTTTGTTTTGATTGCCATTATGAAAAGAAACAAAAGCCTTTTCTTCTAAATTAAATGGAGGACGATATGAAAACATTTATTATTCTATTAGTAGTTGCACTGGTTTATTATTTTCTAGGGATATACTCGCGGTATAATATAATCAGAAGTTTAAACAAGAAAATAGAAGAGCTTGAAAATGAACTTAAAATCAACACAGGGAAAAAAGCGGATATTTTAAAAGCTGATTATCTTAAACAGTTGGCGGGAATGATGAAAGACGGCGTTTTAACAGAAGAAGAATATTCAGAGTTAAGCACAAAATAAAATAAAAGGAGATTCGAATGGATGATATTAACCCGGAAATCAGAGCACAATTAACATCACATTATAAAATGTTTTCACTTCGGCGGGGAGTTAAAGACAAAGAGCTTCTACGCTGCAATATATGCAAACAGTACAAGCCCGATACAATTAAATATAAATATCGTGGCGAGTCTACAAGGCTTTATAATATATGCCCGGAATGTGCAAACAGGGAAAATAAATATGAGCTTAGATAAATTTACAGATCATGAAAAAGTCGAAAAGATGTTTGAAATCAGATGTCAGGAATTACCGGATCACGATCCTGAGTCTATAAAGCGGATATCTAAAAAGTTAAGCCCTTGTTATGGTGCTTATCATGGATTGCTTGAAATGTATAACGAGAGGTTTCCGGATGACAAATAAAGAAATAAGATCATCAGTTAAATTCAGCAGCGAAGAGAAAAAAGAAATGTTTCGCTCATTCATAGCACACATTAAAACAAAGACCGGGAATCTCTCCGGTGACGAATGCCTTAAAGCTCTGATAGCGTATAATTTAACCCTGGATGAAAAAGGGAATAAAATTTAAGGAGTATGAAAATGGAAAAAAATAAATTATATGGGAATGCAAGAATACAAATAATTGATAAAGATGATGTAATTATAAAAGACAAAAACAAAAAAGTCACAATAGAATTTGAACAAAAGAAAATATTTGCAGACGATACAATTAAAAACATAAGAGATATATTAAATAATTATTGACACATTAAAAGCTATATGTATGATGTACTACAGTTAAAGACTAAATCAGAACTGCGCCCTCTGACTTGTCTTTAAAATCATAAAACCGTTTCTTAACATGTGGGCGCAAACCGGATAACACCGGCTACATGTTGGGAGCGGTTTTTTTATGCACTAAATTTTAAGGATGGTATAAGATGAATAAAATAGAAATGACATATTTTAGAAATATCACAGAATTAAATGAATGGTCATTAGGAAGTACAAATCTTGAAATAATAAGTATTCAATTTTTAGAAAAGGAAAAAATACATTTAGTTTATTACAGAATAGAGGTTAAATAAATGAGAAAAGATTATAGAGAAGATTTAACATTGTGGGAAGCAAAAGAGAGAGTCGATAATATTTTATTATTTATAGGCCAAATATTATCGACTAACGATTACAACAGATTGCCTATATCTATTAAACAGGCTATTGAATTTATATTTGATTATGTAAAGGGAGATGATAAATAAAATGACATATTCAGAGAAACTTAAAGACCCGCGATGGCAGCGTAAGAGATTAGAGATATTGCAAAGAGATGAATGGACATGTCAACTTTGTCAAGAGACGGAAGAAACATTAGTTGTTCATCATTATAAATATTCTGGCGAACCGTGGGATGTGGAAGATAAATATTTAATGACTCTATGTGAATCATGCCATGAATCAGAACATAGAGATATAAAAGAAAATAAAAAATTATTAGATGAAACAATGATGGGATTACCCGCTGATAGTTATAGGGCAGTTGCTTGTATTATCAATTCTTTAAAAGAATATCCAGATGTTCCGCCCGATGTAGCTATTGAATTTCTTGAAAGATGTTTTTTTAACCATAATTTCTATAATGATGGAATTTATGGATATTGGAAAAATAATGTTAAAAGAAAGGATATATAAATGGGACAAAGAAGAATGTTTAGTAATAGAATAGCAAACTCAGCAAAGTTTCTACAAATGCCTATGGAAAGTCAATTATTATATTTTCATATGATACTCAGGGCAGATGATGACGGAATTGTCGAAGCGTATCCGATAATCAGATTACTCGGCACAGCTCCGGATAACTTAAAAGTATTATTAGCTAAAGAATTTGTAAAGCAATTAAATGAAGATCAGGTGGTTGTTATTACAGATTGGCATGAACATAATGTCATAAGAGCAGATAGAAAAGTTGACAGCATATATATTAACCTGCTTAAAAATAATTGTCCAGAAATTCCATATATTGCACCAAAGCCAAGATCAGATGTAAACGATAACAGCAGAAGAGTGCATGGACAGTCCACGGACAGCGTAAGAGAAGTTATGTTAAGTGAAGATAATTTAAGCAAAGTTAATTTAATTCAAGAGAATACTCATCTCGACGTGATAGAATTAACAAATTACTTTTATAACAAAATGGACAAACCAACACGATACAAAAACAAACCACCTGATATAACAAAATGGTACGATGCAATTGAAAAGTTAAATAGAATTGACGGGATTGATTATAACTTGATTAAAGATGTTATGGATTATGCTTTAACTGACAAATTTTGGAAAGTCAATATTTTATCGACTGATAAATTTAGAGAAAAGTTTAATACTCTTGAATCACACTCTAAAAAGAAGACGGATAATAAAAAAGAAGTAGATCATCAGGGAATAGAAGACAGATTAAGGGAGTTTATAAGATGAAAAAGTCTAACGCACAAATAACAATATCAATATATGCTGAATGCCCACATTGTGAATCAACAATAGATTTGATGGAACAGCAGAGCTTATTGGATGACGGTTATATTTATAGCTGTTTACTTTCTGACGATGGATTTGGAAAAGAAAATTGGAATGAAGAGTTTGAGTGCCCAGAATGTAATAAATTATTTATAATTGAAGATGTGGGTTATTAAGATGAAACATTTAGAATTTTTAAAAGCATTAGTAAGTTATTACGGTGAGTATTCATCTAAACTTGTCGAGCGTATGACATTCGAATATATACAAGATCGCTTTCCAGAATCAGAGCTTGAAGGTATATTCAAGGTCATAATAATAAAGGTCAATCCTAAATTTAAAACTCCCCCCTCTCCTGCAGACTTTGAAGAGTTTTTCCCCCGGGTGAATTTAACAGTCGAAGCAAATGAATGGTATGATAAAATAAACCGCACAGGTACAAGCCTTGACAATATTATTATCAGCAATAAGCGAGCAGAATTAGCACTTGAATCGGTGGGGGGCTGGATAGCATTCACACAGAGAAACCCGGAATATGAAGGATTGCACCGGAAGCAATTTGTAGACGCTTATTTGAAAGCACAGAACACCGGGGAGCAGCCGAAACTAATTTATGGCGAGTCATCCCGGAAATATGAAAAACCGGCTTTAATTATCGGGGATAAGGAAAAATGTCTTGAAATAATAAACCAGGGAACATTCAAACATATTGATACTGACATATTCAAAAAGATTGATGTTAACGAAATATAATTCGTTAAGAATAGAATAGGGGAGTATAAAAAATGACTTTTAGCTATTGCGGAGAATGCAAGAAAATAATGTTAGGAGGGTTTTTTCCTTCGGCCGATAAAGACATTACGTTGTTTAATTGCAGATCCTGCGGGGGTGTTACTTGTATGGAAACAAAAGACTATGAATTTGATTTAATAGACCACGATATATTATTAAGAAATGAATCAATAAAATTACAAAGGGAGATTTATAAAAGATGAAACTTAACAATAATAAAATATTTCCAAAATGTCTAACTTGTAAACCGCCTGATGTACCATGCCAGTGCAAAAAAGAATGTGATAAACAAAGTAAAAGCGAACGATTAGGAAATTCCGAAGAGTTCAAAAATAAAAAGGTGATAAAATGAGCGGATATTGTAAAGATTGCGGAAATCAGCATTGTGTATGCGAAGGGATAATGGGAATATCTCAAGGAAATGATAAATATATTAAATAAAATAACCGAAGAAATCAAATGAAGCATATAGAATCAATAAAAGAATAGAATAGGGGGACAATATGAGAATACTTAATTTATACGCAGGAATTGGAGGAAACCGTAAACTATGGGGAGACGATCACGATATAACAGCAATTGAATACAATAATGAAATTGCAAAATTATATAAAGAATATTACCCAGGAGACAATGTTATAGTCGCTGATGCTCATCAATATTTGATAGATCATGTACTTGACGGGTGGGATTTTATATGGGCTTCTCCTCCGTGCCCCAGTCATAGTCGAATAAATACTGACGGAAATCATCCTCCACGTTATCCAGAACTATCATTGTACCAAGAAATAATAATGTTGTCTAATAACTGGTTTAAGGGTAAATGGGTAATAGAAAATGTAATTCCATACTATACACCTTTAATTCCTCCAACTGTGGAAATTGATAGGCATTATTTTTGGAGCAATTTTAATATAAATAATATATATACCGAAAAAGAAAAATCTATTGCAAGTCAAACCGGAACAAATGGGCGGTATGGATTTAATTTAAAAGGTGTTGATGTTAAACATAATAAAAGGCAGATATTAAGAAATTTAGTAAATCCAGAAATCGGGAGACATATTCTTAATTGTATGATGAAATCAATTGACAATACAATAACAATACAGGGAAATTTATTTTAGGAGGTGTGACAATATGAGAATAGCAGAAGAGAAGTGCATCAAGTGCGGGATGTGCGCGGATAATTGCCCGCATAAAGGTATAACAGTTAATTATTCACACGATAACTTTGTTATAACTTTTAACGATAACTGTATTCAGTGTGGGGATTGTATGACAAACTGCCCGGCTGAAAGTATTTACGAAAACTAAAGGAGGATTGAAATGGAGAAAAGAAAAATTAACAGGGATTTAATAGCTATCAATTCACATTTTGGAATGGAAATATCAGAGAACAAGTTATATGAGGAACTTGTCGAACTTCTTGAGGCTATTGATTCCGGAATACAAAAAGATATTGTAAACGAGAAAGCAGATGTATATTGTCTATTGCTTCAGCACTATCTACAAAGTAAATCAATCCAGCGTGCAGTTGTGGAAAAGATCGCGCGAACACAGGAAAGAATAAAATCCGGTTACTATGAAGAGGTTGAATAATGACCGTCAACTGTCCGTCATGCATGAAATATATCGATAATCTATGCACAATAAAAAACATAGATATAAAAGACGGAAATGTATACAGATTAAATAATATATATTGACAATATATCTAGAATATAATTAAGTAAATAATCTTTTAATTTTAAGGGGAGTGCGAGTTTGCAAGCTCCCTCCCCTGATTTAAAGTTAAAAGAAATAAAATTAAAAGAGGCCTGCCGTGATATTAACAATCATATCAAAAAAATATGGGATTAAAGAAGTCATAATTGATGACGAAGACTATGACAAAGTAAAATCTTACAAGTGGTATATCAACAAAGATAGAAGTTCAAATATATTCTATGTTGTTCACTCCTCCGATAATAAACACAAATATATAATGCACCGCCTAATTATGGATTGTCCTAAAGGAATGATAGTCGATCATATTAACCATAACACATTGGATAACAGAAAAGAAAATCTACGAATATGTACTAATTCAGAAAATCTAAGAAATTCAAGATTACAAAAAAATAACACAACGGGATATAAGGGGGTTTTCTTCAACAAAACATGGAATAATTATAAAGTTACTATTGGAACCAAAAAAAATAGAAAATATTTAGGATCGTATAAAAATATAGAAGATGCTGCCAAGGCCTATAATGAAGCGGCAATAAAATATTATGGAGAGTTTGCATGTTTAAATGAGGTAGAAAATGTATAAACATGAATGTCCAGAATGTCTGGCAAAAGATTGCAAAAATATAAACATTTCAAATGGTCGATGTTTAAATTATATAACAGATAATATTTCATCTGCTAGTCATCGTTTTTATCGCGGGTTACTTCTCCCCGCATTGACAGAAGCTATGGGAGAAACTAACAATCAATATGTACATGAGTTTATTTTAAAGCCGGAATGGATATATAGACAGGTTGGAGATTATTATTATCCAGTAACTGATTTTGATGATATACCGATAAAGCATCAATCATCTGCAAGATTCATAACCAGAAATGAAAAGATATTAGATCGAAATAATCAGACTTCAACTATATTAACATTTGTGGGTTATATACCTTCAATGGCTTCATTCACCAAGGCAGAAACAAAAGACTATTTTCTATTCTGTGAAACCATGCTTATGGAAATAGGGGGGCAGATCCCCACCGCGGACAATCAAGAATATGCTAATTTAAGAAGTAAAATAATAAAATAAAATATGGAGGTAAAGGCCTATAGTTAACTAATAAAATGAAATTAAGTTATTGACCGGGAGCAATTCCCGGTATTTTTTTACTTGACTTTTAAAACGTGAATATGTATTGTAATAAAATAAAGAGTATAACTGAAACATCGACACTTTCACTTATACTTTTAAAATCTGAAAGCCTCTGTTATTATGTGTGTCGAAGCGGGAAACCGTCTACATAATAATGGGGGCTTTTTTAATGGAGTTTAAAATGAACAGTAAAACAAATGACATTTGCGCTTTTCCATCGGTAATATGTACAGAATCAGAAATGAGGCAAAATGAACATGGCAGATCGGAAATCAGAACCGATAATGAGCTTAATACGGGTATGACATTAAGAGATTACTTTGCAGCCAAAGCAATGACTAATTTCATTTTAGGATTCAATTTAACAAATAAGGATTTAATAAGAATTGCCGAATCGTCTTATCTTGTCGCCGATGCAATGATAAAGGAGAGAAACAAATGAACGAATTAACTTTAGAACAAACAATGACAGTAAAAGAAGTTGCTAAAATATTAAATGTTACGCCAAAAACAGTCCGCAAGTATGTTAAAATATTCTTTCCAGATTTGATGGAACATGGAAAATATACAAATCTAAACGAATATCAAACTACTGTTATTAAATTAGATATGCAAAAAAACCAACACTTATATAACCATGAAAATGAAGTAGACAAAATTATGGGTTATGCAAACATAAACCAATCGGTTTCAGTTAATAAACATATAAAGGAGTTAGTATAAATGGAAATATCAAACATAAACCAATCGGTTTCAGTTAAAACAAACCTTGAAAAGAATCTAATAATCAGGCAAGCCATACAAATACTTGAAGATGATAACGCTGAACTTATTGAAAAGAACAAAATATTGACCGAAGAAAATAAAGAGATGAAACCTAAAGCATTAGAATATGATTTATTTCTATCCGGTAAAGACTGTCAAGAAGTTGGTATAGTTGCAAAGTCTTTTAATATCGGCAGGAACAAATTTTTCAATATGCTACGAAAAGAAAAAATACTTATGAGTAATAACGTGCCATATAATGATTATAAAAAATATTTTAAAGTGATTTATAAGTCGGTTAGTATAAATGGCGTTATAGATAATAAGCCGGTTACACTATTTAAGCCATCCGGTATATCTTATATTGCTAAAAGATTTAAATTAGTAGAGGTGAAATAAAATGAGTTCCTGTTATATATGCGGCAAGCAAGCGACACAGCTTCACCACAGATTCCCGCAATATAAGCGATATAAAAAGTTATATCCTAATCATATTCATCATCCGGATAATTTAATGGATATTTGTGAAAACTGCCATTTAACAAAGCCGGTAGAGCATTGGACAGAGAAAGAATTTTGTGAATTTTTTAATATTGAAATAAAATCTAAATCAGGTCAAAAAGTGTTGACATATGATTAGTATATAGTTAATGTCAATATATGGAGGACGTTATGAAATGTGGAGACTGTATAAACTATGGAACGTGCAGATTGACTTGTAATGTTGTTAGAACATCGGATATATGTTCAAGTTTTTTGGGGAAATTAAGTTGTGATGGTTGCAAGTATGATAATGATAGATTTTCCGATATATGTTATCACGACTGTATAATGTTTTCAGATTATGAAAAAGAATATATTGGAGAACCAATAGTAAAAGATGAAAGTATATCATGCGGAAATTGTAGTAATGATGATGAAGATGGATGCCGAGTCGCTTGTATTAGAAAAGAATATTTTGCACCAAAGGAGACAAAAATGAAACAGAGCGATATTGACAACATAATATTAGGAAACTCACAGATAAATAACCCCGATAAATGGAGCGTGAAAATGAAACCACAATTTACAGAAGAAGAGGCGCACGACTTTTGTGTCGATATGCAGTTTTCTAATGTGCTAACAGTAAAACAATATATGAGAGAAAAAGGTTACATCCTCAAATCTGATCATGAAATATTGATTGAAGAAGCGGAAGAACTATTTAATAATAGACGTCAGCATGAATGGTCATGGGTAATGTCAAAACAAAATGATTGTATCCAACAATTGAAAACCGAACTAAATAAAAGGAAAGACAAATGAAAGAAATGACCGACAAGCAGAAGCATTGTTTGGAATTGATAATAAAATATAAATCTGAAAAAGGCTATTCACCAACTTTAAGAGAACTGGGAGATCTTCTAGGAGTCAACCAGGGGGCAGCGTTAAGTCATGTGAAACTACTTGCCAAAAAAGGGTATATCCATTACAGTTCTAATGTTGCAAGAAGTATTGTCGTATTAAAATTATCAGAATAACCGGAGGATTAAGATGAACAGAGAGCTTGAATTCAGATGTTATGACTTAACCAGAGATTTAATGATTTACGATAGCTTTCTCATAAACTGGAAAGGTCAATTACATAATAGACCAAACAATCCTAATTATATTATTATGCAATATACAGGACTAAGCGATAAAGATGGGGTAAAGATTTGGGAAGGAGATATAGTTAAAACTGAAGAGAGTGACGATGTCTACGAAGTAATATTTTATATGGGAGCATTTAGATCAGCTACTCTCCCTAACAAAATACAAGTATATGATATTGGGATTCACCATATTCATAATTTAGAAGTCATCGGAAACATATACGAAAAACAAACAGAGACAAAAGAACAATTATGCCATGGAGGATTAAGATGATAAGAACAGTAAGCAAGAAATCAGAAGTTTATAAAGTATTCTGCAAAAAGACCGGAGAGGAAACGCTATTGATAAATTGTCATGACTGCGACCATTACGGCGGATATAACCCGAAAGGAAGAAAGCTGGATTGTAAAGATGATAATAAATAGCCCTGAAATAATAGTTGAGTCATTTCTAAAGGAATTAAATGTACCGTATGAAAAGGAATTCAGATTCCATCCTATAAGAAAATGGCGCGCTGATTATGCGATACCTTCAAAGATGATACTTTTAGAAATTGAGGGAGCCGTTTATCAGTCTGGACGGCATACAAGGGGAGAGGGTTATTCTAAAGACTGTGAGAAATACAACTCAGCTCAGATATTAGGATATAAGGTTCTAAGATACACTACAGGGCAAATAAAGACTAACCCTATACAGATATATAACGATTTAAGAGAAATTATTGCCTGATAGAAATAATAGAGGAGGAGATGAGATGATAGTTGTACCTGTTAAAAGTAATAAATATGGAAATATATCATTTTTTATTGACGGGGAGGACTTTGATAAGATTAAGGAATATACATGGGGTGTTAACTATAATAAGAATGCGGATTCGTTTTATATAAAGACAAATAAAAGATTAGATATAAATAAGAGAACTGTAATATTATTACATAGGTTAATAATGAATTATCCAAAAAACATGGTTATAGATCACATTAACGGAAATACTTTAGACAACCGCAAAGAAAATTTAAGAGTATGCACAATTGGAGAAAATTCTTGTAATTGTAAAAAATATTCAAATGGTAAATTATCAAAGTTTAAAGGGGTTTCTTTTGATAAAAATGTTAAAAAATATAAGGCCTATATAAAGAAAAACAGAAAATATATTCATCTTGGTTATTTTATGACAGAAAAAGAAGCATCAGAAGCGTATGATGTAGCATCTAAAAAATATCATGGAGAGTATTCAAAAACAAATTACAAATTACAAAAGGAGAATTAAGTAAGATGGAAAAGATTATACACGGATCAGTAATAAACCATTTTAATGAAAAATGTTTTTTAAAGTATATTGAAAATCCAAGAGGTCAAACTGAATGTTGTTTTTTTGATCACCCATGTGAGATCCATAAATACGACAAAGAGCAGGAGGTCAAAAATAATGCAACCATATGATAAATTGATAATGCAACAGCTTAAAGGTGAAACTCCGAAAGAAAAATATGATTACCTTTTAAAGATTCAAGATTTAATACATCGTACGGCTTTTCCGCAAAGAGGAAGTAAAGAGGAGCAGTGGGGTATCATGGAAGTAGTAAACGAAATCAATGAAAATGAATTAGTTGAATGGCATGGAAATTATAAAAACAATTAAACCAAAGGAGGACGAGAGATGAAGAAAGAATGGATATCTATTTGTTCAGCACATAGAAATAAAAGAGATAGCTGCGGAATTTGCAAATTTGGGTACTATGAATATACAAGGAGAATTAAGTAATATGGAAATAACATTAGACATATTTGTAAGAGTAATTTACCCGTTAGGTGGATTTATTCTATTGATGTTGGCTTTCATGGTAATGGATTAAATAATTAAACAGGGAGAGTGAGAGATGAGCTCATATGAAAAATTACAAAGTGTTTGGTATTTTTGCGACACAGAACAAAAAAGAATTTATGAGCATGGGGCACAAGAGGAATTGTTCCAACAGGGTTATATTTTGGCATTAAGAAAGGTGCAATATGAAATAAATCATAGATGTTCTGACGCATCAAAATTCGTAACATGTAATAATCAATGTACACCAAAAGAACAAGCAGGTCAATTTTGGGATGAAGAAAATCAATGTGATAGAAGATTGCTATAATGATTAAACCAAAGGAGGGCGAGAGATGAGTGACAAGCGAACAGACAAACCAATAGAAGATGAAATACATACATGGCAATGTACGGTTTGCGGTTCAGAAGATGAACCCTGCTTATTTGTAAATCCGGCGACAGAAGAAAAACCAACAGGATGTCCTTTAAAAATTGATACTCCAAAATGGAGATCGTTAGATTAATTACTTAAACAGGGTATTGTAAGGAGAAAAAAATGAAAGTAATATTATTTGTATCATTCATAACACTAATTATATGCCACATAGTCCAAATGTATTATTATGCTAAAAATAATGGAGATGACAATGAAAGATAACTATGCCAGAAACGTATCATTATCATGTTTACTAATTATTGTACTAATATCTTTATTACTTGGAATATTAAGTGGTATAACAATAATTAAAATAGACGATAAAATAGATGATTACCAAAGAAGCAATTTATGGATTATATACGGAAAATGAGGGATAAAATGGCAAATCCACAATTAACTAACAACGACTTAGAAATCCTCTCCATGGCTACAATATCCATTATAAAGGAATATGAGTCATGCAAATATTGTGGGGCACCAAAAAAACAATATAAATGCGATTACTGCGGAATAGAAAGCTATTGTACAGTAGATGCAACAGATCAAGCGTGGTGAAATAAAAAGTTATTGACAATTAAGCAAATAATGGAATAGATAGAGACATGAAAGAAGAGAAAGAAATCAAGATGACTGCAAAGCAAGAGGCCTTTTGTGCTGAATATTTAATTGATTTGAACGGCACACAGGCAGCGATAAGAGCCGGATATTCCGAAGACACCGCAGGAGTTATAGCATCAGAGAACCTAAAAAAACCTTACATACGTGAATATATAGATAGTCAGCTTGAAATCGGTATGCAGCATAGAAAAACAGAGCTTAAAACAAAAGTATTAGGTGAATTGAATAACATTGCATTTGATGAAGGCGAGATTTTAACCGATAAAGACGGCAATCCAATAAGCACACGCAAAACAGATAAATTAAAAGCTCTTGAATTGTTGGGTAAATATACTGTACTTTTTACCGATAAAACAGAGATAGACATAAAAGACAACACACCTATCAATATTGTTATAAATGGCGTTAAGTGAACATTGACATACCCGATAAACTCCTCCCGATTTTTACATCAGATAAAAGATTCATTGTTATATATGGGGGACGGGCAAGTTCTAAATCCCATTCTATCGCAAGACTTTTAATTGTCAGGGCCATGACTGAAAAATGCTTAATACTATGCACAAGGCATATACAGAAATCAATTGCAGCCTCTTCTTATTCCCTACTGGTTAAAATAATAAATGACTATGAACTCAATAAATATTTTACTATTGTTGAAAATGAAATAAGATGCAATCTAAACGGATCTAAATTCATATTTCAGGGATTATGGCAGAATTTAGATAATATCAAATCTATTGAGGGTGTTAAGTACGCATGGACCGAAGAATCGGCAACAATCAGCCCTGAAGCATGGCGGGTCCTTATTCCTACTTTAAGGATGGAAGGCAGTCAATTCTTTGTTACATTTAACCCACAAAGCCTTAATGATGAAGTATATAAAATGTTCGTTACAAATGTCCATCCGGACGCGCTTGTAATAAAGATAAACTATGATGAAAACCCTTTTCTATCAGATACAAGCAGAAAAGAAATTGATAGAATGAGAAAAGCGGACCCAGACCTCTTCAAGTGGATATATGATGGAGAAATAAGAGCCTTAACAGAATCAAATGTCTTAAGAAATATTGTCATTCACTCATTCGATATAGACATGGCCCGCCAAATGCACTACGGGCTTGATTATGGACATATTGACCCAACGGTCCTAATGCAATGCTATATTGCAGACAACGAGCTTTATATATGCCGGGAATATTACAAAACCGGACTTGACCCTGAGCAGATGAAGAAAGAATTAACGGACCTTGAATGGGCTTTAAATCAGCATATAATCGCAGACAGCGCAAGACCTGAATTAAGCAAGATGTTAAACGCATCAGGACGCTTCCAAGTAACGAGCGCAAGAAAGTCAATAGGACAGCCAGTTAAGGAAAATGCCTTTAAATTTGCTATGAGTATGTATCTAAAACAATTCAACAAAATACACATCCATGCTGATAATTGCCCGAATGCCTGTAAAGAGTTTACCGGGTGGTCCTACGAGACAGATAAAAATGAAGTGATACTTGAAAAGCTCCGGGATAAAGAGGACCACTGTGTCGATGCTGTTATATATGCTCTTGAACGGCCAGCATCGGTATGGTATAGATCCAATATATCAAGAGAACCAAAAAAGTAGTTGACAATCCACTATAATCCTGAAATACGTTTATTAACGCCTCCGAAGGCAATATATAACCTCAGGGTGATAAGGTGCGGCGGTTGCAAATAGACAACGCCGCTAAACCCTTCAGGAGTTTACATGGACAGCAAAGAAATATCTCAATATAAAAAATCATTAGACATCCGCAATAAAGACTACGAGAAAAACGCTTTATACTACGCCGGGAAAAACCCGGTAATTATGGCAGATAAGAACCTTGATAAATACGGGATATTATCTAATCAGGATAAAAGAATCCCTCTCCCGATATCAAGAAAGCTGATCAACACATGGTGCGGCTTCCAATTTTCAGATATTCAATACAAGGAAACCGGCAACTCCCTCACAAATGTATTCAGCTTTAAAAATCTTATGACTGAAGCTAATAAAACAATCGAAACAACCGAAAAAACCGAGTATATGAAATACTTTGAAGCAATCAATGATTATAATGATAACGACATACTTGACCTTGTAACTGCCATTGAATGCGGTAATCAGGGGCGCGCGTATAAGATATATTATTTTGCTGAACAGATGTTAAGATGTGATACAATCCCGGCCTGTCAGATAGAACCTATTTACACAGATACGCTTAACCCTATAATGGAAAAGGCTATCAGGTATTATTCAGACTGTAAGTATGCCAACGGCAAAGAAGAAAAGATTTATTACGCTGATGTCTATACAAAGACAGGGATTGACTTCTATATCGCAACGCAAGCGGATTACTCAGATGCAAGAGAGAACCCAGAGAAACCGGCCATATTATACAACGCTGCAAATAAACTACCGCAGAAAATACATATTATTGAATATAACATATTCAGAGATAAAAGCCCTCTTGTAGCTCATGCACAGGGGATAATGGATGAAGCCGATAGAATTATAAGCAAGAACATCGCTGAAGAGTTAGCAGAATTTAGAGGAGCATTATTAAGAATCTCCGAGTCAGCAGATGATATACACAGAGATGCGCAGGGAGAAACCGCACTTGACAGGTTTAAAAAGACCAGCATAGTCCCGTTCCAGACGAAAGACGATGTCCTCGAATGGGTGACTAAAAATATTCAGGATAGCTTCATTTTCGGTGCTTATGACAGACTGATTAAGCAGATCTTTGAACTGACAGACATACCTAATTTCTCCGATGGTGATTCCTGGGGGAATACAATATCGGGCGTATCTGCGGGTTATAGACTATTAGGATTTCTATTCCTATGTAATCAAACATTCCGCATATGGACAGAGGGCAAGCGACAAGAGATAGACTTAATCAACGCTTATGCTTCTATTCTCCCGGGTGGGGACGCTGTAAGGTCAAGTATGAATGAGCTTGATATAATCAGTAATCGAATATTGCCGAAGAATGTCCTTGAAAACGCTCAGATAGCTGGGATGCTGAAGGGATTAGCCCCTAACAGTGATCTTTTAAAAATGTTTCCAGATATTGTGTCAGATCCGGATAATGCAATGAAGGAGCTTGAAGATCAACTGGAAAAAGAAAATAATAGATTGATGGGTGGATTAAGCGAAACATCTGGGATGGGTGAAGATGAAAACCTAACTCCTCTTCCTGAAAATTCCACAGGTCAATCCTTTAACGGTGCGCAAGTACAGGCTATAAATGATATAGTAGCGAGCGTTGCAAGAGGCGACATATCAAGAGACTCTGGAATAAATCAGTTGATAATATTGTTTGGAATTACACCTGAACAAGCTGAAAGAATTATCGGAGAATCAGGAACAAAAACCGGAGCAGTTAAACAGGGCGCAGTAGTAAAAGCTATAGAAGGGGAAACGGTTAAAGCAGATGTTTCTATTTAAGCCAATCTGCTGAATAACAGAGCTATACTATTATATTAAATATGACAAGTTAATATCAGGATGCAGCTTTAAAGAACAGAATGACAGAAGTTTAAAATGTGAAATATGTGGCAAGGTTAGCAAATAAAAATATAGTGACACAATAATGAAATAGACGCTGCAATTGCATATAATAAAGCATCAACCGAGATATATGGTGAATTTGCAAGATTAAATATAATCGAGGATAAATAATGAGTATAAACAACCCACAGCTATACGTCAAAGAGTTTATAAATGAAGTTACAGTCTACCCTTATACGTGTTCCGGTAAGATGACCGGGATTGCAATAATTAACAACAATACAACTACTGCAATGACGGTAACACTAAACACATCTCCAGCGGTCACGATTCCTGTCCCGGCAAGCGGGATATTCGAGGATATATTCAACGGATTTACAACGGTAACGCACGCAGGCGGCACTGACTTTGATATCGCTCTAAAGAGGTCATAACATGGGTTGGTCAAGAACAGGCGGCGGCGGGAGTTCATTCACAGGATATACAAAGGTCGCTAACTTTGCAGCATTACCAGCAGCTGCAGATCACACTGGGGAACTCTATATAGTACTTGCCACAACTGGAGTACCGTTTGTCACATACAGGAAGAAAGGCTTTTACTACTCCGACGGTGCTACATGGACGGTTGTAGAGGATATATCAGGAATAGAGACATTGACGACAGACTCATTGACAATCGGCACATTAACTGGAATACTTAAAGGCACTACAGGGGCAGTAAGTGTAGCAAGTGCCGGGACGGATTATCAAGCACCATTGACTTTTGGCATTGCAGATACAAACAAAGTGCAAATAAACGCCGCCGATGTTGCTGATAATGATTATGCAAAGTTCACAGCAACCGGATTAGAAGGGCGTTCGTATTCAGAAGTTTTAAGCGATATAGGCGCACAGCCTGCTGGAAGTTATGAAGCCCCTTTAACATTTGGAAATGGTTTAACCCGCACAGTCAACGCCGTAGCTAACGACTTGATAACCGGTATTGCAGGCGGCCAGACTATCATCGGCGGGACTGCGACGGGTGAAAACTTATTATTGCAATCAACCAGCCATGCAACAAAAGGGCTGATTGCTCTAGGCAGTCTGACTACCGGCTTGCTTCATAATGAATTAAACAGTTACACAGGAGCCGGAACAGCAACGCCAAACGCTAAACTAGAAGTCCTATCCACCACAGAACAAATCAGAGCTTCATATAGTGCAGCGGTTTATACTTCGCAAACTACAGACTCAAGCGGATACTATAACCTTACTAGTACAGGCGGAAGAGCTAACCTCTACCTAGACATTGCTACTGATCAATATTTAAATAGTGATACTAATACATTTTTGGGTGTAAATGTCGCTGGAAGCGGAAACTTAGCACATAGCACAGGGAATGAGGGTTGGTATAACGTAGCTATTGGACTTGATGCTTTTGTATCTGTTACTACTGGATCACAAAACGTAGCTGTTGGAAACAACGCGTTACGTTCAAATACGACAGGAATTCAAAACCAAGCAATCGGAGCAAATGCTTTATATGCTAATGTGGACGGTAGTTATAATATGGCTTTCGGCATTGCGGCATTAAGATTTAATATTGGAGGTGATTTTAATGTAGCTGTTGGGCCAATAGCTTTGTATCAAAACACAACAGGTGACGCAAATGTTGGAGTAGGTTATTTTGCGGGGAGATGGAATGAAACAGGAAATTATAATGTTTCAGTCGGGAGAGAAGCCCTTGAAGGTGTAAGTGGTAATTCATACACTGGAAATGTTTCAATAGGGCATCAATCTACAACGGTAATTACAACAGGAAATTATAATGTTGTAGCGGGTTATAGGGCTGGTTATGTTCTTACAGAAGGGAATAATAATATACTACTTGGCTACCAAGCTGGCGACAATATAACAACTGGAAGCTCAAATATAATAATTGGAGATAATGTAAACGCTCCAGTAGCCACAGGTAGCAACCAACTAAACATAGGGAATACTATTTACGGTGATTTGAGTACTGGTTATATAGGAATAGGAACGGCAACACCAGCAACTAAACTCTACATAGCAGCTACAGCCACTCAATTAACTTTAGCTTATACTTCTGGGGTTACGGGGACACTAGGTGTTAATAGTAGCGGGTATTTAAACATCAACACTACAGGTGGTAGGGTTGGGATAGGAACAGCAACACCTACTGCAAGATTACATTTACCAGCAGGAACAGCAGCAGCAGGGACATCCCCTTTGAAATTTACTTCTGGGACAGCTCTTACAACACCAGAGTCAGGAGCAATAGAATATCATGATAGTAGAATTTGGATAACAAATAAAAGTTCTAGAAAAGCTATAGATAGGACAAGTGATGTAAAAATAGATACAACTACTATAACAGATACAACTACAGAAACAACAGTATTTACAGGATTAGTTCCAGCAAATTCAATGGTCGCAGGAAATATTTTAAAACTTGAAATGTTTGGTACTATTGATGAAGCAGCTGCAGCTGATGAAGTAACTATTAGAGTTAAAATTGGTACAACTACTATGGCAACTATATTAAGCCCAGCCTCAGGAGTTACAGCAAAATGTTGGCATATTAAAGGTTCTGCAATATTAAGAACTGCTGGAGCATCAGGTAGTATGGCATGGCATATTGATATGGACGCAGCAGGAAATTCTAATGATGTTTGTGGAATTGATACAATTGATACAACTGCATCAGAAAATGTAATAATAACAGCTGAATGGAATAATGCTAAAGCAGGAAACATATTCACTTGCACAGGCGGATTTCTGGAGTATAAAAATTAATAGGATAACAAAATGGACATATTAGGATTTATCGAAACACAGGAACCAGTATTAAGCTGGACGAGTGCTAAAAAATTAGAGTTAGGAGATAGATTTTGCAAGGCAAGAGGTTATCAAGAACTCATTGATGATGGAGAATGTGGGTCAATCCCTAATCCACAAACTAAAAAAGAGTTTATGAATAAGGATATTCTTGGTTACATTAAATTAATGGTAAACAGCAACATAAGGCAAGAAGCTATAGACACTTTAATTTATGACGAAATAACATTTGACTAAGGATAAAAATGATAATCAAAGTTGATGAAGAAGGAATGAAGGGAACTAATAACTGGATTTACGATTCTGTGGACACAGTCACAGGGAAACATTTACGAATAGACATGGAACTTATGATGAAAGCAATCAATGAAAAGTTTGGTTGGGACTTTGTAAAAGAATTTACTATATAAAAAAGGGGATTGTAATGGAATTAGAATTTAAAGTAACGATGGAAGAGGCAAATTTAATTCTTCAGGCTCTTGGAGAAGTGCCAGCCAAATTATCAATGGTATTGATTGGCAAACTACAAGAACAGGCAAAAGAGCAGATTGACAATACAAGAGCTGTTGAATAATAAAATATATCGTGTGTTGAGGATTAAAATGAAATGGAAGTACAAAATATTGATATCTTTATGTTACTTAGTCGGGTGCAGCTGTTTCTCTTTGGCGTTATTTTTACCGCAGGCAGTCAAGTTGTCAAGCACCAGTGTGCAATACATGGAAGAATCTCATGTATCAGAGCGACCTGCAAAGAAAGAAATAGTACAGACGGAAAAGAAAAAAAAGAATAAAAAGCCCGTAAAATTTGAAACTGAAACGGCTTGCAATAATTGAGGTGAAAATGAAAAAATTAAAAATGTACATAATGAACATTCTTCTGGGCATAGATCAACTTGCAAACGTGATAATGTTGGGAGACCCTGATGAAACAATTTCAAGCAGAGCGGGCAGAGTGTGGCCGAATTCAACATGGCGAAAATTTATCGATAAGTTGTTTTTCTGGCAAACAAACCACTGTCACAAAGCTATTGAATCAGGAGAGGGGAAGAGGGATTTACTTTTCCCGGTTGAATGAGCTGGACGCAATCAGAAATAGACATATATAACAGAGCTTTGGCAAATGTGGAAGCGACTAATAAAACATTGGCTAGGGCTTATATTCTTATGCAAAAAGATATCTCTGAAAAGCTTAAACAATTCTATAGATCAATCGATCCATCATGGTCACAGCAATATCAAGCGCAGCGGTTAACAGAACTCTTCAAGCAAATCGATATTAAACTAAGTGCGCTTACCGGATTAACCACCACAGAGATAGAACGGGCTTATTTGCAGCAATTCAGATCAACATTTTATAGTTATGCTTTTGACCTATCTGGATATTATGCAACCGGGAATGAATACCCTGTTTTGCCATTCTCAACACTGAATAACCGCGCTATAATTGCATCATTGGATGAACAGATCGGAGCAAATAGCTTTAGAGATATTGTAAGAAACCAACAAACTGCATTAAGAGAATCTCTCCGCGAACAGGTGGCATTATCTGCCGGATTAGGTGAGAGCATTCCACAGTTAACCGCACGATTAGACGCTATTTTCGGGAGCTCAATTTCAAGGGTGGCAACAACTGCACGAACAGAGCTTTTGACTGCTTTATCATTAGCGCAAGAGCAGGCAGTTAGTGAAGCCCGGGCAATGGGTATAAATTTCGTCTATGTATGGACAGGCAGAGCGGACGCAAGGGAACGAGACTCTCATAGGGCAATGAATAACAAGAAGGCAAGAGAGTTTTATCCTAATGGAGATCCATTATTTAGAGTTGGTGCAAGTATAGGAATAGGGCCGAGGCTTTTAAGCGGGCCGGATCAAGCCGCGCAGAACATTAACTGCCGGTGTAGGCGTGTAAATATACCCGGTAATTTTGACGATGTTGACGAATACCCGACAATGACGGTATCGAATAGCAGAGATCCGGTTATAGATTATGAATCTGCAATTTCAGGATGGATGACCCAAAGAGGATATTGAAACGAAAAGTACTTGACATTTTCCTTAAATACTATAATTGTCAAATTATTAAATACTAAAGAACTAAACAAGGAGTTTATAACATTATGGCAGACGAAATTAAAGAGGTTGAACTTACAGAAGGTCAAACTCCAGAAATTCAAGAGTCAAAAGAATTATCAATAGACGAAGTTAAAGAACAGGCAAGACTTGAAACAGAAAAGAAATATAAGGAATTACTATCAAGCAGGGATAAAGCTAACACAGACTTGAAAAAGGAATTACTTGCAACTAAAACAGCAGAAGAACAGGCAAAGTTTAAAATTGACGAAGAGAGAAAAGAATTTCTGAAAGAAGTGGCCGATATTACGGCAAAGAACATAGGCCTTGACGATAAGTTTTCAAGTCTTATTAAGGGAAATTCTAGAGAAGAATTGAAAGAGTCGGCCGAACTAATTAGATCTTTTAAGGACTCTATAACAAAAGATTATGAGAAGCAAATAAAGACTCTTACAGAAGAGTTGAATGTCTTAAAGGCTAACACGCAAGCACCGGCGGCAGGAAATACAACACCCCCGGCTACTTTGCAGAGTGCCTATCAAGACGCAATAAAAACGGGTAACATTGCACAGCAAAACGCAATAGTCAGAGCAGCGGCACAGCAAGGAGTTACCTTAAATTAACGAGGTATAAACATGGCAGCAACTACAGCAACAGCACAATCGTATAATGATACAAACGTCATCGGTCAGGTTTTTCAAATTGGTGCAACCAAAAACACAGGTAAATTTCTGGCTGCAATAGGCGGTCTCAATGGCGCAAGAAGAGTAAATTCACAGACATATGATATGTCGGCGTCATATTCACTTGATACTGCAAGTGCAACAACTAATTTACTTTCAGAAACCGCATCACTCACCGCAAATTCGGCGAAGTTTTACGCTAAAACACCTGTAAGCAATCAAGTGCAAATAAACAAATATGATATCATTGTTTCAGATTTAAGAGAATCAGCAAAAAGGCAAATTGTATCAAGTACATTTGTTTCTGATAATCTCCCTCTAGTTTCAGAGTTTGACGTTCAAGCGGCACTTATGCAGGCACAACTTGCAGCAGACTGGGAAGCGGTATGTATTAAAGGATCATATGTTGCACGTTCAGCAGTTGGAACCTCAGTGGCTTGTGGAGGTCTTCTTGATTCTACGGTCGGGATTCAAACAAACACAGAAAACGCATCTTCAGCAGCACTTGACTCTGGCATGATCGCAAGTCTACTTGTTAAGATGGCAGCAGCAGGCGCACCGATGGACAACATGGCTATTCTTGCACAGCCTAAATACATCGATCAGCTTCAGGCGCTATACGGATTCATGCCACAGGATAGATTTGTAGGCGGTGTTCAACTCAATACTATTTTCACCACTTTCGGCCCAGTGTCTCTAATATGGTCAAATGCGGTTACTGATAATAACCTCATCATTGTCGATCTCGCTTATGTTCAGCCGGTTGTAATGCCTCATTATACCGGAGCAGATATATTGATGAAAGAATATTCAGACGGAACAGCAGCGCAAAAAGGATATATTCAGGGTTATATCGGTTGTGATTTTGGCCACGAAAGCTATCATGGCAAGGTTTACGGATTAGCATAACATCGGAACGAATGCCGGGGTAATTACCCGGCTACGATAAATTAAAGAGGTAATAAAATGGCAGTAAAAAGTAAAAACCCAAAAATAGCAATTAAAAACCCGGATATGAGGCAGTATGTAGCCGGCCAAGTAACTGTACCACAAATGACCGCTACAGCAGTAATAATTCCAGCCGGAAGACTTGTTGAATATACAGCGGGTGAAATTAAAATAGGTACTGAGCAAAATACAGCGGTCATGGGTGCGATAAGAAATTCATGCGCATCAGCAGGAAAGCAAGACGTTGAATTTGGATTTGTTCCGGTAATGGCAGGATCTCCGGTTGCAGTTGGTGACAGGATAGCCCCAAGAGCAACCGGATATATCGGTAAAGCACAAACATCTCAGGCGTCATTGCTAACAGCAACAGCAGGAGGTGGATTTACTAACCAACCTACTAATGACGGTATAGAAATTGTATCATCTGATAATACAGATTTAACCCAGACGATAACACTATATGGGACATTAAACGGGGCCGCAACGGTACTTGTCACAGAAACGCTAACGCTTACAGGAACAACACAACTTGACTCTGCTCATCTTGACTGGGATGTTCTACTTGGCGCAAGATTATCCGCAGTGTGTACTGGAACTATAACAATCAGAGAGGCAAGCGCAAACGCAACAATTACAACAATTGCCCCTGCTGCCCTTACTGCTGGAATAGCAGCAGCAACAGCATCGAATGCGTATGGTCTTATTCCCAGACATGATGCGAGTGACACAACCACAGCGGCAATATGCTTAAGAGGTACAGGTCTTGACGGCGTTGCAATAGAGATTGTTGACGCTCTTAACGATACGACCGAAGAAGATCATGGCACAACACCATTTGCAACAGTTACAGAGATACTACTTGGAGCAGTTGCAGGTACACGGACAGTAACAATATTATCAAACGAAGCAACAGACGCATCAGCCTATTGTGGAATCGCTCTCCAAGATACTACCGTATCAGGCGTGCCCGTAGATTGCTGGCTAAAACCATACTGGATGTAATTTTTGTAAATCCCCTTTACGGAGGGGATAAATAAGCATTACAGGAGAGAAAATGATCCTAACAATTGCACAATATAAGTCTTTACTCGGAATAACAAGCACCGCAAACGATACACAGATAGCGGCACTTATTCCAGAGGTTGAATCTAAATACCTTCAGATTAGGAACATCCCTTTTCTACAAGTCCAGGGCGATTTGACAACATCGGATAAAACTGTAACTAATCTCAGAATATATCCATATACGTTTGAGCCTGAGTTAATGACCGGAACGGGAAGAACATCTTTATTCCTTAACCGCATGGAATATCTATTTAACTCTACAAATTCAATTGATAATTATATAACCGATATTGATACAACATATAACACGATTGAAATAGACACAGCGGCGACAACTACCGCTACAGACGTAATATTTACAGTATATCCACAAGGTGCGAAACTTACAGCTGCGAAGATGATCCAATATTTAATGAACAGCAATTCAATGTCAGGCTTAACCGGTGAAAGTGTCGGTTCTTACTCATGGAGTGCATCGGGAGACGGCAACCCCTTTGGAGTTCCTAACGATATTTATAAATCGATTAAAAGGTTTATAAACATATGATACAAGATTATTTTAACACTTTATTCTCTGTCAATAGGTTCAGTGAGTGGACAGCTCCTGACTGGGAACCCGCCTACGCTTTGCAAGATGAATTGTATTGCTTGATTGACCGGAATAGTAGTAACCGGCAATGGACAGAAAAAGGATCTGTAATACAGATTGATTCTAAACTATATTGCAATTCCGATGTAGCCGTAAATGAAAAAGACCGGGTTAAAACAATCGATTTACACACGTTAACTATGTCAGATGTTGCGGGATATCATAAAACAGAGGGCGGATCATGGACATTGACCTCTTCAGCAGCAGTGGGAACACCTTGCATATTTTACCAGGCCAGCACCAACACCGGAACAGGCCGTAAAGCAGACGGAAAAGAATACTCTATATATTCAAAGCATAACCCTAATATGATGGATAGGCACATCGAGCTACTACTTGAAAAGGTTGGAGAATGAGAGAGATAGCATTTAAAGATGTATCCAATATTCAGCGTAGATTTAAACTATTATTAAAAATGTCATGGTTTGAAAAAAAATATTTAAAGCTTTGGATAAAATTAAATGACCGTAGAATTTAATCATGATGAAGTTATGAAAATGTTTAAAGCTAAACGTAAAAAGCTATTAACATTGACAGGTCATCAAGGAGTAAATATTGCAGCCGCGCAGATAGGAGAAGATGGAAGACAACATTGGGACATTGGACTTTCCGCGAACAGCAAAAACTTTGAATTTATAAATGATGAAACTATAAGAATAAACGCGGGAACTAATTACGATGTTTACCTGGAAAGACGATTTGGAATTATGGTAAGAATGAGAGATATTTTAATTCCATATATGGCAAAGTATGAAGAGGAGGTTTTCGGTGGCTAATATATCGCTGAAAGATAATATATATACATATTTAGCGGCTGAGACCGCTTTAACAGCTCTTCTTGATACGGGCGGGATCGGTTGGGGACAAATGCCAGATACTGCGGTAACTAAAAAGATGATTACTTATACTATGATAAGTGATGTGAGAACACCGGAGAGTCAGTTTAGAAATCAGCGCTGGAGGTTTTGGATAAGTTTTCCGGCTGGAGGAACAGCTCCAAAGAATTCATGTTTAACCGCCGGCAATCAGCTTTTAACATCCCTCCATAATATGCGGGGAACATTTGGTAGCACAAAAATACACTTTATAGAAAACGATTCTAATCAAGATCCTTTCTATGATAGTGTTTCAGATAGTTGGATGATAATTCAAGACTACAAATTAAAAATGAGAACACTGGAGACATAAAATGGCAAACCCACAAACTACAGAAACACCCGCTCAGGTCTTATACGGTGCGGTAAAAGTCGAAGTATCAGCATCAGCTAACATGGCGGCGGCGGTTGACATAGGAGCTGCAAACGGCGTTAAATACACCGAAGAAATGAAAGTCTCAACCCTTGAAAATGATAATGCAG